>Ga0247727_10018090_pt1 | contig 11139 bp, 17 predicted proteins | sample WisWelCaveWW1625_FD_202498 | JGI IMG/M metagenome (GOLD analysis project Ga0247727, IMG submission 202498) | Biofilm microbial communities from Wishing Well Cave, Virginia, United States - WW16-25 | ecosystem: Environmental > Aquatic > Deep subsurface > Groundwater > Cave microbial mat | place...
GGGTTTTTGTCGGCGTGCCAGCAGACGTGATGGCGGACTCGCTGCAGAAAATAAAAGTCGCCGACGCGGAGAAGCTGACGACCAAGTACACCACGCTCGGCGAGATAGCAGGACTGATAGGAGCGAAGAAGCGATGGTAGAGAAGAAAAAGAAGGACAAGCCGAAGATCTTCTTCACGACGGGGAAGAGGAGGAAGGCGGTCGCCAGGGCGAAGGTCGTGCCCGGGACTGGCAGGATCATCATCAACTCGACTCCGCTGGAGATCTGGAGCAGCGAGCCGATGAGGCTCTGGGTCACCGAGCCCCTCGTCATGGCGGACGAGCTGGCCGGCAGCGTGGACATCAGAGTCAACGCGCGCGGCGGCGGGACGGCCGGGCAGGCAGAGGCCGCGAGGATGGCGATCGCGAGGGGCCTAGTCGACTTTTCCAAGGACAAGAAGCTGAGGGAGAAGTTCATGAAGTACGACAGGAACCTCCTCGTGTACGACCCGCGCAGGAACGAGCCGCACCACGCCGGCGGTGGCAGCAGAAGAGGCTCGCGCAGGCACAAGCAGCGCTCGAAGAGATAAAACGAAAGTCTTTATAAGCCTTCTTCGACAATAAGTTTTCTGCTGGTGTCGACTAGATGATTATCCCCGTTCGCTGCTTCACATGTGGAAAGGTAGTGGGACAGCTCTGGGAGGACTATCAGAAGCGCATAGCGAAGGGCGAGGACGGCGGAAAGGTCATGAGCGAGCTCGGACTGAAGAGGTACTGCTGCAGACAATTATTTTTGGGTCACGTGGACTTGCTGAAAGAGGTCAGCCAGTTCAAGCCGTAGAATTTTGGTGATTGTGTTATGAATTGGCCGGATGACAAGCTTTCAAGGTTCGAGGCAGCCAGGCTCATAGGGGCCAGGGCCCTGCAGGTCGCGCTCGGCGCGCCGGTGCTGGTCAAGACGGACAAGAGCAACCCGACCGAGATCGCGAAGCTGGAGTTCCGCGAGAAGATGATACCGATGACGATCAAGCGCAGGCTGCCGAACGGCAAGCACATCGTCGTGCAGGTAAAGAAGGCCGTTGAGGACTGGCTCGCGAACCAGAACGGCGAGATCTAGACCGAGCCGTGGATATAGTTTTGAACGCAGCTCATCAGATTCATCCTCTTGCGGTAGAATTTCTCGTTGATCAGGAGGTTTGACCTCTTTTTTTCCGGTATCAGCTCGTACTTGCTGCTGTTCTTGGCCACATAGTCGACGACCTTACCCGTGTACTTGAAACCCTCGGAACCAGTGCCGAATATCCCGAAATTTCTAACGTGATAAAAGTCGGCCACGGCATTCCCGAATACCTTCATGTATTTGTCAACTACCATGTTCGCGCCGGTCAGCGGGTTGTTTCTGGGAGAGCTGGTCACGAACGTCTTCGTCGGTATGGAGTTGCTGAACGGCACCTCGTTCTCGCAGAACGGGAACATTATCTGGTAGGACTTCTCGAGTTTGTCGAAGGACCCTATCTTGGCTCTGGCTTCCCTCTTTTCCCTGTCAATCACAAGACCGTCGAGTCTGAAGTTCAAATTCTCACCTATGTTGAAAATCTCTATGAACTTTTGTATGTTCTTCTTCTTCGCGTCGTTTTCCAACAGATCTACCTTTCTCGACTCGAACAGATAGATTACGTCGCCTATCGTACAGGAGGCTACATCGATGTCCATGTGACCGACGTAGTCTCTGAACACGGGCACCGTCTCTGTGTATGACATGATTGTCCTGCGAGCTTTCGACATGGTCATACTCAATGATAAAAAATTTAGCCTTAAATAATCGCGCCGCGATTTACTTTTCATGCCACTCTGCCCGCACTGCGGAAACTCGATCAACGCGGAGAAGGACATCCGCGTGAAGCGCCTCACCTCCGTGAGGGACATCGAGGTCGTGTGCTGCGCCGTGTGCGACAAGATAATCGGGATCGAGTAGCTACTCCAGGAACTCGACGTCGTCGATCTTCCCGTCGGAGTTCCTGTCGATCCCCCTCACGACCCTCGCCACGGAACCGTCTTTGTTCGCAACATCGTTCAGCTTGCGCATGTGCTTCATCATCGCGAGGACGGCGGCCTTCGTCCCCTGAAGGTGCTTGCCGGACAAAACCAGAATTTCTTTTTTCTCATCGAAGGGGTTCTTCATCTTCACGACCATGCCGACCTCCTCCACTGAATATACCGAGCCGGACATCTTGGACACTATGTTGAAGTCCTTCCTGGTGTCGAAGTAGACCGGGAGCTTCGAGTTGATCCTGTCTATCATGATGTTCGCCTTTGGTCCGCCGATCAGAATCAAGTTCTGCTTCATGTCCTCCTCCCTCAACTCGGTGTCGAGCTTGTAGTTGGGCGACGCGTCCTTCACGAAGGTCCCCAGCATCAACGCGAGGTCTATCGCGGCCGACCCGTCGTACGCCTGCGCGCCGTACTTGCCGTGAGGCTCCGGCGAGCCTACGACGATCGTCGCGTTCAACGCGCTGTCCTTCACGAAGTGCTTGAAGAAATCCACGTGGCTGGGCTTCGTCCTCACGTCACTCACGTGCTCGCCGTCGAACAGCTTAACGGTGAGGTACGGTGACAAGACCGAATATATTTTCGCGAACGAGCCCACCCTACCCTCCCTCGCTATCATTTTGATGACGCCGGCCTTCTCGAGCCTCCTCATGTGGTAGTAGATCTTCTGCTCGTGCTGCCTCAGCCTCCTCGATATGTCCATCGCGCACTGCGGCTTCTTCGAAAGCTCACCTAAAATTTTCATTGACAGATCCGTGTTGAGCACGTTGATGTTCTTGGGCTGCACGACCAGCGTCCTAAACACTTTCTGGCCGTCCTCCGTCTCCTCCACGAAATACGTCATAACTATAACTGGAACGTTAGTGTTATAAACCTTCTTTTAGGCGTTGTGTCCTTCTAAGCCTCCTTTCCCGCGAAAAACCCGAGCGTTGAGGAATATTTTTTAGATTCCTTTTATACCGGTTCCCAGCGTAGTTTCCAGAATGATGAGCAGTAAATGGAACGAGGATTTGGAGAAGATAAAAGAATATGCCAAAAATTCGAAGGATTTTCGTCTTTTAATCAAGACCAATGGTGGTTCTCTGGAACAATATTCTGAATCTGTTTCCGACGATGAAACGAAGAAACTGCTTGAAGGATCGTTGACTTACATAAAATCTCTGGAGAAGGTCGCCGATCTAAAAGTTGTTGAGGAGAAGAGCGGCGTCCTCCGTGTTATTCTGGGATACGGCGACGACTCGATGAGCGTCGCAGACGCCTACAGCCTCAACGGAATGTTGGGCGACGTCTTCTCGATATTGAAAGGTGCCGACGCTATAAAACAATATGCGAATCAGAACAAGAAAATAGTTTCCATTATCACAAACAAGGCGCACTGATTTTGATTACATTTTCTCAGGAGCTTCCATTCCGATCAAATCAAAGACTTTCTCGAGCATCTCCTTCGCCGACTTGACAAGCGTGAGCCTGAAGTTCTTCTGTTTCGCGTCCTCCGACTGCAGGACAGGCGAGTTATGATAGAAGGAGTTGAACGCGGTCGCGAGCTCGTACCCATAGTTGCAGACTATGTGCGGCTTCGTCTCGCGCACCGACTCCGAAACGACGGACTTGAACTCGGAAAGTTTCTTGATTAACAATTTTTCCTGGTCGTTCATCTTAGGATACGAGGTCACAGCAGAGAACTTCTTCACCTTCTTCAGGATCCCGAGGCACCTCGTGTGCGCGTACTGCAAATAGGGACCTGTGTTTCCCTCGAGGCTCAGCATCTGGTCCCAGTCGAAGGTGATCTGGTTCTGCGGCTCTATCCTGACGATCGCGTACTTCAACGCGCCGACGCCAATCTGCCGCGCTATCTCCCTCCTCTTAGGCTCCGGCATCTTGGGGTTCCTCTTCAGGACTTCCTGGTAGGCGAGGCCGCTGAGCTTGTCGACGACCTCGTCGATCATCACGGCGCGCCCCTCACGCGACGACATCTTGCCCTCGGACAGCTGGACCGACTCGTACGAGAAGTGCTGGCATTTCTTGTGGAAGTCGTAGCCGAGAAGCTCGATTATCTTGAACAGCTGCTGGAAGTGCAGGTCCTGCTGCGCCGACACGACCCAGACGGACTTCTGCAGCTTGTATTTCGAGAACTTGTGCTCCGTGAGCCCCAGGTCGCTCGTGATGTAGAGGCCCGTCCCGTCTGACCTCAGGACTATCGTGCCGGGCATCCCGTGTCTCTCGAGGTCCGCAAACACGGCCCCCTCGTCTGTCTTCCTCGATATGCCCCTTTTCAGGGTCTCCTCCACGATTTTCTTTCCGGGCTTCCTGAACTCGCTCTCGTAAAAATACGTGTCGAAGTCCACGCCGACCTTCTTGTACGTCTCCTCGAAGCCCTCGACGCACCAGCCGACGATCTTGTCCCACAGCTTCGCTACGTTCTTGTCGCCGTCGACCTCGTAGCTCCTCAGGACGGAGCGCGCCTCCTGCTCGAGCTTCTCGTCCTTCGCCGCCTCCTCGTGGAACTTCACGTAATACTGCCACAGCCACGTGTCCGGCTTCTTGTTCGGGACCCTCGCGCCGGCCCACAGCTTGTACGCGAGCACGAGCTTCGCCACCTGCAGACCGACGTTGTTCATGTAGTTCGCCCGGATCGTCTTGTACCCGACGAAATCAAAGATGTTCGCGAGCGAGTCCCCGAGGAACGTGCTCCTCGCGTGGCCTATGTGCATGGGGTGCACCGGGTTCGGCTGCGAGTACTCCACCATCACCTTGCCGCCCTTGCCGGCGTTCATTTTCTTGTTAAGGTCCGCCAGAACTATCTTTGAGAACTTCTGATAGTCGAAGAAGAAGTTGACGTAGCCCGCGCGCGCCTCGACCTTCGAGACGACCGACGACTTCGGAATCTTCATTTTCTTCGCCAGATCGACCGCGATGTCGACGGGGCTCTTTCGGAACACCTTCGCCAGCGGGAAGCACGGGAAGCTGACGTCGCCGAAGTCCGGCTGCGGGGGCTTCTCCAGCTGCTGCTCGTCCGCCTTCACGCCGGCGGAGCCCAGCAAGGCGATGACGTCCTTCTCAATCATGCCAATAATTTGGTGATTCGGAAATAAAGGTTAAGTCCGATGCGGACGCAGATTAATAATTATGAAAATCTGCATGCCGTTCTTCCCGAACACGAGGGACAACACCCACTGCTATCAGGCCTGCGTTAGAATGGCCCTCAAGAAAATACTCCCTCGTAGGGAATTCAGCTACAAAAAACTGGAGAAGATGTTCGACAAGCCGAGGGGCAAGTGGTCATGGCCGTCCGCGGCCATAGTGAATCTGCAAAAGATGAAAATAGAAGCCAGACTTATAGACGACTTGGATTACAGAAAGTTCTCCAGAGACGGCGGAGAGTATCTGAGATCAAGGTACGGGGAGTATGTGGCGAGCAGGCAAATCGAAATGAGCGACATAGAGTCCGAGATGGAGAACGCGAGGGAGATGGTAAGGAGAGGCATCTGGACAAAGAGAAAAGTCGGTGTCGGAGAAATAGAAAAGTTCATGAAAAGCGGGTGGATAGTCATAGCCCATGTCAACTCCCGCGTGCTGAGACACAGGAAGGGCTACTGGGGTCATCTCGTCGTAATCACCGGCCATACGAAAGGTTACTTCTATGTTCACAATCCGGGAATACCTCCGAGGCCGAACCAGAAAATATCTCGCCACGTTTTCAGAAAGGCGTTTAGCAATTCCGTGTTCCTGATTAGGGATGTAAACCGCGTTTAAATATTTTCCAGAGGAAGAGATTGTATGGAACCCGTCAAGGACCTGGAAATCAGGAAGGGCATGTCCGTGGACGAAATAATCCAGGGCATGAAGGACGGGGGCGGCTTCACGTCGAAGCACCTCGCAGTCGGCATCGACGTCCTCGAGAACATGTTCAAGGACGCGAACTCCGTCAACTTCCTGTCGTTCACCGCGGACATCGTATCCACGGGCACGCGCGGTGTCCTGAAGGACATGCTGAAGAACAACATGTTCAAGGTCGTCATCACGACCTGCGGCACGCTCGACCACGACATCGCGCGCTGCTTCAAAGATTATTATGAGGGCCGCTTCGAGGCCGACGACGCCGAGCTCGCCAAGAAGGGGATCAACAGGCTGGGCAACGTGTTCATTCCAAACGAGTCCTACGGCGAGATTTTGGAGGACAAGATGAAGGAATTTTTGGAGGAGATAGCCGCCGAGAAGAAGGAGATATCCACCCACGAGCTCTGCTGGGAGATCGGCAGGAGGCTGAAGGACGAGAGCTCGATCCTGTACTGGGCCTGGAAGAACAAGATCCCGGTCATCGTCCCCGGCATAACGGACGGCAGCATCGGCTACCAGATATGGCAGTACGCCCAGGACCACGACTTCAAGCTGAACCTCCTCAAGGACGAGAAGCTCCTCTCGGACCTGGTGTGGAACGCGAAGAGGTCCGGCGCCCTGATAATCGGCGGCGGTATATCGAAGCACCACGTGATCTGGTGGAACCAGTTCAAGAAGGGACTCGACTATGCCGTGTACATATCGACCGCGGTCGAGTGGGACGGGAGCGCGAGCGGCGCCAGGCCGAGGGAGGCCGTGAGCTGGGGAAAGATCAAGCCCGACGCGAAGTTCTCGCACATCGACGGCGACGCCACCGTGATCCTCCCGATAATCTACGCGAGCCTCCTCGAGAGGCTATAGGATTCTCTTTTTCTTCTTGCCGACCCGCGGCGTGATCTCCTCGCCCTGCAGAGGGTAGAGCTCCTTCTCGATCAGGCCGACGTCCATCCCGGGAAAGTCCTTCTTCATCTTCCTCAGCTTCTTCCTGACGAAGTCTTCTTCTAGGGTCATTTGTGGATCTCGTTCTTTTCAAACCAGACGGCGATCTCCCTCTCGGACGACTCCGGCGAGTCCGACGCGTGTATGAGGTTCTCGACCTTCCTCATCTCCTTGTTCGCCTTCTCTATCGAGTCGCTGCCGAGGTCGCCCCTTATCGTTCCCTTCTCGGCCTTCGTCGGGTCCGTGTAGCCGACGATCGCCCTCACACTCTTTATAGCGTCCTCTCCCTCGAAAATTATCGCGAGCACCGGCTTCTCGGTTATGAAGTCGATGAGCCAAGAGTGCAGGACCTTCCCGATCTTCTTCGGGTCCTCTGTCTCGAATATCCTCATTATCTCCCCTTCCCTCCCCGACTCCTTCGCAGCCTTGAGTGTCTTGTTGCCCATCCCGACTATCTGCTCGTCGGAGGTCGTGTAGTGCCGCCTCGCCATCTCCTCGGACGGCCTCACCATCTTCAACGCCTTCACCACGAAGCCGGCCTTCTCCAGCCTGGAGATTATCTCTCCGGCGAGGTTCTTCGCCATGGCGTCCTTCTGTATCAGCACCAACGTCCTCTCGATCATATCGTTCTGCCTTCGCGTTTGAACAATTTAACTATTTCGTCCGCGGCCCTCTTTGTGTGCTCGAAGGGCTTCTTCTGCCTGTACCGGAGGTCTACCACCTTCACGGCCGCCTCGATGTGCTCGGCTGCCTCGAACGCGAACTGCCTGCTCGACTCCTGGTGGAGCCTGAGCGACTTGGGCGTGTCCGCGTCCCTCGTCCTGGTCTTGTCGTGCCTCCTCCTCGCGATGATGTCCTCCGGCCTGTACTCCAGAAGGACGATCACGTCCGGCCTGATCAGGTGCGCCGTGACCTCGCTCAGCCCGGGGAAGAAGCCGTTCGGCGTCTTGACCGACGTGTGCGTGTCGATGAGCAGGTCCCTGGCCCTCATCTTGGAGATCTCGCGCGCCGTGTGCTCCTGGAAGTCCCGCTGCTGCTGGATTGTCAGCCTGCCCCTCAGCTGGTCCCTGTCCCTGATCTTCAGCTTCTTCATCGCGATCTTGCGGATCATGTCCCCGACGTTCACGACCCTCACGCGGGGGAGCCTCCTCTTGACGAGCTTCATTATGGTGGTCTTCCCGGAACCGGGCAGGGCTGCGACAACGACTCTCATGCTCTCTTTAAATTAATTGCCCGCGAACTAAATTAATACAGTCTATGTTGGAGTCGTCTAGTCTGGTCTAGGACGCGGCACTCATATGCTATTCAGAAAATAGCTGAGCCATGCCGAGACCGGGAGTTCAAATCTCCCCTCCAACACTCAAAACTTAGGGGATTCAGACCTCCGTCCAAGAACATTTTTCTTTGTTTTTGAGTGGTTTTGGGCGGACAGAATCCGAACTTTTTCCAAACCAAAAACTTGGACAAATGAACATAGTTGCTGGAACCTATCACAGAGAACCATTTTTCAAGCATTTTATTGCCACTGATAAACAGGGTGTTCCTAATGCTCTTTGTTCCATTCGAATTCAAAATCTCATCGTCAAGCGACGTGTAATTGGAAATACCGAAGGTTTCCAACAACCCGGATATCTGCAATATGAGCAGCTTGCTCTTGCTGTCTATCTTGATCACGGGGTAGTAATGTCTGTCCCTGTATTTTTTCTTGAACGTGACGGACCCGTCGGTGTCGAATATGCCCCTTATGCAGTTGGCAGCGAAGTCCGATTTCAAAACTATGTCCGGTATGACTATGTCATGCTTTGGTCCTGTTGGGAAACCTATGCTCTGCTTCCACAGGACAAGTTGTTTCGAACATATGTTCAAGTTAAAGCCGTTGCGTTCCGGTCTAGGCTCGTCTCTAGGCTCTATTGAATAGAGCTTCCTGAGAAGAGATTTCACGTGTTTCTGATACATTTTCTCCTCCAGGCTCAGGCAAACAGAATAGTCACGATGGATTGAACTTTTCCACTTCCTCGCCGAAAGGTAACCGTCTCCAATATGTATCCCAATCTCCTCGCAAAGTTCCGGGGTTACGCTGGTTGGTATACTGACTCTGTTCATGTCGAACAATCTACTCTAGACGCGATTTAAAACAAGGTTTTGCTAGGAGCGGACTTCCAGTCGCTACTTCTTCAGAAGCCCGCTGATCACCGGGGGCAGTCCGAATATCAGGCCGCCCACCAGGAACGTCGCGCCGCTGAACCATATCGGCAGCACGATCCCCGTCGCTATCCAGAGGAGGCCCACGAAGATCTGCTCGGGGTTCTTCATCTGGTGCGCCCCGGCGAAGACCGCCGCGCCCATGATAAAGAGCCAGATAGACATTATCTTCGACTCGTCGAACTGCAAAGTCCCCGTGAGGAACGCTATCGTGAGCAGCGCACCGAGGATGTTGACCACCATCCACATGTGGCCGATCTCGCGCGGCGTCTTCTTCATGGCCTTGCCGATGAGCACGTTGCCGAAAAAGAATATCACGAGCCAGGCTATCCAGGCGATCCACGGGTCGATGCCCATGAAGTGCGTGGCGAGCATGCCGATGAGGAATATCATGCCCCACGCTATCATCGCGTTAGTCATTGATAATCAATTGTGCAGGTACAATAAAAAGCTTTACTAGTCAGCGCCTCAGCTTCCTGGGCGTCAATATCAGCCCCCCGTGGAATATCTCAGGTTCCAGTTCTTCGCCCTCCTTCCAGTCTAGCTCCCTAACCTTCTCTGGGGGTATAACGACCATCCATTTATTGTATTCTTTCCCCCTAAATTTTCTTGAAAATTGTTTCTGGAGCTTCATAGAGAGTTTTTAGGCTCCTAAAGATTTAAATATCATTAGGCACCTAATTACATGCGTGCCATACACGAAAGATGACAGAATAAAATTCAGGCACGGAAAACAGAAGGAACTGATCAGGTTTGCTTCTAACAAAGTCGGGTCTCTCAGAAAACTATCTGAAATTCTTGGGATAAGGTTCGGGTACTTTTGGTACTACATTAGCGAGCAGGTCACACTTCCTCAATCAACTTTCATCAAACTTGTCAAGATTTCCAATTTGGATGAAGAATTGGTTCATACGAAATACGTGGAGCAGGTTCTACCGTATAACTGGGGCAAAGTAAAGGGCTCCATCGAAACGAATAGAATCGTCAAAGAGAGACTCAAATATCCGAGCTATAGGAAAAGGTGGTACAGAAAATACCTGAAGCTAAGAAAAGTAATGAAAGGTAAATTGATAAAAAACTGGGAAATGGGGTTTAGAAAAGCCGGCAGGAGAAATGCCATAGGACCTAAGGGGGAGAGGATGTTCAACGACGGTGAAAGGAAGATAGCCGAATTTCTGTTGTCCAGAGGTTTAGAATACGAATATGAGCCGAAGCTCCAGTTTGGCGAGAAGGTCTACTTCCCGGACTTTGTGTCCGGAGGGTTCATTATCGAGAGATTCGGCATGACAACTCCGCTCTACATTGAAAGGTCCGTAGAAAAGCTGAGGAAGTATATCAGACTCTGGAATGGGAAGATACTGATTCTGGTCCCTAAAAACCGGCTCAGTCTGTTCAATCGGGTTCTGCCTAGGAGCGAAAAGAAGCTTTTAGTAGTTCCAGAAGAAACTCTAAATGAAATGTCCCGAGTAGCGTAGTCAGTCCCTTTGAAGGACCTACAATGGTTAGCGCACTAGCCTGTGGAGCTGGGGGGCCGGGTTCAAATCCCGGCTCGGGACCTCCTGTATTTTTTAAAAATAAGATCGTTAGACGATTGTACTACGTGTTTTATATACGGTCCTCGGCGATTGATTTCTATGAAGAACAAGAGTCCTGTTCTGGTTCTTGGGATGGTTGCAATCCTAGCCGTCGCGGTCATTGTTTTCATGGGTCTTCCCGGAAATCCTGCGTCCGAACAGGAAAGCCAAACCACATCTTCGGGAGAGGAGGCAAAGACTGCTGCTGGAGTGTACAGCCCAGTAATAGAACCTTCGGGCTTCGTGGACGTGATTGACAACAAGTATTTCACGCTTGTTCCCGGGACGAAGTTCGTCTACGAGGCTGTGACCGAGGACGGAACCGAGCGCAACGAGGTCTATGTCACAAGCGAGAAGAGGGACGTCCTTGGCGTGACGACGACGGTCGTGTGGGACAGGGTCTGGCTCAACGACGACCTGATCGAGGACACGAGGGACTGGTTCGCCCAGGACGGCGAGGGCAACGTGTGGTACTTCGGCGAGGAGTCCGTTGAGATGGCGCTCGGCCAGATTCTAAACTCCAAAGGCTCGTGGGAGGCCGGGGTGGACGGGGCGAAACC
>Ga0247727_10018091_pt1 | contig 11138 bp, 11 predicted proteins | sample WisWelCaveWW1625_FD_202498 | JGI IMG/M metagenome (GOLD analysis project Ga0247727, IMG submission 202498) | Biofilm microbial communities from Wishing Well Cave, Virginia, United States - WW16-25 | ecosystem: Environmental > Aquatic > Deep subsurface > Groundwater > Cave microbial mat | place...
CGCCCAACACAGCGTGCACCCGACTGGTGGGAGTCGCCGCGTTTTTTAGGCGTTTACTTGGCTTGAAGTTGGTTCCGGCAAAGTGGCGGTGTCTCGTCCCACCCACCAGCGGGTAACGCGAGCCGTTAGCCCGTTTAGCAAGGAGGTTGAAATGTCAGACCAAATTCAATGTCCAAATTGTGGGGGATATAAGGTCGAAACACTGAAGAAGGAGTATAAAAAAGAATCTCGCTCAATCACCCGAACCGATCGTTTACGGCAAGCAATAGGTCTAATGGGTATATTTTGGGTATGCTCTTTAATAGGCGGGGTGATAACAGCTGCAATGGGCGAAACTGAAAGGCTCCCATCCATTGTTGGTGCTGCGGTTTGTCTCGTTCCATTAATGGGGCTATTGGTATTTAGTGCGAAATCAAGATCGATTGTAGTTGCAACTATTTATCACTTTGGTTGCAGTCTCTGCGGATACAGATGGTCATGGGAAAAGGGAACACCAATTCCTCAAGCGAATGTGAAACCTGACCTGATTGCAACGGGCGCACGAAAACTTGAAGAGGAAGAACGTCGACGGCAAGAGGAAGCCGCTTTGCATTACCTTTCTAAACAAGGGAAAAAGTAGACCCGCTGTTGTATATGCTTTGGCCCGTCTGCAATTTGTATCATGAGGAGCGCGATAGTTTGTGTGGTTGCAGAGATTTTCATTCTGGTTGGGATTGTATTACCATTCGGCGTGTAAACTATGGAACCAGGAGATAACGGGCTAACACAGCGTGCACCCGACTGGTGGGAGTCTGCGCGTTTTCAAGCACTTTGCGTGGCTTCAAGTTGGTTCCGTCAAAGCGGCGTTCTCTCGTCCCGCCCACCACCACTAACGCAAGCCGTTGGGCGTTTGTCTTGCAAAACATAAGTGATTGTTTGGAGGTGTGAATGAAACCCGATAACGATTTTTTACAAAAGTATCTTGATGATGCTCGTGACGAAATGAAGTGGCGGAGAGAATTAGAATTTCGTCTCCTCCAATTTTTATTAGTTTTCTATCCAATTATCGGAACAGCAATCGTCGCTTTGTATCAAACCGCCATTTCCCCAAAAATTTATATAGCGTTATCCATAGGCGCTTCTTTGCTTATTCTCCCAGCCACATTATTTGTTACGAATAGAATCACTGTTGAGCATAAAGCCTATGCTGGATTGGCAAAAACTGTTGTAAAAATCTGGGCGCATTTTGGATTATTCGAGACAAACGCCTACATTAAGAATGACGCTATTTTAGATTCGTCTTTGCAAGACCCAAAGACAGGTTTCGGTCAAGGGAAAGGGTATATGAGAACACTGTACTTAATTTGGACTGTTGCGGCGGCTATGATAATACTCATCCTAACTCTAGGAGTTCTGAAGTTCCATTAGTGTTTTAGTAAGTTGTGTTTTTGGCAATATCAAAATTTTAGTTGTGTGTATAATTTTGCTGGTTTGGGCGATTCGTCTTTTTCAACTATCGAGTCTTGCGTTCCGTGAAATGCCCAACAAAGCGTGCAGTGGATTTGCGGGATTCTGCGCGATTTACAAGCATTTTTCTGGCTTCGGGTTTTTCCTGCTCTCAGGCATTATCCCAGCCCGCCCGCAAACCACTAACGCTCGCCGTTGGGCGGCGAAAGTGATGATTTAGGTACGGAGAATTATATGATGAGCGCAACAGAAATTATCACAACAATAGTAGTTGCAATTATCGGTGGGGTTTCACCCATAATAGTTGAACTCATAAAGAGTCGAGCCATGATCAAGGATAAGCCATCTGAGAAATCTCAAGACGGTATATATGTTCCTGGGGATTATAAATTTCATAAGTTACCTAAACGAAAACTTATCTCTAATTGGCAGTGGATACTAATCTTAACATTGCTCGGCGGTCTATCAGGCTATATTCTAGGTTCAAAAATTGATAGTAATAACAGCGTAGACAGCCCTCTATCTGTTACTCTTACACCCATTGCCTTCTCTGAGCAATCTGTTCCAATTAATCCGTCACTAGATGGGTTAGCACAGAATATCACCGCTGGAGTCGGTGAGGTTACAAAGATTGTCACAGGCACAAACAATCGCGTAATAATCGTTATAGAGGAAGTTCACGGTTCGCGTTTGGGGCAAATTGAAATTGCCATTATATTGAACCGGCTGTATGAGAACTATGGACTTAGACATATAGGACAGGAAGGTGTATTCGCTGTTGATGGTGCACTAAATGCGGATTGGTTTCATCCATCATTATCCTCAGGGCAGGTATTATCTCTTAAGGATAAAGTTGCCTTGCAATTGCTTAGTGAAGGGGAAATCACTAGCGGAGAAGCCTTGACATTGATTTATCCAGATTTCCAAGTTCATGGAGTTGAGGTACCATCTGAATACAATTACGATCCACCCGATACTGCTTGGACCGCTCCCATTTTTTATTTATACCAAATCGCAGTAACCAAAATGACAAACAACGATGAAATTAATAAAGCAAACGAACTTATCAACGCTGACAAAACACTTGAAGCAATAGAATATATTATTAGTACTGATCCCTGGACTAGCGAAAAATACGCATTTATTACGGATGAAACAACAATCAATTCGGCAGAGGAGTGGTTACAATTACTTGATGATATTGAGGCTGAAGCTAATCGTGGAGGAATTATCATTTCAGAAGAAGATCAGAAAGCCATGCAATATTTGAAAGAATTTTACTCTAAAGCATCAAACCGCAGTAACCTTATGGCAGAGAATATGTTAGATTTGGCTTCGGTGTATCCTGAAACGCCCTTAGCGTTAATAATAGGTGCAGCGCATACAGATATGGTTTCCAAAATGTTGACTGAAGCTGGGGTCTCGGTTGTCGTCGTTAGACCAGAATCAATCACAAAAAACAATAGTTCTGATCTGTCTTCCTCTGAGTACGACAGAAAGACTCAAAGTCTTTCTGTAGATTCGGCTGGCGGTATTGGTGCTCTGCTTGATAATCGAAAAAAACCTCAACCTGTACTTAACAGAGTGTGGTTTCGGAGTAAAGCCGAGAGCTATTGGTTGATAGCTTTGCTTGCACGAAATGAATCAAAAGAGCATCCTTTAATGTCGTCACAATTGAGTAGTCAATTTGGACAAATGCAATATGTAAAATTGGTACCTGACTCATATCACTTTCTGAATGATGAAAAGGTTTTTGCGCTAAATTCACAAGTCGAAAATTTGTCGAGCCCTATTCAAATATGGGTTCGAGCAAAATCTAATCAACGCGAAAAGAACGTAAATCTGGCACAAGCACTAGATTTGATTTTTTTGTCAGATTTCATAAGAAACATGCCACATTCAGAAGAACCTGCTGCTATCGAACCTATGATAACAAATATAACCTCAAATATTGTTGCGATATTTTCGACCGACAAATCAGTTATTGAGAATACTTCACTTGAAGACATTAAGCGTTGATGATAAGCAAAAAACGCCGCCCAACACAGCGTGCACCGGACGGCTGGGACTCTGCGCGTTTTTTGGGCTTTTTTCTGAGCTATGGCAGATTCCCGTTTCCGAACCTTTTCTCCCCAGCCGCCGGTAACGCAAACCGTTGGCCCGCTAAGGAAAGGAATCAACAATGCCATACAACATGAAGACCTGGGGTGTTCTTTTTTTTAGCTTCCTCTTGATAACAGCCTGTAGTCCAGCTGGCACGGGAGAAGTTTTAATACCTGAAGGCGAATTCACTATGGGAAGCAATACGGGGCTACCGAACGAGCAACCTGTCCATCAGGTATACCTTGATGCTTACTATATTGATAAATATGAAGTCACAAATTCACAGTACCGAAAATGTGTGGATGCAGGTGTATGTCAACCACCTTCAAAAACCAGGAATTACGATAACCCAGAGTATGCAAAGCATCCAGTCACTTATGTAGACTGGTATTCAGCCAATGCATATTGTGCATGGCGCGGAGCCCATCTACCCACAGAGGCTGAATGGGAAAAGGCGGCCCGAGGCACTGATGGACGTATTTATCCATGGGGCAACAGTATGAGTTGCGATTTCGCAAATGGGAGTGAATGTAAAATTGGCGACACTGTCCCTGTCGGAAGTTATCCACAAGGGAAAAGCCCATATGGCGTTTACGATATGGCAGGAAATGTCTGGGAGTGGGTTTCAGATTTTTTCGACCCTAGTTATTACGCGTACTCCCCGAAAAACAATCCCACAGGTGCTACCGATAGTACAGGCCATGTTTTTCGTGGCGGCGCTTGGATTAGCGTTCCTGATGCCTTGCGATCCTCGTTTCGCTACGGATTCGGTCCTCTCCTATCTGAGGGTGGAGTCGGCTTTCGCTGTGCCCGGACGCCATAGTTTGAGGATGACAGTAATATTGCGGGCTAACACAGCGTGCACCCGACTGGTGGGAGTCGGCGCGTTTTCAAGCCGTTTTCTTGGCTTTGAGTTTTTTCCCGTTTCGACGGCGACTCTCGTCCCACCCACCAGCGGGTAACGCTCGCCGTTAGCCCGTTCCTTCAACACTATAATGTCGTTATGACCAAGAAGAGATATATGAAAAACAAGAGGTGGTGTTTGGTTGTCGTCATCATGCTGTTTTTGTGGCTACTTGTTGCATGTGGACAATTATCAAGTGAAACTGTCTCCACTGTATCAGCACCAACGCAAACACCTTTTTCTACTTACACTCCATATCCAACCTATACCCCTTACCCCACATTCACGCCTTTTATACCCAGTATCCCGACAACTCTCACAATCGATGAATTTCAGAAAACTTTTATCGTTTACTTTCCTGGCAATTACATCTTGTCGAAAGAAGATGATCCTTTTGTCAATGGATCACCCGCTGCTTACGATTTTGTTCAGGTGGGAGAATTTGTCAAAGCAGATCATCCGTATTTCAAGTCACAGCCGCCATACTTCACAGGGATGCAGTTCCATACATTAGAATCGCTTCAATCATTTTATGCATATTGCGACCAGCTGGTTCTTCAAGGAAGCACTTGTTTCTTAAATGAAGACCCAGAACTTATCAAGCTGTATAGTGGGCAAAAGAAGGCGTTTGAGAATCGGGGAAATTATGAAGATTATGTCATTCAAAAGTTTGGGGAACGTTTCTATTTTACAAAAGGGCTCGGTTGCATGGGCGGGTTCTGTGAATTACGAGAATACACGACCTTCTTTGGTAATATCAAAGTAGTGATCTACACCTTGCTCTATCCAAATCAAACCGAGCTGCAAAGTGAACTCAGTGATAAACTATTCCTGTCTTTTTACATTGAAGAGGCTCCGCAACCATAAAAACGGGCTAACAAAGCGTGCACCCGACGTGTGGGAGTCTGCGCGATTTATGAGCATTTTTCTGGCTTTGAGTTTTTTCCCGTTTCGACGGCGACTCTCGTCCCACCCACCAGCGGGTAACGCTCGCCGTTGGGCGGCTACTTACTCATACCAACCGACCGACAATAGCCACGGATGGTGTTTTGTTAATCCCGATACCGTACTCAGTTGAACCTAGATATGGAGACTTTGCTTATGTCGCATCAACTCGAACCGACAATGATTGAATTCTTCCAATACAATCACTGGGCAAATCAAGAACTTATGGGTATCTGCATAAACTTAAGCGATGAAATCATTACAACCAGCATTCCAGGCTCGTATGGTTCGATTCGCGATACTTTTACCCATATTCTGAAGGCAGAAATCAGCTTTTTGAAGCGAATTCATGGGGCATATCCAGAACCAGACTTCAAGTGGGAAGAGAATCCAAGTCTGTCTCAAATGATGGCATACGAAACAGCATTGAACGAAGCCCTATTGGATACCCTTCAGCGCATTCCAGCAACTCAGAATGTGCATGAAGAAGGCGATGGTTGGACATTCGATTATCAAGCACGCCTAATCTTCATGTCGGTAGTCTATCATGGCATCGCCCATCGGACTGACATCACTACGGTACTCAACAACAAAGGCATCAGTCTACCAGAGCTCGATGTCTGGGGCTATCAATCTGCATACCCAGAACGGTTTCAATCCAGAGTGTTCAAAAGCAGGCAGTGATTTTTTGTAACCCCACGCCCCCCAACACAGCGTGCACCCGACTGGTGGGAGTCGCCGCGTTTTCAGGCAGTTTTCTGGGCTTGAGGCTGGTTCCGTCAAAGTGGCGTTGTCTCGTCCCGCCCACCAGCGGGTAACGCCAGCCGTTGGCTTGCTGGTCATAATTAATTCAATCAATTCTTTCAGGATAATCACATGGCGATAACCTTTTTGCAATTGGCGGAAAAAATTCTTGAAGAAGAAAAGCAACCTTTGACGGCATCGGAAATATGGCAAGTTGCCGTAAATAAAGGTCATGACAAACTCGTTGAATCAAAAGGTAAAACCCCCTGGGCATCGTTGGGCGCATTGATTTATGTGGATGTGCGAGATAATCCAACAACAAATTTTGTTCCTATTGGTGCTCGCCCCAAAAGATTTATTTTGAAAAGCCAAGTAGATATTTTGGGTGGAGTAATTCCAGAGACAACAAAGACTCCAAAAATTCAAACTTCAAAAGTTGAGTTTCTTGAAAAAGATTTACATCCGCTCATGGTTTATTATGGCTTTTACTATTTGAAAGCCTATTTGAAAACTATCAACCACAGCAAATCAGACAAAAAAGGTTTTGGAGAATGGGTACACCCTGATATTGTTGGCTGTTATTTCCCATACAAAGATTGGGAAGGTGAAGTTGTCGAAGTAAGTACGTTAATGGGTAACACTTCGGTAAAACTATTTTCTTTTGAACTCAAGAGAGAACTGTCAATTTCAAACATTCGTGAGTCTTTCTTTCAAGCAGTTTCTAATTCATCATGGGCAAATGAAGGCTATCTTGTCGCCGCCAACATTGACACAGATGATGATTTCAGAAATGAACTCAAACGACTATCATCCGCTTTTGGAATTGGCGTAATACAATTGGACACTGATGACCCTGACTCTTCTGATATTATTTTGCCAGCAAACGCCAAAGATTTTGTTGATTGGGACACTGTAAATAAATTATCGGGTATCAATCCTGATTTTCGTGATTTTTTGAAGCGAATCCGAAACGATATGAAAAATCAGGAAATCCGAAAAGAAATGTATGACGCTGTTTTGGAGAAAGAAGAATTGGCAAAGTCATTTGCAAAGAAAAAAGGTTCTTCTTAAATACGCAAGCCAACAAAGCGTGCAGTGGATGGTGGGGATTCTGCGGCTTCGAGAAGCATTTTTCTGGCTTCGGGTTTTTCCTGCTCTCAGGCATTTTCCCAGCCTGCCCCACCACCACTAACGCCAACCGTTGGGTGGCTTTAGCAGAGAAGAAAGGAAGCTAAATATGTTTAGTAGAACTGCGTGCATTGTTGGTTTGCATCAATGGAGCGAATGGGGATGGAAAAGGGGAGCATTACATACTTGTACTCAAGTAAAAACCTGCAAGCGTTGTGGGGCGAATTCTGAGAAATCATTAACACTCCATAAGTTCAATGAATGGAAATACCTCGGCTCAGATTCTTGTCATCAAGAAAGGGTTTGTCAGATTTGTGGTGAAAAACAAACCCATTTGGCAAATCACATATGGAGTTCTTGGGAGTATGAGTCTCCAGACTCGTGCATCCAAGTTAGAGGCTGTATGCGTTGCACATGGAGAGTAAGGCAAGTTTTCCATGAATGGAGTGAGTGGGAAGATTCAGACTATGGAAAAAAGAGATTTTGCGTTAGATGTAAAGAGGGAGAATATGAAACTACTTATGAATCGTCGTATGAAACTTCATCTACAGACTATAACTCTGATGATTATAAAGACATTGGCTCTGGATGGACGGGGGTCGGTCCAACAGGGCGTGGCTGACACTTCTACTTTTCGCTTCAGTTCGCTCGCCATGCTCCGCTATGTTGTAATGTTTGGTCAAAGGAATATGGGCGAGGCTCCTACAAAATCATGCAACAATTCGGCGCGACAAAAAGAAAGTCTGATGTTTTACATGAGAACGCCACCCAACACAGCGTGCACCCGACTGGTGGGAGTCTGCGCGTTTTTGAGCATTTTGCGTGGCTTCAAGTTGGTTCCGTCAAAATGGCGTTCGCGCGTCCCGCCCACCAGCGGGTAACGCTCCCCGTTAGCCCGCTACGTGAATTAGAGATGCACATGAAAAATTTCATCTGTTTTTCCCTGACAGTCACACTAGCCCTCTTGTTGGTGAGTTGTGCGACACCACAAGGAGAGTTAGCACCCACAGACTCGCAAAGCGATGATCAGCGTGCACATGCTGTTTTGATTGAATTTTTGCAAAGCCTCCACAATAGTGAATACGATAAGGCGACTCAACTTTATGCTGGAACATACGAAACCATGAGAGACCATAACCCTAGCATGAATCCAGATGATCACGTCTCATTATTGCGAAACGCATGTACGATCAATGGAGCGCAATGTCTCCAGGTCAAAAGTGCAGCTTTGGATCAGAAAGTTTCTAATACTGAATTCGTCTTCAGGGTCGAGTTTTTGAATGGCGATGGAACGCTGTTTGTGCTCGGGCCATGTTGTGGAGGCAATGAGACGGATTTCCCGCCACAGTCTATGTTTTATCTTACGGTTGTGAAAACTGATAAAGATAATTATGTTGTTATGGGCATGCCACCTTATGCCCCCTGATGTAATTAGGAAGGCAAGGTAATATGAATGAGTTTTTGTTCCTGATCGGTCAAAAGCGGGCTACCGATGAGTAGCAGTGTCAAGGGGTGAAAAAAAGTCTCTGTAAACCCGCCGGTGGTTCCCTGCTTCTTGCATTTGTCTGCGGTTTCTTTTCTTTCGGGTGCCTTTTTTCGTCAACAAGGTAAGTTCCGCCCTTCCCGTCAATTTTCCTCTTGATGGGGTTTTCTTTTTCTTATCTCTCGAAACCTCAATTCGTTAGCAGCTCAATCCCAGTTCCGCCATGCGCGCCAGGACTTCCGCCTTGGGCGCAATTCTGCGCGGCACCTCCTTGCGCACGAAGCGCGTGATGTCGGTCTCAACACCAAGTTTCATCAAGGCATATTTCGCGAACTGTTTGTAGCTCAGTCCCATGCGGACTTCCTCGTCCAAGTCCCACGCCAAGACCAGCATCTTATATGCCAGGTCTTCCTCGCTCACGTGTTCATCGATTTCCTGCTTCGTCAACACATGCCAGACGGCGACCAGCAACTTCCGCGCGATCACCACAATCGCTTGATTCGGCTTGCGCATGCGCCTCAGATATTTTTCGTACTGCTCTTTCCAATACGGGGAGATGCGGATTGCCCGCCATGCCGCTTCCACCAGCGCCCAACGCAGTTCCTTGCGCCCGCTCTTGGTAATGCGTTTCTCGATGTGTTCCTTCCCGCTGTCGTGTACCCCCGCTCCCAAACCCGAATACCCCACCAGTTTCTTCGCGCTCTCAAAGCGCGTCACATCCCCAATCGCAGAAAGAACCGTCATGCTCACGATTACTCCAAAGCCCGACAGTTGCAGCAATCTTATTGCCTGCTTCCCCCAAACTTCTCCCAAGCTTTGTCGTCCCAACTCGCCGTCCACTTCCCCTTTGTGTTTCTCCATCTCATCCAGCATTTCCAGTTCCTGCCGAATTTGGATCTTCTCCAGCGCGCTCACCTGCTGCCCCTCCCACCATCCCTTGTCCCTCAACATTCCCTTCGGCAACATTAGATTGTGACAATGAATCAGGCTTTGCAGGCGGTTGCGTATCATGGTGCTCGTCTTCACCAGCCGATTGCGATACGAGATCAGCCCGCGCAGTTCGCGCACTTCCACTGGCGGTACCCATACTTCAGGGACGATGTCTGCGATCAGCAGGCGGATCAGGCGCTCGATATCTTTCTTGTCCGTTTTTACCCGCGCCTCGGCAATCTGCCTGACTCCTCCCGCATGCGCCACCACCACATAACTCACCTGCGGCTCCACGATGTCGTACACGTCCCACACATTCGTGGTCGTCTCGATCACCACCGCGTCCCCTTTGCGCAGGTTCGCCGCCGCCCATTCCCGCAACTTCTCCATCCCAATTCGCCGCGGCGCCATCACCCATTCCTGCTGGGCGTTTTGTCCCCCAACCAGCGCGTATTCTTTGTGTATGTCGAAGGCAACGTATCTCTTTATCCCGCTTGCATCTTTTTCAAATTTCATGCTACACTCCTTTTGTCCAAAAAATGTGGGACGTGGCTTTTGGGTTAGAGTTGCAGGTACCGATGCGGGCTTGGGCGCCTACTCGCACCATCCCAGATTAGTTTCCGCGGGCATCCAGATAACGCAACGGGTTCACTTCAAATGATGAAGTCTTCCCATACTGGCTCTCGGACAACCCAAGCGCTCTCGCCCCAAATGCGTCCCCACGACGGTATCACCTCAAGGATACGCTGATGCCACGCCCCACACAAGAACATTCTAATAACGCCAGCCGTTAGGTGGCTGACACAGAAACAAAGACAAAGCATTTCAAGGAAAGTGAACGAATGACTTCGCAACGGATTGGAAAATATGCGTGTTTAGAAACTGAGCGCAGATATTTGTTGAAAAACATTCCAGATGATTTACTTGAAAATACAAATGGTTGGCTGATTACCGATCGTTATTTCCCCAATACACGGCTACGTCTGCGGCATATGAAGTCGGTTTCAGGGAATGAGAACATTTACAAACTAACCCAAAAGTATCGCTCTGAGACCCAAAACGCATACGAAACCACGATTACGAATTTATACCTGACAGAAGAAGAATACATTCACCTTGAATCCTTAGAAGGAAAGCTGATCAAGAAAACGCGTTACCCGTACAGTGTGCAAAACCATAACTTTAGCATAGATGTTTTTGAAGGTCGCCATCAAGGCTTGATCCTGGCAGAAATGGAATTCGAGGGACAATCAGAATTGGGTGAGTTTGCTTTACCTTTGTTTACACTTAAAGATGTAACTGATGATCCCTTTTTCGCTGGAGGCAATTTAGTTACTATGACAGATGAAGAGTTTAGGCAAGGATTGTCGCAACGTTTTCGCGACCATCAGAGTTTCTAACAAAACGCCACCTAACACAGCGCGTACCCGACCCTTCGACAAGCTCAGGACAGGC
>Ga0247727_10018092_pt1 | contig 11136 bp, 6 predicted proteins | sample WisWelCaveWW1625_FD_202498 | JGI IMG/M metagenome (GOLD analysis project Ga0247727, IMG submission 202498) | Biofilm microbial communities from Wishing Well Cave, Virginia, United States - WW16-25 | ecosystem: Environmental > Aquatic > Deep subsurface > Groundwater > Cave microbial mat | place...
GTGCGCGCCGCGGTTTTCTCCGTGACCTCTTGCGCGGATGTACATTTTGAAATCATGAGCGGCCCGACGGTGGTGAGCGGCCCGGCGGGCACAACTTTCGGCGCGCCGCTAGGCACGACGGCGATGGTTTCACCCACTTCCGATTACACGCCGCCCAAAGCGCGCATTTGGATTTCATATACCGGAACGAATGCCGACGACATGGCCACGGGCACGGTCACCATTCGTTGCGTTGAAACGGAAGAGAATTTTGAGATTGACATTACGACGAATACCATCGCGCGGCCGACCGCGGCCGTGGTGCTCGCGCTCGACAAATCCAACAGCATGAACTTCATTTCCGGCCTTGCTGCACCGCTGGATCATCGCATCGACGTGTTGCGCTTCTCGGCCCCGCCTTTTGTCGAGGTGATTCAGGAGAACAACGCGATCGGCGTCGTCAGTTTCGATCACGAGGCTTATCCGGTCATGGAGATAGCAGCCGTTGGTCCGCCTTCTCCTTTTGACGGCGTTCGTGTGGCTGCCAAAGCCGCCATTGCTTCGCACACGCCCAATCCTTTGGGCAATACCGCCATTGGCGATGCGGTGGAGTTGGCGCACATGAAACTGCAGGGTGAGACGGGTTATGATGTCAGAGCCATGATCGTTCTCACCGACGGCCATGAAACCGCCTCGCGATACATTGCTGAGGTTGCAGACGAGATTATCGGCTCACACGTCTTTGCCATTGGCCTGGGAACGGCCGATCAAATCCGGCCCGCGGCTTTGACTCAGCTCACCAACGGCACCGGCGGCTATCTGCGGTTGACCGGCCAGATCAACGAGGACAATCTCTTTCTGCTCTCCAAGTATTACTTGCAAATTCTCGCCGGCGTCACCAATGAAGATATCGTGTTGGATCCCGAGGGCAGATTGAGGCCCGGACAGCGGCATCGCATTCCATTTCGGTTGAATGAAGCTGATATCAGCAGCGACGTTATTCTGCTCGCCCCTGCGCCGGAGTTGTTCAAGTTTGTGCTCGAAACACCGAGTGGAGATTTGATTGATCCGGCGATCGCCGCGGTGACGCCCGGAATGACTCATGTAGTCGGCAGCAACGTCGGTTTCTATCGCATGACTTTGCCCGTGCCCATCGGAGATGCCGGTGCTAGCGCGGGACAGTGGCATGCGGTGCTGACTATGGATGAAAAAAATTACAAGCGCCATCTCGCCCGCCTTGATAACTACCCCAAATTGCGCCAAAGCACGCTTGCACACGGCGTGCGCTATAGCCTGAACGTACACACCTATTCGAATCTGCGCATGCGCGCGAGCCTTGCGCAGAACAGCTATGAGCCGGGAGCAACGCTCACGCTGCGCGCGATCCTCACCGAATATGGTTTGCCCGTGGCCCGTCGCGCGACCGTACGCGCAGAGTTAAAGCGGCCGGATAATTCCACCGCCATGCTGACGCTCACAGAAGTGGAGCCGGGTATTTTTGAAACGACGGTCTTGGCGTCTAGCGCCGGCATCTATCATTTCATTGTTCGCGCCAACGGTACGACACTTCGTGGGCAACCATTCACGCGCGAGCAGATTGTGACCGGGGCCGTGTGGAAAGGAGGAGATCAACCTCTTCCCACGACCACAAATGATCCGCACGAGCGCGATCAGCGGCTTTGCCGGCTATTGACGTGCCTCTTAAGTCAAGGCAACATTTCACCGGAGCTTGAAAGCAGGCTGCGCCAGTTGGGAATCAACCTTGAAGGTGTGCGCAAATGCCTGAAGGCCTATTGTGTCAATCCGGCCTCGCGCGCCGACACGCCCACAACGAATGCGGGTCCGGAGATTCTCGCTCTGTTCCGGCCTGAAGTCATAGCGGAGCTTCAGCGGTTTTTATGTGAGGCGAAATCGTAAGCGCTCGCCGAAAGGCGAGAAGGGGCGAGGCGTAAACGCATTGAGCCTCGCTGTGCCTGTACTGCGATTTCGTTGAGTCCTCTGAGGAGCGCGACTTTTGAGAAGCCGCGCTCCTCATCTCACCCTTGCACACCCCCCACTCCAATAACTCTTTCCTAGAAAGCATTTGCGCTTGCTGAGACAAAATCTTATGTTCTTTTGCGCCAAGTATGCGGTCACTGCTTCTATACTCGTTAAGGGTTGGTTTGTACAGAATTGTCACTCAGAACCTTTTTAGGCGTTGGGAAGATTCTCCTATTGGAGGTTTTACCAGTGCTGAAAAAGGTTCTTTCAGAATGACAATTGAGGGGAGTTACAAAATAACCATTACACAGTATATCCAGCCCACAGTCTCAGCCGGAATGCCGCTCCCATGTCGAGCTACCTCTTTCAAAATGCCCTGCTCGTTACCATGAACCCGAGCCGCGACGTGTTTCGCGGCAACGTGCTCGTGGTCGATGATCGCATTGCCGCGATCACAAGAACTGACGCGCATAAAACAGCCGAAACGCCGAGTAGCGAGAGCAAGCAAATTGAAACCCCGCAACTCATCGCCGCCTCGAATTATATCCTCCTCCCCGGCTTCGTGCAAACCCACATTCATCTTTGCCAAACGCTCTTTCGCAATCACGCCGAAGATTTGACGCTGCTCGATTGGCTGAAGAAAAAAATCTGGCCGTTCGAAGCGGCGCATAGTGAAGACTCGATGCGCCTCTCCGCGCGTTTGGGCATTGCCGAATTGCTCGCCGGCGGCAGCACGACGATTTTGGATATGGGCAGCGTGCATCATTATCACGCCGTGTTTGAAGAAGCCCAGCAGAGGGGCCTGCGCCTGGCCGGCGGCAAGTGCATGATGGATTGCGGCGACAATGTTCCCCCGGGCTTGCGCGAGAGCACGCAGGATTCCTTGCAACAAAGCTTCGAGCTAAAAACGCAATGGCACGGCGCGGCGCGCGGGCGATTGCGTTATGCCTATGCGCCGCGGTTCTCGCTCTCCTGCTCGGAAAATTTGCTGCGCGAAGTCGCCGAGCGCGCACTTGCCGAAGGCTGCATGATTCACACGCACGCCGCCGAAACTTTTCAAGAAGAAGAGTTGTTGCTGAAATCCAAACAACAACGCAGCGTCGGCTTCTTCAAAAGCTTGGGCCTCGCGGGCGCGCATTGTTGCTTTGCGCACGGCGTGCAAGTGAATCAACAAGAGCGGCAAACTTTGGCGAGCGACGGCACCGCGATCGCGCATTGCCCCGGCTCGAACGCGAAATTGGCGAGCGGCATCGCGCCGGTGCTGGAGCTGCGCCGCGCCGGCGTCAAAGTCGGATTGGGCGCCGACGGCGCGCCGTGCAACAACAATCTCGACATGTTTCATGAAATGCGCCTCGCGGGCTATTTGCAAAAACTCAGGCACGGCGCGAAGGCATTGCCCGCGCAACAGATCGTGGAAATGGCGACGATTATCGGCGCGGCATGTTTAGGGTGGGACAATGAAATCGGCAGCTTGGAAGTCGGCAAAAAGGCGGACGTGATTTTGCTCAAGCGCGCACAACTGCACTCGACGCCGGGCAATCTCGCGGAGCTTTACGCGCAGATCGTTTATGCAGTGCAAGCGCGTGACGTGTATTTAACGATGGTTGACGGTCTGATTTGTTATCGTGCCGGCGAAGTCCTTGGCGTTGATCACGAGCAAACCGCTGCGCACGCGGAAGAAGCCCTGCGCCAACTCTTGCAACGGGTTTCGTAGCGCAACCTTCCGGCGCGTCCCGTAGCGCAGACTTCCAGTCTGCCGAAATTGTCGCGCGCGTTTTTCGAAACGATCTGTTATGAAAGACTCGACCCTCAATATTGCCATCGGCTCGATTCGTCCTCCGAAAGTGGAAGCCGTGCGCACGGTGCTCGGACAACTCGCGCCGTTGCTCGAAATCATGCCCGGCAACATCAACTACATCGCGCGCGAAGTGCCCAGCGGCGTGCCCATGGTTCCGCTTTCGATTCACGAGATTCGCCGCGGCGCGTTCAATCGCGCGCTCGAAGTGCGTCGGCTCATCGAAGCAGAATACGGCCCGGTGGATTATGCCATCGGCTTGGAAGGAGGCTTGTTCATTCTCAGCGAAGAAAACAGCGAGCGCGTGCACTTGCAAAGCTGGGTCTACGTCGAGCGCAACGGCGAAGGGCATTACGGCAGCTCGATGAGCATGCCGATTCCGCCCAACATGGCGCACGCGGTCATCGCACAGAAGCAGGATTTGAGCAAAGTCCTCGATCACTTCGCGGGCCGGCAAAACGTGCGCAATCACGACGGCGCATTCGGTTTTTTAAGCTGCGGCTTTTTGGATCGGCAACAAGCATTTGAGCTTGCCTTACTCGGCGCGTTCGCGCCGTTTTATCATCCCCAAATTTATAACCCCTCATGAGCCTCTGGGCGTGGAAAGCGCCGCTGTACTCTTCCCTCCGTTCTCTCCCTCCCTTTAAAAATTTTTTAGAGGCGGAAAAAACCAATCTTACTCGCTTGCTGCCGTTGCTCGAAACCGCACCAATGCGTCATCTCGATATCGGCAGCGGCACGGGCGATTCTTTGGCGCTCTTTCACGCGAGCGAGCAATTGGTTTGTTCGGATGCTTCCGGGGCGATGTTGCGTCGCTTAACAGCTCCCAATCCCAAATTGATCGCTTATGCCGAAGCCCTGCCTTTTGCGGAGGCGACGTTTGATTTCGTTTCTGCGATCGGGGTGTTGGAATACGTGCAAGAAGAGGCGCGTTTTTTTCATGAGGCGCATCGCGTTTTGCAGCCGCAAGGTTATTTTCTTTTCACCTCTGCGCCGCCCGTGCCCGCAAATTACTTGCGCACGCTCTGGGGCGAGCGGCTTTATCTGCGCAATGCCGCGGAAGTGCGAGCCGCTTTGTCTGTAACGCGCTGGCGGATGGTAGCGCACGCGCGCACTTTTTTGCAAGAGCAGTGGCTCGCGCAACGCGTCTAATATTACCCTGGAACGACTATACCGGAAAAGGGTTCGAATGTAATTTCCCAGTAGCAGAGGGCGCTGGGCTACCCGGATAAAATATCAAGTGGAGTAGGCCAGCGGCTAATCTTGGTTGGGCTTCGGTTTCTGTATTCCAAAAAGTGCGTAGGCCAAATCGACGCCGTCACGCTCGGGCTTGCCGGAAAGGATCAGCTCGCTTTCGAAAAAGGCGGATTCTTGTCCCTGCGCCTCGTCGTCTTCTGGGAAAGTCACTGCAATCCTGATGACCGAAACGATGCTCGTGGCGGTTGTGTCGGTGTTCGCACTCTTTTTTGGCTTCGCCTCCGCCTCTTTCTGATAAGCGCTCAACTTTACCTTGGGAAGCAGGGTGATGTCGCCGCTCTCATTCAAGAACGTGAGGTTCGTTCTTTTGAGGCGCGCAAGGATTTTGCCGATATTCTCGGGAGCATATTCTCCGAAGTCTTCTTCCAAAGCAAAAACCATTTTGAGCTCGGAATAGGGAAAAATTTCCGAATACTCGCGGTAGAATTTGTTGCGATGCTCTTTGAGCTTGCCTTCGTAGCTCGGCCCCAGCTTTTGCGCCGCCAACGCCAGGCTTTCGTGCAGGCGCGCGCGCAAGAGCCGGCTGGATTCTTCCTCCAATTTTTTCTGATAGTCTTCGTTGTCGAAGATGGCTAAAAGATTGTTCATGGCCTCCTGCGTTTGCCCCTCCTGCAATTGGTATTTCGCCTGCATGTATTCATAATACATGCTGCGGCCCGGCTGGTCGCCGCTTTTCTGCGCGCCGTCGTGATAGAGCTGTTCAAAAAACGCCGGACTGAAATGCCGAATCACCGGCCACACTTCGTCGAAATTGATCGTGGCCTCGGAATTGAAGAACCGATAGTACACATCGGAGCGCTCGGGATTTTCGTCGAGCTCTTGCACGGCTTTGAGCATTCTCAAACGCAATCCTATGTGATGGAGCGGCGCCAGCAGATAATGTTTCGTTCTCGCCCGCCAATCCGTGTCTTCGAAGCCCGCGCGGCGGTGGTTGGCTTCCGCCAGAATAATCGTGTAGGTGTTTTTGAGAAAATCATATTGGTCGCCGGTAAAAGAGGAGAACAGATTGTTCTCGTTGAATCTTTTTGCCTTGGCCAGGCAGGTGTCGCTGCTTTCGGTTCTTCCGGAATAATATTGCAAGCGCGCCAACGCCAAATGATTCCACCCCCAGCCTTCCCGATAAGGGGCGTACTCCAAATCTTCCTGCACGCGTTGCTCGCCCTCTTGCAAGCCGTGCGACATGACGTCGTAATTGGACAGCGCCAGATTCCATTGAATGCTTTCCCGGCCGTAATCCTCGCTCCCGGTTAAGCTTCTGGCGTTCTCAAAGCTTTCTTTGGCCTCGGAAAATCGCAAAGCGCCGAAGTGTGCATAGCCGGAATTGATGTGCCGGGTGACCGCGGAATTTTCCGGCAGGCGCTCGAAATAATCGATCGCTTCTTCATAATCGAATTCGCTGCCTTGCTCGGTGCCGGCTTGGTAGGCGTGCAGCATGCCGCGATAGTTATTGAGCACCGTGCTCGCATATTCCACGCGGTTCTGAACGTTTAAAGGCTCAGAGCCGATGGTGTTATAAAGCTCCGGCACTCCGGACTCCAACTTTTCCTCCACGCTGTCCACGTGGGCGAAGGCCTTGTTCAAGTTGAGGTGCAGCGAGTCCTGCATCATCGCGTAAGCGAAAGTCTCGCGCGGGTCGATCTCGGAGCGCAGCAGCTTGCGATGCTTGTAATAGGCCCAGGCCAAATCGAGATGATGGCTGAAATCGAACTCGAAATTTTTGTTGCGATACCGCTCGATATAAGCGAACATCGAATCGATGGCCCCGGCCTGGTCGAGCGCTTCGTAAATCGTTTTGAGATTTTGGCACAGGGAAATATAATGGCCTTGATAGACGAGATAGTAACGATCGTTGCTCCACGCGCCGGCGTCGAGCTTGCGTTCGAGCAAGCCGATGCCGGGGTCGGTTTCGAGCTGGGTGAGCGCGCGCTTGAAAAAGGGCAGGCTGTCTTCCAAATCTTCCTGATTGTTGGCGCGCGCAAATTGGTAGAGCCCCATGAGCATGGGGCCGAGATAAAAACTGGTGTCCTGTTCCATAATCTCGTTCGCCATGTTTTTGGCATGAATCGCGCGATAATTGTTCACGCTGAAGTACAGGTTGAACAATTGCGCGCGATCCGGATATTGCGCGCGCGCGGCGGTCAGCGTTGCGAACACGGCGAACCCGAAAAGCTTGATCCAAAGGGAAATATATCTTGGCATGTTTTGCGCCTTTGCAAGTTGAACGGACACGCAACTATAAAAGAGCAAAGCCACAGCCAAGCCGTGGCTGAACGATTACCGGGATTCTTAAAAAGTTTTCCGTCAAGGCCTGAGCAAATGCGCCAGGCCGATTTGCACCGAATCGATCAGCACTTGTTTGGGGCGAAACGTGCCGTCGATGCTCAAAGTGAAGCGCGCTTCGCTGCTGCCGCGTGGAATTTGGTAGTCGAATGAAAGTAAATTGGCCTGCTCTTCCGGAAGCCGGAGCCGGGAGCGCCGCGCGAGAAAGGCGCGAAACTCCGTATCCAAATTCCGCAACAAGTCTTCCTTGCGAATGATGCGGGATTGCACGGAGAGCGGATCGATGAGGCTCAAGAAATCCCGCGTGTCGTCCGCGAGCATTCCTCTGAAGTCCTGGTGCTCGTATTTTTTCATGAGCAAATCATAATGATGATCGGTGCCGCCGAACTCCATGATCGGCACGCTGAAAAACTCCAGCAGCAGGACGGTCACCAGGCAGACCGTGGAAAAAAAATTGAACGCCGTGGAGGGATAGCGATAGTAGCCGGAACGATGGCGGAATTTGTTTTTCAGAATCAGCACGATAAGCCCGAGGCTCAAGCCGGAGAGCAGTAACAGCCAGCGGAAGCGGTGCAAAGACTCCAGGTGGAGATATTGCCAGGGGCTCACGTAGCTGCGCTCGAGAAAATAAGAATAGAGCAAGAGGCCGGTCAACAACGCGGCGGCGCCGATCCACAAGCGAATGAACAGCAAGATTTCGCGGCGGCCGCGCTCCGTGCGCCAAAACAGCGGCAAGGTCAACGGGAAGAGCAGGTATTGGAAAATGGAATACGGCTTGTGCTTGAAGAAATGCCCTTCGAGGCGAAGAATGTTGGAAATGTTGTCCAGGTTGATTTGCAGATCTTTGGCAAAGAGCACCGCTTTGTTGATGCGCAAGGCGAAATTGCCGAAGATGAGCAGGGCCCAAAACAGCGTGAAAAACAAAAAGACCACGGCCAGGTTGGCTTGCAGCAAAATCAAATAAAGCCCTCCGATCAACACCACGGCCACGATACATTCCACGTATCCCACCAACATGGTAAACGGGTCTTCGTCCTTCATCCACTCCGGCAGATCTTCGCTGAGCTCCGGGTCTTCCTCCTGCTCGAAGGCCGGCTCCGCGCCGTTGTCCGCGCGTTTGTCGGCTAAAGCGTGATTGTACTTTTGCACCATGAAATAGGTATAAACCAAATCCCACACCCATCCGAAAAACAAAACGCCGAGCGTGGCGAGATAAAAGTTGGCGGTGGTGGGCCTGCGCAGATAGAAGCGATGCGCGCCGAAAATGCCGCCGAAGAGCCAGAGCAGGTAAGCGGTCTTCAGGCTCTTGGGCTCCGGCGGCGGGATGATTTGGGTTTTACTCTGCGCGCTCATCGGGTGAAAAAGCTCACGCTCAAGTTGGTCAGGCGATCGATTTCGTTTTGCACCAATTCCGGCAATACGGTTTCCGCGGCGTGGCTGGAGCTGAAGATCAAGCGATGCTGCAACACCGGCAGTGCGATTTGCTTCAAGTCGTCTTCCACCACGTAATCGCGGCCGTGCACCAGCGCAAAGGAGCGCAAACAGCGCAGCAACGTGATGCCCGCGCGCGTGGAGGCGCCCAGGCGAATCTCGGGATGGTGGCGCGTTTCATGAGCCAGGCGCTGCACGGCTTTGGTGATCTCTTGGTGCAGATACACTTCTTCCACGCCCTTTTGAATGTCAAGCACCTCCGCGGTCCCGAGCACCGGGCGAATGGTGTCCGTGACGTTGTTGATCTGCCGATAATTGTTGTAGATCTCGAGCTCGACCTCGCCGTCCACGTATCCCATCTCCAGTTTCATGAAGAAGCGATCGAGCTGAGCCGCGGGCAGGGGATAGGTGCCTTCCATCTCCACCGGGTTTTGCGTGGCAATGATGAAGAAGAGGTGCTCGAACACGTGCGTGCGGTCGGCAATGGTGATTTGCTTTTCCGCCATGCACTCCAACAGCGCGGATTGCACTTTGGGCGAAGCGCGATTGATTTCATCGGCGAGAATGATGTTGGCGAACAAGGGGCCTTTGTGGAAAACAAATTCCTTGGTGGCGTCGTTGAAAATGTAAGTGCCCAGCAAATCCAGCGGCAGCAAGTCGGGCGTGAATTGAATGCGGCGAAAGAGCGCCACGCCGTCGCGGTGCGGGCTTGCTCCCGTCGCCGCCTTCTCGGCCTCGTTCCCGTGAATGGAAAAGGCCAACGCCTTCGCCGTCGCGGTTTTGCCGAGACCGGGCTTGTCTTCCAACAGAACGTGCCCGCCGGCAAACAAGCAGGTCAGGATTTTTTTGATTTGCGCGGTTTTGCCGCGAATGATTTTTTCCACGTTGCTCGCCAACGTTTGAATCTTGTTCACGTGTTCGACTGTGTTCGGCATGGCAAACTCCAGGGAAAGGTCACTCGTTCATTATCGGCTCGAAATGTAAAAGAAGCGCACGCTACGCACGGGATTGAGAAAGTGCAGCGCCACGTTGCGCAGCTCGATTTTATCGAGGATGGGGCGGTGCAGCGTCCGTTTGAAGCTTTGCAATTGCTCCGTTTCCGCCGCGGTCAGCGGATGCGGAGAGTAACGGACTTTTTGCAGCAAACGCACGAGCGCGCCGAAGTCGGTTCCGAAGCGCGCATCGACTACGGTTTCCGCAAAGGCCAGCAGCGTAAGATTGATGCGTCGGATGTTGCACTGGTTCAATAAGAACTCCGTGGCGCGCGTGAGAAAATGCGCCAACTCCAGCGGCGTACTCGCGCGGCGTGTGCGGAAGCGATAATAAGCATAAATCACCACCGGCAAGAAGGCCAAAGCCAGTACGACGAAAAGCAGCAGCCAGAGCAAGCCGAGCAGGGTCTTTTTGAGAATGTCGCCGTATGGAGTCTTCTGCTCCGGCGGCTTTTGCGCGCGCGGCAGAAGCTGAATCCCTTTAATGGTCATCGGATGGGGCAGGCTTTTCAACCAATCTTGCACGATCTTTTGATTGCGCGCCTCGTCTTGCGCGAGCGCCGGCGACCGTTTGTTTTCCAGCCGGGGATCACTCGTGGTAATGAGCACGACCTCGCCGGGGTTGAGGTATTCCAAGGGCAACGGCGTTTTGCCGCGTTGTTGCACCAACGGCAAATTTGCAGTCCCGGTCTGAAAACTCAACTCCACCGCCTCGGCCCCGGAATGAAAAGGGATTTCGTTGTCGCGAAATATCACGCGTCCGGGCAGCGCAATGACTTGGCCTTCTTCTTTGCTTATCGCCTTTATGGTCGCAACCGTGGTGAAGAGCGGTCGCATGATGATCTCCGGCGGATTGGGATCTGCCTGCGGCGATTCCTGGCCTGTGCTCGCGGGCATCGTATCAAAATCCAGCCAGCCATAGCCCGGCCAATAAACCTCCACCCAGGCGTGCGTTTGATCGGAATAATACCAATACCAGCCCTTGCTGCCGCGATCATACGTGGCAAACCCCAAAGCCATACGGCACGGCACGCCCGCGGCGCGCAAGAGCAGCATCGTAGCGCCGGCGAAATGCATGAAATATCCTCTGCGCGTGTACAGCAGAAACTGCTCGATCTGGCTTTTCGCCGGCGTGCGAATACCGCCGGGATTATAAGTGACGGTGAAGAGCGGGTCGCCGTTCGGCAGTTCGGCGCGGAAATATTCATGCACCGCTGTGACTTTTTCATACGGCGTCGTTGCCTCGGCCGTGATCGCTTCGGCAATTTGCGTGATTGCGGTGTCGCCCTCGAAGCCGCGGGTGTAATACTCAAAAAGCGTCGAGTCGGTGGGCGTCTTTTCGTAATCTTCCCGGGCGATAACTTTCAACCGCGCTTCGCGCTCGCGCAATTGCTCTTCCAGATCGTGATTGCGAAAATTGTA
>Ga0247727_10018093_pt1 | contig 11135 bp, 11 predicted proteins | sample WisWelCaveWW1625_FD_202498 | JGI IMG/M metagenome (GOLD analysis project Ga0247727, IMG submission 202498) | Biofilm microbial communities from Wishing Well Cave, Virginia, United States - WW16-25 | ecosystem: Environmental > Aquatic > Deep subsurface > Groundwater > Cave microbial mat | place...
CGGCGGAGGCAAAGACCGCGAAGCACGCGTCGGGGATGAAATTCTCGGTGCCGGAAAAATCGCCCGCGGAGACGTTGGCGCCGACCTCCGCGCAATCGACGGACCCGATGGCCGTCTCGCAGGTCGAGACCGCCGACGTATTGGCGGAGAGCTCGCCGGCGATCAGCGCCGCGCGAAGCTCGGCGATCGTGAACGTTTCCTCGACGAGACCGAGCTCGTCCGTCATCCGGTCTCCGTCCGGGCCGTTCAAGGCGTTGAAACAGGTGTCGGTCGTCGTCGCCACGCCGCAGAGGATGATCTTGTTGCAAAGGGCGGAGAGGAGGTCGTCCACGACGATGTCCGACCCCGCGGTCTGTTTCTTGGACACGACCAAACAAGAGGTCTCCCCGCCCGTACCGCCGCCCGGGTTGTCGGAAGGCACGCCGGGGTTGCCGGTCTCGGTGCCCTGGCACGTCGCCGCCACGTGGGCCAGGGAGAAGAGGAGGAGAACCAATCTCGCGAACCGGCCGATCACAAAACCTCCGACAGGTTAAAAAGTTGAAAGTTGATCTGGTATACCGAATCCGGCGATGCGTCCTCGGAAAGCAGCACATTCAGCTCGCGGCGGAACTCTTGTATGCGCCGTTTGGCCTCCTGAAACTTCTCCCTGGAAAGGGCGATGGTCAAGGAGGAGATGTCGCGCCTCTCCGGCTTGGTCCGGTCGATCGACTCCGCCGCGCGCTGGATCATCTGTCGGTGAAAATTGGCGATGGCGAGCGAGATGATCTCGCGGGCCGTCGTGATGTTCTGCTCGGCCTGCACGAGCTTTCCTTTTTGGCGCTTCAAAAATCCCAGCTTTTGGAGCAGCTCCAGCGCCGTCTCCGCCTCCTTGACCGTGATGGGCGGGGAGAGCCTGCGCGAGATCCAGTCGGGGTCCTCTTTGAAATCGGGCAACAAAACCAGCTCCCGCACGGCCGCGTAGTACCAGCGGGAGAAGTAGACGAAGTAGTCCTTTTCGATCTCCCGGACCTCCCGGTATTTCTTGGACGCCGAAAGGCGCTTGTACCATTCGTTGCGCTCGTCGTCGGTCGAGCACTGGTTGAAGTGGACGAGGTTCTCGAAGTATACGGCGTCCTCTTTGGAGAGCTTGAGCGCCTTGGCGAAGCTCTTGATCCCGTCAGGGCCGAGATTACGCTTGCCGTCCATGACCAACTTGAGGAAATTGGGTGAACTTAACCCCGCTTGCCGGGCAAAGGAGCGGAAGGAGAACGCGGAGCCCTTTTTGTCCTTTTGCTCTGCGTAGTAGTTCTTGAGGAACCGGCGGTAATCGAGATAATTGTAGATGTCCCGCATACAAGGATTTTATCGGATAACCCCCGTCTTCCGTCTACCACGCCCGCAAAACATTGTATTCCTTGGAATACACTGGGTAATTTTATCCATATGAATTTTATCAATATGATTTGATCAAATATTAAAATATATAAACATCAATATTCTTGGATATATCGATTATTTTTATTATGATCTCAAGAACCAAGAAAAAGGGGGACCCATGGAGGTCATCGGAGAAGTGATTACAGGCGGCAACGGCAGAAACGTTCGGGAAAACGACGCGTCCTACGAGACCGTCCCTCCCGTTTTTTTCAAAACCCACTACACGCAGATCAAGATCCAAACCGAGCGCCAGAACCTGACGGCGTATGACCCCCGACTGGCCGAGTTTCTCGAACCGTCCGATCACTTCTACGTCCATGACATCACCGAGGAGCTGAAAAGGATCGCTCGCGAGGCGACGGTCCTGCACGGCATGCTGACGGCCCAGATCCTGCATACGTCCGCCACGCTGGTGGTCAACGAGATCGACGAACCCATGCTCCTGGGTGACCTCATGCGGAAACTCCGCGTCCTCGCTCCCAAAAACGACGCCTACCTCCACAACAGCCCGATGCGCACGGTCAACCTCTGCGCCGACGACCACCACTGCGACCAAAACGGCGACGCCCACGTCAAGTCCACCCTCTTCGGCCACCCGAGCGTGAGCCTCATCGTGCGGGACGGCCGGCTCGTCCTCGGCCAATGGCAAAAAGTGGCCTTGTTCGAATTCGACGGGCCCCGCCCGCGCGAGGTCCTTGTCCAGGTCATCGGGGCGGGTTAACCCTGTCCGGGTGAGCGAACGTCCCAAAGGCTCCTTCCGGCTGGTCTCCGAATTCCAACCCAAGGGCGATCAGCCCCGGGCGATCGGAGAGCTCACGGAAGGGCTTCTCAAAGGCGAAAAGCACCAGACCCTCCTGGGCGTCACGGGCTCCGGCAAGACCTTCACGATGGCCCACGTGATTGCGAACGTGAACCGGCCCACGCTCGTCATGGCCCCGAACAAGACCCTCGCCGCCCAGCTTTTTTCCGAATTCAGGGAACTCTTTCCCGACAACGCCGTCGCGTACTTCGTCTCCTACTACGACTACTACCAACCGGAGGCCTACGTTCCGGCCCGCGATCTCTTCATCGAAAAGGATTCCTCCATCAACGAGGAGATCGACAAGCTCCGCCATGCCGCCACGCGCGCCATCTTGGAGAGAAGGGATACCATCATCGTCGCCTCCGTCTCCTGCATCTACGGCCTGGGATCGCCGGATGCCTACCAGGGCATGGTCGTCACGATCGAAACGGGCGCTGAACAGCCGCGCCAACAGCTTTTGAAGGATTTGATCAAGATCCAGTACGAACGGAACGACTACGACTTCCATCGAGCGACCTTCCGGGTCCGTGGCGATGTTGTCGAGATTTTTCCCGCCCACGAAGAGGATCGGGCCATCCGCGTGGAGTTCTTCGGCGACGAGATCGACGCCGTCTCCGAGATCGACCCGCTGCGCGGGACTTCTTTCGGCAAGATCCGGGGCACGACGATTTACCCCGCCTCGCACTACGTCACGCCCGAGTCGCAGATGAAGCGCGCGGTCGTGAACATCCGGGAGGAATTAAAGGAGCGTATCCAATTTTTCATGAACCAGGGCAAGTTCATCGAGGCCCAGCGCATCGAACAGCGCACGAACTACGACCTGGAGATGATGGAGGAGATCGGCTTCTGCAAGGGCATCGAAAACTACTCCCGCCACATCACCGGGCGCGGGCCCGGCCAGGCGCCTCCGGTCTTGATCGACTACTTTCCCCCCGACTGGTTGCTCGTGGTCGACGAGAGCCACGTCACCATCCCACAGGTGGGCGGCATGTACCACGGCGATAGGAGCCGAAAGATGAACCTGGTCGAATACGGGTTCCGCCTGCCGTCCGCCATGGACAACCGGCCGCTCAAGTTCGAGGAGTTCGAGACCCTCACGAACCAGGCCGTCTACGTCTCGGCGACTCCTTCCGACTACGAGCTGAAAAAATCGAAGGGAGTCGTCGTCGAACAGATCATCCGTCCGACGGGGTTGATCGACCCGAAGGTGGACGTCCGCCCCGCCTCCGGTCAGGTCGACGACCTGGAGACGGAGATCCGCGGGCGAATCGCCAAAGGCGAGCGCGTCCTGGTGACGACGCTCACCAAGAAGATGGCGGAGGACCTGACGCGGTTCTACCAAGACAAGGGTTTGAAGGTGAAATACCTGCATTCCGACATCGAAACCCTGGAGCGCATGGAGATCCTGCGGTCGCTCCGGCTCGGGGAATTCGACGTCCTCGTGGGCATCAATCTTCTGCGCGAAGGGCTCGACCTGCCGGAGGTCTCGCTCGTGGCGATCTTGGACGGCGATAAAGAAGGATTCCTCCGCTCCGCCCGATCCCTCATACAGACTTTCGGCCGCGCGGCGCGGAACGTGAACGGGCAGGTGATTCTCTATGCCGACACGCGGACGGACTCGATGAAAAAGGCGATCGGCGAGACCGACCGGAGGCGAACCATCCAAGAAGAATACAACACCGCCCACGGCATCACGCCCCAGTCGGTCAAAAAGAACATCAGCAATGTCCTCCATTCCATCTACGAGAAGGATTACGTCACGGTCGAAACGCCGGAAGACAGCGCCGAAGCCGCCGTCCGCCTCGAGGACATCCCGAAGAAGATCGAATCTCTCAAGAAAGAGATGCGCAAGGCCGCCGAGCGCATGGAGTTCGAAAAGGCCGCGCAGGTCCGGGACGAGATCAGGAGGCTTCGCGATCGGGAAATGGCGGTTGGGATCCGCGAATAATTCTTAAATGTCACATTGTCCGCTTTCCACAATCGGCTTCGGAGCGTCATCACCCGGACACGTCAGGTCGCACGTCGCTCCGTCCGAACAACTGACCGAACAGTCGCCCGTACAGGCCACGTGACACACCGAATCCTCCGTACAAGTCACGCTGCCGCTCTGGCCGACGGTGATGTCGCATGTGGATCCGCTGCCGCAGTCGACGCTGCAAGAGGCGCCGCATTCGCCCGTGCACTCGTTATTGTCCGAGCAATCCAGCGAACAACTGTCGCCACCGCAGGCGCTATCGGTGATGTCGCAAGCTTCCCCACTCGGACAGTCGCAGGTCGTTCCGGTGCAAGCCAAGGCTGCCCCGGCTGCTCCCCCACTGCATCCCCACGTGCCGCTAGGCCCCAGGGCCGCCATGGCTGCCAGGAGCATCAGGGCCATTCCCGCCCCTGCCGTCTTTATTTGATTGTTTTTCATGGGCTTTTCTCCTTTTTGTGTTTACTAATTTAGTCGTTACTATGATTTATTAATTTTAATGTCATTAAATTTTATATGTTTAAACATAGTACCGTTTACTCATGTAAACGGATTCAGTTTTTTAGGCTTGCAAGAAGGTCCTTTCGCTTCTAGTTTGGCGTCGTGCGCAAACCAAGCCCCGTCAATGTCTTCGAATACACGGACTACCGGGCCTTCTTGCGGGACTGGTACGAGGCCGCAAAAAAGGGCGGAGGGACTCTTTCCTATCGCTCCTTCGCGCAACGCGCGGGGCTGAAATCCATTAATTTCTACAAGTTCGTCATGGACGGGGTGAGGAACCTGACCTTCGACTCCGCCGCCAAGTTTGCGTTGGGGCTCAAGCTCAACAAGCAGGAAACGGAATTTTTCAAAAAGCTCGTCTTCTATACACAGGCCAAGACGCACGAGGAGAAGAACCGGCGCTATCAAGACCTGCTCCGCTCGCGGAAATACAGCCAGCTGAAACCCATCGAGCGGGATCAGTACGAATATTACGCGACTTGGTACCATCCGGTGGTGCGCGAGCTGGTCGCCTCCAAGGACTTCGACGGCACGTTCGCATGGATCGCCGGACGCCTCTCCCCTTCCATCACGCCGGCCCAGGCCGAAAAATCGGTGGAGTTGTTGGAAAAGCTCGGCTTCATCGAGCAGATGGAGAACGGCCACTGGAAGCAGGCGAGCTCGATCGTCTCGACGGGCGCGGAGCTGAAAAGCCACGTCGTCCACAACTACCATAAGATCGTCTTGGATTTGGCTAAGCGGGTGATCGACGAACTGCCGGTCGAGCGCCGGGACGTGAGCACGATGACGCTCGGAGTGAACCGCGGCCGGATCACGGAGCTTAAGGAACTCATTCAGAACTTTCGGCAGGAAATCTTAAAGGCGGTCGCCTCCGACACGGAGCCGGAAGAAGTGGTCCAGCTCAACATTCAAATGTTCCCGTTGACGATCTCTCCCTCGACCCAACAGGAGGTAGTCTGATGCGCCGCTCTCTCATCATTCTGATGCTGCTTTTGGCCTTCGCCTACGGCTGCTCGTCGGCGACGGGCGGCACCGAGACGGGCAACACCACGGCGGTCTCCATCCGCGTGATCGGATACCAGTCTTCCCAATTGGCGGCCCTCGATCTCCCGGCACTGGCCGTCGACTCGTTGGAGGTCGACACGGCCTTCATCGTCCTGGACCGACTGCGCTTCCGGCCCTTCAGTATTTGCAATGCCGATGTGGAGGACGAGGGAGCCGACGACATTCAGTTCGACGGTCCCTTCATCGTCGATCTCCTTCATCCCGAGGCCTTATCCGGTCTCGAAGACGTGGAGATCCCGACCGGGCGATATTGCCGCGTCGAACTCGTACTCAAGAAGCTCGAGGCGCCCGGGCCCATGTCGAACCGGAGCGTCCTCATCCAAGGAAGCCGGGCCGACGACGTCCCGTTCCGCATGACCACCGAGGTCGACGAGGAATTCGAGCTCCAAAGCGACGAGACGGGATTCGTGATCGAAGCCGCCGCTCCGCTGAGCGTCTTCTTCATCGCCTTCGACCTGGATCAATGGTTCAACGGGGTCGACCTGATGGATACCTTCATCGAGGTTTCCACCGGCGGCAGCGGCGAACCGATCATCCTGATCAACGACACCAAGAATCAGAATGTGCAGGAGATGATTGAAGAGAATATAAAGCGTTCGGCCGATCTTTTTGAAGATTCGGACGATGACGAAGAACTGGATCCGGAGGAAGAGGAGGATTCCTTGGCGGAAGGCACGCTCCCCTAAGAAAGGGCATGCGGCGCTCCGCGGGCGTCGTGCAAACCCTTTCAGGCGCCTAGTGGAGAGTCCTGAAGCCGGGAACCCAGCCTCCGGGGCCGGGATAACCAACCAACGAGAGGAAACCAATATGAACTGCAAGAAATGGACACGACTGGTCGCGACGGGATTTTTCCTGGTCGCGACTGCGAGCCTGAGCGGACTGGTGGGAGGATGCGGCTCATCCGCAGGTGGCGGAGGTGCCGGTGGAGCGCCTCTGGCGGCAAACGGCCTCGACCTGCCGCCGGGCACTAACGCCCTTTTAAGCGTGCATGTCACGACATCGGCTCCGGCCGCCCTGACGGTAGAGACTCCGGCCGGAACGATCACTATGGACACGGCGTTGATGGGCCTCAAGGAGATCGAGCTGGAGGCAGAGGAAGAAGGCGAGAGCGAGACGGACATCGATCTGGAAGGTCCCTTCGTGGTCGACTTGAACGCGGGGACCGTCGAGAACTTGGGCTCCTCACACATCGATGACGACGCGGACGATGACGGCGTGGAGGACTCCGATGATTCCGACGACGATGGCGACGGATCCGACGACTCCTCGGATTCCGATGACGACGGGGACGGCGTGGCCGATGGCGACGACAACGTCATGGACGAGATTGAGATTTTCGACGCCTTGGAGTTGCCCGCCGGTACCTATAAGGAGATCAAGGCCAAGCTGGACCGCGTGGATGTCGAGGACGGCATCGATCCGGCTAGCCCCCTGGCCGGCAAGAGCCTGTACCTCGCCGGAACCTTCAACGGACAACCCTTCCGGGTGGAGGCGGACTTCGATGATGAATTCGTTATCCAGAGCGAAACCGGCATCGTCGTGACCGATACGTCGATCGCGAACTTCATCCTCACCTTCAACGTCGCCGGTTGGTTCGAGGGTGTTGATCTCTCAACCGCCACCGTGAACGGGGAAGGCGTTGTGGTTCTGAGCAACGAGTCCAACACGGCGATTTTCGATCAGATCAAGGAGAACCTCCAATCCTCGACCGAGATCGAAAACGACGACGACGGGGATGGAACGCCCGACGACGAGGACTCGGACGACTAGCAAAGGACGATCTTATCGGGACGAGGTGATCAACCCAAACAGGAGGATCTAATGACTACGAATGAAAAGAAAATAAAACTTTCCACGCTCGCGGGCTTCTTTCTAGCGGCGATGATGCTCGCCCTGTTCCAATTCGGGGGTGCGGGCGGTTGTGGCGCGTCCGGGGATACAACGGGATTCCCGGCCATGCTCGAAGCCGCGGACCAGATCGACTGCGACGGGGACGGGACGCCCGACATCGACGAAGGGGAATGGGGGTCGTTAGAGGACACCGATGACGATGGAATCCCCAACATAGCCGATAACGACGTGGATGGAGACGACATCGAGGATGGCGCTGTCGACGATGGCGACGACGGCGAGGTCGATGATGCCGATGACGGTGAGGTCGACGACGATGACGACGGGGACGTTGTTGAAGACACGGAAGACCTCGACGATGACGGAGACGAGCTCACCGACGAAGCCGAAGAGATGGATGACGACGGGGACGGCGTTGCGAACGAATGCGACATCGACATCGATGGTGACGGCCAAATCAATAATGAGGATGCGGACGATGACGGCGACGGGGAGCACGATGATGTGGATACGGACGACGACAATGACGGTGCGGTCGACGACTTGGAGGCCGATACGGATGGCGACGGCATCCCCGACCAGTTCGATTCCAATGAGTGAGCCTTTTACTGGCGTACTCAGTAGAAAAGGCCCGGCCGGTTGCCGGGCCTTTTCTTTTTCTCCGTGGACCTGCTAGACCAACCCCATGTCACTCCCCACCATCGCCGGGATTTTTCTCGTCGTCGTCGGGTCGGCCTATTTCCTTTACAGCCGCCTGATCGCCCGTTTTTTTCGATTGAGCGACGCGGTGGTCACCCCCGCGGTCGAGCACAGCGACGGCGTGGATTTCGTTCCCACGAAGCCTTTTTACCTTTTTGGCCAGCATTTTTCGGCCATCGCCGCCGCAGGCCCCATTGCCGGACCGATCCTCGCCTGCCAGCAATTCGGCTGGCTGCCTTGCCTGCTCTGGATCGGTCTTGGAGTTGTCTTCATCGGGGCGGTTCACGATTTTTCCGCGCTTGTCGCGAGCGTACGGCACCGCGGCCATTCCATCGCGGAGATGATCCGGGAAAACATCGGGGCCCGCGCGTGGCTCGCGATGATGCTCTTCATCTGGCTCTCTCTCCTCTACGTGATCGTCGCCTTCACCGACATCACTGCCGGGACCTTCGTCGGGCGGATCGAGGAGCTCGACGGCGTCCAAGTCGGGTTCGAGCGCGGAGGAGCGGTCGCGGCCGCGTCCGCCATGTACCTCCTCCTTTCGATCGTCCTGGGGCTCGTTCAAAGAAAATGGAACCCGCCGCTCTGGCTCGTCACGGTCCTCTTCGTGCCGGCGACGTTGGGAGTCGTCTGGCTGGGCACGCAGGTCTCGACCTGGCTGATTTTCTCCAAGCCGTCTTGGGGCGTCATCATCCTTGCCTATTGCTTCGTCGCCTCGCTCCTGCCCGTGTGGATGCTGCTCCAACCGCGCGGTTATCTCGGCGGTTTCGTCCTGTATATGGCGCTCGCGGTGGGCGTGATCGGCGTCTTCTTGGGCGGCTACGGCATCCAGCAGGCGCCGTTCAAGACCTGGAACGCGGGCGGTCCGACGGGATCGCTCTTTCCCTTCCTCTTCGTGACGATCGCCTGCGGGGCGTGCTCGGGTTTCCATGGGTTGGTCTGCTCCGGGACGACGTCAAAGCAAATTTCTAAGGAATCGCACTGCCGACCCGTGGGTTACGGGGCGATGCTGCTCGAGGGTTTCGTGGCGGTCATCGCGCTGGCGACGATCATGATCTTGACCGATTCGGAGGCCAAGGGCGCTCCGGGCGCCATCTACGGCGCGGGCATGGGGCACTTTCTCACGCTCGTGATCGGCAAGGAGAACCTGCTCTTTGCCATGACCTTCGGGGCGATGGCGTTTTCCACCTTCGTCTTCGACACGCTCGACGTCTCGACCCGCCTGGGGCGCTATATCCTTCAAGAGTTGACGGGGCGTCAGGGGCGCTTGACGTCGCTCGTTGCTACGTTCGCAACCACCGTCATCCCGGCGTCACTCCTCGCGAAGGCGCCGGAAGGCAGTTGGTCGAATTTTTGGACCCTCTTCGGCACGTCCAATCAACTCCTCGCCGCATTAACACTCTTGGGCGTCACGGTCTGGCTCTACCGCACGTCACGCCGCTACTGGTTCACGCTCATCCCCATGCTCTTCGTGATGACGATCACGTTCTGGTCGCTTTTCCGGCAGATCCAGATCGCCGCGAGCCGGATCTTCGAGGAAGGTTTGAAATTCAACGTCGGCTTCTTCAACGGGCTCGTCGCCCTCGCCCTCTTCTGCCTCGCGGGCCTCGTGATCTTGGAGGCCTATCGATCGGTTCGTCGCGCCCCGCGCGAGAGGTCCACGCAGCCCGAGGTTTTCGTGACGCAGGAAACAGGCCGCTGATTCAGCGTGTCGTAGGATCCGGCAGAGATTCGGGCCAAGGCTCTAGATTCTGGGACTTGAAGCGGCCGTCATTATGGGCCCAGTGCTTCTTGAACGCCTCCGGCGTCATCTCCATGTAATCTGCGTCTTCGCGTAATCCGTACTTTTCGAAGACCCTCAAGTGCCTCGGATGCAGAACTCCCTGCGGGCGGCTGCTATCGTAGTAGAGATCTCCAATCTTCACCAAGGCGTGAAAGACCGGTGGTGGACAACTATCCAAACTGACGAGCTGTGCCCCGGGCATTGTAAGATAGGCCAACCAGGCCCAGACGAAATACCAGCCTTCGTTGATGCGATCGGGATCATCGAAGTTTCCGAAGTAGTCCGCAGCGATGAAACTCAGGTCCGGCCTCACGACGGTATTAAGCGCCGCCTGCGGAAAGGCGCCCACGGCGACTGCTAAAGGAAAGCGTACGATGGTCACGTCGACCTATCGGTGTAACGGGAAAAAGTTTCTTCGAGATAGAAATGCAGAAAATACGACGCGGGGATCTGGCAAAAGGACGGTAAAGAGATTGACTCATGTGTATGAAATAGGCATACTGATACACATGAAAAATCTCCGCCGAAAACAATTTATTCTCCCCCAGGACAAACTCACCGAGGCACGCAAGGCATTGGGCGTCAAGACCGACACGGAGGCCGTGATCCTGTCCCTGGAAACCGTCCTGCGTCAGAAGAAGCTCCAGAAATTCGCCGACCTTGCCGGAAAGGTGAAGCTGAACATGACGGTTAAGGATCTCCTCAGGATGCGGCGTGACTAAGATTTTGATCGATTCATCGGCCTGGATCCATTTCCTTCGAGGAACTTCGCCGGTCATGATGGAAGTCGTGCGCCGGTTCCTTCTCGAGAACACCGCGGCCGTCTGCGGTCCCGTCGTGACCGAAGTCTTGAGAGGGGTAAGGAATACGCGCGAAGAGAAGCTTCTGAAGGAACAGTTCGAGCTGCTTTTCTTTTGCCCTCTTGAGCGGGAGGATTATTTCGAGGCGGCTGCCCTCGCCGGCTTGTTGAGAAGGAAGGGGCATACCGTCAACGTTGTCGACTTGCTCATCGCCCGAATCTGCCTACGAGACGGATTGAGACTGCT
>Ga0247727_10018094_pt1 | contig 11134 bp, 13 predicted proteins | sample WisWelCaveWW1625_FD_202498 | JGI IMG/M metagenome (GOLD analysis project Ga0247727, IMG submission 202498) | Biofilm microbial communities from Wishing Well Cave, Virginia, United States - WW16-25 | ecosystem: Environmental > Aquatic > Deep subsurface > Groundwater > Cave microbial mat | place...
TATCCCGCAGGCGCAACGCCGGAAGGATTGATGGACATGGCTGGCAATGTTTGGGAGTGGATGGAAAATTTGTACGGCGAGGGAGCATATACGCCGGAGGCGCGGGCTCTTCGTGGCGGCTCTTGGGACAATACGTCAGAGAATCTGCGCTGCGCCGCTCGCGGCAGCAACCACCCAGACAGCCAATGGGACTACGTCGGTTTTCGTGTGGTGTGCGGCCAGTCCTTTTTTGAAACTCTGTAACTCTGTCCATCTGAAACTCTGAAATGCAGTTCCCCGCGAAGCGGGGCGAAAATTTTTTGTAAAAATCGAGGAGGTTGTATGGCAGCCCAAGAATTTTTGGTAATTAAACGAGGGTATGATTTTTCCAAATGGCTGTTGCAACATACCGGCAAATTTCCCAAAAGCTATAGATTCAGCATTGCAGCGAAGTTGGAAAACGCAATTCAAAGAAAACGCCGAAGGCGTGAAATGTTTATAGCCATGCACAAACCAACCAAGAAAAAAACACCGTAGGTGTGGCATGTTTATAGATCGAAGTCAATTCAAAAAATGAAAACGTCGTGGACGTGACATTAATTCAAACCAGGAGGGCATTTGAACATGGCCAACACCTACACCCAAATCTACATTCACATCGTTTTCGCCGTGCAAGGGCGGCAAAACCTCATCCCAAAATCTCACAAAGAAGAGCTGCACAAATACATCACCGGCATCGTCAAGAACAAGGAACAGAAACTGATCGCCATCAACAGCATGCCGGATCACGTTCACACGTTCATCGGCATGAAACCGACCATCGCTTTATCCGATTTGGTGCGGGACATTAAAAACAATTCTTCCGGCTTCATCAATGACAAGAAATGGATCCGAGGAAAATTCAATTGGCAGAAAGGATTCGGCGCGTTTTCTTATGGGCATTCGCAAATCGACGCCGTTGTAAAATACATTCAGAATCAGGAGAACCATCACGCCAAAAGGACATTCAGGGAGGAGTATTTGGACATGTTGAAGAAATTTCAGGTGGAATATGATGAGAAATATTTGTTTGAATGGTTTGAGAGCACATAATTGAGAGCGCAAACATGTCACGCCTATGGCGTTTGCGTTATGTGTTTTGCCACGAGGCTATAAACATGTCACGCCTATGGCGTTTGCGTTATGTGTTTTGCCACGAGGCTATAAACATGTCACGCCTATGGCGTTTGCGTTATGTGTTTTGCCACGAGGCTATAAACATATCACGCCTCTGGCGTTTGCGTTATGTGTTTTGTCACGAGGCTATAAACATGTCACGCCTCTGGCGTTAATCCCAGAGAAAAAATAAAATGAACCTCATCGCCATCTTCAAAGTCACTTTCGCCGTCGTCGTCTGGGGCGCGTCGTTCATCGCGACGAAAATTGCGCTGCGCGAAGTGGCGCCGATGACGATCATTTGGATTCGTTTTGGGATCGGCGTGGCGATACTGGCGGCGTTCGCGGCGAAGCGCCAGGAGCTTGCTGTTCCATCAGTACGCGAGCTGGGTTATTTTTCTTTCCTCGGTTTTTTGGGGATTACTTTTCATCAATGGCTGCAGGCCAACGGACTGCTCACCGCGCAGGCAACGACCTCGGCTTGGATCATTACAACGACGCCGGTTTTTATCGCCATCTTGGGCTGGCTGGTTCTGAACGAGCGGCTTGGCTGGAATCGCGTATCGGGCATCGTTGTCGCGACAATGGGTGTGCTGCTCGTCGTTAGTCGCGGAGACTGGCATTCTCTGGCGAATGGAAGTTTTGGGACGCGCGGCGATTTTCTGGTTCTCCTCAGCTCGCCAAACTGGGCGGTGTTTTCAATCATTTCACGAAAGGGGTTGAAAAAATATCCGGCAACGCAAATGATGCTGTCTGTGATGACTCTTGGCTGGTTGTTTACCACGCCGCTTTTCTTGGCGGAGAAGGGTTTCAGCGAAATCGGCCGGATCGCGTTCTCCGGGTGGATGAGCATCGCCTTCCTCGGCGTGTTCTGCTCTGGCTTCGCTTACATTTTTTGGTATGATGCGCTCAAGAGCATTGCCGCTTCGCAAGTCGGGGCTTTTTTATATCTGGAACCATTGGTGGCGGCGGTGGTTGCGGCATTATTGTTGGATGAAAAAATTCTTGCAACTTCATTGTTTGGAGGAGCGTTGATTTTATTGGGCGTTTGGATCGTTAATCGTCAGTCGGAGGTTAAAGCATCGGTTGAGTAAAGATTTGGTTGAACAAGGATTTTCCGAATAAAAATTCCATTCGGAAAAACCCTAAAAATTGTTATGTTGTTTACACTTTAGTCGCTATGGCTTGCAAGAATATCACCTCATGCCATGGAAGGCATGACCTCACGTGAACAAATGGGAATGATGCATGGAAGCAAAAATCGTCACTATCGATGACGAACCGGCGATTCGCAGCTTGATTCGTCATGCTTTGCGCAAGGAGCAATACAAGATTTTCGAGGCCGGCAACGGCGATGAGGGCCTCAAGCTCATTCGCGAGAAAATGCCCGATTTGGTTTTGCTCGACGTCGTGATGCCGGAGATGAACGGCCTCGACACGCTGGTTGTTATTCGCCAGGATGCAACGATCGCGCACATTCCGGTGTTGATGCTCACCGGCGTGAAAGATTCTGAAAAGCTCGCGACGGCGCTCGGCAATCCGCGCACCGATTTTTTGGAAAAACCCTTTCTCCTGGAAATGCTTCAGCAGAAAGTGCAGGAGATTCTTCGCACCTACCGCGCGGAGAATGTTTCGAAGCAAGAATAGGTTTGCGAAAGACGTGAAGCGTACGAAGTGAGAAGTAGGCGTTAAGAAGCACGAAGTTCAACAACATCCGCCGGTAAAGCTTTTCTAAACCTGCCACTTCAGTCATTCGTTTTGCCAGAGAATTGTCAAGATCACGGCAACCGCCGCGGCAATTCGTATATTGACTCTAATACCGTCCTTCCTTATATTTCTTTACTTTTAACCAAGTCCCGATTTTCCTTAGTCTTGTGAAAATCCAATCGGAGCTTCGATGTATTCGATAAGAATCTATATTTCGCAGTCTAAACGAGCCATGATGGGAAATCGTGGTATTTATCGAACCTTATTGAAGCGAATTAAATCGATGATAGGTGAATCGAAAGCGAATGTCTATGCCTGAGCGTATCCTCGAAAAGATTTATGATCCCAAAGAAGTTGAAGACCAGCTTTATAAATTTTGGTTGGATAAAAAATACTTTCACGCCGCCGTCAATCCCGACAAAAAGCCGTACACCATCGTCATTCCGCCGCCGAATGTGACCGACCGGCTGCACATCGGTCATGCGTTCAATAACACGCATCAAGATATACTGATTCGTTTTCAGAAGATGCGTGGCTTGGAAACGGAGTGGATGCCCGGAACGGACCACGCCGGCATTGCCACCCAGAATGTGGTGGAGCGCGATCTGGCCAAGACTGAAAAGAAAACCCGCCACGATCTTGGCCGCGAAGCTTTTGTGCAAAGAGTTTGGGCGTGGAAAGAAAAATATGGATCGATTATCATCGAGCAGCTCAAGAAAATCGGCTGCGCCTGCGATTGGGAACGCGCGCGCTTCACGATGGATGAAGGTCTTTCCAAAGCGGTGGCGGAGGTGTTCGTTCGTCTTTATAAAAAGGGGTTGATTTACCGCGGCAAATACATCATCAATTGGTGTCCGCGCTGTCTCACGGCGCTTTCCGATGAAGAAGTCGAGCAGAAAGAAACCTCGGGAAAACTTTGGTACATCAAGTATCCCGTCGAAGGCACGAAGAAGTTTATCACCGTTGCAACGACACGCCCTGAGACTATGCTCGGCGACGCGGCTGTAGCCGTGCATCCGCAAGATAAAAGATACACCAAGCTCATCGGCAAAAATGCGCTCTTGCCGATCTTGAAAAAGCGGATTCCTATTATCGCGGACGAGCTGTTTGATAAAGAATTTGGCACCGGCGCGGTGAAGATAACCCCGGCGCATGACGCGAACGATTTTCTTATTAGCCAGCGGCACAACCTCTCACCGATTTTGGTAATGAATGAAAACGCGACGATGAACGAGAACGCCGGGCCGTTCGCCGGGCAGGATCGTTTCACCGCGCGAAAAAACGTTATTGCCCAACTTGAGCAGGAGGGGCTGATTGATCGCATCGAAGAACACACTCATGCCGTTGGCCGCTGCTATCGCTGCGACACGATCATTGAGCCGTATTTGTCCGACCAATGGTTTGTAAAAATGAAACCGCTTGCCGAGCCGGCGCTCGAAGCCGTGCGCAGCGGCAGCATCAAATTCCATCCGAGCCGTTGGGAAAAAGTTTATGCGAACTGGATGGAAAACATCCGCGATTGGTGCATCTCGCGACAATTGTGGTGGGGCCATCGCATTCCGGTGTGGTATCATCAAACCACCGGAGAGATTTATTGCGAGACCACGCCTCCACGCGATGCTGAAAATTGGCGGCAAGATCCCGACGTGCTCGATACTTGGTTCAGCTCGTGGCTGTGGCCGTTTTCAACTTTTGGCTGGCCGGAAAAGAAAGCGGAGCTGAAATATTTTTATCCCGGCGACACGCTGGTGACGGCGCATGAGATCATCTTCTTCTGGGTGGCGCGCATGATCATGGCCGGCATCGAGTTCATGGGCGACATTCCTTTCAAACATGTTTATTTCACCGGCATCGTTCGCGATGCGCAAGGCCAGAAGATGAGCAAGTCGCGCGGCAACGGCATCGATCCCTTGTTGATGGTCGAAAAATATTCCGCCGACGCCGTGCGCTTTTCGTTGATGATGCTTTCTTCCGAAGGCAATGACGTCAATCTCGCCGACAAAGATTTCGAGATCGGCCGCAACTTCACAAATAAAGTTTGGAATGCCCACCGCTTTCTTGCCTCCTATCTTGATGAGAAAGTTCTGAAAGAGACGATCATTGAAACGCTGAAGAAATTTCATGAGGAGAAAAGATTTGAGTTGGTCGATCGCTGGATGTTGAGCCGTTTTACCCGCGGCGTTGAGCGTATAACAACCGCTCTGGAGAATTTTCATTTTCATGATGCGGTTGATTCTGCATACATTCTTTTTTGGCGCGACTACTGCGATTGGTATCTGGAATTGATCAAGCCGCGTCTGAATGGCGAAGATGCGGCTGCCAAAGAGGTGGCCGCCACTACCGCGGCTTTCGTACTTAAAGGGCTGATGAAACTGCTGCATCCTTTGACGCCGTTCATCACCGAAGCGATCTGGCAGGAGATTGGCCGGAGCGAATCCGAGAGCATCATGATCTCCGCATGGCCGCAGAGCATTTCGGAGTTTGCCGATGCCGACGCCGAACGCGATTTTGCGTTGCTGCAAGAATTGATTGGGGCCATTCGCAATATCCGCGGGGAGATGAACGTTCCGGCAGGCAAAACTGCGGACGTTTTAATTGCCGGCAACGGGCAATATTCGCAAATCATTTCCGGCAATATGAATTACTTCAAACACTTGGCCCGCGTTAGCTCGATTCGGTGCCATCCGAATCTACGCCGGCCCAAGCTCGCGGCTTCTGCGGTGGTAAAAAACTTAGAGCTTTTTGTGCCGCTTGCCGGTCTCATCAATGTGAAAGTCGAGCGTGGCCGACTTGAGAAAGAACGCGCACGAATCGAAAGACTTCTTGAGTCACTGAACATACATTTGCACAGCCATGAATTTCTTGCCAAAGCGCCGGAAGCAGTGGTGACACGTGAGCGCCAAAAAAAGAGTGAGCTGGAAGTGAGCTTGGGCAAGGTCGAGTCGAATCTGGCGCAGTTGGCGGAGTAGAACTTTTGAGGCGAGAGTGGACATTGTAATATCCACGAATGGGGTGCCTATCAGGATGACTGCTGAAAGATGGGTGCACATCATTGAGAACCATGATGATCTGGCAGGTCGCTATGATGATATACTGAATACAGTTGAAGAGCCAGATTATGTTATAGAAGGTTATCAGAGCGCAATGATAGCTTTGCAGCAATTCAAGAAGGGCAAATTCCTGGCGGTGGTGTACAAAGAAGTTAGCAAACAAGATGGTTTCATCATAACCGCATACTTCACGAACAAGTTGATGTTGGAGAAGGAGAAGATTTTGTGGAAAAGGAACTGGTCAAGAAACGCATAACGAAGGAAGTGTTCGAAGCCACTCCGCACCTTCTCAAGTTTCCAGTAGGAAAAACGTGGATTGACTACGACAAAGAAGCCGACGTTCTTTACATTAGTTTCAAAAGGCCTCAGAAAGCCACAGATTCAGAAATGCGAGAAAATGGAATTCTTTTTCGTTACAAGGCCAAAGAGCTTGTCGGCATCACGGTGCTCGATGCATCGAAACGGAGAAAACAAAAATGAATAAAACTTTGATTCGATCCGCGATACTCGTCGTGGCTGGTTTACTTTCCGTTGCCTCGTTTGCGCAAGACACCGGCGTGCGCGTCACGGTTTATAATTCGAATTTGGCGCTGGTTGTAGATCGCCGCGCCGTGGAGGTGCCGAGCGGCAAGGGAGAATACTCTTTTCGCGATGTGGCGGCGCAAATCGACCCCACTTCGGTGCGCTTCACCTCGGTGACGAATGCGAACGACCTTGACGTGCTCGAACAAAATTTTGAGTACGATCTCGTCAGCGCCGATAAGCTGCTGCGAAAATATGTTGATGAGCAAGTGAAGCTCGTCACCAAGAACGCCGGAGCAGTGCAGGGAAAATTGTTAAGCGCCCTCGGCCAGTTAGTCATTCAAGGCGACGACGGCAGCTTAAAGATCATCAACAATGCTGAGATTCTCTCCACCGAATTGCCGAAATTGCCGGCGGGGTTGATTACCCAGCCCACGCTGGTTTGGCAATTGAACAATCGCGGCCCGGCGCGGCAAACGGTGGAAGTTGCTTATCTGACCGCCGGAATGAGCTGGCACGTCGAATACGTCGGCACGCTCGATGCCAACGACGTGAATCTCGATCTCAGCGCCTGGGTGACGATCGAAAACAATTCCGGCGCGACCTATCCGAACGCGGCGCTACAATTGGTTGCCGGTGACGTGCACCGCGCGCAGCAGCCCCCTCAGCCGCTTTACAGAAAATCTGCCGTTCAGGAAATGGCCATGGCGCCGCAATTTGAAGAGAAGCCATTCTTCGAATATCATTTGTATTCTCTGGCGCGGCTGGCGACGCTGAAAGAAGCCCAACAAAAGCAAATTTCACTTTTTCCATCGACGCGCACGGCGATTGAAAAGAAATATGTTTTTGATGGCATGAGAGGCAAGAACGTTGATGTGAAGCTATCGTTCAAGAATCGCGCGGATGCCGGGTTGGGCATGCCGCTGCCCGCCGGGACGGTGCGCATTTACAAACCCGAAGGCAGAGGCAATTTGGTGATGGTCGGCGAAGATCGCATCAAGCATACGCCGAAGGATGAGAGAGTCGAATTGCAGCTCGGCTCGGCGTTTGATATTGTCGGCGAGCGCAGCCAGATTTCTTATCAACAACTTGGCGAGCGAGCGCGGGAGGAGAAGTATCGCATCGTCCTGCGCAATCACAAAGACACCAACATCACCGTCGAAGTCGTCGAGCACTACAGCGGCGACTGGACGATTCGCGAAAGCACGCTGCCATTTACTAAGAAGGATGCGAACACGGCGCTGTGCAACGTGCCGGTGGCCAAAGACGGCGAGGCGACGGTGGAGTATGCGGTGGTTTATAAATGGTAGCAATACTATGAAAACAGTCGGTCTTGAGAAAACAAAGAGGTGAAATGATGAATAGCAGAATTTCCATTGATCCCAACGTCTGCCATGGCCAAGCGTGTATAAAGGGTACACGCATACCCGTGCATCAAATCGTTCTCATGCTTGCCAACGGCGATAGCATTGATGATCTTCTCAAGGCCTATCCAACAATAGAGCGGGAAGACATTCTTGCGTGTCTTGAATACGCAGGCTCCTTGACCGAAGAGCAAGTGACGCCCATAGAAATGTTGCAAACTTGATGATGAAAATTCTCGTTGATGAAAACATACCGCTGATCACGGTTGAGCAACTTCGCAATTTAGGTCATGATGTGTTGGATATTCGAGGCACCCTGGAAGAGGGAATGCGGGACGAGTTTCTATGGCCGAAAGCTCAGGCTGAAGGCAGGCTGTTGATTACCACCGATAAAGGATTCTCTCAAAATCGAAATGAACCTCATCATGGAATGATTATAGTACGCCTTAGACAACCCAATCTGATTAAGATTCATCGAAGGGTGATGCATGCCTTCAATCAATTTGATGAAAGTGAATGGCGTGGTTTGCTTGTTGTGATGCGAGATGTCGTGCAGTCCGTCTGGCGGTCAAAGCAATAGTCTGATTATGTTGTGTGAAAGCAGTTCGAGGGAGGCGTGGCAGATCTCGCAACCGAAAAGTCAGCAAGTCTTGACAAGATTCCCATCAGCCACGTTCGTGGCGTCGGTGAAAAGCGCGCGCGAGAGCTTGCGAAGATCGGCCTCAGCAGCGTTGAAGAGTTACTCTATTATTTTCCGCGGCGCTATCTCGATCGTTCGAGCATCGTCAAGCTGAAAGATTTGCGCGCCGGAATGGAAACCACGGTGCTCGGCAAAATTGCCCGCGCCGGTCTTCGTCGTGGTCGAAAGCCGAGATTCGAAGCTGTTCTTTTCGATGGTACTGGTTATTTGCAATGCGTCTGGTTCAATCGGGCGAATTTCTGGCCAAAGATATTTCAAGTCGGCGATACCGTTGCTTTTCACGGCAAGGTCGCGCAGTATGGCGGCCTGCAAATGGTTCACCCGAATTTTGACAAATTTCGCGAGGGCGGAGAAGAACGGTTTCTAAATACTGGTGGCGTTATTCCGCTGTATTCGTCATCCGAAGAACTTGGCGATGCAGGGCTGGACAGCCGAGGCTTTCGAAGAATTTTGCGCGCCGCGCTGGATGATTATCACAGTTCCATAGATGAGATTTTGCCGCAAGCCGTCATTCGCGGACATAAACTCGTCTCGCGAGCAGAGGCCTTGACACATGTTCATTTTCCACAGTCGGCGGAAAAACTGCAAGATGCTCGTGAGCGACTGAAATTTGATGAGTTGTTCTTTTTCGAACTTTTGATGGCAACTCGGCGACGCGCGCTTGAAAAGTATGTGCGCGGAATCGAGTTCAAAGAAGTTGGCGGGCGCACCAGGCAGTTGGTTGAAAAACTGCCGTTCGAATTGACCGAGGCGCAGAAACGCGTGCTTCGGGAAATCCGCGCTGACATGAGATTGCCCAAGCCGATGCATCGGTTGGTCCAGGGCGACGTCGGTTCCGGCAAAACCATGGTGGCGCTCATCACGATGTTGATGGCGGTCGAGAACGGCTATCAAGCCGCGATGATGGCGCCGACGGAAATTCTGGCCGAGCAGCATTATCTGACCATTCACCGTTTTCTCGAGCAGTTGCAGGTCAAAGTTGTTTTATTGATCGGCGGGCAGCGCAAGAAAGTCCGCGATCAGGTTCTTGCCGATATTGTCACCGGCGAAGCGCAAGTGATTATCGGCACTCATGCGTTGATTCAATCCGGTGTAGAGTTTAAGAAACTCGCGTTGGTTGTGATCGATGAACAGCATCGTTTCGGTGTGGCTCAACGACTGGCGCTTCGGCAGAAGGGACAGGCGCCAGATGTTTTGGTGATGACCGCCACGCCGATCCCGAGGACTTTGTCGATGACACTCTACGGCGATCTCGATGTTTCGACGATCGATGAATTGCCCAAAGGACGCAAGCCGATTCGCACGGTGTCGCGGCCATCGACGAAGCGCAAAGAAATTTACGAGTTCATTAAAAAAGAAGTCGCCAACGGCGCGCAGGTTTATATCGTTTTCCCGCTGATCGAAGAATCGGAAAAAATCGATCTCGCTGCCGCCACCGAAAGCTACGAGCACATGCGCGAGGGAATTTTCTCCGAGGCGCCGATTGCCTTGTTGCATGGCGGCATGAAGACCGCTGAAAAAGAGAGTGTGATGGATGCGTTCAAAAAAGGCGAGACGCGCATTCTGGTGTCAACAACCGTGATCGAAGTCGGAGTTGACGTGCCGAATGCCACGTTGATGGTGATCGAGCACGCCGAGCGATTCGGTCTTACGCAATTGCATCAACTACGCGGAAGGGTGGGGAGAGGAGAAAAGCAATCGTACTGCATTCTCATTGCCTACGGAGCCTTGAGTGACGACGCGCAGCAGCGGTTGCAGACGATGGTCGATACGAACGACGGTTTTCTTATTGCCGAAACTGATTTGAGATTGCGCGGCCCCGGAGAATTCTTTGGAACGCGCCAACACGGGATGCCGGAGTTTCGCATCGCTGATTTGATTTCTGATCTAGCAATATTGCAGAAGGCTCGTGACGACGCTTTTTCTCTGTTGCGAGCCGATCCCGAGTTGGCGCAGCCGGCGCATCAATCAACTCACCGGCGGCTTACGCAACTCTTCGGCGATAAATTGGCGATGATGCAATCGGGTTAAAAAGGAGTAACCAGTGTTCAGTAATCAGTGCGAATTTTCGGATAACTGATCACTGTTCACTGATTACTGTTCACAGATTTTGTAAGTAGGAGAAAGTTATGGATAACAACAGCGCTGATCAAAAAAACAAGGCCCTGTTTTTCAACTTGGTGATCACTTTTCAACAAGCGGCCTTTCAGCACATGGGAAAGATTCCCAATCCGATCACCGGAAAAATTGAGCGCGAGATCGAGCAGGCGCGCATGGCGATCGACATGCTCGACATGCTCAAGGCTCGAACCAAAGGCAATCTCGCCGATGAAGAGACGCGGATGCTCGATCATGTCTTGCGCGAGCTGAAGTTGAATTTCGTCGATGAGCTTGATAAGGACAAGCAAGCTGCGTCACAAAGCGACCATAGCGCAACCAACAACACAACGACGCAAGTGGTCGAAGATGAGCATCAAAATACGAATCCAACATGATGAAGTCACTCTTTATGAATAGAACGGAGAGGAGTAGCTATTCGAATGATTGATCGTAAGCTGAATGCCTGGGTAGCCAGTGGGATTTTCGCGATTGCCTTGGTCACTTACTTGAGCACGATGGCCGTCACCACGTCCTTTTGGGATTGCGGCGAGTTCATT
>Ga0247727_10018095_pt1 | contig 11134 bp, 12 predicted proteins | sample WisWelCaveWW1625_FD_202498 | JGI IMG/M metagenome (GOLD analysis project Ga0247727, IMG submission 202498) | Biofilm microbial communities from Wishing Well Cave, Virginia, United States - WW16-25 | ecosystem: Environmental > Aquatic > Deep subsurface > Groundwater > Cave microbial mat | place...
CAGCGCCGCATTCCCGAATTGCTCAAACTGGTGGACCTCGAAGACAGGGCCGACCAGCCGGCCAAAACCTACTCGGGCGGCATGAAGCGCAAGCTCGACATCGCCTGCGGCCTGCTGCCGAATCCCAAGGTCGTGTTTCTCGACGAGCCCACGCTCGGATTGGACATCCAAAGCCGGCTGCGCATCTGGGACTATGTGCGCCAGCTCAAGGCACGCGGCATCACGATTGTGATGACGACGAACTATCTGGATGAGGCGGACCAGCTGTGCGACCGCCTGGCGATCATCGACGGCGGCCGCATCAGGGCGATGGGTTCGCCGGCTGAACTGAAGGCCGGGCTGGGCGGCGACATTGTCTCGCTGACCATCGGTGCATCGGACGCGGGCCGTATCGAGGCGCTGGCGGCTGCGCTACGCGCCCTGCCGATGGTGCGGGCCGTCACGGCCAAGCCGGCCGGCCCAATCGGATTAGACATCCGCGTGGAATCGTCGGAAAAGGCCCTGCCTGCGGTGCTGGAGGCGGCCAATCGGACCAGTTGCCGGCTCGAACTGGTGGATTACCACCGGCCGCGATTGGACGACGTATTCGTGGCCCACACGGGACACTTGATTCGCGAAGAATTCCCACAAGGAGAACAGGACTAGCCCATGCACGAGTATTTCCAGGAAGTCGGCGCCCTGACCATGCGGTGGGTCCGCCGGCTGAGCCGCGAGAAGTTCAGCATGCTGTTCACGCTCGTGCAGCCCATGCTGTTCTGGCTGATCTTTTTCGGCAATCTGTTCCAGCGCGCCGCCGATGTGCAGGTGACGCAGGCCCCCAATTACATCAGTTTTCTGGCCGCCGGCGTGGTGGTGATGACGGTGCTGAACAACGGCCTGGCCGGCGGGGTGGACCTGCTGTTCGACAAGGAGAACGGCTTCCTGGAGCGGCTCATGTCCACGCCGATCAACCGGACGTCGGTCGTGCTGAGCCGCTTTGTCTTCGTCACGACGATCACGTGCCTGCAAGTGCTGGTCATTCTCGGCGTCGCCTGGTTCTTCGGTGTGGAAGCGGTGACGGGGCTTCCCGGCATCGCGATGATTCTTCTGATCAGCATGCTCTTCGGCGTGGGGCTGACGGCCATCTCGATGGCGCTGGCCTTTTCCGTCAAAAGCCACGGCGATTTCTTTTCGGTCCTGGGGTTCCTGTCGTTGCCGATGATCTTCCTGAGCTCGGCGCTCGTGCCGCTGCAGGCCATGCCGGCCTGGATGAGCTTCCTGGCGAAGTTCAATCCCATGACCTGGGCCATCGATGCGGTCCGGCCCTTGATTCTCTCCGGCTGGGCCGAGGCCCTGCCGAAAGTCGGGATGGTCGTCATGATCATGCTGGTGTTCGACGCAATCTGTCTCTATGGCAGCGCGCGCGCATTCCGCCGGGCAATGGGATAACAGAAGACGTGATGCGTGAACCGTGACTCGTGACGGGTTACGGATGACGGATCACAGATCACGGATTACGGATGACGGAGAAGACAATGCCGCCGACAGGTGCCGGGCAGATCAAAGCACTGATCAAGCTGCTCTCCGACGAGAACACCAGGGTCGCGAAGACGATTGGGGAGAAGCTCATCGAGATCGGCGATCCGGCCATTCCGCTCCTCCTGGAAGCTGAAATTGAACAGCCGGAAATGGCGCAGCGGATCGAGGGCGTCCTTGACGAGATTCGTGGCGGCCGGCTGGAAGAGGAACTGCGGCTACTGATGGAAGGGCCGGACGATCAACTGGATCTGGAGCGGGGCGCGTTTCTCGTTGCCCGCTATGCCTATCCGGGACTGGACGTGGACGCGTACGTGCGGAAACTCGACGCCATGGCCGGGGAAGTGCTGGACCGGATGGGGACGCGTGTCTCGGGCGAGGAGACGGTCAAGACGCTCGGCCGCTACCTCTTTACCGAGCAGGGCTTCCGCGGCAACACCAAAAACTACTACGAGCCGGACAACAGCTATCTCAACCGCGTCATCGACCGCCGGACCGGCATTCCGATCAGCCTCTCGACCTTTTACCTGCTGATCGGCAAGCGCCTGAACCTGCCGATCCACGGCATCGGCATGCCCGGCCATTTCCTGGTCAAGTACGAAGCCGAGCGCTACAAGATGTTCGTGGATTGCTTCAACGCCGGCGCACTGTTGACCGAGAAAGACTGCCAGCGCTTCCTGATGCAGGCCGGATACGGGTTCGAAGACAAGTACCTCCAGCAGAGTTCCACCCGCGCCATCCTCCTCCGCATGCTCAAGAATCTGGTCGCCGTCTACGACAAGATGAACGAGCACGTCAAGCGCGACCGCCTGACCCGGTTCATGGAGATCCTGGGCGAGAAAAAATCAGAGGAACGGTAGTCTCGGTCGTTGACAGCTCCCCCCGCATCACCTAGAATCCGCGCGGCACGGCAGGCATCCACGCAACAGTGTCAGTGAGGATCACGTGAAGGTACAGGATTTCCCAGAGTTTCTCTCCGCGTTGGGACGGCAAACCGGCTCCTTCGACCCGGTCCATATTCTCTACCATCATCTCTTCCAGTCCGGATACCTGCACTTCGGCTTCTGGCCTGAAAACGACGGCAAGGAGGTGGACCTGGCGGCGCTGGTGGGCCGGGTTCGCTCGGCGCAAACCCGTTTTGCCGACGAGCTGCTGGCCTGCTTTCCTTCCGGGATCTGTCGCATCCTCGACGTGGGGGCCGGACAGGGACGATTCTCGTCAGAGCTGGCTGCCCGAGGACATGCCGTGACGGGGGTGACCCCCTGCGCCTATCAGGCCGAGCAAATCACGAAGCGTTACCCGGCCGTCACCGTGAAGAACGCGCGGTTCCAGGAGGTCGGCCCGACGCTCCCGCCGGCCAGCTTTGACATCATTCTCTTCTCCGAAAGTTTTCGGTACATCGCCCTGTCGGAGGCGTTCCCGCTCTTCGACCGGCTGCTGACCCCGGGCGGATGCGTCGTGATTGCCGATTGGTTCGTCCATGCCGGCGCCAAGGCCCGCCACGGGCACGATCATGATCACCATCTGTTACGCAAGGAAGCAGCAGCCAGAGGCTTTACGATCGCGGTCGAACGGGATGTGACGAAGAACGTACTCCCGACGATCAAGTTGACCTACGATGTCATCTGCGAGTTCTACATGCCGCTGGCCGGGTACGTGGCCGCGAAACTGTCCCAGAAATATCCCCGTCTGTACCGGCTCGGTCTCAGCCGGCTTCTGCGATGGTTTGAACGGCGGGTGTTGCCTCAGGTTCCGGGTCGGAGCGACCCGGATGTGTTTGCCGAACGGTATCGCTACTACTTCTTCGTCTTGAAACGGGCGAAACCAGCCGCGTAATCACCGGCCGATCACCCGCCTTCGCGTTCGCCACGAAGCCAGCTTTGACGTGCAAGCGGCTGAAGCTCCCGGCCTTCGTAGCTGAAGCTACTTCGGCGGAGTAGGCCCGGCGGGTTCGTGGAGCCTCACACCGTCAGTCTCATCAAATCACGTCCCCTGGCGATCCGGCCCCGGAAATGCCGGGCTGCCTGCTGCGTCACGTCATACCGCTCTGCAATCGGATAGAAGTGGGAGAGGATGAGGCGCCCGACGCCGGTTGCCTGCGCGACCTTTCCGCAGTCGCCGGCGTGCATGTGATTGGTTCCACGCCGCTGGGTGGGGAACGAGCAGTCCAGCACCGCCACATCGGCCTTTCGGCAGAGTTGCCGCAGGCCGGCGCAATCCATCGAATCGCCCGAATAGGCCAGCACCTTCCCGCCGTATTCGACGCGATAACCCAGACAGTGCAACCGCTTGCTGTGTTCCACCGTGCGGGCGGTGATGCGGGTCCTGCCGATCATGAACGTCCGGTCATTGACCTCCCGGATCGTCGTCTTGAATTGCGCGGCGCTGAATCCCGGAAAGTTCTTAAGCATGACACCGAACAGTTTCTTCGTGCCGCGCGGGCCGATGATGGTCAGACCCGGACGCGTCCCGACAAATTTGGAATAGAACACCGCATCGAAGAAGAAGTGCACAAAGTCAGCAAAGTGATCGGCGTGGAAGTGGGAAAACAGAATGTAACGAATGTTATGCCGGTTGACGCCGGCCTTCATGAGGTTCTTCAGCGTGCGGGGGCCGAAGTCGAACAACAATAACTTATCGGTCTTGACGAGATAGCCGGCTGCGGCGCGGGTCGGATGGACGTTGGTGCCGGAGCCGAGAATCGTCAGCGTCATGGGCATGGAGTCAGACTTTCCGGTACCGGAAGCAGGTGACGGTGTGGTCGTTGACCATGCCGACCGCCTGCATGAAGGCGTAGCAGATGGTGGAGCCGACGAAGGTGAATCCGCGCTGCTTCAGATCCTTGCTCATGGCGTCGGACTCGGCGGTCCTGGCGGGGAGCTGTTTCAGCGACCGCCATTTGTTCGTGACGGGCGTGCCGCCGATGAATTGCCAGATGTACCGGTTGAAACTGCCGAACTCTTTTTGAATGGCGAGAAAGGCTCTCGCATTTTGAGTCGCGGCTTTGATCTTGAGCCGGTTGCGGATGATGCCAGGATTGCCGAGCAGTTTTTTGGTCTTGCCGGAGGTATAGCGGGCGATCTTGTTTGCGTCGAAGTTGTCGAAAGCCTTTCGGTAGGCTGCGCGTTTTTTTAGGACGGTTTCCCAGCTCAAGCCGGCCTGGGCTCCTTCCAGAATCAGGAACTCGAACAGCCACCGGTCATTGCGGACCGGTACGCCCCATTCGGTGTCGTGGTAGCGGGCCATGAGATCGCTGGCGGCCCATTCGCAGCGGCGCTTGTCTGAGGTGGGCATGGTCAGATGAATTTTGATGTCTGGCCCCAGCGGCCCGAGAAGACGAATTCGCCGATCGGCTTTCTGGTCCGCGCGGCCAATTCCCGCTGGCGCAGCTTGTCCGAGAGTTGCTCCGGGGTTCCGGGATAGCCCAGCGTGAGGCCCGTCACCGGTTCGTGCGAATCGGGAATCTGGTAGAGCTCGCGAATCTTATCGGGCAGGATGCCGGCCATCTGGTGCACGAAGAGGCCCAGTGCCATGGCTTGGACGGACAGGCTCATGACGGCCTGCCCGACATCGTACCAGGCGTGGGCATTCGGATCCTTGTCACGGTCGAGTTTCGCTGCCACCGAGACCATCAGCACCGGCGCCTGTTTGGCCCAGATCTGGTTGCCTTCGACCAGGCAGCTCAGCATGCGGCTGAATTCCTGCGGGTCGTCCCTGGTCGCCACGAGAAAGCTCCACGGTTGCTCGTTGGCGCTGGACGGGGCCCAGCGGGCGGCCTCCCAGAGGCTCCGCAGGACGTCCGGCGCAACGGGCCGATCCGCAAAGGCGCGGGGGCTCCAGCGTTTGGCGAGCAGGTCATGAATGGGGTATTGAGTTGTCGCGGGCTTCTCCATTAGCTGGCCTCCTGAAAGCTATCACGAATCCTGAGCAGCAAGGTTCGAAGGTGTTCCACTTCTTTCTGATTCAAGGCTCGTTCGAAAAACGGCTTGATGTGGGCGATATGGGCGGCGAAGACCTTGCGAAACAGGGCTTCGCCCTTCTGGGTCAGTTTGATCCTGGTGCAGCGGCGGTCGCCGGAGACGGCTTCCCGCTGGATCAATCCTTTGGCGACCAGCCGGTCCAGCACGCCGGTGAGCGTGCCCTTCGTGACCAGCGTGGCGTCGGACAGATCAGCACAAGTCATGCCGTCGGTGTCGCCCAAAGTCACGATGACATCGAACTGCGACGGGGTCAGCTTCAGCGACTTGATGTGCCGGCTGTCCTCGCGCCAGAAGGCCAGGTAGGCCTCGACCAACGGCCGGAGTATTTTGAGATAGGGGTCGTCCTTGAGATGCGGGAGGTCCATGCCGACATGATAGTCCTAGTTAGAATGAACTGTCAATGCGCCTTCTGGGCGGCCTGTCCGTTGACGGGCATGGCCGTGCCACCTATGATGCGGGCCATGATTCGTTCTTCGCAACGAGGTCAGGCCAATCCGACGGTCGCGCTGCTCATCGTCGGTTTCGTCATCACCTGCGTCTGGATTTGGAAGCGGCTCGCGCCGGAAATGCAGGACCAGATCGTCGAGCAGGCGGTCCCGCTGGTCGCATTGATAACGGCGGTCCTGGTCGCGCTCTGGCGGATCGTACGCTGGATTCGTCGGCGCAGAGCTGTTCGGAAGGAACGCGCGCTGCTGCTGGCAAAATTCCAGCAGGAAACCGTGCCGGGGAAACGGTTCGACCTGGCCTGTGATCTGGTCGAATTGAACGAATACCGTCTGGAAGGGCTGGAGGCCGTCGCAAAGGATTTGTTCACGATTTTCAGCCAGACGCTGAAGACGGCCGTGGGCGATAAGCAGCATCGGACGCGCGGCATGGCGGCGAGCTATCTAAGCGTGGTGCGGGACCCGTCTGTCGTACCCACTCTGATGACGGTACTCGATGACGACCATTGGTGGGTGCGGTCGCAGGCGGCGCTGGGGCTGGGACGGATGCGGGCAAGTGAGGCGAAGGCCAAGCTGGCGCACATGGCGACAGAAGATTGGGATCAGACGGTGAGGAGTCGGTGCAGAGAAGCGTTGGAGAGAATAGAGTGAGCTGGCGGCTTGGTCGCCTCCCTTGCTCGCAGAAGGCGCACGCTCAGAAGGTGCTCCTTCGATACGCGCAGTCGGAGGCGACCAAGCCGCCGCTCTAGGGAATAGGGCGCTCCCAATAAATAGAAAATGGAAAGGCGACAGGCCGCTTCACAAACCTGTCGCCTTTAACGCTTCGCCACGTTCAACAGGCAACTCCAGCAGTGATAGCCTTCCAAACGTTGTTCGCTTCAAATCTTGGCCGCCCCCTCTGAAATATTGACGCAATTCTTATGAAAGCGTAGCCTGCTCCCATCCGAAACGGTATATATCCCTATTTCTATCCTATTATTTGTAATTGACACTCTTCCATTAAATAAGTAGCCTTTCCCACTTAGTTGTAAGTGAGCAAGCGTAATTATGACTCGCAAAAAGCGCCAGCTTCAACGAATCAGTAAACGATACGGAGCCGCAGAGCTGTTTGGGCGAGCAGTGAGTCGTCTCGATGCAAAAGAGCTACGCTTATTGTCCTCTTCTTCTCATCGAGACATGCCGTGTCCGTTCAAACCAGATAAGAAAACTTGTCACAAACAAGGCGGCGTATGCTCTCTTGTTCAATACGAACGCCAGCCTGATGAAAACGTTTCCGTATCTGGCTCACCAATAACAACCTGTCCAAGTCGTTTTATCGAGTCAGGAATAGTAACCCGTTGGGTTGGCGAAACATTACTGGGAACACCTGCCCCGAAAGTGGTTTCCGAAGTTGGCTTTTTGATGGCTGCCGATGGCCAAGAAGTGAGCACTGACGACGAAGTTGGCAGCATCGACAACGTATTAGCCCGCACAGATGGAAATCACTTCGAATGGTGTGCTCTCGAGAAACAGGCCGTTTATTTCTCTGGCGGAAAGATGGAAGCAGACTTTATAACTATGCGGAAGTGGGTTAAACGTGGCCTCCCTTTTCCAGAGAAACAACGCCGTCCTGATTTTCGATCGTCCGGTCCCAAACGCCTAATGCCGCAGCTTCAAACTAAAGTTCCAACCTTACGGCGCTGGGGAAAGAAAATGGCAGTCGTGGTGGACAAGGCATTTTGGGATTCGCTGGGCGAAATGCGCCGCGCTAAGGACCTTTCAAATGCAGACATAATCTGGTTCGTGGTTGACTACGAAGGTCCAATCCAAGGTCGCTACCGCCTCAAGACTGATAAGGTGATTTTCACGACATTGGAAAATGCTGTGGAAGGACTTACGGGTGGAACGCCAGTTTCGCTTGAGCAGTTCGAGCAGTCGATAAAAAGGAAGCTCGAGCGCGTCTGAGCCAGTTAAGATTTTTCCCCACGAGAAGCTCGCTCATGCGAGCATGGTGTGTATTTTTCATCGTAATTGCCTGCGTCTCAAAACCGAACTCCTCAGCAAGTAATACAATCTCCTTAGTGTTGTCGTAGGTAAGAAGCACGTTGCCCTTAACTCTCTTAAGCTCGGCAAATAGCCTGCGGTGGTCAACTTGCCAATTTGGATAGAGGCGGCGCGCGGCGATGGTATAAGGCGGATCGACAAAAAATGCCGCGCCTGCATCGTCAGCATACTCTCTGATGGCCTCAAGACCATCACCCATGATAAAGGCAAATCGTTCTCTTAGAGCTGCAATACTACGAATGCGCTTGGCAAGTGTTTGCGGGTACCATCTTGAGTGGAGACCGCGTCCATTTTCCCCGTTTTTCACTAGACCAGCCCCCGGTGCCATTATTCCCCCGCGCTGAACACGATTGCGGAGAATAGTCACAAACGCCCTCTCGCGTTGACTCCCACGCCCAGTGCCTAGAATCCCTAGGACATTTGCTTTGGTTAGTTCAAAATTTTCGATTTGGTTCGCAAGCCACTCGGCTTGTTCGCCAAGTATTACTCGCCAAACAGAAGCAACGTCTGCGTCCATCTCGACGAATACCACATGCTCAACCAGATTCTCGAAGCCAGCGGTTAACCCTACAATTCCACCTCCAGCAAAAGGTTCGACAAGGGTCGCAGGTTTTTTCTTTAGGCTTTTAAGCCATGAGCGGACATACGGGACCAACCATGTCTTTCCACCAGGATATCGGAAAGGTGATAGCTGAGGAACGGAAGCAACGTTTACAGGCTGATCGAAGCTGAAATCCTCTGCAGTGCGGTACGCAGCACCGGGATCCCTCGCAAGACTACTCGAATCTAGTTTCCTGGCATATTGGATGATGCGGGGGGCAAGTACTTGCGGAACTCGAATTACCGTCGTCTTTCCTTGATGCCATTTACCAGAGAAGGTTGTAGAGGAACGTCCCACGGAAGCTCATGTAACATGGTCGAGATGAGATGTCAATCCCTTGTAACAAGGGATTGACATCTCCTAAGGAAAAAACCAGGGCTCCAAGGTTTGTAGGACAATCACTTCTGGCATAGCCCGCTGAACGTGGCGAAGCGTTAACGGTGACAGACTTTCAAGCGGTCTGTCACCGTTCTCTTTTTTATTAGCCGAAGACCTGCCGGCGGGGTGGCATGCCCTGAAGCGTAATTCGCCGGAGGAACGGGGTGCCCATCGAGATTTTGCCGGGAAGGAAAGCGGAAACTGACTGAGTCTGCGAAGGAATTTCCGAAGGATTCCGCCCGGCAAAGTCCGAAAGGGCCGTTCCGAGAGGCGTTGGAGCGGAAGGGCATGCCACCCCGACTCTTATTTCGTAATTTGGTCGAGGGTGGTGCGATCGTGGGGGGTGAGGCGATAGCCCTTGTCGTAGAGCATGCCTATGCTGGTCATGAGACGTTCGAGGCCGCCGGTTTTATGGAGGCCATCGAACGTGGACGTCAGGGCCGTTACGTGGGCCGAGGCAGGACGGCTCCTGTCGTACGAGAGCCCGAATGATGCCAGCATGTCCTGCAGCTCGGCGGCGTTGTAGCGTCCGTCGTCGTTGCGATCGCCCACCAGCGCAAATTGGTAAAAAGTCAGGCTCAGGGACAGGGCGGACTGGGTGGAACTGAAATCTTCCCGCGCATCGTTCAGTCCTCCGGGATAGCGGGCGGGGCAGTCCGGTGTTTGAACGGTCGGATGAATGACCGGCGGTCGGTCGGAAAACACGATCCCCTCAGCTTTTGGTTGGTCCGGTTTTTTCTGTTGCTTGTAAAACCATTCGGTGCAGGTTTGCGCGTCGAGGAAGTATTGCTTGTCCTGTTTGATTTGCCGTTCGATGTGCCCCGTGAATCCCTGAAAGACGTCCACGAATTGGGCTGAAGCCAGGCCATGACACCACAGCCACAGGCTGCCGAACCATGCTACGATCAACACGCGTCTGCAAATTGTCATCATGGCAAGGACAGTATAACATCGGACATTCGACATGCCCACGAGAGTTGAAGAGACGCTGCCCTATCTGACCCATGCCGTGGCCGGCATCGGAGGCGTGATTCGGACCACGCCGGAAGATTTCCGCGTCGAGGAGAAACCGCTCTACCTGCCCTGCGGGGAGGGCGAACATCTCTATGTGTCCATCACCAAGCGCGGGCTTTCCACGCCGCAACTGGTGTCCCGGATTTCTTCCACGCTTGGGGTGAAGGCCCAGAGCATCGGCGTGGCCGGTTTAAAGGATGCCCGCGCGGTGACGACGCAGATGGTCTCGCTGCAGCATGTTCAACCGGATGCGATCACCCGCCTTGTTCCGGACGAACAACTGCTCTCCGTCGAGATTCTAGGCCGCCATCGCAACCGGCTCCGGACCGGGCACCATGCCGGCAACACATTCCGACTTGTCATTCGGAAAATCGAACCCTCTGCTTCGGCGGTGGTACCGCAGATGATGGACGAGCTGACCAAGCGTGGCGTGCCAAACTTTTTTGGACCGCAACGGCAGGGTCGCGACGGCACCAACTACGAAGTCGGAGCCGCGTTACTCTATGACGAAAAGCGGCGCAACAAAATGCCGCGCTCCAAACGCATCTGGTACCTCAATGCCTACCAATCAATTTTATTCAATCGCATCCTGACTAAGCGGATTGACCGGATCGACCGGATATTGGCCGGAGATTGGGCGATGAAGCATGTCAACGGCGCCTGTTTTCAGGTCGAGGACGTAGCGGCGGAACAGCAACGGGCCGATGTCTTCGAGATCAGCCCGACCGGTATCTTATTCGGCTCGCGGGCATCGTGGGCCGACGGCGAACCGGGTGAAATAGAACGGGCCGTGGCCGCCGAGTTCGACGCGACGCCTGAGTCGCTGCAAGAAGCCGGGAAGGCCTGCGGGTTTCGAGGTGAACGCCGTGCCCTGCGCGTCAGGCTGGAGAATCCGGACTGGTCGATTCAGGGCGACGCCCTGACCGTGTCGTTTACGCTCCCTCCGGGCGGTTATGCCACGAATGTCCTGCGCGAACTGATGAAGACGAGCTAGGGGCGCCTTACCGTTTCTTCCGTAACAACCACGAACAATACAGACCGGCGATGCCGATGGTGGTCAGTTCGATCGTCGTCATGAGCCGGCTGACGACCGCTTCCGGTTCGGGCGGACTCCAATAGAAATGGAAACCCAGGAATTCTGGCGGCACGCCCGGCGGGGT
>Ga0247727_10018096_pt1 | contig 11134 bp, 11 predicted proteins | sample WisWelCaveWW1625_FD_202498 | JGI IMG/M metagenome (GOLD analysis project Ga0247727, IMG submission 202498) | Biofilm microbial communities from Wishing Well Cave, Virginia, United States - WW16-25 | ecosystem: Environmental > Aquatic > Deep subsurface > Groundwater > Cave microbial mat | place...
CGGCGCCGGTGCGCGGCAGAGCGGGCACGAGCTTCGCGGTGCGCGCGAGGGTCGGACGCATCCGCTCCACCAGGGCGGCGTCGTTGGAGGTGATCGGATTGCGCTCGCTGATCTCGACCGAGGCGGTGGCGCCGGAGGCCTCGGCGAGCTTCGTGGCGGTGCGCTCGATGCGCGCGTGCAGCTCTTGCTGCAGCTCCGGGTCGAGCGTGCGCACGGTGCCGAGCAGCTCGACGTCGTCCGGGATCACGTTGTAGCGGACGCCGCCGTGGATCGCGGCGATGCTGACGACGCTCGGCTTCCGGGCGTCCACTTCGCGTGCGGGCAGTGCTTCGATCGCGAGCACGATGCGCGCGGCGACCGCGACCGGATCGACCCCACGCCAGGGCGCCGAGGCGTGCGTGCCGCGGCCGTGCACGACGATGCGCAGCCGGTCCGAGCTGGCCATCGCGGGCCCCGCGACGACGGCGACCTCGCCGGCGGCCAGCTCGCTGTCGGTGTGCAGCGCGAAGATCGCATCGGGCTTCGGATTCGCGAAGACGCCCTCCTTCAGCATCAGCGGCGCACCGCCTTCCTCGCCGGGCGGTGGCCCCTCCTCGGCCGGCTGGAACACGAACAGCACCGTGCCGGCCAGTCGCTCGCGCACCCCACTCAGCAGCTCGGCGACGCCGAGCAGGATGGCGGTGTGCGCATCGTGGCCGCAGGCGTGCATCACGCCGACCTCCTGGCCGCCGTACTGCGCGCGCACCTTCGAAGCGAACGGGAGGCCCGTCTCTTCCGTCACCGGCAGCGCGTCCATGTCGGCGCGCAGCGCAACCACCGGGCCGGGCAGGGCGCCGCGCAGCACGCCCACCACGCCCGTCTTCGCGATGCCTGTCCGCACCTCGAGGCCGAGCGAGCCGAGCCGCTCGGCCACCACGAAGGCCGTGCGCGTCTCCCGGTTGCCGAGCTCCGGGTGCTGGTGCAGGTCGCGGCGCGTCTCGATCACGCGCGCTTCGAGCCGGCGCGTGCGTTGCTCGATCTCGGCGGACAAGTCTGCGGCGCGCGCCGCGATCGGGCTGAGAAGGCACGAGAGAAGCAATAGGATTCGGAGCACCGGCCCACCTCCGCGGCGAAGCAAAGTGCGCGAGGGTACCCTCCGCGGCGATTCGTGCCGCAGGAGGTCCGCTCATGGAGCACACATTTCGCCGCCCGCCCGAGGCCTGGGCCCTGTTCGCCGCAGGCATCGTTTGGCTAGCCGCCGCGAGCGGCGCCGGAGCGCTCGCCTTCGCCCTTGCGCTACTGCCGGGCTCATTGCTGCTCGCGAGCGGCGTGGGCGGCCTCTTGCTCTGGGACGATTCGCGCGTGCGCCGCTCCGGCGCGCTCGGGGCCGTGCTCGGCCTGCTGCTGAGCTTGCCGGTGGGGTTCGTGGCCGGCTTCGCCACCGCGCTGTTGCTGTTCGTCTTCGCTGCTGCGGCCTTCGCGGCGGCCGGCGCGATCTCGCTGCGAGAGACACCCGGCGCGCCGGGCGTCACGCAGCCCGAGCCCTCGCTGCGGCTCTCCGCCGAGATCGCCGCGGACGACGCCATGCTGGCGCTCTTCGACTTCGCGCTGCCGCAGCCGAGCGACGCCGAGGCGCGGCGTCACGTGCAAGAGCTGGCCGAGGCAGAAGAGCTGTTTGCCGCGCGCGGCTGGCTCGAGAAGCCGGCGAGCTTCCACGCCACTCCTGCAGCGTTCGACGCCGTCGCGAGCAAGCGGCGCCGCTTCGCGCGTGCGGACTTCGAGCATCTCCGCAGCGAGAGCGGCTACGCACCGCATCCCGACGAGCCCGGGCGAGAGCGCTGGCTCCGTTACGCGCCGACGCGCGATGCGCACGCCTGGCTGCTGCGAGGCGCGGATCCGGGCCGCCCCTGGCTGGTCTGCATCCACGGCTACCGCATGGGGCACGCACCGATCGACCTGACGGCGTTTCGCGCGGCCCAGCTGCGCGATCGGCTCGGCCTCAACGTGCTGCTGCCGGTGCTGCCGCTGCACGGTCCGCGGCGCATCGGCCGCCTGTCGGGTGACGGCTTCTTCGGCGCCGACGTGCTCGACATGGTGCACGCCGAGGCACAGGCGATGTGGGACCTGCGCCGCTGGCTCGGCTGGATCCGCGCGCAGGGCGGCACGAAGATCGGCGCCTATGGCCTCTCGCTCGGTGGCTACAACGCCGCGCTGCTCGCCGGCCTCGACGACGAGCTGGCCTGCGTGGTGGCCGGCATCCCGGCCACCGACCTCGCGGCGCTGGTCTGGGAGCACGCGCCCGCGCATGTGCTGCACACCGCCGAGGCGCGCGGGCTCGACCGCGAGCGGGCCGAGCGCGTATTGCGTGTGGTCTCGCCGCTCGCACTCGCGCCGCTCGTGCCCGCCGAGCGGCGCTGGATCTTCGCCGGCAGCGCCGACCAGCTCGTGCCGGCCGCCCACGTGCAGCGGCTCGCCCAGCACTGGGGCGCGCCGCGCACGCACTGGTACGAGGGCGCGCACCTCAGCTTCGGCGCACATGGGGGCGTCGCACGCCACCTGGCCGAGGCGCTGCACGGGGCGGGCCTCGCGTGAAGCTCGTCGGCATCGAGATCGTCGAGGACCGCACCGCAGGCAGCCGCTGCGACGAGGGCTTCTTGAAGCTGCGGCGTCTCAGCCTGCGCAACGTCTACGAGGATCGCGTCTCGGAGGTCTATCCCTGCGACGTGGTCTCGCGCCCGGGCTCGGATGCGGTGGTGGCGGTGCTCTACGAGCGCACGCACGACGGGCGCGTGTTCGTCTGGCTGCGCGAGGCGCCGCGCGCACCGATCTACCTGCGGCGCTGGAAGCGCTTCCACCACCCGGACGCGCGCGAGTACCTGACCATCACCGAAGTGGTGGCCGGGCTGGTCGAGCCGAGCGACGGCGAGGGCGAGCGCGGCATGCGCCAGCGCGCGGCAATCGAGGCGCGCGAGGAGGCGGGCTTCGCCGTGGCAGCGGAGGCCTTCGCCGTGATCGGCGGCGAGACCTTCGCGAGCCCGGGCACGAGCGACGAGAAGGTCTACTACTGCGCCGGCCCGGTGCAGGAGTCCGAGCGTACGGCGGCCGCAGGCGACGGCACGGTGATGGAGGAGCACGGCCGGCTGGTCCGCTACGAGCTGGTGGAGGCGATCGAGGCCTGCCGCCGGGGTGCGATCCCCGACATGAAGACCGAGCTGGCGCTGATGCGCCTGTGCGATCACCTCGGCTTCCTGCCGCAGCTCGGCTGCTTCGCGGACGAGCTGCCCGAGGCGCTGCGCGGGCGCCAGCGCCGGCTCGGAGTGACGGCACGAGCTTGAAGCCGCCGAACGCAGTGCAGGACGATCCGCAAGCGAAGCGCGCAGCGAGCCGCAGGCGAGCGAAGATCGCCCTGATCGGGGCGAGGCGGGTGCGGCAGGGCCTCGGCCCCTACGTCGCGCGCCATCTCGTCGAGCTGGGTGCAGAGGTGCCGTGCTTCCTCGGCACGCGCCCCGAGACCATCGCCGAGAGCGAGCGTGCGCTCGGTGCGCGCGGCTATGCCGATCTCTCCGAGCTGATTGCGAAGGAGAAGCCCGACGCGCTCGCGATCCTGTCGCCGTCCGAGACGCACGAGCGTTACCTCGAGGCGGCGCTCGAGGCCGGCGTGCACGTGCTGTGCGACAAGCCGCTGCTCTGGAACGGCCCGGGGCTGGCACGGCGCGCGGCAAAGCTGGTCGAGCGCTTCGCCGCGGCCGGTCTCATGCTGCGCGAGAACTGTCAGTGGCCCTACACGCTGGCGGCGTATCGCACGCTCCACCCCGACACGGGGCCGCTCGCGAGCTTTGCGATGCGCCTCTCGCCTTCCTCGCGCGACCCGCGGCAGATGCTGGGCGACGCGCTCTCACATCCGCTCAGCCTGCTCCAGGCGCTGACCGGTGTCGCCGAAGCGCACGCGGAGGAGGTCGCGCTCACGGTACGGCAGGGCGAAGTTCTCCTGCGCTTCTCGTATCGGTTCGCGGCGTCTCCCGTGGCGTGCGAGATCACGCTGCGTTCGAGCGACCGCCCCCCGCGCGAGGCGGCCTATGCCGTGAACGGCCGCTGGGCGGAGCGCCGGATCCGGCCCGGGGACTACGCGTTCAGCTTTGCAGACGGGGAGCGCGAGGTGCCCGCTCCCGATCCGCTGCGCGAGCTGCTCCGCGATTCGCTGGCAGCCCTGCCGACCCGCGGGGCATCCGTGCCGCCCGATCCGGCTATTCCCGCTCGTATGGCGCTCCTCGAGCAAATTCTCGAAGCTCTGCCGATCGCGGGGGGGTAGGCGCCCATGCATTCGATCCACGACTTCACGGCCAAGCTTCGCCAGCCCTCGCTTCAGGGCCATGTGGAGCGCTACGTGCAGTGGCGGCGCGCGGTCGAGCAGGCGCGGCGGAGCGGGCAGCAGGAGCCGAAGCCTCCCGCGCTCGCGCCCATCTCGATCAATCTCGACCTCACCACGGCCTGCAACTATCGCTGCACGCACTGCATCGACTGGGACATCCTCAACACCAAGCACAAGCATCGTGAGGCCGAGCTGCGCCGCTCGATGGCGCAGATGGCCGAGACGGGCATGCGCTCGGTGATCCTGATCGGCGGCGGCGAGCCCACCCTGTACCCGGGCTTCGCGGACTTCGTGGCCTACCTGAAGCAGCTCTCGCTCCAGGTGGCGGTCGTCTCGAACGGCAGCCGCGGCGACCGCCTGCTCGCGGCCGCCCAGCACATGCGCGAGCAGGACTGGATCCGCCTCTCGCTCGACTCGGGCAGCAACGAGCTGTTCCGCGCCATGCACAAGCCCGTGGATCCGAAGTGCGACCTCGACGCGATCTGCCGGTGGATTCCCGAGATCAAGGCCGCGAGCCCGACCGTGCGCTGCGGCTACTCGTACATCATCACCTGGCAGGGCTCTACGCGCGACGAGCACACGCTGCTCGAGAACATCGACGAGATCGCCATGGCGGCGGAACGCGCCAAGCGCGCCGGCTTCGACTACATCGCCTTCAAGCCCGTGCTCGAGCGGCAGGCGGACGGCGCCGAGGTGATGGACCCCGGCAAGGTGGCGAGCGACCTGGCCGAAGTGCTGGCCCGCATCCGCCGCGAGCTCGACCGCGCCCAGCAGCTCGCCGACGAACGCTTCTCGGTGTACGAGAGCACGAACCTGCGCGTGCTCGAGCAGGGCAACTGGCGCGACTTCACGCGCCAGCCGCGCACCTGCCACATGCAGTCGTTGCGCCAGGTGCTGACGCCGACGGGCCTCTACAACTGCCCCGCGCATCGCGGCGTCGAGAAGGCGAAGATCGGCGAGGCCGCCGCCTACGCCGGCGCGGCGAACGCGGGCGAGACTGCAGCGGGCGTCGGCGCCATCCTCGACCGCTTCGACGCGAGCCACGAGTGCCGCGAGGTCACCTGCCTCTACAACGGCGTCAACTGGTGGCTCGAGAAGCTGGTGCACGACCCCACCGCCGAGGTCGAGCTCGAGCCCAGCGACGAGCGCGGTGACTACTTTCTCTAGTCCGAAGCGGATCCTCGTGCGGCTGCCCAACTGGGTAGGCGACGTGGTGATGGCGACGCCGGCGCTGGCGGCGCTGCGGGGTGCGCACCCGGAGGCGGAGATCGTGGCGGAGGGGAGGCCCTTCCTGGCGGGCCTGGTGCGTGGGCTGTCGAGCCTGGACGGCTTCCTGCCCGAGACGCGCGCGAGCTTTGCGCGCGCGCGCATCCTGCGTGAGCGGGGATTCGACTGGGCCGTCTTGCTGCCCGACTCGGTGCGCAGCGCGGTCGCGCCTTTTCTCGCGCGTGTGCCGGTGCGTGCCGGGTACGCCCGCGATCCGCTGCGCCGCGCGCTGCTCACGCATGCGCTCACGCCGCCGGCCGAGGCTGGACGGCGCGTGCCGATCTCGATGACCCTGCGCTATCTGCGCGTCACGCGCGCGCTCGGCTGCGCGGACGCGGGGCCGAGCACCACGCTGGTGGTGGATGCCGCCGCGCGCGAGGCGGTGCAGAAGCGCCTCGCCGAGGCGGGCCTGGCGCCGCAGCAACGCACACTCGTGGTCACGCCGGGCGCGAGCTTCGGCTCCTCCAAGCTCTGGCCGCCGGGCCACTTCGCGTCGGCGTGCGATCAGATCGCGTGCCGCCACGGGCTCGCCGTGGTGTTGGCACCGGGCCCGGGCGAGGAGGCGCTCGCCCGCGAGATCGCGGCTGTGATGCGCGAACCGGCCGTGGTGCTCGCCGCACCGCCGACCACGCTGGCCGAGCTGGTCGCCCTGATCGCAGGCGCCGCGCTCCAGCTCGGCAACGACACTGGGCCGCGTCACATCGCAGTGGCGCTCGGCGTGCCCGCGGTCGTGCTGATGGGCCCCACTGATCCGCGTCACACTGCGCACCAGCTCGAGCGCCAGCGCGTGCTGCGCGAAGACGTCGCCTGTAGTCCGTGCGGTCTCAAGAGCTGTCCCATCGACCAGCGCTGTATGACGCGCATCGGTCCCGAGCGCGTCGCCACCGCAGCCGCGGAGCTGCTGGCGTGAGGGCGCGCATCGTGCCCGACTATCGCGCGCTCGCTCGGCAGCTCGCGCCCGAGCGCGCGCAGGGTCGCACGCTGGCGCTCGCCAACGGCTGCTTCGACGTGCTGCACGTGGGCCATGTGCGCCTGCTCGCCGAGGCCCGCACGCACGCCGACCTGCTGGTGATTGCGCTCAACTCGGACGCGAGCGCGCGGGCGCTGAAGGGCGCCGGACGCCCCTTCGTCCCGCTCGCCGAGCGCATGGAAGTGGTGGCCGCGCTCGCCGGCGTGGACTTCGTCACCAGCTTCGAAGAGACCACCGCCGGCGCGCTGATCGACGCGCTGCGCCCGGACGTGCAGATCAAGGGCACCGATCGTATGCCCGAGACCGTGCCCGAGCGCGAGCAGGTGGAGCGCTACGGGGGCCGCATCGTGATCTGTGGCGACGCGAAAGCGCACTCGAGCACGGAGCTGGTGGAGCGGCTCAAGCCTCGCTGACGCGCACCAGCTCGACCGGCTCGCAGTCGAGGCCCGCGGCGAGCAGGCGCACGGTGGTGAAGGGCACCGGCTCGTTGGTCTCCTCGATCCACTCGAGCTGGTTCAGCGTGAGCGTGGTCGGGAGGCCCGACTCGCGCTCGCTCGCCTTCGCCACGGCGTTCACCAGCGCGCGCCGCGACCAGCCGCGGCGGTGCCGCAGCAGCCGCACACGCCCGCCGTCCGGCACCACCACCGAGTCGTCGTCGAAGTCGCTCACGGCGGCGCCGTCGCCGCGCGTCGCTTCGACAGCTCGGCGAGGATCTCGTCGTGGCGGGGACGCGTCAGCGGGTAGCCGAGCGCGACCCAGGCGCCGAGCGCCACGAACACGGCCGGCACCACCGCGGTGAGCATGCGGATCGCGGTGAGCGTCGCCTGGCCCTGCGGTTGGTTCGCGACGTAGCCCGACAGCTCGAGCACGAACAGGCCGAGGGCCACCGCCGTTGCTCCGCCGAGCTTGCGCAAGAAGGTGAACAGGCCGAAGTAGAGGCCCTCGCGCCGGTGGCCCGAGCGCAGCTCGTCCTCGTCCACGACCTCGCCGAGCATCGACCAGGGGATCATGTCGGCCGCTGCGTAGCCGATGCCGCCGATCGACGCGCCGACGAAGATCCAGGCGCGCGGCCAGTCGGGCGTCGCCGCCAGCAGGAACAGCTGCGAGCCCACCCACGAGATCGCGCCGAGCACGTAGATCATGCGCTTCTCGACCCGGCGCGAGATCGCGTTCCAGAGCGGCAGCCCGACCACCACCGACGCCAGGAACAGCCCCATCGTGATCATGAAGTCGTCGGGCCGCCCGAGCCAGTAGGTGAAGTAGTAGATGAACATGGTCGAGGCGAGGTCGATGGCCACGCGTCCGAGCAGAAACAGTCCGGTGAGGCGCACGTAGGCGGCGTGCCGCGCCAGTGATTTGATGCTGCGCAGGAACGACTCGTGGTTCTCGCGCTGGAAGCCCGGACGCTCGAAGCTGATGCGGTAGACGAAGGGCCACGGCAGCACCAGCCAGACGCCGAGCAAGGCGCCGGCCAGCGCGTAGCCGCCGGCGCCACCGCCGAAGAGATTGGTCAGCGGCTTCATCAGCGACACGGCGAGCAGCGTGCCGAGGATCGCGCCGGCGCCGCGGAAGGCGTTGACCGACGTCCGCTCCTGGTAGCTGGTCGCCATCTCCGGGATCAGCGCGAGGTACGGCACCGAGAGCACGGTGGTAGAGAGCGCGAAGACCAGGTAGATCACGGCGTAGTAGGCGAACTTTGCCGTCTGGCTCTCGGTGTCGGTCGTGGTCCAGAGCAGCGCGAAGCTCACGCCGAGCGGGAGTGCCCCGATCAAGAAGTACGGCCGGCGTCGCCCCGCGCGCCAGCGCGTGGCATCCGAGAGCCGCCCCATCGCCGGGTCGGCGAAGGCGTCGATCCAGCGCGCGACGAGCGGCACGAGGCCGGCGAGCGCGGGCCGCAGCAGCGCGGTGTCGGTCAGGAACACCGGAAACAAGAACAACATCGCCGAGAGCCCGAGGTTCACGGTGTGGTCGCCGAGCGCGTAGATCGCCTTGGTGCGAAGCGGCAGGGCGCCGCCCTCGGGTTGGCTCAAGCGGCCTCCGGCCCGTCGCGGAAGCGGTCTTGCAGGATCTCGCCGAGCAGGCGGCAGGCGTCCACGGTCGAGAAGATCCCGGCGAGCTTGCCGTGGCGCAGCACGACGGCCGAGCCGATGTGCCGCTCGGCCATCTCCAGCGCAACCTCGTCGAGCGGCGTGTTCATCTCGACGACGTAGGGCGCCTGGCGCAAGAGCAGGCGGATGCGCAGGCGGGCCTTGTCGGCCTCCGGAAGCGCTGCGTGCACGAGGTGGTGCAGATCGCGCTCCGAGATGACTCCGAGCACGCGGCCGTCTTCCTGCACGGGCACGTGGCGAATGCGATGGGCGCGCATCATGTGCTCGACGTCGAGCACCGAGGCGTCCGGGCCCACGGCATGGGGAAACGGCGTCATCACCGCTCCGACCGAAGGCATATGCTCATAGTCGCTGAGGCGCATGGCTAAGCCTCCTATGCGCCCGGCCGCAGCTCGGGGCGCTGGATCAGCTCGAGGCAGGTGCCGTCCGGATCGCGGAAGAAAACGGCCCAGAGGCCCGCGATCGGAATCTCGGGCCCCATTTCGAGCCAGACGGGCGGAGAGGTCTCGACGTCGTGTCGCCGGAGCTCGGCGTAACAGGCCTTCGCATCCTCCACCAGGAACGCGAGGCGGAACAGGCCGAGCTGGTTCGCCGCGCGCGCGGGCGCGCCGACCGGCCGCGGCGTCTGCCATTCGAGCAGATCGATCACGAAGGGATCGGCCACGCCAGGCGCCGCCAGAAACTCTGCCTGCCACTCGCACGGCCCGTCCCAGCCGAAGCCGGCGCCGTCCACGAGCCCGGGGCTCGAGCGGCCCAGCGCGCTGAGCCCGAGCACGCGCTGGTACCAGTCCGCCGAGCGCGCGAGATCGGAGCAGTTCACGTTGACGTGGAGCAGGCGGAGCTCCGGCGCAGCACCCGGCGCCTGCAAGAACTCGATCGCCGTGCCGTCCGGGTCGCGCGCGCAGAAGAAGCGCACCGTGAGGCCCGCTGCGGGGTCGATCGGTGCAGCCACCGGCGCCGACAGGCACGGCACGCCCGCCTCCAGGAGCTTCGCGTAGGCCGCGTCCACGTCTGGAACCGAGAGGCAGAGCCGGAACAGGCCGAGCTGGTTCGGCTCCGCGGCGGTTTTGCCGACCGGGAGCGGCTGCTTCCACTCCAGCAGGTCGACGGCCGGCCCGAGCAGGCCGCGCGCGTCGTGGAGCAGGTACGCATCCCACTGCACCCGCCCCGGCAGCTCGAAGCCGGCCCCGTCCTGCGGCGGCGGATTCGTGTGCGCGAGCGGCGTGAGCCCGACCACGTCCCGATAGAAGCGGAGCGAGCGCGCCAGGTCCGAGCAGTTCACGTTCACGTGCACCACGCCGAGCACCGGGATCGCCATGGGCGGCAAGGTACCAGCCCGGCGTGATATCCAACTTCAGGACCTCGTTCCACCCAGCAGCGCCAACAGCGCGCATTCGAGCGTCGCCTCGGCGCGCTCGCGGGAGAGCCGCTGGTCCGAGCGCAGACGCTCCCACGCCTCGAAGGAGAGGACGAGGTCGATCGCATCGAGCGTCTCGGTGGGCGCGTCCGAAAGCTCCGGCAGCGAGCGCAGCAGGTCCGCCCGCAGCTCCCGCACCAGAAGCGCGTGCCGCGTGCGCAAGAAGTTCGAGCGCCAGCGCTGCACGTTGGCCGAGCGCTTGTAGGGTCCGATGCGCTCGTAGAGTCGGGCTCGCCGCTGCGCCAGCGCGCGGGCGCGCTCGCGCACGGATCCCTTCACCTCTTCGCGCAGGATCGGCAGTGCGTCGGCGCTCAGCCGTTCGTCCATCGTCGCGTACAGGCTGTCCATGTCGTCGAAATGACGGAACACGCTGCGGATGCCCACGCCGGCGCGCTCGGCCACCTGCTGCGCCGTGGGCTGGAGCACGCCTTCCCCCACCAGCTCGAACAGCGCCACCACGATCGCCTCGCGGCTGCGCTCGCCGCGCCGCAGGCGTCCGTCCGTCGAGCCATTCACCGGTTCCGACTTCGCGCTGGCCACGCCGACACTCCTCAGCTCTCGAGCGCGAGCTCGTTGCCGCGCTTCCCCATACGATGCCGGGGCCGGCACGCGAGCAGCGCCTCCCAGCCGGTGCCGTCGAGCGCGGCATCGACTCGCGCGCGTTCCGCTTCCGTCAGCGCGGCATACGCGTCGAGCGGGCGCTGCACCATCCAGAGCGTATACGGCCGGCACAGCAACGAGAGCTTCGCGTCCCTGTATGGCGTTTCGTAGCGGCCGATCACGCGCGGCGGGGCCGCCGTCGGGTTCGCGTCTGCCCAGGCATCGATCTGCCGGATGGCTCCGAGGAGCAGGGGGACGCCGTCGGCCATGCTGCGCAGGACGGGCTCGAGGGTCTCGGCGAGCGCGTCGTTCGCAAGCCAGCCCTTCTGATCGAGCGGAGGCCGATTCATGCGCTCGATCCAGCAGCAGACCCGGAAGGCGGTCTCGAACAGGAGCTTCTGCGGAACCGCGTCGCGGAACAGGTG
>Ga0247727_10018097_pt1 | contig 11134 bp, 9 predicted proteins | sample WisWelCaveWW1625_FD_202498 | JGI IMG/M metagenome (GOLD analysis project Ga0247727, IMG submission 202498) | Biofilm microbial communities from Wishing Well Cave, Virginia, United States - WW16-25 | ecosystem: Environmental > Aquatic > Deep subsurface > Groundwater > Cave microbial mat | place...
ACCCGGTGCTGAAGTGGTTCGTCGCCGGCACGGTCGTCCTGGCCGTGCAGACCGCCGCCATCATTCTCGCCCTGCGTAGGCCGGTTGCGGGAGCCCCCGCGTCCCAGGCGTCCCAAACCGAGGCGGGAACGGCCGGCGCGGCGGGGACGGGAGGCATGACCGACCTCTCCTCGATGACACCCAGGGAGGCCGCCGACCGCCTGTTCGACCGCGTGATGCGCGCCAGCGAGGCCGGCGACACCGGCCAGGTCGCCTTCTTCGGTCCGATGGCCGTCCAAGCGTACGGTAACGTCACGCCGCTCGACGCCGATGCACGGTTGCACATTGGAATGATACAGCTGACCATCGGCGCCGCCGCGGCGGCGCGGGCGCAGGCCGACAGCATCACCCGCACCGACCGCACCCACTTGTTCGGCAGCCTGCTCAAGGCCCGGGCCGCCCTGGCGCGTAACGATCGCGCGGCGGCCCAGACGGCCTGGCGCGAATTCCTCGCCAACTACGACGCGGAACGGGCCAAGGGGCTGCCGGAGTACGACCAGCACACAACGATGCTCGTGCAGGCCCGCCAGGAAGCGCAGACCGCCGGGGGGGGAAGGGGCGAAACCCGCTGATGCCGACGATCCGGGTCGCGCACAGCCCCGACAGCGACGACGCCTTCATGTTCTACGCGCTGGCGGCCGGGAAGATCGACACCGGTGACCGGCGGTACGTGCACGAGCTGGCCGACATAGAGACCCTGAACCGCCGAGCCCTGGCCGGCGAGCTGGAGGTCACGGCGGTCTCGATCCACGCGTACGCCTATCTTCACGAGCGCTACGCGCTGCTCCCGCACGGAGCGTCCATCGGCGACGGCTACGGCCCGCGCCTGGTGGCGCGGGAGCCCGCGCCCGCCGACGTGGCCGTGGCGCTCGCGACGAAGCTGGTCGCGATCCCGGGCGAGCGGACCACGGCTGCGCTCGCGCTCCGGTTGTTCGCTCCCCGCGCGCGCACCACGCAGTGCCCGTTCGATCTCATCGAAGATGCGGTGCTGGCGCGCAAAGCCGACGTCGGCCTCCTGATCCACGAGGGCCAGCTCACCTATGCCGACCGGGGCCTCCACCTCTGGCAGGATCTCGGCGCCTGGTGGAAGGGGGAGACCGGCCTGCCGTTGCCGCTCGGCGGGAACGTCGTGCGCAAGGACCTGGGCGACGAGCTGATCCGCGCGATTTCGCGCGACCTCAGGACCTCGATCGTGTACGGGCTCGAGCACCGGGCCAGCGCGCTGGCGCACGCGGGCCAGTACGCGCGGGGGATGGACGAAACGCGGACCGACACGTTCGTCGGAATGTACGTGAACGACTACACGGTGTCGTACGGACCGGTAGGTCGGGCGGCGGTACAGCGGCTGCTGGACGCGGGGTATGCCGCGCACCTCATTCCGGCAGTGCAGGCCGAGTTCCTAGATGACTGACCACACGGCCGAAGCCGAGCGCGCGCGCGTGCTGATCGTCGAGGACGATCCGGCGCAGGCGCGGCTGGTGGATGCCCTGGCGCGGTCCATCGGCTTGTTGACGGTCGGTACGGCGAGCGGCGGCGCGGAAGCCCTGGGGCTGGCCGCGCAGGCCGACATCATCCTGCTCGACTACAATCTCGACGGCGGGATGAACGGGCTCGAGGTGCTGCGAGAGGTGCGCTCGCGCCGACTGCCCGTCAAGGTGATCCTGATGACGGCGCACGGGAGCGAGCAGGTCGCGTCCGAGGCGCTGCGCGCGGGCGCCGACGACTACGTGGTCAAGGACAGGGGGTTCCAGGAGTTGTTGCCGCAGGTGCTGCGGCGGGTGGCCCACTTGAGGCGCGTGGAGCGGGCGCTGACGGACGCGCAGGGGCAGGTCATGGCCGCGGAGCGGCGCGCGGCGATCGGCCAGGTCGCGGTGGCCATCTCGCATGAGATGAACAACCCGCTGATGGCGCTGCGCACCCAGCTCGAGCTGCTCAGGATGGACGTGGCGCGGCTGCCGGACAACGTGCGCAAGAACGTCGAGGACGCGATCGAGCAGGTGGACCGGATCGCCACCGTGGTGAAGCGGGTAGCCGAGCACGAGCACCAGGCGGCGATCACGTATGTCGGGAAGACGACGATGATCGACCTCTCGACGCCGCCGGCCTGAAGGTCGACCTTGCCGCGAGCATCGCAGGTTCTAGATTGGCGCTGATGCCCGACCCCGCCGAGCCCGTGGGCCGCGAGGCGCGACTGCGCCGCAAGGCGTGGCCGATCCGCGTCGTCCCGCTCGGCGCCGAATCCGACGACGACCTGTCCGGCTCGACGACGGCCGAAGAGCGCCTCGCCATGATGTGGCCGCTGGCCTGCGAGGCGTGGGCCACGATGGGGCGGCCGATTCCGGACTATCCCCGTACGCAAGCTCCCGTTCGCGTCGTGCGTGGCAGCCCCGCCGCGTGACGGCGGCATGAACGACGACTTCCGCGACATCCTTGGCTTCCTGCTCGACGCGGGTGCCCGCTTTCTGGTGGTGGGTGCCCATGCCCTCGCCGCGCACGGCATCCCCCGCGCGACCGGGGATCTCGACCTTTGGGTCGAGCCGACACCGGAGAACGCGGCACGCGTATGGCGGGCCCTCCTCGCGTTCGGGGCACCCGTCGAGGCGATGAAGCTGTCGCCTTCCGATTTCCACCAGCCCGGTGTCGTGGTCCAGATCGGCGTTCCGCCGCGCCGCATTGACTTCCTCACCGAGATCACCGGCGTCGGCTTTGCGGAAGCGTGGTCGGGCCGCGCCGAGCACGAAGTCGCGGGCCGACGCGTGCCGTTCGTGGGCCGGCAGACGTTGGTGAAGAACAAGCGCGCGGCCGGACGGCTGAAGGACCTGGCAGACCTGGAAGCGCTGGGCGAGAAATGAGAACGGGCCCCTCGCGGGGCCCGTCCGATCCATGACTGCAAGGGGGCGGCCTAGTCGGCCGGCACACCCTCCGGGAACGGCGGCACCGGCGCGGCCTCGGCCGGCACCCGCCGCGTGAACCACGCCGAGACCTTCGCCCCAAAGTCGTCCAGGAACGTGTAGACCACCGGCACCACGATCAGCGTCAACAGGGTCGAGGTGATCAACCCGCCGATCACCGCGCGCGCCATCGGCGCCCGGAACTCGCCGCCGTCGCCCAGCGCCAGCGCCGTCGGCAACATCCCGCCGATCATCGCCAGCGTGGTCATCACGATCGGGCGGAGCCGCGTCTCGCCGGCCTCGATCAGCGCCTCGCGGCGGCCGAGCCCCTTCTTGCCACGCGCCTGGTTCGCGAAATCGATCAGCAGGATCGCGTTCTTCACCACCAGGCCCATCAGCATGATCACGCCGATCATGGACATGATGTTGAACGTGTCGCCCGTGACCATCAGGCCGAGGATGACGCCGATGACCGACAGCGGCAGCGACAGCATGATCGCCAGCGGCTGCAGGAACGAGCCGAACTGCGACGCCAGGATCAGGTAGATGAAGATCACCGCCAGCGCCAGCGATTCGAGGATGTAGCCCACGGTCTCGGCGAAGTCGGCCGACTCGCCGCCGATGTTGAGGCGGTAGCCCGCCGGCAGGTCCACGCCGGCGAGCTGCGCCTGAACGTCGTTCATGACGTCGGTGAGCGGCCGGCCCTCGTAGTTGCCCTCGATGCGCACCACTCGCTCCAGCGCCAGCCGCTTGATCTCGCCCGGCGCCAGGCCGTCGCTGATCCGCGCGATCTGCGAGAGCGGTACCATCGCCGCCGTGCTCGTGGTCGCGTTGGCGTTCCCCGTCGCGATGGGCATCCGCCCGATGTCGGCGGCGCTGGTCCGGAACTCGGGCGCCACCCGCACGATGACGTTGTGCTCGAGGCCGGTCTCGTCCTCGTAGGTGCCGGCCTCCGTCCCGGAGAGCACGGTGCGCAGGGTGCTCGAGACCTGCCCGACCGACAGGCCGAGGTTGGCCGCGAGGTCCCGGTCGATGTCCAGCACCAGCTCGGGCTTCCGGCCCTCGAGGTTCGACTGCATCTCCACGGCGCCGGGCACCGTCCGAACCCGGGCCAGGATCTCGTCCGAGATGGTCTGGAGCCGCGCCATGTCCGGGCCCAGCACGTTGATCTGGATCGGCAGCTGGCCGCCGTTCATCCCGGGCGGCGCCACCGTGGCCTTCACACCTGAAAGCCGGCGGAAGTCGGCACGAAGCGCGGACTCGAAGTCCACCTGGTGCAGCTCGCGCTCGTGCCGCGGCTTCAGCTTGACGTAGATCGATCCCCGGGTCACGTCCCGCTCGGCGCCGCCGCCGATCGAGAGGTAGGTGTAGGCCACCTCCGGCCGCGAGCGAACGTGGCGATCGATCTCGCCGGCACGCGCCAGCGTGTAGGCGATGGATGAGCCCACCGGCGTCTCGATGCTGACCGCGGTCGCCTCCTCGTCCGACTTGGGCATGAACTGGCCTCCCACCGCGCCCCCCGCCATCAGCCCCATCGCGAGCACGAACGAGGCCGCGGCGATGCCCATCGTGGCCCAGCGGTGACTCAGCGCCCACGCGATTACCCCCCTGTAGCCCCGGCCCAGGTCCCGGAAGCTCCCGTTGAACCGCTGTAGCACCCGCCCGATCGGCCCGCGCTCGGCGTGCCCCTCGGCCTGCGGGTCGTACCACAGCGAGCTGAGCATCGGGTCGAGCGTGAACGACACGAACAGCGACACCGACACGGCGAACGCCACGGTGATGCCGAACTGGTAGAAGAACTTCCCGACGATGCCGCCCATGAAGGCGACCGGGATGAACACCGCGATGATCGAGAGGCTCGTGGCGAGCACGGCGAAGCCGATCTCGCTGGTGCCCTCGCGCGCCGCCTTGTGGTGGTCCGCGCCGCGCTCCACGTGACGCACGATGTTCTCGCGCACCACGATCGCGTCGTCGATCAGGATGCCGATGGCGAGCGACAGCGCCATCATCGTCATCGTGTTGATCGTGAACCCGAGCGCGTAGATCGCGACGAACGCCGAGATCACCGACACCGGCAGGGTGAGCCCGGTGATCACCGTCGAGCGCCACGAGTTGAGGAACAGGAACACGATCGCCACCGTCAGCAGAGCGCCCAGCACGAGCGCGACGTTGACGTCTTCCAGCGAGCTGCGGGTCCAGCGCGACTCGTCGCGCACCACGCGGATCGAAACGCCGCGCGGCAGCTCGCCCCCCCCCTGGAGCCGCGCCACGGCGGCGTTCACGCCGTCGGCGACGTCCACCACGTTGGCGCCGGAGACGCGCCGGATCTCGATTCCCACGGCCGGCTCGCCCGCCACCGCCGCGTAGCTGCGCTCCTCTTCCTGGGTGTCGCGGATCCGCGCCACCTGGCCGAGCCGCACCGCCGTGCCGCCGCGCGAGGTGACCACTACGCTCGCGAACTGCGCGGGGTCCGTGATGCGGCCCCGCACCCGCACCGCCTGCTCGCCGATGCCGCGCTCCACGCGGCCGGCCGGCGCGTCCATGTTCTCGCGCCGCAGCGCCGCGACCACCTGGTCCGGCGTCACCGCGAGCGCCTCCATCCGGTCGGGCAGCAGCTCGACCTGGATCTCGCGCTCCAGCCCGCCCACGATGGCCACGTTTCCCACGCCCGACACGTTCTCGAGCCGCCGCTTGAGGTTCTCGGTGGCGAGCCGCGTCAGGTCCCGGATCGCCCAGCCCTGGCCCGACAGCGCCAGGGTGACGATCGGGTCCTGCGACGGATCGTAGCGCGACACCACGGGGTCGTCCGCATCCTCGGGCAGGCTCTGCCGCAATGCGTCGAGCTTCGACGCCACGTCGTTGCGCGCCTCGTTGATGTCGGTGTCGAGGTGGAACTCGACGAAGACCTGCGAGTAGCCCTCGATCGACGTGGACTCGATCTTCTTCACCCCCTGCACCGGGTTGATGGCTTCCTCGATCCGCTTCGTGACCTCGCGCTCGACCGCCTCCGGGCTCGCCCCCGGGTACTGCGTCTGGACGATGAGGAACGGGAACGCGACGTCGGGGAAGTCCTCGAGCCCCAGCCGCCGGAAGCTGAACAGACCCAGCACCACGAGCGCCAGCATCATCATGGTGGCGAACACGGGCCGCTTGATCGAAACGTCCGAAAGAAACATTGAGAAGTCCTTACCGTTGGTTGGGTCGGGAGTTCGGAGTCATGAGTCGGGAGTACTCCCAACTCATGACTCACAACTCATGACCGTCTTATCGGGTCGCCCCCGCTACCTGCACCCGCGTCCCTTCCGCCAGCCCTTCCACCGGGCCGACGACGACCGTATCGCCCGCCGCCAGGCCGGACACGACCTGGACCAGTCCCTGGTCGGCGTCCTCGATGCCGAGTTGGACGCGCACCCTCGCGATGACGCCGCCGCGGACCACGTAGACCACGGTGGTGCGGTCCTCTCCCTCGACGCGAACGGCGCGCCTGGGCACGGCGACCGCCTCGTTCGCCTCGCGCACGATCGCGCGGCCCGAAACGTAGAGACCGCCGACCAGCCGCCCGGCGCCGTTGGGCACGTCCACATACACGCGCACCTGGCGCGTGGCCGGGTCGGCCGTCGGGTTGATCCGGGCGATCCGGCCCGACACGGTGTCGCCGCTGGTGGTGACCAGCGCGGCCTCGCGCCCCACGCGCAGCGCGCCGAGTGACTGGGCCGGCACCGACGCCTCGAGCTGCAGCACCCGCGTGTCCACGATGTCCAGCACCGGCTTGCCGAAGTCCACGCGATCTCCCGCCTGGATGTGACGCTCGCTCACCACGCCCGATACCGGCGCGCGGAGCGTCGCGGTCTCGAGCCGGTCGTTCGCGCTCGCGGCCTGCGCCTGCGCGAGGGCCAGCTGCGCCCGCGTGCTCTCGAGCGCGACCAAGGCGTTGTCGTAGTCGCGCCGCGCGATCGCGCCCTCGCGGAACAGCGTCTCGGAGCGCGCCGAGTCCGTTACGCCGACCCGCACCGCCAGCTGGGCGCGCGTCAGGTCGGCCTGCGCCGACGCGGCGGCCGCGCGCAGCACCTCGTCGCGGAACCGCGCCAGCGGCTGGCCCTGGCGCACCGCCACACCCTCGTCCACGAACATCTCGGCCACCTGCTCGGCGACCGGCGCGCCGACCGTGACGTTTACCTTGGGCAGCAGCGCCCCCGAGAGCGGCACGCCCTCCCGCAGGCTCGCCGTGGCCACCGTGGCTACGTCGGCGGCGCCGAGGGTCACCTCCGGAGCAACGCCCGAGTCCGCGGGCGTCTCCGCTTCACCCTTGCCGCTGCAGGCCCACACTGTTGCGGCAGTAGCCGCCACCAGACCGATCCTCAGAACCGACTTCATGGCTGACTCACCCTCTCGAGATCCCTTGGGGTTATCGACTCCAGCTGGCTGACAGCTGTCAGCTGTCCGCTATCAGCAAACGCAATGCGGCTCGGAGCGCTGACAGCTGACAGCTGCCAGCTGACAGCATCCTTTCACCTTCCCGACACCACTACGCGATCGCCAGCTCTCCGAACCGGCGCAGGGCGCCCAAAGGCCCGCTCCAGCGCCGCGATCGAGAGGAGGTAGTCACGCGTCGCGGCGGCCTCGTTGACCTGCGACTGCTGCATCGCGAGCCGCGCGTCGCTGACCTCCAGCGCCGTCGCGATGCCGTTCGTAAAGCGCACCGACGCCAGGTAGTGCGCCCGCGACGCCTGGGTCACCGTCTGGCGCCGGGCCGCCACCAGGGCCCGCGCCCGCTCCAGCTCGTAGCGGGCCTGCTCGACCTCGACCGCGACGAATTCGCGCGACTGCTGCAGCGCGAGCTCGGCTCGGGACAGCTCCGCGCGCGCCTGCGCCACCTGGCCGCGGGTGCGGAAGCCGTCGAAGATCGGCATGGACAAGGTCAGGGTCGCGTTCCAGTCCCGCCGGAAATCGCCGCCACCGGGGAACGTGCCGCTGGGGAACGCCTGACCGCCGTAGATCATCTGGAACCGCAGGTTCGGCAGCAGGTCGCCGCGGTAGACGCGCACCGCTTCGCGGCGAAACGCCACGGTCGCCTCGGCCACCTCGAGCTGGGCGCGGCTCGACACGTCGCCGGCCAGCGCCGTGAGGTCCACCTCAGGCAGCGAGTCCTGCGAGGCGAGCATCGCCGCGTCCAGCTCGATCGGCTCGTCGAGTGGCAGGTTCACGAGACGCCGTACTTCGAGCAGTGCGAGGTCGCGCTGGTTGCGCGCCCAGATCACCTGCGGCTCCTGGTTGGCGAGCTCCACCTGCGCGCGCAGCAGGTCGTAATCAGCCGAGCTGCCGACGCGATGATTCAGCTCGACCCGCCGCAGCTGCTCGGCCGAGTGGCTACGTCCGCCCTCCGTGATGTCGAGCAGCCGCTGCGCGTAGAGCGCGCCGAGGTACGCGCTCTTGGTCCGGTACACGACGTCCTGGCGCGTCTCCTCGACGCCGGCCCGCGCCGCGCGCTCGTACGCACGCGCACCGCGGAGCCCGGCACCGACCTTGCCGCCCTGATACAGCGTCTGAGTGAGCACCAGCTGCGCCGTGTAGGCGTTCTCGCGCCCGAACGGCGTCGCCGCGAACAACCCGCCGACCTGCCGTTCGAGCGTGTTCGGGTATTCGTTCTCGAGGTAGCGCACCCGCTCGGCGAGCGTCAGCGTCGTGTCCGGCGTGAACGGCGGCAACGTGGAGCCGGTCCCGCCGCCGCCGCCCCCCCCGAACACCGAGGCGAACGTGCGCTGATACGTGACCGATGCGCGCAGACTGGGGAGGCCTTCGCTCCAGGCTTCCTGCACCTGGCCGCGGGCCTGGTCGAGCTGGGCCTGCGCCAGGCGCATTTCCTCGCCGGTCTCGAGTGCGCGACGCACGGCCTCGGCCATCGTGAGCCGGCGTGGTGCTTGTTGGGCGGCCAGGCGGCTAGGCGGCCAGGCGGCTAGGAGGAGCACCGCGTACGCCACTGCCGCCCGGCCCACCGAACCAGCCGCCAAGCCGCCCAGCCGCCTAGCCGCCTTCATGTCTTCTCCTCGCGCACCCGAAGGCCGTCGATCACGACGGCGTGCATGCCCTGCACGATGTCTCTGAGGGTGAGGTTGCGAATGTGCGGGTCCATCGACTCCCGGGCCTCGCCCAGCCACCAGATCACGCCGCCCACAAAGCAGGAGATCAGCGCGCCGTGGACCGTGTTCGACTTCAGCTCGGGCCGGAACTCACCGCGCTCCTGGCCGTCCTCGATCACCTGGACCGCCAGCTCCTCGAAGCGTTGCCACGCGCCGCCCGGCGCCGGGCAGCACAGCCGCTCCATCGAGGCACGCATCACCGCGAGGGCCAGCTCGGGATTCGCCTCGTAGCCCGCCGCGAGCGCGTCGTACAGGCCGCGCAGCCGGTCGATGGCCGGGGCGTCGCGCCCGGCGGACTCTTCGATGGCTTCGAGCTGCTCCTCGGCGAGGAACTCGATCACCGACTCTTTGCGCGGGAAGTAGTTGAAGAACGTCCCTTTGGCGACGTCCGCGCGCTCGGTGATGTCGTCAATGGTCGTCGCGGAAAAGCCCTTCTCGCGGAACAGCTCGACAGCGACCAGGAAGATCCTCTGCTTGGTCTCTTCCTTCTTGCGCTCGCGGCGGCCAACTGCAGCAGGCTCAGTCACTTGCGGCACCTCGTTCAATTTGCAACTCCAGTCTAAACTTGAACTATGGTCATAAAGTGACCTGAGTCTAGTATTGGACTACGGTTGAGTCAAGGCAAGAGTTTCACCCCTGTTGTGCAGCCGCACAGCGTTACCCACCTTGGGCTCATGCGCGTCGCCGTCACCGGGGCCACCGGGTACGTGGGCCGTCACGTCGTGGAGCGCCTGATACGGCGAGACCACGAGGTGGTGGTGCTGGCGCGCACCCCCAACCGTGCCGGCTGGCTGAGCGACCGCGGGGTCGAGCTGGTGCCGGGCGATCTCGAGGACCAGCACGCCCTGCGCCGCCTCGTGGACGGCGCGGGCGCCGTCGTCAACCTGGTCGGCATTATCGTCGAGATCGGGCGTCAGACGTTCGAGCGCGTCCAGGCGGCCGGTACCCGGAACGTGGTGGCCGCGGCGCGCGAGGCGGGCGTTCCCCGGTTCGTGCAGATGAGCGCCCTGGGCGCGCGGCCGGACGCCGTGGCGACCGGCTACCATCGCTCCAAGGCGGCGGGCGAGGAGGCCGTGCGCATGAGCGGCCTGTCACATGCGGTGTTCCGGCCTTCTTTGATCGCCGCCCAGGGGAACGAAGTCCTCAAGATGCTGGTGGGCATGCTGCGCTTCTCCCCCGTGGTGCCGGTGATCGGCGACGGGCAGTACAAGCTGCAGCCCGTCTGGGCCGACGACGTGGCGGAGGCATTCGCGCTGGCGATCGAGCGCCCGGACCTCCAGGGCACCTTCGACATCGCGGGACCAGACCAGCTCACCTACCACCAGCTCCTCGACCAGCTCGAAGCCGCCCTCGGCGTCAAGCGCGCGCGTGTCATGGCTCCGGTGGCGGTCGTGCGGTTCGCGGCCTACGCCGGAACGGTGCTGCCCAACCTCAACCCGATCACGCCCGACCAGCTCCAGATGCTGCTCGAGGGAAGCACCACGGAACAGAACGCCCTGCCCGGGGTGTTCGGGGTGACGCCGCGTGCCTTCTGCGAGGTCGCACGGGAGATCTGTGCGCCCTACGCGGCCACCGTTGCGGTACAGGCGTAGGGCGTAGGGAGTGGGGAGTAGGGAGTGGCGATTGGGCGGCAGGCATCGACCCGACCCAGCAGCGCCCCACTCGCCATTCGCCGTCTCGCCACTCCGAGGACCGCATGACCTTTAGGAGCTTGCCGCTATCTGGGTTGATGGCGGCGATCGTGGCCACGGTGGCCTCGCCCGCTTCTGCTCACGCGCAGTCGTTGACGGCGCTGCCGCTCCGGCGCACCGAAATCACGTTCCGCACCCGCGTCTCCAACGGCCCCGACTTCACGGGCCGGGTCACCGCGGCCGCCGCCGAGTTCCGCGGCGGCGATCTGGCCGTCGTCCAGGGCCACGTGGAGTTTCGCGTGGCCGACATGCTCACTGGCATCGGCGCGCGGGATCGCCACCTGCGGGGAACCCTCAAGGCCGATTCGTTCCCCACGATCCGCTTCGAGCTGGTTGGCGTGGACCCCCCGGGCGGGGGGGGGGCGACACGATCCCG
>Ga0247727_10018098_pt1 | contig 11133 bp, 9 predicted proteins | sample WisWelCaveWW1625_FD_202498 | JGI IMG/M metagenome (GOLD analysis project Ga0247727, IMG submission 202498) | Biofilm microbial communities from Wishing Well Cave, Virginia, United States - WW16-25 | ecosystem: Environmental > Aquatic > Deep subsurface > Groundwater > Cave microbial mat | place...
CCTAGGACCTACACGCGCGAGGATGCGGAGACGTATCTCCAAGCGTGCATCGAGAGCGGCGCGGAGCGCCACGCGTTCGCGATCGTCGACGCCGGGACCGGCGAACTGCTCGGCTCGATCGACATGGGAGTGAATGCCCACGACTACCGCGGCCACATCGGCTACTGGATCGCGGCTCCGGCGCGTGGACGAGGCGTGTGCACGCGAGCGTTACTGCGGATTTCGCGCTGGGCTTTCGCCGAGCTCGAGCTCCAGCGGCTCGAGTTGATTACGGACTCGGAAAACGTAGCTTCCCAGCGCGTGGCCGAGAAGGTGGGGTTCCGACGGGAAGGAGTCCTTCGCGCACATCTTCGCCATCCTGACGGCCGGATTCGCGACTCCGTGATGTTCTCGTTGCTACCCGGTGAGCTCGGCGACTGACGCATCACTGCGGCCGTTCGAGCTCGATCCGAGCTCGCGGAGCCTTCTCACCCGATCGGTGAGCGGCGGGTGCGTCTTGAACATGCGAGCGATGCCCTCACTCTCGAAGGGATCGATGGGATAGAGGGGCTCGGTCGCCGGAGACGCGGCGAACTCGACGAGCTCGGACGCGCGGTCGAGTCGCATCAACGCGTCGGCCAAGTCGTGCGCTCCACCCGTCGCGCCGGCCGCTAGCGCATCCGACGCGAGCTCCCGCTTCGGTGAGAGCAGAAGGTGAACGAAGGCCGCTCCGATGGGCGCGAGGACGTACAGGAGAAACCGAGAGAGCCAGCCGCCGATTCGACTCGTCTCGACCAGCGTCGCTGCGAACAGGACGACGAACGTCTGGACGAGGACGTCGCGCCTCCGAACGTGCGCTAGCTCATGGGCGATCGCTGCCTCGAGCTCCTCGCGGCGTAGCGAACGCAGAGCTCCCGTAGAGACGGCGAGCGCTGAGTTCGCTGGGCCGCGACCGACGACGAAGAGGCGAGGAAACCCGTCCGGGATCAGGTACAGCGAAGGTGGTCGAACTCCGAGCTTGGCTGCGACGGTATCGGTGGTCGGGCGAAGGGTCAGGTGTTCCGCGAGGGCGAACGGACGCGCGCCGAGCATCCCGAGTAACGCACGATCTCCATAGCGGTACACACCGGTAGCTGCGAGAAGCGAGCAGAACGCGAAGACGAGCGCGGTGGTGACCCCGCCGACCAGCCAGCCGACCCCGCCCAGCGCTGCAGCGAGCACGGCGACGAGCAGCGCCGCCTTCGCCAAGTTGAGCGCGACCGCTCGCGCCACGTCCTACGTCTCTCCGACGTCGTCCTCGGTGAAGCCGCGCGGAGGCCAGTCCGGCTCGGGCGCGTCGCACCTGCTCGAGCAGTGCAGCGATGCGACGTTCTGCAGCGGGATGAGGATGTGCCCGTTGAGCTCGACGTGAGGGACGTCCTCGATCGAGCAGTACGCCGTCAGTGTGCCTTCCTGGTACTCGCCGCCGAAGAGCGCGACCTCGATCTGCTCGCCCTTGTACTTGTTCGTGTAGTCCTCCACGAGGCGGTCAGTCTACTCCGCGAAGCACGCTCCCTACAGCTAGGAGACGGACGACGGCGCAGTTCTCGAGGGGCCCGTCCACCTCGCGGCCGACGAGGCGCAGGACGGCCCGGAGGGGGCCGCCATGAGACACGACGAGAACCACCTCCCCTGAGTGTCTGCTCCCGATCAGGCGAACAGCCTCAAGCACACGAGCCGCCATCTCGACCTGCGTCTCACCGTCACCCCACGTACGAGGATCGGAGGTCTCCTCTGGATATCGGCGCCGGGCCTCGTCGTCGGTGAGGCCCTCCCAGGTGCCGAAATTGCGCTCGCGAAGGTCGGTCAGGAGGACGACTTCGAGCCCGCGGGGATCCGCGACGACTCCGGCCGTCGCGCTCGCGCGCCGGAGGTCGCTGGAGTAGACGCTGTCGATAGCGTCGCCAGACAGCACTTCGGCGAGGTCCTGGGCCTGACGCCGTCCGGCCGAGTTGAGCGGGACATCGGTGTGCCCCTGAACACGCCGCTCGCGGTTCCAGTCCGTCTCCCCATGCCGGGCAAGGAGTATCAGGGTAGTCACGAGGCTAGGCTAGCTTCGTGGATCTCGGCCTCGCAGGGAAGCGCTGCCTCGTCACCGGCTCGACCGCCGGGATCGGTCTGGAGACTGCCAGGCTTCTCGTCGCGGAAGGCGCACGGGTCGTCACCTCCGGACGGCGCGAAGCGCCCGGAATCGGCGAGATCGAGCACGTCGCGGCCGATCTCTCGCAAGCGGGCGAGCCGGAACGCGGTGTTCGCGAGGCGGCTGAGTCGCTCGGCGGTCTCGACGTCCTCGTGAACAACGTCGGAGTCACACGCCAAGCTCGATTCGAAGACGTCTCCGACGACGAGTGGAACGCGTACTGGGAGCTCAATGTCATGAGCTACGTGCGCGCGATCCGGGCTGCGCTGCCTGCGTTGCGCGCCGGCGGTGGTGCGATCGTGAACGTCTCCTCCTCTGCCGGAAAACGGCCCTCTACCGGTATGCCCCACTACTCGGTGACGAAAGCCGCGGTGCTCTCCCTGTCGCGACTCGCGGCCGATCTGTACGGGAGCGACGGCATTCGCTGCAACGCAGTGACGCCCGGCCCCACCGCGACGGATATCTGGCTGGGCGAGGGCGCGCTCGCGGATCAGCAGGGGAACCGGGCGGACGTGCTCGCGAAGATAGGCGCCGGAAGGCCTCTCGGTCGCCTCGCGCGACCGGAGGAGATCGCCGCGGTGATCGTCTTCCTCTGCTCCGACCGCGCGTCGTACGTGACCGGCGCCGCGTGGAGCGCGGACGGCGGGACCGTCCCGATCATCATCTGATGGCGCCGTTCGAGGAGCGAACCCGGGCGCTCGAGGAGGGTCTCTCGTCGTTCGCCGTGCGCTCTTTCGACACCCGCGGCCGAGAGTTGCGGGAGGAGGAGTCGAGCGTTCGCACGCCGTACCAGCGCGACCGCGATCGCATCGTCCACTCGAAGCCGTTCCGGCGGCTGAAAGGGAAGACGCAGGTCTTCATCGACCCCGAGGGCGACCACTACCGCACGCGCATGACGCACACGCTCGAGACGACTGCGATCTCGCGCGTCGTTGCGCGGGCGCTGCTGCTGAACGAGGACCTGACGGAGGCGATCGGGCTCGGGCACGACATGGGCCACACGCCGTTCGGGCATGCGGGCGAGGATGCGCTCGACGCGGCCGTATCGGAGCGATTCGAACGGCGATTCCGCCACAACGAGCAGTCGCTGCGGATCGCGCGCTCGCTCAACCTCACGCACGAGGTCTCCGACGGGATTCTCACGCACACGGGCGAGCGAGAGCCCGCCACGCTCGAGGGGAAGATCGTAAGGCTCGTCGATCGCGTCGCGTACATCAACCACGACATCGACGACGCGGTGCGGTACGGGCTGCTCAGCGATGACGACCTTCCGCACGAGGAGATCGCGACCCTCGGCCCGACGGGCTCGGCGCGGATCGACACGCTCGTCCACGACATCGTGGAAACGTCCGAGGGTGTCAACGACATCCGTCAGTCGTTCGAAGTGGGGGAGGCGATGCTCTCACTGCGGGCTTTCATGTTCGAGCGCGTCTACCTCGGGCCGCAGGCAGCCCCAGAGCACGAGAGGGCACACGAGGTCATCCGCGCGATCTTCGATCACCTCGTCCAGCGCAGCGACTCCGCGGACGAGATCGTCGACTACATCGCGGGGATGACCGACCGCTTCGCGCTCTCCTACGCCGAGTCTCTCTGAGCCTGCGCGAGGAGCGTCTCGGCCTTCTCGACGTAGTACGTCGCCTCCACCGAGCGGTAGAAGGCGAGCGCCTTCTCGAGCTCGGCTTCGCCCTCGCCATGCAGCCCTTGCTCGAGCAAGCGCTCGCCGGCGTGGAGACGCGCCTCAGCTTCGAGCGTCGGGTTTCCCGAGTCCGCGTAGAGGTCCGCAGCGCCGCGAAGGTTGCCGTCGAGTGCGAGCAGCGTCACCTCCCGCCAGCGCGAGGCCCGCGCGCCCGGTGCCTCTTCAATGGCAGTCCGCAGCTCATGGGCGACCCCGAGCTGCTCGGCGAAAGGTGCGACGGCCCCGACCGCTCCGTGAAATCCGTGCTCGCGGAGCGCGGGGATCACCTCAGCGACGAGAGCGGACGCCGCCTCGAGCTCGCCCTGCTCCGCATGCGTCGCGGCGAGGAGGGAGGACGCGCCGACGAGTTCGCCGCGGTCCCCCGTCGCTCGTGCGAGCTCGAGCCCGCAACGATGATCAGCGAGGGCGCCGTCTGCGTCGCCGCGAGCCTCTCGGAGCGAGCCGCGAACGGCGCGCACCGCCCATTCGTTCGTGTGTGGAGAGGTCTCGCACTCGGCGATGAAGACATCGGCGGCGTCGAGCGCCTCGTCCCAGCGACCGCGCATGAAGTCGACCCAGAGGCAATTCGTACGGAAGAAACGGACGCTCGAAGCATCGCCAAAACGCTCGGCGAGTCGCAGTGCCTCGGTGTAGAGCTTTTCCGCGCGCGCCAGGTCTCCGTCGATCGTTGCCTGAACCGCGAGGTTGTTCACGATCGTTGCAGCGACGGGGGAGTCGGCGCCTAGCGCGATCTCGAGGCCGCGCTCCATCTCCTCGGTGCCCGACGGGTCATCGAGGTCGTTCTTCGCCATTCCGATCGTTGTGAGCGCGTGCGCGCGAATCTCGTCGAGGCCGAGCTCCTCGGCCATCGCGAGAGCCGCCTCGGCGAGCCGCCTCCCGTCTCGTGTCTCTCCGGCGATCTCGCGTATGCGCCCCGAGAATGCGAGAACTCGCGCCGACGAGGCGGACCTCGAGTCGCCGGCGAGCTCCTCGGCACGAGCAAGGTGCTCACGTGTGTCGTCGCCATGCCCGCGATCCCAGAACATGCGCGCGAGGAACGCCTCCGCCTCCGCGGCTCGATCGGTGTCGCCGACCGCAAGCAACGCATCGCAGGCGGTCTCGAGCGCAGCCTGCTGGCGGTCTACGTCGTACGCCCAGTGGAGTGCGCAGGCGTACCGGAACAGGAGATCGGCTCGCTCCGGGTCGTGCGGCCAGAGCGCGAGAGCGTCCTCGTACTGTGCCGACGCGACCGCGAAGCTGTTGAGCGCAAATGCGCGATCGCCGGCGGCACTCAGCGCACGCCGCGTGCGCTCGGCGAGCTCATCGTCGTCACCGCCCGAGGCGCGGACGAGCTCGAGCGCGGAGCTCCAGTGGTAGGCGAGCATCTCGGCGTGATCCTCGGGACGGCCTAGCCCGTCGATCCACTTGGCGACGGCCTGGTGTCTCTGCGCGCGGTCGGCGCGGGGAATCTGGCCGTATGAGACGTCGCGGACGAGCGCGTGCGCGAACGCGAACTCGCTCTCGCCTTCCAGTGACGATCGACGCTGGCGACGGACGAAGCCCTTGCGCTCGAGCGAGTGCAGTGAGGCGGTCGCAGCGTCCGGGCTCCGCCCGATCGAGCTCGCCCAGAACACCTTCCCGACCACGGCTGCGTCCTGCAGCAGGCTCTTCTCCGAGTCGGGGAGACCGTCGAGGCGGGCGGCGATTATGCCCTGGAGCGTCTCGGGAAGCGTGAGCTCGTCCGTCGAGCCCTGTTCCGTGTAGAGCTCGACGAACTGCTCGGCGTAGAGCGGATTCCCCCCCGCCCGCTCGAGCAGAGTTTGCTGCGTGTCGGCGGCGAGCAGCGGCCGGCCAAGTAGGCCCCCGATCAGCTCGGCCGTCTGCTCGTCGGAGAGCGGTGAGAGCGCCAGTGTCGTCGCGTTCAGCTTGCCGCCGCCCCAGCCCGGGCGCCGCTCGAGCAGCTCCGGCCGCGCCGTCGCGACGACGAGCAGCGGTACGTCCGTCACCCAGTCGACGAGCTCGTCGAGGAAGTCGAGGAGGCTCTCGTCGGCCCAGTGGATGTCCTCGACAACGACGACGAGCGGGCGCTGCTCGGCGAGCCCCTCGAGGAAGCGGCGCCAGGCGGCAAAGGCTTCGTTGCGGCGATCGCCGCCCAGCTGTGTCTCGCCGGCAAGGCCGAGGAGCGCGAGGAGATGCGTCTCGACGCGCGCCTCGTCGCCGGTGCCGGCGAGCGTGTCCTCCACGGTCGCGTGGACCTTCGCTGCGATCTCCTCGGGCGAGTCCTGCTCGAGAACGCCAGCCTGCGCCTTGACGATCTCGCCGAGCGCCCACAGCGTGATCCCGTCGCCGTAGGCGAGGCAGCGCCCCTGGCGCCACGTGATCAGCTTTGGGTCGGCGTCGACGATGCGCTGCAGCTCGTAGACGAGCCGGCTCTTCCCGATCCCGGGGACGCCGACGAGGGTGAGGAGCTGCGGCGTCCGCTCGTGGCGCGCCCGCTCGAACGCGTCCCGGACGACGCTGAGCTCGCGCTCGCGTCCCACGAGCTCGCTGCGCGCTTCGTGCGCGACGTCCACGCCGAAGCGCGAGTGCGCCGCGGCGGCCGTCCAGACCGGGATCGGCTCCGCCTTGCCCTTCGCCTCGACAGACTCTGCCGCCTCGTAGCCGATGACGCGGCGAGTGGCGCGATACGTCGTCTCGTCTGCGACGATCCCGTTGACCGGCGCCGCGCTCTGGAGGCGCGCGGCCGTGTTGACGACGTCGCCGGAAGCCATGCCTTCGCCCGCGTCGGGCCGGGCATCGAGGGAGACGAGCGCCTCGCCGGTCGTGATGCCGACGCGCAGCTCGAGCCCCTCCTCGACCGCGAAGTCGCGGATGGCGAGGGCTGCGCGGACGGCGCGCTCCGGATCGTCTTCGTGCGCCGTGGGCGCGCCGAAGAGCGCCATCACGGCGTCGCCGATGAACTTCTCGACGGTGCCGCCATGGCGTTCGAGCTCAGCGCGGACACGCTCGTGGTACGGCCCTAGGATTGCTCGCACGTCCTCGGGGTCGAGCTGCTCCGCCTTCGCGGTGAAGCCGACGAGGTCGCAGAAGAGCACGGTGACGACCTTCCGCTCCTCGCGCGCTGCGATCGGCTCGGGCACGAGAGACGCGCCGCACATCCCGCACAAGCGGAAGCCTTCCGGGTTCTCCTGGCTACAGCTCGGGCACGTGATCACGCGCAGAGAGTACGACGTGAGCGCCGAGTAGTCTCAACCTGTGGCTCGAATCAAGGACTCCTCCGTGCGCGATGTCGCCGCCGCGGCGGACATGGTCGAGGTCGTCTCGGGGAAGACCCAGCTCCGACGCGCGTCCGGAACCCGCTTCACGGGGCGCTGCCCGTTCCACGAGGAGAAGACGCCGTCGTTCTCCGTGAACCCCGTCGACAAGCTCTACTACTGCTTCGGCTGCGGCAAGGGCGGCGACGTCATCTCCTTCGTGCGCGAGACCGAGAACCTCGATTTCGTCGGTGCGGTCGAGTGGCTCGCAGAGCGCTTTCGAGTTCCGATCGAGGTGGAGGAGGCGTCGCCCAGGGTCGAGGCCGACCGCCGCCGTCGCGAGCGCCTCTACGCCGTCCTCGATCAGACTGCCGCCTACTTCGAGCGGCTCCTCTGGGACGGCGACGTCGGCGCGCCCGTCCGCGAGTACCTCGCAACCCGCGGGCTCGGCGAGGAGGTCGCGAAGGAATTCCGGCTCGGCCTATCTCCCGGCAAGGGTCTGGCGGACAAGGCGAAGGAGCGCGGTTTCACGCTCGACGAGCTCAAGGCAGCCGGCCTCGCGACTGTACGAGGGGGCGACTACTTCCCGCAGCGGCTCATGTTCCCGCTCGCCGACGCGCGCGGCCGCATCGTCGGCTTCCAGGCGCGCAAGCTGCGCGAGGACGACCCGCTCCGGGGCAAGTACGTGAACTCGCCCGAGGGAGATCTCTTTCACAAGGGGTCGATCCTGTACGGCCTCCATCTCGCCAAGACGGCGATCGGGAAGCTGGACTACGCCGCCGTTGTCGAGGGGAACACGGACGTCATCGCCCTTCGGCAGGCGGGGTTCGAGCCCGTCGTCGCCTCGATGGGGACTGCGCTCACGGAGCGACAGGTGCGCGAGCTTGGACGCTTGACGCGAAAGGTCTACCTTTGTTTCGACGCTGACGCGGCCGGGCAGGACGCGACACTGCGCGGGATGGAGCTCGCCGTGGGGCAGGGCTTCGACGTCAAGGTGGTCACGCTCCCGCACGGGCAGGACCCTGCGGACGCGCCTGAAGGCTTCGCTGACCGGCTTGGTGGCGCGGAGAGCTACCTCGTCTATCGGGTGCGTCTCGAGATCGAACGATCGGCGGATCGGCAGGAAGGTTTCGTGCGTGCGCGCGAGGTTCTCTCGAAAGCCGAGGACTCGCCCGAGCGACAGGAGGCGCTGCGCCTCCTCGCCGACAGGCTCGATCTACCTCGCGAGACGTTGGCGGGACTTGCGCCGGCGCGCGGAGGTCGCGGGCGAGTCTCACCGGAGACGCCACGGCTGCTCGATGCCGGCGACCGTCTCGAGCGCGACGTCCTCGCAGCCTGTCTCGCGCATTCTTCACTTGTCGACGGTCTCGTCGAGCTCACGGCTGAGCACTTCGACGCGAACGTCTACCGCCAGTTCAGGGCGGCGCTCGTCTCGGGGAAGGACGATCCCGAGCTGACCGCGCTCAAGGCAGAGCTCGACGCACGAGCAGCGCTCGAGGCGATCGACGAGCGAACCGGTGCGGAGCTGCTCCTCCGGCTGCGCGAGCGCAAGCTCAAGCGCGATCTCTCGGGTGCGGATCTGGTCCGAACGACCGAGCTTCAGGCGCACCTCTCGAAGGTGCGCCAGGCGCTGGCCGAGCTCACGTGAGATAACCGAGCTCACGAAGGAGATCGCCAGCCTCGTCGAGGACGTCGTTGAGCTGCTCCTCGCTCAGGTTGGTCCGAAAGCGGCCGACCGAACCCGCGTGCGCGCCGCCGAGCGCGGACGTGAGCGAGTCGACCGGGGCATCGAGGAAGCGACCGAGCTCCCGAGCGACGGCGGCCGGCTCATCCGTCATGCGCTCGTAGCGAATCTCCAGTAGCGGCGCGTCGGCCGAGCGCGCGGCCGTGAGGTAGCGCCGCCAGACCCACGCTGCGCGGCTCGCATCGGTGGCCGTCTCGAAGTCGTCGCGCCGGTCGGGCTCGACCCAGAACCGCGCATACGAGCCGTACGCAAGGCCGGCATCGTCGGACTTCGACTGCTCTCGACGAAGCCAGGGCTTCTCGAGCAACGAGCACGCGACATCGCGGCCGTCGCGCACGATGTGAACGATCCGGGCCTCTGGGTACGCACGTGGGATGACTCCGACGAGGTGCGCCATCTCAGGCGTCTGCTCCACCGGTCGTACAGAGCCGACGAGGCCAACACGGCGTGACACAGCGAGGATCCGTCGGATTCGTCGCGCCGCGTGGCTGGGCTCCAGCGCGGCGAGATCCGGAACAGCCGCCTTCAGCGGCGCGACCTCACCGAGATCGACGAAGCCAGGCAACGAACCGATTGCTCCCGCGAGGAAGGTCGTTCCCGAGCGAGGCGAGCCGACGACGAACACGAGGCGGTCGTCGAGCCGTCCGAGGCGCTCGCTGAGAGAGGCACCCCGTGGCGCGAGGTGCTTCGCGACGCGAAGATGAAGGCCGACCGACTCGACGAGGCCGGGCATGTCCGCGATTCTCGCAGCCGCTCGATTGACATCGTCGGTGGAGTGCTTGAGAGTGCGGAGACGTCCCCGGGGCCGACATCGATAGAAGGCACGCAGTGAAGAAGCTCGTGGCGGGCGCATTCGCGGCGTGCGTGTTCGTCTTTGCGGGCGTCGCGCTGTCGGCCGGCTCCTACTCGGACGCCGTCGGCGATGCGAACACTGCTCCGGACGTCACTTCGGTAACGGTTGCGGAGCCCGTCGCCGGGTCGCTTCAGATCACCGTTACGGTGGGCAACTTCCAGACCCTCCCCGAGAACAGCTGGCTCAACCTCTGGTTCGACCTCGACTCCGACGCCGACACGGGCGATGCGGGAGACGAGGCGCTCGTGCGGTACCTCGCCGACGGCGCGCTCCAGCTCTACGTCTGGAACGGCTCGCAGCTCGTCGAAGGGTCGACTGCCGGGGCGACGGCGACCTTCGGCGCGGGGGCTCTCTCACTCTCCGTACCGAGAAGCGCGCTCGGCGCCGAGCGCGCGTTCGGAATCCTCGCAGTCAGCTCGCGCGGTCAGGAGCTGGGCGACGATGAGCTCGTCGCCTCGGATTACGCGCCCGACAGTGGACGCTCCGCGTTCGTCGGCCCTGCGTCGGCCGCGTTCTCCGATCCGACGAACGACGAGGATGCTGCTCCAGACATCGCGTCGATCCGCGTGAGCGATGCCAAGAACGGCTGGGTCAGCTTTGCGATCTCGACGCCGAACTATGCGACGCTTCCCGGCGAGTCGATTGTCGGGCTCGTGATCGATACCGACAACCGCCGTTCCACGGGAGATAGCGGAGCAGATGTGCGCGTCACGAGCGTCGGCGGCGAATGGGAGCTCGAGCGTTGGATTTCGTCAACGAAGAACTGGAACCCTGACGGCGCTCCGACGCGCGTGCGAGTTCGCAGCGCGGGAGGTGTCGTCACCGTGGAGGTTCATCGAAGCGAGCTTGGAGGCCGCAGCCGACTTGGCTTCTCCGTCGTAACCGCCGACATCAACACGTCAGCCGACACGGTTGTGGGCGTCGATGTCGCGCCGGATGACGGTGCCTTCTTCACGTACACGTTCGCAAACAAGGCAGCGGTGTCGCTCGAAGCCACGCGTCTGTTCACCTCACCCGCTCGGCCTCGCGCCGGGAAGCCCTTTGCCGTGAATCTCCCCGTACGGAGGTCGGACACGGGCAAGGGCATCACGTCGGGGACGGTTTCGTGTCGTGTACTCGCGAGCGGGAAGAGGGTGCCGGCCAAGGGCAGCGTGCTCCGGGGGAGTGGGCGATGTACGTTCGTCGTGCCGGCGTCGGCCAAGGGAAAGCTTCTCCGGGGAACGATCACGGTGCGGTCGAGCGGGAGCTCAGTGGCCGCGGACTTCGCATACCTTGTTCGGTAGCCGTCTAACGCCGTAGCTCCCCGGGTTGGACTCGAACCAACAACCCTCCGGTTAACAGCCGGATGCTCTGCCAATTGAGCTACCGGGGAAGGCAGCCGCGAGATTGTAGCCGCGGGTCCCGAGCGCTCCCCCCGGGGAGGATGGGAGGAGGAACCGGCGAACGCTT
>Ga0247727_10018099_pt1 | contig 11133 bp, 10 predicted proteins | sample WisWelCaveWW1625_FD_202498 | JGI IMG/M metagenome (GOLD analysis project Ga0247727, IMG submission 202498) | Biofilm microbial communities from Wishing Well Cave, Virginia, United States - WW16-25 | ecosystem: Environmental > Aquatic > Deep subsurface > Groundwater > Cave microbial mat | place...
AAAAGACTTGGAAAGCCCTTTACGACCGGATGGAGAAGGCCCTGGCGCCCATCCGGCAGGATGGCGACTACAACCGCTATGAGAACTGCAAAAATGACCACCGGCAGCTCATCGATTTCATGCACGACACGATGGAAGGCCGGGCCTACGATGAGAATTCACCCAAGCGGAAGGATTTTGACAAGTACAACCAGAACTATCCCAAGGCGCAGTCGCAAATCGAAACCATTAAAAAGAACTACGCCAAGGTCCCGACCGGATTGCCGGGTTCAGGCGACAACAACAAGTCCCTGCTGCAAAAGGTCGAAGATGAAATCGACTTCCGCCAGAAGATTGAAGCAACCCGCGACCTGGTTTCCAGCCTTTCGCTGAGCGTGGCCGCCAAATTGGAAAAGGAACCCGGCAAGGAAGAAGAGGCCAATAAGTATAAGGAACTGGCCAACCAGCAGATCAAGGTCCTCATGGACCAGCGCGGCGAGACGCCGGCCATGCTGATAAAGAGCGCCGAGTTGTCCATGTCCAGCAGCAAGTACGACGATGCGTATGAGACGCTCATGAAGGTCCTGATCGACGCCGAGAAGGGTTCCGTGATCGATTTTGACTGCCGGCGCAGGTTGTCCGAAATTTATGCGCATAAGAAGAAGTGGCAGGAGGCGGCCGACTTCCCGGAATTCCTCGTCCTGCAAAACGCCCTGGGCTCGGACATGGTCAAGCTACGCTGGCCAGGCATGAAAGATCACCTCAAGAAATGTTACGAGAACGGCGCGAAGCAGCCCGCCAAGGTGACGGAGATCCTCGAGGCGTTTGAGAAGAAACCGGAAGAAAAGAAGACGGAAGGAAAGGTGGAAAAGCCGGAGGAGAAGAAGGAACCCAAGAGCGACCAACCGGTAGAAGAAAAGAAGACCGAGGCGCAGAAAACCGAGCCTCAAAAGACAGAAGATCAAAAGACCGAGAAAAGCGAAAAGCCCATTGAGAACAAGTGATTCTTTTAAGGCGGCCCTAACATTGTGCTAGTTAGGGCCGCTTTTTTGATACGATCTTGTTCCATTAGGTATATTCTAACAATGTGCAAGTACGGAAGTTAAACAAAAATTGAAAGATTTAATGAGCCTTTACGTTGGCCAATACGTGAAGAATTTCCGATAGGGTCAAAGTAAGGCTCTCCCGGAAACCACCTTCGGAGGTAGATGCACATGGCCAGGAAGAACGAAGAAGAACTCCTTGACGACGAAGAAGTTGCCGAAGAGGAGGAAGCCCCACCAGCCGAGGGCGGATTCTTTAGCAACATCGGCTCGATGGGCCAAGCCCCGTGGTGGGCGGTTTCCGTCGCGCTGCACGTCCTATGCATCTTGCTCGCCTCGTTGGTCACCATGACCATGGGCGAGGTGCTAAACGACCAGACCACCATCGTGATCACGAGCCTCGAAAAGAGGATCGACTACACGGAGGCCGAAAAGCCCAAAAACGATTCCAAGCACGTGCTTGAGTCCAAGCACGACACCCCTCCGACCGACCCCAATGCCCCCAATCCCTCTGACATCGTGGTGCCCCCCGACATTCTGGCCAAGGCTGAGTTGGGCGACCACTTTGAAACGATCAATCCTGACCGGCCCGACACGCAGAGCGCCTTCGGCAACCCAGACGCCCATATGTTCCACAGCGTCTCGGGCAACGACGATGCGGCGGGCGGCGGCGGCACGGGTGGCGTAAGCCTCGACGACGTCATCGGCGTCGGCGGCGCGTCCAGCCCCGGCACGGGCGGCGGCTGGGGCGGCGGTCACGGCACCGGCACCGGCGTGGATACCGGTTCGGGACACGGTTCATTCGGAAATCGTAACGGCGGCGGCCGCCGGCTGATGGTCATGCGCCATGGCGGTTCGCGCGCGACCGAAAGCGGCGTGGACGCCGCGCTGCGCTGGCTGGCCAAGCACCAGGAAGTGGATGGCCACTGGGATTGCGTGAAGTACGGCGGCAAGCAGGCGGATGTGGCGGTCACGGGTTTGGCCCTGCTGGCCTTCCTGGGCGCCGGGCACACCGAAAAGGTCGGCCAGTACAAGGACAACGTCAAGCGCGCCATCTATTGGCTCATCTCGATCCAGAACGACGACGGCAAGTACTACAAGAACGGCGAGACGCACGGCGTCGGCTACCATCACGCGATTGCCGGGCTGGCCATGGCCGAAGCCGCGGGCATGGGCAAGGTGGGCGAAACGCAGAAGTCCGCGCAGCGCGGCATTGATTACTCGGTCGATAAGCACCAACAGGGCGAGGCGTCCGACAAGAAGGGCTGGCGCTACGCGGCCAAGAGCCCCACGGCCGACATTTCGGTCGGCGGCTGGTTCATCATGCAGTACAAGTCGGCCAAGGTCGCGGGCCTGAAGGTCGATCCCGCGGGCTTCGACGGCGGCATCAAGTTCCTGGACAGCGTGGAACAGAAGGGCGCCGCCGGCGACCCCTACGGCGGACACCGCTACGGCTACACCGACCCCAACAGCATCGGCCACCGCCGCTGCGCCATTGGCTGCCTCGGCCGCCAATTCCTGGGTTGGAAGCGCGAAGATTTGCAAGGTGGCGTTGAGTATTTCGTTCAACAAGGCGGCACGCCCAAGTGGGATGGCAACGGCGGCAGCGTGGATCTCTACTACTGGTACTACGCCACGTTGTGCGTCTTCCAGCAGGGCGGCGATTTGTGGAAGCGCTGGAACGACGATCTCAAGAAGGCCCTGGTTGAGAATCAGCGCAAAGGTGGCGACGAGGATGGTTCGTGGGACCCGGTTGGCGCGTACTCGGAATACTGGGGCCGCGCGGGTCAGACGGCTCTTGGCGCGCTGTGCCTTGAGGTGTACTACCGCTACTTGCCTCTGTACAAATAGCCCGTTCGAACAGGTCGTGCGGGCACTCGGTAGAGTTGATGCTGGCCACACGGCCTGAGGAAAAAGGAGAGCGGACCATGTTGTCCAAGACGGCAAACAAGTGGATGTGGGTGGCGCTGGCGGGACTGGTGGTGTTGGCAAGCCCCATCGCCGGCGCATCGGAAGGCGGCGGCGGATTCCTCAGCGTCGCCAAAAATATGAGCTTCATGGGCTATGTCCTGGTGGCGGTTTCCATCGCGGGCGTGGCCTTGGGGCTGCAAGCGTTCGTAAGCATTCGGCCGCACTTGCTCCGTCCGCCGCACACGGCGCAAGAGCTCATCGCGCTGTGCCAGGAAGGCAATCTGGACGAAGCCGCGGAATTGGCGCAGTCCGAGGATAACTTCCTCGCCAAGGTAGCCACGGCCGCTTTGGCCAACGCGCAGTACGGCGAAAAGGCCATGGAATCCGCGATGGCTGATGCGGGTGAAATCGAAGCCGGTAAGTATCTGAGCAAGATCGGCATCCTCAACCTGATTGCCGCGCTCGCGCCCATGCTGGGCTTGACTGGCACCACGCTGGGCATGATCAAGACCTTTGCGATCATCGGGGAAAAGGCGGATGCCGTGACGGCCTCGGATATGGCCATTGGCATTTCGGAGGCGCTGGTCTGCACGTTTATCGGCCTGATGGTCGCCATCCCGCTGCTGTCGATCGCCTTCTTCCTCAAGACCAAACTGATGCAGAGCGTTCACGAAATCTCCAATGACGTGGGCGAAATGATCCGTTCCGTCTCGGGTTCCGAGAAGGCCCAGTAACTCTTTGCTGACACCTAACGACTGAACGGGACCCAGACGGGAGCGGCCGGATCGGCCGCTCCAGGAAGGAAGGGCGAACATGGCGGAAGAAACCAGAGTCGAAGTGGACATGGTGCCGTACATCGACATCGTCAGCTTGCTGCTGCTGTTTCTCGTGATCACGGGCGACATGGCCAAGTCCGCGACGGGCGTCAAAATGTTGCTGCCTAAAGCCGACCAGGCCAGGAGCGAAAAGGTCCTGGGCATATCCACGGAAGGCCGCATTGTCGTGCAGATGAAGCCCAAGGATCCTGCCAACATGCAGGGCGCCTATCAGGCCGTCGTGGAAAACAGCTACTTCGACCTCACCGCCAACGCCAATAACGCCAACCTGAATAACTACCTCAAGGAGCAGGTCGAGCGCCGCGTCAAGCAAGGCATCACCACCGTGGGCGAAAACGGGGAGGTCAAGTTTCCCGTCAAGTTGCGCATTCCCAAGGAAGCGCCCATGTACCAAGTCCAGCGCGTGGCGATGATCTGCGCGAAAGCTGGACTGGTGAACGTCCACTACTCGGCCAACAACAAAGATGATCCCAAGGCAACCAAGGACTAGGCCGGTCATCCGGCAAGGAATGAACCGATGGCTCATAAAAAAAGAAAGATTGGGGCCGACGGCGGCCATGACGATGATGCTGGCGGGCACGGCGACCGGCCTTGGGTGTACTTCATGGTGGACTGCTTCATGCTGATCACCGAGTTCTTCGTGCTCAGTTTCAAATTCAAGACCGAGGAAGTGATCCTGCCGCACAAGCTGCCGCCCGGCGGCACGGTGCCGTCCACGAAAATGATGGATAAGACGCAGACCTTGAGCGTGCATGTCATGCGGGACGGCAACACGCCGATGTACAAACTTGGGCCGAGCCAGCCCGTGTCCCTGGGACAGTTCTCCTCGACACTGGCGGGCATGGTGACGGGCGGCACGGAATTCACCGTGCGTATTTCCTACGAGCGCCTGATCCCGTTCGAGGACGTCATGATGGTCTTCAACGAATGCAGCAAGGTCAAGATTGAAAAGGTCGGCTTGGTGCCTTCTCGAACGGACCCAACCGAGGAGTAAGTTTCAACGTCCCACTCGGCTGAGTCCGTAAAGGACTACCCCATGAGTGGAGGAAGAAAGATCGGCGCGGGCCGCGCCCACGCTGAAGAACCCCTAAGCCATGACCAGCGCCCCTGGGTTTTCTTCATGGTGGATTGTTTCATGCTGATCACCGAGTTCTTCGTGCTCAGCTTCAAATTCAAGACCGAAGAAGTCGTCTTGCCGCACAAGCTGCCGCCTGGCGGTGGTGGCGGCGGTCTTGTTTTACATGAACGAACGCTTTCTGTTCACGTCATGGGCGTTGGTGGCGTGCCCGTGTATAGAATCATGCAAAAGCAACTGCCCTTTGCGGAATTTGCAGACACGTTGGCGGGCGTCGCATCGGCCGATACGCGCTTCACCGTGCGCGTTTCTTACGAACGGCTGGTCCCCTTTGAACATGTCATGGCGGTGTTTAATGAATGCAGTAAGGTGAGGATTAAGCAGGTTGGATTGGTCCCCTTTCACGGCGATTCAGATTGATCGCGCCGGGCCCTACATAGGCCGGAGAACCAATAACGTGAACAGGCACGCGCCTCTGATTGTGCTGTTGGGTCTGGCCGCCGCTTGCGCCGCGTGGGCCCAAGACGAAACCAAGACCGAACCGGAAAAAACCGCACCCGTGCTGGTCAATCCGGCCGAGGCCATAAAGCCCGGCCAGACTTCCGGCTTGCCGGTAAGGTCCAAGTATCTCGACGAGATCGAAGACGGCGGGCACGAGACGCCCGAGGAACAAGAGACCCTGCGCGAGTTGCCCTTGGAAGCCATGGCCGCGATCCTGTCGGCGCTCAAGGACATGCCGCTCGAACAGTTGGAAGCGGTCCCGGACAAGACCACCGATTTCAACGCGCTGATGAAGGAACCGGCGAAACACCGCGGCTCCGTGGTGCAGTTGTCCGGCGTGCTCCAATTTGTCCAAGAATCCGAAATTCGTCCCAATGCGTCGGGCCTTACCAAATGCTGGCTGGGCCGCATCTCCACGGCCCGCAGGCGGATTATCACCTTCATTTCCATCGAGCCCCTGCCTGAAGAAATGAAAGTTGGCAAGGGCGTGCGGATCACCGGCCTCTTCTACAAACGCTACGCGTACAGCAACCGCGATGCAGGCGGGAAATTGACCATCTGCCCGCTCATCATCACGCCGCGGCCGGTGGAATATTCGGAACTGGCCTCGGGCGCCGGTGGATTCAAGTTTACGTGGCTCGAAGTCGTGGTGTGTTTCGGGGCGCTGGTGGTCCTCTGCGGGGTGCTTTACGGCCGTTCCATGCGGAAAGCCTCGAGCGGCAATGCGTTCACCAGGCGCAAGGAACTGTTGTCCGGCCCGCCCACGAATTTCCCCAAGCCGGACCGGCCGCCTCCCGGCCCCAAGCCCGATCAGGCCAAACCGTCGTAAGGGTTGAGTTCACGAATAATGCCGTCAGAAATCCCGGCCCCCAGCCCCGACTTCCAGCCGCCCCTGGCCCCGGTTCAGGACGGCAAGCAGCCGCGGCTTTTTCCAAAACCTGGACAAACCAAGCCGAATAAACCCGGCGCCTTGGCGGATCGCCTGGGGTGGGTGCTGGTGATCGCCGCGACGACCTTGGTGGTCATTCTCGGGCTGGCCATCTTCATGCTGGACTCCATTCATCTCCATCAGATCGCGGGCCCGGTGGTGCTCGACAAAGAGTACGATTCCCCGACTGACAATTTCTCCATCCGGGGGCCCATCAACTGGTCCAAGGAAGAAGAAGTCGGAGGGAATTCCCTGGTCTTCAAGGGCCCGGTTGAGAAAGGCCAGGGGCCTATCATCTTGGTGAGCAATGAAGTCGCGCCGGGCCGGCTGGCCAGTTACGTGGAGGAACACAAGAAGCGCCTGGAACACGAGGAGCCGACGCTGAAATGGCTGTCCGAAGAGGACACCTGGATAGGCGGCGTGCACACCATCCGGCTTGAATACGAGAGCCAGTACAAGCCGGACGAGGACCGGCCGGCGGTCGGCATCCGGGTCATGCTGTACATATTTGACGCCAAGCCTCGTTTTTACCGGGTCATGTGCTACGCCGCCGACACCTGTTTCGAGCGTTACAGGCCCAAGCTGGAAGCGTGCGCGGAGACGTTCTCGCTGAAGCCGATTCCAGAGCCTAAGGTGAACTACTTTGCAAAATAGCCACGGGAGACCCCATGCCTCTGCGACGTCCGTTGTGGTGCTTGCTGTTGAGCGGCCTGCTGGGGGCCGCGGGCTGCTCGCAGCCTGAAGCCCCCAAGACCAACGCCGACGCGGCCAAGGCGGCGTTGGAAGCAGAACAGCGCAAGAAAGCGGAAGAAGAAGCCAAGAAACGCATCGTGCCGACCGCCGACCCCAAGAAAATCGAAGAACTCATGCCGGAAGGCCCCGCCGACTACCCGCGCGCTGCGGTAAAAAGCGAATTGCAAGAGATCCCCGAGGGCAAGACCGTCAAGGTGGCCGCGACCTATGGGCAGGAAGGCAAAAGCTTCGAGATTGTGACGGTCGATTTTGCCGGCGCCGCGGCGAAGATCGGCCAGGCGTACTGGTGGGTGGACCGCAGCGTGGACCAAAAATTGAAGGTGGGTTACGAGAAGACCGGCTACGTGCAGCAATGGTACAAGTCCTACGAGTTTCATGACCAGGAAAAAAAGATCTCCAAATTCATGGTCTGCGCGGGCAGCCGCTTCGTCGTCTCCGTGGAAGCCAAGGATGTCCCCATGGACGTTATTAAGGCCACGGTGGAAAAGATTGATTTCCGCAAACTGGCCGCGCTGAAGTAACGCCGGTCAAACCATCCACTCCTGTTCTTCGACGTTCTCCTGCGGTGTGGGGAAGCGCAAACTCGTGGCGCGCGGGAACCGTTCGCTGACCCCGCCCTGGCTGGCGGCCTCGACGAAAAAAGCCACGTCTTTTCCACGTTCCTCCAGCAGCGCCGTGAAGGGTATTTGAATCTCGACAACCTCGTCCCACGCCACGCGCGCCCCTTGGACGTCGCCCTTCCAGGGCCCTTCGTGAACGATTTTGAGCGGCGGGCCGGGTTCGATCAAAAGCAGCACGCCTTTAGGCTCGCTGAACACCAATTTAAGCGTTTTGGCCGTCTGGATGGCCGGGGCGGTATGCGCGGATTTCGACGGGCTGGGCTGGCTCGCGGGGTGCGACGCGGACGCGGCGGCTTGCATTTCCTGTTCGACCTCGTGGAAATCCACGCGCACGCACAAATGGTCCTTGTCGTAGCCGAACAGGACCTGATGCACCAACGGCGTGGTGGCCGCGGTCATTACGCCGCCTTCCTTTTCAGGCAGGTAGCGGCCCGCGCCGATCCATTCGAAATAGCTCGTGGCGCGGCCGTCGAGGGTCACGCGCAGCGCTTCGTGCGGCCGGGTGTAGCGCCCTTCCACGGCAAAGGCCTTAACCGGCTCGTCCAGGAAATGCGGGGCGGGCAAGTCGAGGAAGCGGTAGATGTTTTTCAAATGCGTGCGGAACAACGTGTCGAACGCGCCATCGTTGCCGGAGGTGTGATCGTCGCCGTACCACCAGAACCAGTCGGAGCCTTCGGCGATGTAAAGCTCTTCCCAGGCTTGGGTGAGCGTCGGGTCAGCCAGGACTTCGTCTGCCTTCAATTCCGAGGGCAGCTTTGAACCGCGGCGTCTGGTTTCGCGCACCAGGTCTTCGCGGACGCGAAAGACGTACTCCCAGGCCTTACGGTCCTCGGCATGTCCCACCCAAATATAGAAATCGTGGTTGATCCAGGACCCCGAAAACAGCCGGTCCAGGCGCTTGGAGGGCGGGCGCGCCTCCAGTGCCTCGCTGACACGGGATGGATACACGCCCTTGCCTTCCGCCAGCCGCGCGTACAAGGCGCGCAGGAAAGCAACGCCCTGGTCCGGGTAATGCTCCCAGCAATTCTCACCGTCGAGGATGATGGAGATGAGCGTCTCGTCGCCGGCTGGGCGTTTCAGCGCCTCGCGCTGCAAGCGGCCATGGAAATCGTCCGCGGCGCCGCGGCCTTCCCAGCCTTGGTACTGGAAACCAATCAGGTCCGACAGCTCGTGGTCGCGGAAGACGAGGTTCAAGTCCCGCTCGCCCGCGCTCATGCGCCAGCCGCGGTACAGCAAGTCGGCGCGCTCCAACCGCCCAAAGCCGCCGCGCAAGCCCGTACCAAGACTTGCCGAGAGGATTTCCTCGTCGGTGGCGAGCCAGCGCAGGCCGTGGCGGGCCAGGATGGGCAGGATTTCCGGTGCGACGCTCCCCTCGGAAGGCCACATACCTGCCGGCGGCTGGCCGAAGATCCGTGTGTGGAAATGCACGGCTTGGGCTACCTGCTGCTCGGCGTCGTCGGCCAGCGCAACATGGCCGGCCGGCAGCGCGGTGCGCGGCATGGCCTCGCGCGCGCGGTTCATGTCGCACAACAGTGGCAGGATAGGGTGATAGAACGGCGTCGTGGTCAATTCCAGTTGCCCGCGTTTGACCAATTCGGCATGGAGCGGGACGACCTGCGCCAGCACCTCGCGCTGGACGCGCAGAAGCTCTTGCTTGTCATCCTCGCTAAAGTCACGGGCTTTCTTGGCCAGTTCGCGCAGGGACGGCGTTTCTTCGAAGCTGACCGGATGGAACCACGCCAGATTGAACCAGACCTGCAGGTCGAGCAGGTCTTGCGCGCTGAAATCGTCAAGGGCGCTTTGCGCCGAGCGCCGCCCGAAACGGCGCAGCTCCAGCAACTCGCCATAGCGAGGATGGACGCGAATCATGCGGTCCCACTGCGCCATGAAGAAATGATCGAGAATGAAAATGGCGTCCTTTTCCTGCGCCTCTTCGGCAGGCAATTCCGTGTGACGCAAGAATGGGTCCGTCGCGCCGTGCTCGACATAATCCAGAAGCTGGGCCAGCATGCACGGGACCAGGTTTATCGTGCAGCGCATTCCAGGGCACTGCTCGACCAGCTTGGCCATGCCATAGTAGTCCTTGACCCCGTGCAGGCGCACCCAGGGCATGACCAATTCGCCGGTAGCCAGATCCTTGTAATAAGGCTGGTGCTGGTGCCAAAGGATGGCAACGGGAACGCTCACCCAAGGACTCCTTTTTTTGCGCACCCTATTTTATACGAAGCGTGCTGGGATGTCCGGCAACAAACGGAATGCAAGTATAACTTGTTACGCTACGAAGAGATGTGTTTCCAATGGAAATGCGGACGTTTTTCGCGTTAGGAAAGGCCCTCTTTCACCAATATAGAGGAGCAAAGGCAGAGTGAATCCATGACAGACAAAAGTTCCGACTTGTGGGCGCGAGCCATCGTGGAGCAGAATCAGCGCTGGCTGTTGGCCTATTTTCTGACGGCTTGCGGCGACCCGTCCGCGGCCGAGGACTTGACACAGGAAGTCTTTGTCGAAGCGCTCAAGAGCCAAGACCAGTTCAATCCTCAACTTTCCTTCGGCGTGTGGCTGCGCGGCATCGCGCGAAACCTGCTTCACCAGCACTTCCGGCAATCCAAGCGCCGTCCTTTGCTGCTGAATGACCAGCATCTGGATCGTCTGGACGCGCTGGCCGAGCACGCCTGGGAAGAGCAGGCCGATCCGCAGCGGCGCGAAGGACGGCTTGAGGCGCTCAAGAAATGCATGCAAGAACTGACCGCGCGCATGAGGACCATGCTGCAATACCGCTATGAGGAGCGCCGCGGCTCCAGGGAAATCGGCGCGCAATTGGGCATGACGGCCGAAAGCGTGGACATGGCCTTGAGTCGCGCCCGCAAGGCGCTGGGCGGTTGCGTCCGGCTGCGTGCGGAGGACCTCGCCCATGGATAAGCACACGGCCATCGAAAAGTACCTGAGCGGCGAGGCGTCGGACGAAGAGGCGGCGCGCCTGAAGGAACTGCTGCGCGCCGATCCGGACCTATTGCAAGAGGTCTTCGCGCGAGCATCGGACGAGGCGCTGCTATACGAAGCGTTCCGGCCGGCTAACTCGCCGCAGGTGTTGGAGAATGGCGAACACGCTGACGTGACCGAAGCGGTTATGCCGCCTTCTTCCATTCCTGCCTCCGGCGACGAAACCGGCAAGCATCCCGACATTCACTTCGCCACGGGCATCCAAAAATTCGTAAAGGACCGCAAGAGTTCAGGACGCCTCCGCGCCGGCGCGAAGCAAACGCGTTCCTCGGGCCGCAATGTCACCGGCATGCCCGCGTGGCTGCCTACGCTGGCGGCCGCATCCATCCTGGTGGTGGTGGCCGTGTACATGACCGTCATCCGCGGCAGTGGCTTGAATACATCTCCGACACCCGCGGCGGAAGATCCGAAAGTGCGCGAGGCCCTCGCCAAAAAACGCAAGGCGGAAGAAGACCTGGCCCGCGCGCAAGCGGAAAAGAAAAAGGCC
>Ga0247727_10018100_pt1 | contig 11132 bp, 5 predicted proteins | sample WisWelCaveWW1625_FD_202498 | JGI IMG/M metagenome (GOLD analysis project Ga0247727, IMG submission 202498) | Biofilm microbial communities from Wishing Well Cave, Virginia, United States - WW16-25 | ecosystem: Environmental > Aquatic > Deep subsurface > Groundwater > Cave microbial mat | place...
TTTTCGTTCAGCTCTCCCGAGAAAACCTCAGGCATGGTTCCCAGGCCATGATCGAAGGCATGACGGACGTTTGCTTCGAGGATAGGATACGCGCTCAGACCTTGTCCTTGTTGAAACTGCGCTGTGTTGAAAAATGACGCGATGAACGGCCAGACTGCTCCATAGTTGTAGTTCGTTGGCTCGAAGAGTGTTGAAGACCGCGCAAGCGATCGAACTCCCCAATCGGTACAGAGCTCGGCACTGTTTGTTTTCTCGAAGCTCTTGTGAGTTCGTGCTTTGTCAAGCAGATCGAACATCATTGCCACTCCCGGCCAGGGAGTCAGCTCGCGCACCTGCTCACCCTTTTCCGTTGCTCCGTAACTGTAGTATCCGAGGTCTTCGATCCAGAATTTCTGTTCGAGCCCCGGGAGAGCTTTTTTCAATTGCGCTTGTGCTGCAGCCGTCATCTCCGCATCCCCGACATGCTGTGCCATCTCGATCATCTCTTTGATTCCCTGGACCCAGACACCGCAGGTGTAAACATCGGCGTAGATTCCTACCAGCTTGCCAAACTCCAGCGCACCAAGCCCCGCTCCCTTAAGATCCATGAGTCCATCGCCGTCACTGTCCTTACTAACGCACCAGTCGTACGCCTGCTTGATCGATGGCCAGCTTTGTCTCAGAAACCCGACGTCGCCGCTTGTCCGTACGTAGTCGCCCATGGCCACCAGATACCAGGGTGTGGTGTCGGCGTGGTTGTAGCCGTAGTGATAATCGTTCCACCAGTCGCAGAGCCCTTCGCTCTGCGAAAGCTCATGCGCCATCTTCCCGACGTCGTGGTTGACTTGGTCCGGCGTTTTCTTACGGACGGGGCTATTCTCCTGTCGCTGCCATCGTTGTGTGAACGCCAGGGCATCACGCACGGTTTGGTGAGCGCCATAGGAATTCATCGCAAGCGAGTTGATGAAAGCATCGCCGCCAAAGAACCACGCAAATCCCGGCCGTCCTCCCCCACCGGACAATCCATAACCCGCAACCATGCCGTAGCCCAGCGACGGGTTCTCGATCATCAGATTGTCGAGAGCGACTTTCCCCCACTCAAATGCCAGATTGAATTCCTTGTTCAGAGTTATGACTTGAAGTGTGGATGAACGGAGGGCCTTGTAATACTCATAGTTCTCTTCGTAGTACTGATGAGGGTTTTCCCGGAGCTTCCGATAGATCGCCTTTGCCGAATCTGTGTTCATGGCACCCCCGGCGATCACAATCGGGACGAACCGGTCCCTTGCTTCCGGCTCGATTTCCATCTTGAACTGCAAGGGTGTGTCGGCGAACATGTGTGCAGGAGGGGCCGCCATCTGCTTTGCTCCGGTCGCCCCGCAGAGGAAAACCGCGCGCCATTGACCTTCGGAGATCACGTATGCTCCTGCCGCGTCATCCCAATAGCTGAACTGTCCACCAATGCCTGCGGGCCACATCGGTTGCATGACCGGAAGGAATCCCGCGACAATCGTCAGTGGTGTCGTGCTGTATACTTCGAGCAGGAGAATTGCCCCCGGCTCATTTCGAGGAACAATGATGCGTTCGCGGACTGTGAAGGATTCATAGGTGTATGTCAAAGTCGTCGCTTCCGGTGTTACGGAAATCGTCCTCACGATGTCCTTTGCCAGGATCGGCTGAGTCGATGTTCCAAGAAGAAACGAAAGTTCGAAGTTCCTCAGGACTTTCCACGGCCATACCCACATCTCGAATGAGCCGCTCTCGAGCCCCATCAGTCCAGCCTTCTTTCCTATCTTGTCGAAATATTGGAATGGTTGAGCGGAGCGTGTAAGTTCGAGGTCGTTGGGATGAAGAGGGAAAGAGAGGATGGGAAGTTCCTGAGAGAAGCATTCAAGGAACGAGATGAATACAATGGCGGAAAGAATACAGGTTCTCATGGTCGACAAAGAAAATGGTTGGGGTGAGGAATAATCACTCTGGCGATAGAAAATGCGACAGCAGTCATCAAGGGCTAGTGGAAACCTCCCCTCTCGATCGAGAAAGGGGTTGATTAGCTGGGAAGTGGCTATCCCACTCAGTCTTATCACACCCCTCTTTGATTCTCCCCTCGTGGAGGGGAGAATTGATTGTGTGGGACGGTAAGTTCTGGTTTTTCACTGGTTTTTCGTTGGTCACCTAACAGCGTGAAGAAGGTTTTTGCCAGGTCTTCTACCCCTTGAGTCCGGTCATTGTTATTCCTTTAACAAAATGTTTCTGGGCCAGGATAAAGACGATAATAATCGGCAGCATGACGACAACAGCCGCGGCCATCTGGTGAGGCCAGTCGGTCTGGTACATTGTGCTGAAGTTTGCAATGCCGACCTCAACCGTGCGCATGCTCGTCCGGTTGGTGACAATCAGCGGCCAGAGAAAATCCTTCCAGCTGTTCATGAAGGCAAAGATCGCTAGCGTTGCGAGTGCTGGTTTGGAGAGCGGCAGAACAATATGCCAGAAAATGGCGAGTTCCGAGGCGCCATCAATCCTGGCGGCATCCTCGAGGTCCCCGGGAATCGTCTGAAAGAACTGCCGGAGCAGGAAAATGCCCCACACACTTGATAGCGTCGGTGTGAAAAGGGCCCAATAGGTGTTGACCCATCCGAACATACTGATGATAAGGAATGAGGGGATAATTGTCACGATTCCGGGTATCATCATTGTCGCAAGATATACGGCGAAAAGAGGATCACGATAAGGAAAACGCAGTCGTGCAAACGCATAGGCAGCCATCGAGCAAAAGAGAAGCTGTCCGGCGACGGACGCTCCCGCGACGATCGCGGTGTTGAGGAAGAATCGCCCGAACGGTTGCAGAGTCATCGCCTCGGCGAAATTCTCCCAGAGCCACGCGGAGGGAATGAACTTCGGCGGGAACTGGTAGACCTCATGTTCTTCCATCAGCGACGTGCTGATCATCCAGAGAAACGGAACGAGCATGGTCAGGCCGATGGCAAACAGAACAACGAATGTGAGAATGGATGAGATCCGTGTTGTGCGCAAGTAACTCATTACTCCATCAATCCACTATTCCTATTTGGATTACGTCAGTAGTACACCTTCACTGTTACCATGGATCTCGCGGCGGTCGGAACGATGACGGTATTTCCCTGAATTGTCAGCGACGCGCCATCCTCTTCCATGATGTTTGAGAGCAACGCTCTCTCCGGAGCCATGGGCAATTCCAGCTTTCCGGTGCAAGATTCGTTTCGTGAATCGTAAAACTGAATGATCCACGCATCAGAATCCTCGGCCTTCTTAACGGTCGCCAGGACGAGGTTTGAGGGACTGAGATTGAGAAACGAGTGCACGGGCGGGAGCCGCCCTTTTTGAATATCAGTTGCTACTGCGATCAACGGATTGTTGTATTCATATCCCCGTTGAACCGTCCCTGCTTCCTGCCATCGTGAATTATGCGGATAGAGGGCGTATTCAATCGTGTGGATGCCTCTGTCGGCTGTGGGGTCCGGCCATTTTGGTGAGCGGAGGAGAGAAAGCCGGATGACATTCCCCCGGATATCATGACCGTATTTCGCTCGATTCAGTATACTTACCCCATGGGTTTCAGCGGAGAGGTCCGCCCATCGGTGTGCCGGAACTTCGATTCTGGCACTGTCACGTGCTCCTGTTGAGCGCTCGATGAACCCGAACGGGATTTCATAGGTCGCGATGTCATTGCGCACGTCAACCGGAAATGCCACCTTCAGCATTGTCTTATCTTCCCACCAATCCACTTGCGTGGTGAAGAACACCTGATCGCTTCCACTGTACAATGTGATATCCTGTGTGACAAATGTAGTCGGGAAATCTTCCGTGGGAAACCCGGCCGATGTTCCCGGCTTCCGGTAATCCCTGTGGAGTCGGAGTGTTGCCCGTACTGGTCCATCCTCGACGATCTCGATCTTTCTGAATTGGGACGGGAATTCGACTCCGGTGAGACCGATATTCCATGCGTCCCACGCCGAAGGCTGATCCTCCAGAAACTGCAGTTTGTTGCCTTCACCCTGGCAAAGTTCACGCTTGTTTCTCTTATCGTAAATGCTGTTCACCCATCCGCTCGACTGATCAATCGAGACACGAAGGTGCTCATTTTCAATGCTCGTTGAGTCGACAGGGAGGAAGGGCCCGCTCACCCGGGCGGCCTTTCTCTTGCCGAGGGTGAAAGCCTTGTATCCCATGGGCGGAACATTTTCAGCTCTGAATACAAGCTCCACATTGTACCGGTCGACTCTGGCAATCTGCATCGGAACCTGCTTTCCATCGGAGTCGTATATTGCATCCGTTTCATCCGGATTCCGGGGTGAGACGACCCTTACGATGTCGCTACGATCCCATGAGAGAGGATTGAAGACGACAATGGGGAGGCCAGGCCCAATCGCCGCAGTGTTGACTTTTTCTGCGATCACCTGAAGCACGCGCTGCAGCGTCTTCCTTGCAATCGATTCAGCTTCGAGGTGTGAGGCTGTTGCATCAATATACACCTCACGAATGCTTGAACCGGGCAGAATGTCATGGAACTGGTTAAAGAGAACAAGGCGCCAGGCATCTTCGAGCGCTTTGCTGTCATATGTTTCCTTGAACAGTGTCGCAATTGTGGAGAACTTCTCCGCGTTTGTTAGAAGTGCCTCGCTTCGGCGGTTGAATTGTTTCATTGCCGCCTGAGTGGTGAAGGTCCCCTGGTGGTATTCCAGATAGAGCTCGTCGTTCCAGACAGGAATTCCATCGAGGTTTTGGTGTTTCAGCCATTCAAGGTATTGGGCTGCGGTGCCGTACTCGACCTGCGGATAGAAATCCATTTCCTTCAACCTATTGACGCGGTCGAGCATCTCACGCGACGGCCCGCCCCCATGATCGCCAACACCAAAAAGCACCATCATCCTTGTGAATCCAGTATTGGCTTCGAATTGGCGCGCCCAGTCAATCAGCTGATTCGGGTTGGTCAACTCATTGACGTAGTCAAAGGGGAAATAGGTCAGAATCCGCGAACGATCAGGCGCTTCCCACCAGAACACCCGGTGTGGGAACACGGTGTGCTCGTTCCATCCGATCTTCTGTGTGATGAACGCATCGATGCCGGCATCACCGTAGATTTGTGGCATGTTCCAGTTGTATCCAAAGGAATCAGGGTTCCACCCGATCTTCACATCAACGCCGAGCTTGTGTTTGAAGTAACGCTTTGAATAGAGCAGGTGACGCGCCCACGATTCACCGCCGGGTAGATTGCAGTCGGGCTCGACCCACATCCCGCCAACCACCTCCCAACGGCCATCCTTCACTCTTCCTCTGATCCGCTTGAAGATGTCGGGGTAAAGCTTCTCCATCCATTCATAGTAAACTGCAGAGCTCTGGACGTAGCTGAAATCAGGCCGGGTGTCCATCATGTCAAGAACAGATGTGAACGTGTTCTTGCATACCTCAACAGTCTCTTTCTGGCGCCAAAGCCATGCGGCATCGATGTGCGCATTGGAGACAAGGTGGAGCGTGAACCGCTTGCAATACCGGGCGACGGGCTCCAGCGTTTGGTTGAGCCTGTCAATCGAGGCTTTAAAGGTCTCCAGGTTTCCGTCGGAAAGCGACTGGAGATCAAACCGGGATGCAGAGTTCTGAAGAAGCTCGGTGAGCTGGATTTTTTCGGTTCGATCCATTCCGGATTTGTCGATCTTCGGATCGACTTTGCGTCGTGCGTTTGTCTGGTATGTATCGAAACTGAGCAGCTTTTGAGCTGTCCGAAGACCCAACGAAAGCTCTTTGATAAGCTCGTATGCCGGCCTGGCAAGTTCGGATTCGAGGCTTGCGCGGATGAGGCGCAAGGGCCCGCCTGTATTTATCGCCTTTATGGCAATGACAAACCGCTCACCTCGTCGGGCTTCCTTTGTTAGCTCGAATTCTCCCTCCCACGGAAAGTGTCCTTTGCTCTGTCCGTTGATCCAGAGATAACCGTAATCATCGACGGAGACGAAAAGCTTGATGGTTCCCTGAAAAGGCCGACCGAGGATTTTCTCCGGGAGTATGATTTCCTTTCTGATCCAACAGGAATCATGATAGATCGATTGATCAAGGTTCAACGTTTCCCATGATGAATCATCAAAGCCGGGTTTTGTCGGATCACCCCTGAAGGACTTCGTACTGCGCAAGTCGGGGCTCACTTTCCAGTTGTCAAAAGAGTGCAGACTCAGAGAATCAAGATGGCGAACCAGTCTGTCAACCGGCGTCTGAGCAGTTGTGGTAAACACAAGAGACACTGAAGCAAGAAACATGACAATGTGTTTCATGGCCTGGATCCTCCCTGTTGACGTAACTGGTCGATCATGACCGCGAGCAGAATAACAAGGCCAACCACCACCTGCTGGACGTATGATTCCACGTTAAGAAGGTTCAGCCCGTTCCGGAGTACTCCGATGAGAAACGATCCGATCAGCGTTCCCACGACGCTTCCCTTGCCTCCGAACAGACTCGTTCCACCGACAACCACCGCCGCAATAGCATCGAGCTCGTACATGATGCCGGCATTGGGCTGGCCTGAATTTACTCTTGCCGCGAGCAGGATTGCACTGCAGGCCGTGAGAACTCCTGAAATGACGTAGACGGTAACCAACACCTTTTGGGTGTTGATGCCTGCCAGACGCGCGGCTTCGGTGTTTCCACCAACGGCATAAACATATCTTCCGAACCGGGTCCGGGTGAGCGTAACATGGGCGATGAGGAACGCCGCCAGCATGACCAGTGTTGGCACCGGGATGCCGGCGAGTCTTACGCTTGCAATCAGGCTGAACTCCGGCGGAAGGTCCCACACGGGTCTTCCTTCCGTGACGACAAAGGAGAGCCCGCGCCAGATGGTCATCAGTGCCAGGGTGACAATGAACGGTGTGATGCGGAATTTGGTGATAAGAAACCCTGCGAACATTCCCGAACATCCTCCGGCGAGGAGACCGGTGAGCATGGCAAGAGGCAATGAGAGACCTGGCGGTAGGCCGACCTTCAGGGTCGCGGTGGTGACAATTCCGGCGAGAGCGACAAGCGATCCGACGGAAAGGTCGATTCCCGCTGTGAGGATGACGAACGTCATTCCAATGGCAATGATTGCGCTGATCGAAGTTTGAAGCGAGACGTTGAGCAGATTGTCTGCCGTCAGGAAGTATGGTGAAAGAACTGCAAACAGGATGATTTCAAATGTCAGAGCAATACCGATGCCAAGCTCGGAGAGGACGCTGATGTTCCGGGAGACATGACCTTTACGCTGCATCGGAGGCCTCTTTTGCGGGTGGTGTTGCCAGTGCAAGGATTTTTTCCTGTGTCGCTTCCTCTTTCGAAAGAACACCAGCGATGGCACCTTCGCACATGACCATGATGCGGTCGCACATGCCAAGAAGCTCGGGGAGTTCCGACGAAATCATCAAGATGCCACACCCATCTTGTGCAAGCTGGTTCATGATCTCATAAATCTCATGTTTTGCGCCGACATCTATTCCGGCGGTCGGTTCGTCGAAGAGAAAAAGCCGTGATCCCGTGAAAAGCCATCGGGCAAGAATCACCTTTTGCCGGTTTCCACCGCTGAGGGTTTGAACAGGAGCGGAGACATCCGTCGGCTTGATGGAAAGTCGTTGGGAGTATTCGACCGCTGCCTCATGCTCCTTGCGCGGGCTCAGGAAAAAGCCGCTCGCAAGGGCCTGGAGATTTGCAAGGGAGATATTCTCGCGGATATTCATTTCCGGAATCAGGCCAAACCGGTTTCTGTCCTCTGGAAGCAAGCCCATCCCTGCGTCGATGGCCTCGCGCGGGGAACGGGGATTGAATTCGTTCTTGTTGAAGACCATTGTGCCGCGGTCCCTCCGGCGTGCACCAAAAATGGCGCCGGCCAACTCTGTTCTTCCCGCGCCAACGAGACCTGCGAGTCCGAGGATTTCCCCCTGGTGAACCGTCAGGCTGATGTCTTTGAGGTTCCCGCTCCACACGTGCTCCAGTCTGAGAACTTCCTTTCTTAAAGTAGCCCTCCTCACGGGAAACTCTTCTTGAAGAGGCCGTCCGACCATCCATCGGATAAGCTCCGGCCGTCCTACATCCCGGATGTCTGCCGTGCTGACGACCTTGCCGTCCCTCAGAACCGTCACCCTATCGCCGATTTCAAAAATCTCCTCAAGGCGGTGTGAAATGTAGATGATGCCAACACCCTCAGATCTCAGTTTCTTTAGGAGAGAGAAGAGGGTTTGAGTTTCGCGTGCAGTTAATGGCGCTGTGGGTTCGTCAAGAATGAAGATGCGAGCCTGTTGCGACAATGCCTTGGCGATTTCCACGATCTGACGTTGTGCGGTACTCAGGAGTCGGACGGGTAGGTCAATGGCGATGTTCTCACCAATCTGAGCGATCCACTGTCGGGACATACGGTGCATTTCTGCCGTCTTGATGAACGGCCAGGGGTTCAAGCCCGGCTCGTTTCCTAGGAAGATGTTTTCGGCGACGGTTAGTTCCGGAACCAGCTTCTGGTCCTGGTGAATGATGCCGATACGGAGCCCTTGGGCTGTGCGAGGAGAGGTGATATGAACTTCATTTCCGTTGATCAGAATTTTGCCATCATCAGGAGCGATCGCGCCGGAAAGAATATGCATCAGCGTGGTTTTCCCTGCGCCGTTCTCTCCGACGAGGCAATGGACCTCGCCATCGTTGAGTTGAAAATCCACGTGGTCGAGTGCCAGTACTCCCGGGTAGCGCTTGACAATGGAATGAGTTTGAAGGAGGGGAGGCGTTGGTTTGTTCATTTCAGCGGCGTCCATGAGGTGGAGCAAGGCCGGGATTGCGACTTGAATGATACTGCGGTTCGGCACACTTTGCCGGGGCCTCTGAATTCCGAAGGCTGGATCAATGTTTCATTGCTGTGGTTGTTTAGCGACATGAGCCTCTTTACTGTTTGTCAGTTTGCCCTTGTCCACAATACCCACTTCCACCGGAATGATCTTGGCCAGCTTGCGGCCCGCGAAGAACTCGCCGATGGTCTCAACCGTCCGTCGTCCGATTAGTTCCGGATACTGAACGACATCGGCTTTCAGGGCGGTGCCGTTCATGATTGCTTCAAGGGCCGGGGGCGTTGCATCGTAGCCAATGATGACGATCCGATTCCTGCCGAATTGCTGTACCGCGTCGAGAGCGCCGAGTGCCGAATCATCGTTGATACCGAAAATGCCGTCGAGGTCCGGTTGCGCCTGCAGGACATCGGCGGCAGCTTGCATCGCCTTGTCTCTGACTCCCTGGCCATTGACGTTTGAAACGATTTCGATTCCGGGGTATTTTGAAATTCCTTCTTTGAACCCCTTCACACGATCCAACACGGATGTAATGGCCGGCTGATTGATGATGGCCACCCTTCCTTTACCGTGAAGGAGATTTCCGAGATACTCTCCAGCAAGCCGGCCGCCGGCAACATTGTCCGAAGCTATATGGCTGACCACCTCTCCTTCTTGTGCAGCTATGTCTGCCGTGAACACAGGTATACCGACGCTGTTGGCTTTCTTGATAGCAGGACCCACACCTCTTGAATCAACAGGACACATGACTATGGCATCAACCTTCCTGGCTAGAAAGTCCTCGACCTGGGCGATTTGTTTGCTAAGGTCAAAGTCGGCAGAGGTGACAACAACTGCATAGCCTTGGATCGCCGCTTCCTTCCGTAGCCCTTCTTCCAGGTCTCTGTAGAAAAGATGTCCCCTGTTCAAGAGAGTGACGCCGATGGTTTTTCCTTGTGGCTTTTCATCCCTTCCACATCCTACACCCCCAATTAATGAAGCGAGCATTACCGCAAGCAACAGGGGGAACGTTGGAACGGACTTCAGACGGTCGCTTCCGGCTTGTGTTCGGATCATGTGGTTCTCCGGGGTCTCTCGGATTTGCTGTCAGCTTCCTTGAGGAGAGCGCTGGCTCGTTCGATGGCTTCGGAGAGTGTTCCGGTGATAGCATCTTCTCCTAATCGATCGAGAAGATCCGATTGTTGAATGGCAAACAGCGGTTGCTTGTGAATCCCGGCAATGAGAACATGAGATCCATGTGTCGAGAACTGAACGACGAGGTCCTCGAGCGCTCTCAAACCCGTCGCGTCGATGGCAAGGAGGCTGCTCGTTTCCAAAATGAGCACTTTTGGTTTTCTTTCGATGGACCGTATCGATTCCGTGAACTGTTCTGCAGCCCCGAAGAAGAGCGTGCCATAGACCTGAAAGACCTCGACGCCATCAGGAATGGAGAGCCGGACTTCCGAATCTTCATCGTCCCGATCCTCCTTCAAGTCCCGGGTAATTGCATTCACCTGGCTGACATCCGCCATTCTTCGCATGAAGAGCAGTGCGGCCAGGAGAATGCCAACCTCGAGCGCCACGGTCAGATCGACAATCACGGTGAGGAGAAACGTGACGATCATGACCGCAACGTCGCTCCGGGGACTCCGGAGCAATCGCACAAACGATTGCCACTCGCTCATATTGTACGATACGACTATCAGGATCGCGGCAAGTGTGGGAAGCGGAATGAGTGCGGCCCATTGTCCAAACAGAAGCATGATGAGACAAAGGAGAACGGCATGGATGATCCCGGCGACCGGTGTGCGTCCGCCGTTCTTGACATTGGTTGCGGTGCGCGCAATCGCTCCGGTTGCGGGAATTCCGGAAAAAAGCGGAGAGAGAATGTTTGCTGCACCCTGTGCAATCAGCTCCATGTTCGGGCGATGACGCGAGCGTATCATGCCGTCGGAGACGACTGCAGAAAGGAGAGATTCAATTCCGCCGAGGAGCGCAATCGTTACGGCAGGTGAGAACATGCTGGACACCGTTTGCCATGTCACGGCGGGAACGACGGGGGCCGGAAAGGTGCTCGGGACTTCCCCGAACCGGCTCCCGATGGTCTCAACAGGAATGTGAAGGAGGTGTACAAACGCTGTAACAAGGAGGATGGCGACGAGAGAACCGGGGATTTTGCGGGTAACGCGCGGCCATAAGAGAATGATCAAAAGCGATAGGCCACCCGTTAGCAGGGCAACGGGGTCGAGCGAGGAAAAACCCCCCGCATAAGCAATCCACTTCTCTACAAAGCCGGGGGGGAGATTCTGAATACGCAGACCCAGAAGGTCGTTCAGTTGCGATGTGAAA
>Ga0247727_10018101_pt1 | contig 11132 bp, 6 predicted proteins | sample WisWelCaveWW1625_FD_202498 | JGI IMG/M metagenome (GOLD analysis project Ga0247727, IMG submission 202498) | Biofilm microbial communities from Wishing Well Cave, Virginia, United States - WW16-25 | ecosystem: Environmental > Aquatic > Deep subsurface > Groundwater > Cave microbial mat | place...
CCCGGAGACCAACCCCAACGGCTCCCTCGATGATATCGCCGGCATCTTAAGCGAAGGCCGCAACGTGATGGGCATGATGCCGCATCCGGAGAGGGCCTCCGAGCTGCTGATGGGGTCGCGCGACGGGTTAGGGATCTTCGCTTCTATCGCCTCCTCCCTGGCCGAGGCGGCGCGAGGGGAAGGCGTTCGCCTGGCCGGGCTGGTGCGGCACGCCTTGTAGCAATCATGGCAGCCATCACCACCGATCTGGTCGCCCAGCACCAGCTCACCAACGAGGAGTACGAACGAATCCACCGGCTCCTCGGCCGCGAGCCGACGCTCACCGAGCTGGGTATCTTCAGCGTGATGTGGAGCGAGCACTGCTCTTACAAGAGCTCGCGCGCGCACCTGAGGAAGCTTCCCACCGGGGGCCCCCGCGTCCTGCAGGGGCCGGGCGAGAATGCCGGGATCATCGACATCGGCTCCGGATACGCCGTCGCCTTCAAGATCGAGTCGCATAACCACCCCAGCTTCATCGAGCCGTTCCAGGGCGCTGCGACCGGGGTGGGAGGGATCTTGCGCGACATTTTCACCATGGGGGCGCGGCCCCTGGCCGTGCTGAACTCGCTGCGGTTCGGATGCCTCGATGATCCCTCGGCCGGGGCTCGCAACCGCAGCATTTTGCAAGGCGTGGTGGCGGGCATTGCCCACTACGGCAACTGCTTCGGCGTGCCCACGGTGGGTGGAGAGTGCGTCTTTGAGCCCTGCTACAGTGGCAACCCGCTGGTGAATGTGTTTGCTTTGGGGGTCATCGCCCGCGACCGCATTTTCTACGGCCGGGCAAGTGGCGCGGGCAACCCGGTGATTTACGTGGGCGCGAAAACCGGATGCGACGGCATTCATGGGGCCTCGATGGCTTCCGCCGAATTCGACGAGCAGTCGATGGAGAAGCGGCCCAACGTGCAGATCGGCGATCCGTTCCTGGAAAAACTGCTCCTGGAAGCGTGTCTGGAAGCCATGCAAACGGGCGCCATCGTGGGAATCCAGGATATGGGGGCGGCAGGGCTCGCCTGCTCGACCTGCGAAATGGGCAGCCGGGCAGGAACCGGCGTTGAAATCGACCTCGGACACGTTCCCCAGCGCGAAAGCAGCATGACCCCCTACCAGATCATGCTCTCGGAATCCCAGGAGCGCATGTTGCTGGTGGCCGAGCGGGGCCGGGAAGAGGAGGTTGTCCGCATTTTCCGCAAGTGGGACCTGGATGCGGTCGCCATCGGCCGGGTGACCGGCGACGGAATGCTGCGGGTGAAAGACCATGGCGTCACGGTGGCCGAGATCCCCAACGACGCGCTCACCGAACAAGCGCCGCTGTACATCCGGAAGGCCTCCGAGCCCGAGCGGCGCGCGCCGCTGGATCCTCCGGCCATCGCTCGGCGGAACGGCGAGCGGCTGGCGCTCGATCTGGAAGCGCTCGTTGCTTCCGGCGATCTTTGCGCCAAGCGCTGGATCTGGGAGCAGTATGACTCCATGGTTCGCACGAATACCATTCAGGGGCCCGGGGCCGACGCCGCCGTAATCCGCATCAAAGAGACCGGAACCTCGATCGCCATGTCCCTGGATGGCAACGGACGCTACTGCTATCTCTCCCCTCGCGAGGGGGCCCGGCTGGCCGTGGCCGAGGGCTGCCGCAACCTTTCCTGCCTGGGTGCGGAGCCGGTGGCCGCCACCAACTGCCTCAACTTCGGCAACCCCGAGCGGCCCGAAATCATGTGGCAGTTCCTGGAGACGGTGGAGGGCATGGGCGAGGCTTGCCGCTTTTTCGGCGCTCCAATCACCGGCGGCAACGTGAGTTTCTACAATGAAACCTTGGGGGAATCGATTCATCCGACGCCTGTGGTGGGTGTGGTGGGGCTGTTAAAGACTCGCCGGCCCATCTCGACGCACTTTCAGCATCCGGGACGCAAGCTGATTTTGCTGGGCGGCCTGCTGCCCGGCGCCTCGGATCAACTGGAACGGCGTTTCGGCAGCTCCCAGTTCGCCAAGGTCGTCCTGCGGAAGATCTGGGGCCTGCCCCCGGCGCTCGATATAGATTATGAAAAGCGGGCGCAGGCGGCGGCGCGGCGCATTGTCAACAGCGAGCTGGCCGAGTCGGCGCACGATCTGAGCGATGGAGGCCTGGCCCTGACGGCGGCGGAATCGAGTTTTGGCCCGGCCGGCATTGGGGCGCGGGTCGAGATCCTGTGGAAGGATCCGCTTCCGGTCTTCTACCTGCTGTTCCACGAAGCGCCTTCGCGCGTGCTGCTCTCTGTGGAGCCGCACAACGTAAGCTCCGTGGTCGAGATCGCCGCTCAGCAAGACGTGGAAGCGCCGGTGGTGGGCGAAACCGCGGCCGGGGCGCTCGCCTTCAGTCTGAATGGGGAGGAGTTATTCTCGACCCCGTTGCATTCGCTGCGGATCCGCTGGGCGGCGGCCCTGGAGGAGCAGTTACGAGCATGAATCGAACCGATCGTTTCCGGGAAGAGTGCGGCATCTTCGCCGTCTACGGCCACCCAGAGGCATCTAAGCTCACCTACCTCGGCCTGTACGCGCTGCAGCATCGAGGACAGGAAAGCGCCGGCATCTGCTCGAGCGACGGCGGCGTCCTTTATTCTCACAAGGCCATGGGACAGGTCGCCGAGACATTCACCGAACCGGCGCTGGCCGAGCTTCACGGAAACTTGGCAATCGGGCACACCCGCTATTCGACCGCCGGGCAGTCCGAGCTGCGGAACGCGCAGCCGCTCACCGTGGAGTGCAACAAGGGGCAGTTGGCGGTCGCCCACAACGGAAATCTCACCAACGCTATCGATCTGAGGAGGCGGCTGGACGCGACCGGCTCCATCTTTCAGGGAACCAGCGATACAGAGGTCATCCTCCACCTGGTAGCGCGTTCGCGCGAACGAACTCTGGCCGCCGCCCTGCGGGAGGCGCTGCTGCAGATCGAGGGCGCCTACTCGCTGCTCGTGCTGTCGCGCCATCATCTGATCGTGGCGCGCGATCCGCGAGGCTTCCGGCCGCTGGCGGCGGGGCGGCTCTCCCACGATGGGCGAGAAGCGGCGGTCTTCGCTTCCGAGACCTGCGCCTTCGACCTGATCGGGGCCGAATACCAGGGGGATGTCGAGCCCGGCGAGATGGTGATTGTCGGGCCCGATGGGACCACCCGCGAACGCTTCGCCCCCGAGCAGCCGCGCTCGCACTGCGTCTTCGAGCACGTTTACTTTTCCCGGCCCGACTCGATCGTTTTCGGCCGGCCGGTGCAACAGTCGCGGGAAATGTTAGGACGCCAGCTTGCCCGCGAGTGTCCCGCCCAAGCCGATTTGGTCGTGCCGGTGCCCGACTCGGGGGTGGCGGCGGCGGTCGGCTACGCCGGCGAGGCCGGCCTCCCCTACCGCATGGCGTTGATTCGCAACCATTACGTGGGCCGCACCTTCATCGAACCCTCCCAGACGATCCGCGACTTCGGGGTGAAGCTGAAATTGAACCCCGTGCGCTCGCTGATCCAACAGCAGCGGGTGGTGCTGGTGGACGACTCGATCGTGCGCGGCACCACCAGCCGTAAAATCGTGCGCATGGTTCGCCAGGCCGGCGCCCGCGAGGTTCACCTCCGCATCTCCTGTCCTCCCACCATCTCGCCCTGCTATTACGGCGTCGACACGCCCAACAAGGAAGAGCTGATCGCCTCCAGCCACTCGGTCGAGGAGATTCGCCGCTTTGTGGAAGCCGACACGCTCGGCTATCTCTCCCTGGACGGGCTGCGCCGGGCGGTGGAAGACACCGGTCAATACTGCAACGCCTGCTACACCGGGCAATACCCGACCGACTTGGTCGGCATCGAAGCGTTAGTGCAAAGCGGGATCCGGCGGAGATGATAGTAGCTCGCCCCGCGAGTGCGCTACTGCACGACCACGTTGCGCTCGGAGAGCAGCTCGCCGGTCACCTGCAACAGGGTGAGCTGGTTGCGGCGATAGGCGATGGATTGCGACAGCAGCTCGCTCTCGGCGGTGGTGAGGTCAATCTGCGCTTGCAGCACGAAGAAGGGCTGGCTGGCGCCTAGCTCGTATTTTTTCTGTTCGGCGTCCAGGCGCTTTTGCGCGAAATCGCGGGCCACGGTGGCCTGCCGCACCCCGGCCTTGCTTTGTTCCACGCCGTTGATCGCGGTGAGGACTTCCAGCCGGATCTGCTGCTCCAGGTTGCGTAGGGTGAGCATCTCCCGTCTCTTGGCCACCGTGGCGTCGGCCAGATCGGCCGACGCGCGGCGGTCGCGGAGCGGCAGCCGAAGGTTTAGCGAGAAGCCGTAGACGGGAAACCGGAAATCAAACAACTGATCGATGGCGTCGGTAAACCCGCCCGGAATCAAAGTCGTGGGTCCGGCAGCCCCCCCAGTTCCGGGAAAGGTGCGCTGGAAGAAATTTCCGCCGCGTCCTTGCGAGACGTAATTGCCGGAAAGCGTCAGATCCGGGCGCAACTGGTTGGTCGCTGACTGGATCTGCAAATCGGCGACATCGGAGTTGAATCGGGAACCCTCAATCTCCGGGCGCAGCCGAAGCGCTCTGGCAATCGACTCGTCTTCATCAATGGTTCGCGTGTCGGCGGGCGGCAGAACGGTCTCGGTCAGCTCCAGGGGCGCCTTTCGGATTTCCGGGTGGAGATCAGCGCCGATCCACTTGCGGAGGGCGTCCTCGCGCTGTCGGAGCCGATAGATAGCCTGGGTCACGGCCACCTGGGCGGTGGCGTGTTGCTGCTGCGGCTGATAGATCTCCAGCGGGGAAATGGCCCCCAGCTCCAGCTCCCGCGTCGAGCGCTTTAAGAAAGCCTCGGCCAGCTCGAGCGACTTCTGCCGGACTCGCAGAGTCTCCCGGGCGTCGATCACGTCCCAGTAGGCGTTCTCCGCGCGAGACAGCAAGTCGGTGACTCTCTCCCGCAACTGGGCTTCGGTGTTTCGAAATCGGGAACGGGCAATCATGATCGGGATGCGGTTGACATAGGCGCCGCGATTGCGCAACAGCGACTGGCCGACGGTGAACTGGAGATTGGTCTGAATGCTAGGGTTGAAGTTGGTGAACTGACTGTTGTTGGCGCTCTTGTTGCCGAAGAACCCGACCGTGTACTGCGTGCCGTTCTCCATCTGCTGGTTGTAGCTGAAATTGGCCCGCTGCGACAGGCTGCTGAGGATGGAAGCGCCCGCCAGCAGGTCGTTGGAGGGGGTGATGGAGCGATTGGCGTTAAAGGTGCCCTGGAAGGTGGGGTCGAAGGGGGCGAACGCGCGCTCGATCGCGTTCTGCGCCGTCAGCAGGGTGAGCTTCTGGATGCCCACGTCGGTGTTGTTGGCCATCACCAGCTCTATATAGGACCGCAGGCTCAGCTCGAGCCGGCCGCTGGCGACAAAATCTTCCAGGCGCAGCGGGGGCTGCAGCTCGACTTCGAGCGGCGCCTTGGTCCACTGCTGGCGAAAGTAGCTGCGGCTGGGAAACAGGGAGTTCTGGGCGGCCAGGACGCCGGTCAGCAGAAAGGCAAGAAAGGGGAATGAATAGCGCATAGGAATGGGAGGAGTGGCTCACTCGTACCGGATCGCCTCGATGGGATCCAGTTTGGCCGCCTGCACGGCCGGATAAATGCCGAACAGCAAACCGATAAAGACCGAGACGCCGAAGGCGACCAGGATCGATTCGGCGGTCACCACGGTGGCCCACCCGGCGATGAGGGCGATCACCCGCGAGCCGCTGAATCCGGCGGCGATGCCGATCAGCCCGCCCACGATTGAGATGAGGACCGCCTCGATCAGGAACTGGCGGATGATGTCGCTCTGGCGGGCCCCGATGGCGCGCCGGATGCCGATCTCGCGGGTGCGCTCGAGCACGGTGGCCAGCATGATATTCATAATGCCGATCCCGCCCACCAGCAGCGAGATCCCGGCGATGCAAATCATCACCACCTCGAAGATGAACTGCGTCCGGCGCCGCTCTTCGAGCAGGCCGGCGGGGACCACCACCGAAAAGTCCCCGGCGTCCTTGTGGGTGGTGGTCAAGATCGTGCGGACGACCTCCGAGGTCTCAATCGAGTCGATCGTGGCAGCCACGCGAATCAGAATGCCGTCGATTTCGTCTTTGAGGTAGCTGTTGTTGTCCTCAAATCTCCGCAAGACGGTGTTCAGAGGCGCCAGGACCTGGTTGTTGCGATCGCCGGCCTGCAATCCCTCCACGTCGGATTCGGCGGTGGCCAGCGGCGCCATCACGCCGATCACCTGCAGCCACACATCGTTGACCTTCACGTAGCTGCCCACCGCGTCGCCGTAACCGAGCAGGTTGACCTTGGCTTTTTCCCCCAGCACGCACACCAGCGCCGAGGCCCCATTCTCTTCCTCGGTGAAGAAGCGCCCGGTGACCAGCTTCAGGCTGTTGATCTGCGGATAACTGGGCGCCACCCCCAGCAGCAGGGGGTACTCCTGATTGGTTTTGGGGAGAACCTTGGTCGGCTTGAAGCGCTTGCGCGGGGTCAGGGCTACGATGCCCTGGGTGTTTTCGTTGATGGCGCGGAAATCCCGGAACGTCAAGCCCGGCGAGATCTGACGAACCGCCTGCAAAGTGTCCCGATCCACCGCCTCGTGCGCCTCGACAATCACGTTGTTGACCCCCAGCAGCTCGATGAAACTGATCATCTGCTGCTGGGCCCCGGCGGTGATAGAGAGCATGGCCACGACGGCGCCGACGCCGAAGATCATCCCCAGCATGGTGAGCAAAGAACGCAGCTTGTGGACGAGCAAACTGCTCAGGCCCATCCACAACTCCGGCAAATAGCGGGACAGCCAGTTTCGCATCTAGCCCGGACCTCCCCGGCCGCCGCCCACCAGGTCCCCGCCGGACTTGCCGGGCAGGGCCGGCTGCGAGCGCTGCGGCGAGGTCTTTTCTTTCTTGGATGGCGCGCGCTGGCCCGCCTCCAGGTCGGCCAGCGCGATCCAATCGCCATCGCGGAGGCCCTCCAGGATCGACACTTGGGATTCGGTGCGCTTGCCCGGCTTGACCACACGCTGCTCGAATCGATCCCCCGCCCGCACGTAGACCACCTGTTTGTCCCCCTTCTCGAACACCCCTTGCTGGGGGACATAAATCGTATTGGGGATTTTTTCGACAATGATTTCCGCTTCCACGAGCAGCCCCGGGCGCAACAAAATGTCCATCATGGAATTTTCTGAAGGAGGGGAGGCCAATTCGGCCTTTTCCAAATCCTCTGGAGAAAACCTCTGGGCGACCAGGGGGGAGGTGGGAAGATCGCTGCTCTCCGGCGCGCCCCGGCCGCCGCCCGGGCCGGCGCCCCGGGGGAGATTCATCCGAGTGGGACCACCCTCACCGCCGCCGCGCGCGCCGGCGCTGGGGAAATCCGCTCCTGGGCCGGGTCCTCCACCGGGCCCGCCCGGGGTTCGCATTCCAGATGCGCCGGGTCCGCCGGCGCCGCCCATTTTCTGGCGAAGCTCGGCGAACATCTTTTGGCGCTCTTCCTGGCTCAAATCCTGCATGTTGCGGCCCCCGAGCGCCTGCTCAAACATCTGGCGCATGCGCTGTCGATCGGGGTCGGAGCCGCCGGATCCGCCACCGGGGCCCCCGGCGCCGCCCTCCCGCCGGCGATCAAAGCCTCCGCCTTCGCCTCCCCGTTCGCCGCCGGGACCGCCTCCTCCGCGGCGCCCCTCTAAGCCGCCCTGCTCGCCCCCCGGCCCGCCCGCGCCGCGTTCCGCGCGACCGCCGCGCCCCATCGCCCCCGGCGTCTCAGCAAACCCAGGACCGCCGGCGGCTGCCAGCATCGGGCCCGCCGAACCCGACCCGGACTGAAACCGTTTGGCGTTTTCGGCGGCCATCGCCAGGATGCGGTCTATCTGGTCCTTGGCAGCGCCCACATGGGCCAGCAACTGTCTCATGTCGATGGAGAGGCTGCAATCGAATCGTTTTACCGGATCGCCGGCAAATACGTTGGTCGTGGCGGCGCCGCTGAGGGACTTGATCTTGCCGTTCACCACTTTGCCCGGTAAGGCGTCCAGTCGCACCAGCACTTCCTGCCCTTCGCTCAGATTGGCGCGCTCGATCTCATTGACCCGGGTCATTACCTCCAGTTCCGACAGATCCAGAATCTGGGCCACGGCCATGCCGGGGTACACCTGGTCGCCCTCCCGGATATCCGGGGTTTGCTGGCCGAACATCATGAATCGGCCGTCCCCGCCGCGATTCTGCTGGATGGAGACCAAACCGCTCATGGGGGCCAGGATTTTGGTCTGCTGAATGCGCGATTTGGATCGATTGACGTCGATCATCGACTTGCGGCGCTGTTCGCGCAGCACGGCCAGCTCCGCTTCGCCCTGCAACTGGCGGGATTTGATGTCTTCTTCCAGCTTGGTCAGACTGCGCTTGGCTTCTTCCAGGGTGAGCACGTTTTTGCGCGCGTCGATGGCGGAGATGAGCTCATTGCGGCGGACTTCCAGTTCGGCGCGGCGCACTGCGTAGCGGGCTCGCAGCAGGTCCACCTGGTCCTGGTTGTGCCTGATCTTGAGGTCTGCCTCCGACTTCTTGATCCTCTCTTCCACCTGGGCCACTTCCAGCTCGTCGTCTTCGAGGGCGGCCAGCAGCTCCGAGTCGTCCAGTTCCACGATCAGATCCTTGGCCTTAGCCAGGGCGCCAGTGGGCGCCAGCCGGGTGATCTGAGAAGTCGCGCCCAGGTTGGGGGTTGTCAGAGCAGTGGAGCGGATGGCGCGCAATTCCCCTCGCACGTAGTTGCGCACTACCAGGTCGCCGCGTTTGACCTGCACAGTCGGAATCTCTTTCTTGCGCTCGGGCAGGCGCCGCACCAGATAGTAAGCCGTGCCGGCGACGGCTGCCACAGCCAGCAGGACAATGAGTCGGATCAGTGTGCTTCGCATCGGAGTTTCACCAGGGTCGGCGGGCTGCTGCCAGGTTTAGTTCATCTTCCTTCGCGCCGCCTCCTCAGGATTTTCCAGGGCCACTTCCTGTCCCTCAGACAGACCGGCCAGTACAACCAGGTCCGTGCCGTTGCGCTTGCCGGCCTGAATCTGCCGCCGCAAGTACTGGTTCCCCTGCCGAACAAAAACAGTTGGCTTGCCGTCCAGCTCAAAGCTGGACTTCAGGGGGATCAGCAAGACGTTCTGCAATTGCTCGAGAATGATCTCGGCAGTTGCGCTCATGCCGGGCCGCAGGCGCGGGTCCGGTTTTTCCAGCGTCACCTTGGCAGGGAAGTTCTTTTCCGGCGGGAAGCTGCGGAAAAGCAGTTGCGCAATCGGGCTCACCCACTCCAGGTTGCCTTGCATCTCCAGGCCGGGCACCGCGTCGATCCTGGTCTTCACCGGCTGGCCAATCTTGACCAGGCCGCGATCGACTTCTTCAATGCGAAACTCTACCTGGACATGAGACATATCGGGGATTTCGGCGATCGGGGCGCCGGTCCAGGCTCGGTCTCCTTCCTTGAAGGGGGGGTTGCTCTGGCCAAAGGACCCGCTGGCGCGGAAGTTGGGCAGAATAATCAGCATCCCGTCGATCGGCGAGCGGATGACCATGTTTTGCATGTAGGTCTTGGCCCGATCCATATCCCGGGCCGACTTGTCGCGACGTTCGGCGAGGCGGGCCAGATCGGCCTGCTGCGCCTCCTGGTGGGAGTCGACGGCTGTTTTCGCTTTGGCCACCTCCCCCTGAGAAATCCCCACATCGATCCGATTCTTGGCGCCCTGGATCTCGGAAAGGATTTCCTGCTTGCTGGCCTCCAGCTTGGCCCGCTCCAGGTTGTACTCGGTCTGCATCAGAAGCATGGAATCCTGTTCATTCACGATGCGATGCTGGGCCTTGGCCTGGACGATCTCGCTGTCCACCTGGCGGACTTGGGAATTGCGCTCGATGTAGAGCTGCTCCTGGGTCACCGGGTCGAACTCCACCACCACGTCCCCCTTCTTGATCGGCTTGGTCGCCTCGGCCAGGCGAACAATGCGCGACTCGGGAGTCTGCGGCGCGTTGATGGTCACCGAGCGGGCGCTCTTGATCTCGCCCCGGCCTCTCACAGTAATCACGAATTCACCACGTTGAGCGCGGGCGACGGGAACCTCTACCGGCGCCGGAGCGCTCAGTCGGAAGGCGGTGAACACGCCCCCCCCACCTACCAGCAGGATGGCAAACCACCCCGCCCACCGCCCCTGCCCCGGGCCGACTTTGGTTTGTGTTTTCGCCATGGCGGATGCTTCTGAACGGGATCGCCGCGCCAGCTCAGCGCAAGGGGGGTGGAGACCAGCTCAGGGCCACGTCTTCGCCAGGGTTGAGGCCGGCGCGAACGACAATGTGCGTGTCGTTGGAGGCGCCTGTTTGCACGAGTCGCCTTTCCCAGCCCTCCGATTGACGCTTGACCTGGACATAAGCTTTGCCGCCTTCCTCCACCACCGCCTCTCGCGGGGCGATTAGCACATTCTTCTCCTCCCCAAGGATGACGCTCGCGCTGGCAGAAAGATCCGGGATAATCCGCCGGTCGTTGGCTGCTATGGAGAAGCGCACCGGAATCTGTCGCACGTAGCGCTCGGTCGATCCGCCGCCGCGCGGTCCAAACGAGGGAGAGCCGGCGACAGCCAGAGCCCCCACAGAGATCAATCGCCCCGCCCACACCTCTCCAGTGTAGGCATCCAGGCGAATCTCGGCCCCCTGGCCCAGCCTCAGCTCCTGACTGTCGGCCTGATTCACCGCTCCGTTCAGGATCATCGCGGCAGGATTGACGATTTGCATGAAGGCCGATCCCGGGTTGACCTGCTCGCCTTCCTGCACCTGGACCATCTGACCTCCTCCCCGGTACACCGACTGCATGACCACCACCCCGTCGATGGGCGTCTTCATCACCATTTTCTCGGCGTTCATCTCTGCGCGCGTCTTGTCCAGCCTGGCCCGGTCTCTCTGGATCTCCAGGGTGCGGATATCGGCCTTGTGAGAAAGCTCCATCAGGCGGATTTCCTCTTCCCGTTGTTTGTAATGAGCGGCTGTCTCCTCGGCCGCCAGTTTCAGTTTCTCGGCGTCGATCTCCGAGCGGATTTCCACTGTCTTCAGATCGATCCGTGCCTTGTCCATGTCGGCTTTCGCCCGGCGCAGAGT
>Ga0247727_10018102_pt1 | contig 11131 bp, 11 predicted proteins | sample WisWelCaveWW1625_FD_202498 | JGI IMG/M metagenome (GOLD analysis project Ga0247727, IMG submission 202498) | Biofilm microbial communities from Wishing Well Cave, Virginia, United States - WW16-25 | ecosystem: Environmental > Aquatic > Deep subsurface > Groundwater > Cave microbial mat | place...
GGGGGTCGCCCACCTTCTCGGCGGCCTCGAGCAGGTGGCTCGAGACCTTGAGGTGCAGGTTCGTGCGCTCCGCCAGCGCGAGCAGCGGCTCGACTTCGCGCCACGGCTCACCGGCGAGCGCGGGGAAGCCGCAGTGGTCTAGCGCGACTGGCACCGTCGGGAAGCGCCGCAGCACGGCGTCGAGCTCGGGCAGCTGGTGCGCGAAGATCGTCACCACCATGCGGGCGCCGAGCGCGGCCGCGCGCTCCCAGAGCGGGAACGTGCGCGGCTCCGCGAGCCAGGACGTGCCGCGCGAGAGCGCGAACAGGCGCACGCCGCGCATGCCGCGCTCGCGCACCCAGTGCTCGAGCGTCGCGACCGGGTCGCTTCCGTTCGGGTCCACGCTGCACACGCCCGCGAAGCGATCCGCGTAGCGCGCCGCGCTGTCGGCGGCATAGGAGCAGTCGTGTGTGTAGGCGCCGATCGGCTGCACCAGCACGGCGCGCGCGACGCCGGCCTCGTCCATCTGCGCGAGCAGGCGCTCCGCGGAGCACGGCGCCTCGCGGTACCAGGGCCCCGAGATGTTGGTCGGGTTCAGCGGATAGCGCGCCTCGTCGGGCGAGACGACGTGTACGTGCGTGTCGATCACACCCCGTGGCTCAGGTGCGGGTGTCCTCGAGCCAGTCGGGCAGCTCGATCGGCGGGTTCGGCAGCTTCTTCGCGTTCTTCTCCGCGAGCAGCTTCTCGAAGCCGGCCGGATCGGCGGGCCACGAGCGCGGGTCGCCCATCATCACCTCGAACAGCTCGCAGCCCTCGGGCCCGGCGACGAAGGGCCCGAAGGCCGCGCCCTGCGGCAGCGTGATGTGCATGCCGGCGCTGCAGGTCACGTCGCCACAGCTCATCTCGCCGCGCAGCACGAACACCACGTGGTCGCTGTTGTGGCCGTGCTTGTGGATCATCACACCGGGATCCCACTTCGCGTACAGCGACAGGAAGCTCGGCGTGAAGTCGAGCCACTTCTCCCACACCGACGCGCGCCGCTCGCCCACCTGGATGGCACGCACCTCGTGCCACTTCTCGTCGTCGGCGTGGCGGAATCGCGGTCCGGGCTTCTGCTCGCTCACATGAAGGCTCCGGTGTGGGAGTTCTTCGGGAACTCCTCCTTCGAGAGCGGCACCGCGACCTCCGCCGGCTTCGGGCCGAACTGGTCCGCCCACGGCTGGAGCTTGCCCAGGTCGAAGGCATAGAGCCGCGCCGCGTTCTCGCCGAGGATCGCGCGCGTCTCGGTCTCGGGCTTGTCGTGGAAGCTGTGGCGGATCGCCTTCCGCGAGTTCGGGAAGGTGCCCTCGTAGTGCGGGTAGTCGCTGCCCCACAGGATGTGCTCGATGCCGATCTCGTGGCGGCCGGCCAGCTCGCGCGGCGACGGCGAGCTAGCGCCGTAGTGGCAGTTGCGCTTCGCGTAGAAGCTCGGCGGCTCGGGCGGCATCACGCCGCCGGCGAACTCGAACTCCCCTACCGCGCCGGTCTTCACGCGCGACCAGATGCGGTCGAGGGTCGCGAGCATGCCGGGCACCCAGGCGCAGCCCGACTCCGTCGTGATGTAACGGAGCTTCGGGTAGCGCTCGAACACGCCCGACATGAGCAGGTGCGGATAGCTACGCGTCGAGTAGAAGCCCGTCTCGATCAGGCGGATCGGCAGCGAGATCGGGTAGCGGCCGTAGTCGGGTGAGCCGGTGCCGCCGTGCTGGTTCAGCACCACGCCGAGGTCCTGGCACACGGCGTAGAAGCGTTCCAGCTCCGGCGCGTAGAGCTGCGGGATGTGCACGCAGTCCGGCGGCACGTGCGGCAGCAGCACGCCGCCGCGCAGCCCGTGCTGCGCGATCCACCTGACGTCCTCGATCGCGGCGTCGATGTCGTTCAGGTAGACGAGGCCGATGCCGGCCCGGCGCTCCGGCGCCTCCGCGCAGAAGTCCACCAGCCAGCGGTTGTGCGCGCGGATGCCCTCGCGCCAGAGCGGGTAGTCCAGAGCCGACGGGTTGCCGCAGATCAGCACGCTGCTCCGGAAGAACGGCGGCACGGTGTTCGGGAAGATGATCTCGCCGGCAACGCCCTCCGTCTCCATGTCGCGCATGCGCTCGGCGTCGTCCCAGTTCTTGTGCTTCTTGCTGCCGATGTGCTTCTGCTGTGGGTTCCGGTAGCTGCCGCGCCACTCGTCGAAGAGCAGCTTGTGCTTCTCGTCGAGGTAGTCGCGGTACGTCTCGACGCTGGCGCCGGCGTGCGAGTCGGCCGTGATGACGACGTAAGAGCTGGCGTCGGTGGCGGTCATTTCCCCTCCAGGAATGGGCGCTCCGGCGTGAAGCGCACGGGCATCGACTTCACGCCGTTGATGAAGTGCGAGTGCAGGTACCGGATCGGGCCGTTCGGTCGGATATCGGGCAGCCGCACGAGCAGCTTCTCGAACATCACGCGGATCTCGAGCCGCGCCAGGTGCGAGCCGACGCAGAAGTGCTCGCCCACGCCGAAGGCGAGATGGTCGTTGGGGTCGCGCGTGATGTCGAACGAGTCTGCGCGTTCGAACACCTGCGCGTCGCGGTTCGCCGACGGGTACCAGACCGTCACCTTGTCGCCGGCCGCGATCGGCACGCCGCCGATCTCCGCGTCCTGCGTGGCGGTGCGCCGGAAGTACATCACCGGCGGGCTGAAGCGCAGCATCTCCTCGATCGCGGTCGGCAGCAGAGCAGGCTCGGCCAGCAGCCGCTCGCACGCCTCGGGATGCTCGATCAGGAGGCGCATGCCGTGGCTGATCAGGTTGCGCGTGGTCTCGTTGCCCGCGACCGCGAGCAGCAGGAAGAAGGCGGAGAACTCCGGACGGCTGAGCCGCTCGCCGTCCACCTCGGCGTTCAGCAGCAGGGTCGGGATGTCGTCGGCGGGCTCCGCCAGGCGCTGCTCGGCCAGCCGGTCGGCGTAGCCGTACATCTCGATCGCGGCCGTCAGGTTGGCGGCGTCCTTCATGAACTCCGGATCCTCGAAGCCGATCAGCCGGTTGCTCCAGTCGAAGAGCTTGTGGCGGTCCTCTTCGGGCACACCCAGGAACTCCGCGATCACGCGCAGGGGCAGCTCCGCCGCCAGGTCCGTCACGAAGTCGCACTCGCCCTTCAGCGCGACGCGGTCGATCACCGCATCGACGGTGCTCTCGATGTGCGACGCGAGCGCGTCGATGCGGCGCGGCGTGAAGCCGGGGCTCACGAGCCGGCGGTACCGCCCGTGGTCCGGCGGATCCATCATCAGCATCATGCGGCCGCCCTGCCCTTGCTGCGTTTCGCGGATGTTGGTGCCGCGCTCCGAGCAGAACAGGCGCGGGTTCTTCGAGACGTACTTCACGTCTTCGTAGCGCGAGACGATCCAGAAGCCGCGCCTCCCGTCGCGGTCGCGCGCCTGCCAGTGCACGGGCGAGCGTTCGCGCAGCGTGCGAAACACCTCGTGCGGAAAGCCCGCCACGAAGGTGGCGGGATCGGAGACGTCCGGGATGTCGAGGCTCATCGTCCCTCCTGTGCGGCGAGGCCGTAGAGCTTCGCCGCGTTGCCTTCGAACAGCGCGCGCTTCGTCGGCTCGTCGAGGTCTCCACGCTCCTCGAGGATCTTCACCGAGTCGGGGAAGGTGCTGTCCCAGTGGCAGTAGTCCGAGGCGTAGCAGACGGCGCCCGGGCTCACGTGCTGAAACACGTACGGCACCATCTTCTCCTCGGGCTCGGTGGTGACGAAGCAGCGGCCGAGGAAGTACGAGGACGGCGGGCGATCGATGGCCGGCGCCTGCTCCGGCATGTGCTCCCAGTGCTCGTCGAGCCGCTCGAGCCAGAACGGCAGCCAGCCGACGCCCGCCTCCATGAAGCCCACGCGCAGCTTCGGAAAGCGCGCCAGGATGCCGCCGGCGGTGAAGCAGTAGAGGGCGTGCATGGCGCCGACCGGGTGCGTGATGGCGTGGATGCCGAGCCGGCTCGTGAAGCGCTCGACGACGAAGGGCGTCTGGCCGGGCGCCTGGCCGCCGCCGTGCGTGCACACCGCGACGCCGAGCCGCTCCGCGGTTTGCCACACCACGTCGAAGCTCGGGTGGTCGAGGTTCTTCTCGCGGATGTGCGTGGCGGTGACGAGGCCGACCATGCCGTGCTGCGTCACGCAGCGTTCTAGCTCTTCGGCGGCGAGCTTCGGCTCGAGCATCGGCAGCTTCGCCACCAGCCGGAAGCGCTCCGGCGCATGGCTCGCGAACTCGGCGCGCGCGTCGTTGAGCGTGCGACAGAGCGCCGCCGCGAACTCGACCTCACCGAGCGCCCACTCTTCGCCGGAGCCCGGCGGAAAGAGCACCGCGAGATCGATGCCCTCGAGGTTCATGTCGGCGATGCGCGCCGCGGGGTCGTGCATGCCGGGCTGGAGCGGCGCACCGAGCTCCCAGTGCTCCTCGGCCGGCGGCGGCTCGCCGCCTGGCTTCGAGACGCGCAGCCCGCCGGCCTTCATGTCGCCATAGGTCGCACGCATCGACGCCAGGTAGGCGAGCATCTGCGATTCGAAGCGCTTCGGGATGCGCCGCCGCCAGCCGAGCGGCTCGCCGCCGTGCCCGTCGGCGTCGATTACGTAGTGGCCGAACCTACCCATCTGTCTTCTCTCCTCAGTGAGCGTCGTTCGTGAACAAGGCGAGCATCTGATCCACCGCGGCATCGGCGCGGCTCCGGAGCACGCTGGTCTTCGTGCCGCCGATCGGGTGGGGCACTACGGCGATGCGCGCGCCGGACAGACCCTGCGCCAGCGCCTCCTCGCGCGCCAGCTCTGCGAAGGCCTCGGTCGCAATCACCACGGTCGGTACTCCCAGCTCTTCGAGCCGCGCCGTGTCGTGGAGACTCCACGACGTGCACGAGCCTCAATCTGCGGTGCCGGTGAGCGCCAGCTCGGCCTCCGCCGCCAGCGCGCGCAGCAGCTCTACCTCGCAGGACGTCGCCGCGGTGCGCTTCTTGCGCACACCCACGAACACCACGCCGGCGCGCGCGACGAGCTGTGCCGCCGCGCGCGAGAGCAGCAGCTCCGCGCCGGGCTTGCCGTTGTCGAGCACCACGAGGCGGCGGCCGGCAAGCACCGCCGGCGCTAGCGCACGCACCACGGCGGGTCTGCCGACGTCGCCTTCAGGGGAGAGGATGCGCATCGCGTCCCTCCTCAGCCTTCGACCGGAAGGGTGACGCTCTTCGTCATGCCCCAGCTCGGGATCACGCACGAGTGCTTGCCGGGCCCGCCGGCGACCAGCACGCGCACGTTGTCGGGGTGATCGGTGAGCGGCATTGCGTCGCCATCGGCAAGGGCCGAGAGCCACGGCCGCCACTGCGTCACACGGAAGGCCCGGCGCAGGACACCGGCCGGAAGCCGCGCCTTCTCGAACAGGTAGGACTGCACGTCGCGCCGGCTCCAGCCAGCGCCCGCGATGGTGGCAGCGTGCTCGGGCCCGAGCACGACGAAGAACTCGGCCGACGAGACCGGCGCGTTGTTCGAGCCGAGCGTCGCCATCACGCTCGCGAGCTTGTCGAGAATCCCGGCTGGAGCGTCGCTCTCCATGTCGTGCGCGTTGTGGGGCGCCTCGCCGCACGCAACGGTGACGGCGCTCTTGGCCTCGACGCCGACGCTGCGCGGATAGCTCTCCCACGGCGACGCCGCCTCGTTCTCCGCGATGCAGTAGCCGTACTTCGCGGGCCCGCCCTGCGTAGAGGCATCGCCCGCGCCGGGTCGCGCGCCGGCCACGTGCAGCAGCACCAGGCGCAGCGCGCGGCCGAGCGTGGCGTTCGCGCGATTGCCGGGACCGAACACCCCGAGGCCCGCGTTCATGCCGAGCGCAGCGACCGCGGCGCCGTGCACGATCAAGAGCGGCGCGACCGGATGCGTCGTGGCGTTCACGCCGCGCAGGTTCAGCTGGGGCCGGGCCAGCGCGCGCACGGCCGTGACGAGCACCGGCAGCACGCCGGGCGGACAGCCCGCCAGCACCGCGTTCACCGCGAGGCTGCGGCGCGTGGCCTCGCCGTGGCGCGGCGGCAGCGTCGCGATCACTTCGTCCGCGCAGTCCGCGGAACCCACGAGCATCGCCTCGACGCGCTCCGGTGTCGGCGGCACGAGCGGCAGCCCATCGCCCCAGCCGCGCTTCTCGAACAGCTCCTGAAGCTCCTCGAAGGAGCCGCTCGCGAGCTCGAGCTCTTCCACGCTCACGGCTCGGCCCCCACCGCGGCCGGCCGCAGCACGCGGCCGGGCAGCGCCCCCGTGAGCTTGCCGTCCGAGACGATGGGCACGCCGTTCACGAGCGTGGCGACGAAGCCCTGCGGGCGCGCGACGAAGCGCGCCTCGCCGCCCGGCAGGTCGTGCACGAGACGCTTCGTGCCGGGGCCGACCGTGGCCGGATCGAACAGCATCACGTCCGCCACGCAGCCGGGCAGCAGCGCGCCGCGCTCGGCGAAGCCGGCCAGAGCAGCCGGCACCTGCGTGAGCTGGCGGACGCCCTCTTCGAGCGTGAAGGCGCCGCGCTCCTGCACCCAGAAGCGCAGGAAGAAGCTCGACCAGTCGGCGCCGTCGTCGCGGTCGAGGTGCGCGCCGCCGTCGGACACGCCCATCAACATGGACGGGTGCCGCAAGCTCTCGCGCACCGAGGCCTCCCACTTCGGCGTGCGGTTCTCCCAGCGGAACTTCAGCGCGAGGTCGGCTTCGAGCGCGAGATCGAGCATGGCGTCGGCCGGCGTCTTGCCCAGCTCGGCGGCGATCTCCGCGATGGAGCGGCGCAGGAAGCGCTCGTGGCGCGGCTCGCTCACCTCGTCCACGAAGGTGACGTCCCAGTGCGGCGGCGGCAGCGTCGAGCCGGCGTCGGGGTCGCGGTTCGGCTGCTCGACGGCGTGGCGCAGGCGCGCGCGCACTGCCGGGTCGCGCAGCTGCGCGAGCCGCTCCTCGCGCGAGAGCCCCATCAACGCGTGCCAGGCCGGCACGCCCGCATACAAGGGGCTGCCCTTCGCCAGATCGATCGGGCGATCGAAGGGGTGATTGCGCAGCAGCGAGAAGATCGCGGCGCCGCGCTCGCCGGTCTCGGCCAGGAAGGCCTGCGCGCGATCCCAGCCCGCGCCGGGCGTGTCGGTCTTGTCGCGGCCGCCGAGGCCCTGGATCACGATCGGCACACGGCTCGCCGTCGCCAGCTCGATCAGCAGCTGCTCGTCGGCGGCGTCGAGGCCGCCGATCACGCTCTTCGGCAGATACGCGACGCTGCCCGCGCCGGCGAGCCCGGCTTCGAGCACCAGGGCTCGCAGCTCGGCGAGCGAGGCGAAGCGGCTCGTGATCGGCCGGCCGGCGCCGTCGAGCTGGGTCGGCGCGTGCGAAGAAGAGAAGCCCGCAGCGCCCGCGGCGATCGCCTCGCGCACCAGGCGACGCATGGCGGCGACCTCGTTCTCCGTTGCTTCGCGCTCGCTCGCGGCCGCGCCCATCACGAAGCGGCGCAGGCTCGAGTGGCCGACGTAGCAGGCCAGGTTGACCCCGAGCTTGCCCGCGCGAGCCGCCAGGTACTCGGGGAAGCTCTCGAAGTCCCAGACCACGCCGTCGAGCGCGACGGGCGCCATGCCTTCGACGGCCGCGAACATCGCCTGGATGTAGGGCCGGTCCGCAGCCCGGGTGGGCGCGATCGAGAAGCCACAGTTGCCGGCCAGCACGCTCGTCACGCCGTGGTAGCAGGAAGAGGTGGCCCAGGGGTCGAAGCAGAGCTGCGGGTCGTAGTGCGTGTGCAGGTCGATGATGCCGGGCGCCACGATCAGCCCGCCCGCGTCGATCACGCGCTCGGCGCCCCGGACGGACACGTGCCCGACCGCCGCGACGCGACCGTTCTCGATCGCCAGGTCGGCCCGCCGCCGCGCAAGCCCGGTGCCATCGACGACGATGCCGCCGCGGATCACGAGGTCATGGGCCATCGGGCAACGCTCCTATGCGGCTTGCCCTCGAGCCTGCGTTCGTGCCAGCCTATGCCGACGAAAGCCTGCCAGCAAGCAAATTCGGAACGGCCGGCTGCAGCGGGCGGAAGCCGCAGCCGAGCCGCCCGCGGAGGCCCGTTGAGCGAGCCCGCCTCGCGCCGCTACGCCAACTACGTGCTCGGCGTGCTGGTGCTCGTGAACCTGTTCAACTTCGTCGATCGCCAGATCGTCTCGGTGCTGCTGACGCAGATCCAGGCCGAGTTCGGCGCCTCCGACGAGGCGATGGGCGTGCTCACCGGCCTCGCCTTCATGCTGGTGCATGCGACGCTGGGCCTGCCGATCGCGCGCTGGGCCGACCGCGGCTCGCGCAAGACCATCCTCGCGCTCGGCGTCGCGGTGTGGAGCGCGATGACCGCGCTCTCGAGTGCGGCGCGCAGCTTTCCGGCGCTGCTGGGGCTGCGCATGGGCGTCGGCATCGGTGAGGCAGCCGGCACGCCCCCCGCGCACTCGATCATCTCCGACTACTTTCCGCCGGCGCGGCGTGCGACCGCACTGGCCTGGTACGCGCTGGGCCTGCACGCGGGCGTGGCCTTCGGCTTTCTCGCCGCCGGCTGGCTCGGGCAGTACTACGGCTGGCGCGCCACCTTCGTGATCGTCGGCCTGCCCGGCCTCGCGCTGGCGCTGCTGCTCGCGCTCACCGTGAAGGAGCCCCCGCGCGCCAGCGCGGTCGCCTCGCATCCGCTCGGCGAGGTGCTGCGCTTCCTGCTCGGCAGCCGCGCGTACCGGTTCCTGCTGCTCGCGGGCTCGTTTCACGCCATGGCGGGCTACTCGATGGCGCACTGGGCGCCGACCTTCTTGATCCGCGTGCACGGTCTGAGCCTCAGCGAGGTCGGCACCTCGCTCGGTTTGCTGGCGCTCGTGGCGGGCGGCGCTGGCGCGCTGCTCGGCGGCCGCCTCGCCGACCGGCTCGGCCTGCGCGACGGACGCTGGTACGCCTTCGTGCCCGCAATCGCCGCGCTCGTGGCGCTGCCCTCGGGCGTGGGCTTCCTGCTCTCCGCCTCACCGGTCGTGGCGCTCGTCTGCTATGCGCCACAGATCTTCGCCACCGGACTCTACAATGGGCCCCTCTACGCGATGAACCAGATGCTCGCGAAGCCGCGCATGCGCGCGATGGCGGTGGCGATCCATCTGTTCGTGGTGAGCATCCTCGGCGGTGGTGTCGGGCCGTGGCTGGTGGGGCGTTGGAGCGATTCGCTGCGCGCGAGCGAGGGCGAGCAAGGCGTGCGCTTCGCGCTGCTCGGGGCGTTCTCGATCGGGGTGATCGGCGCAGGGTTGTTCTATCTGCTCGCAGCACGCACGCTGGTGCGCGACGCAGAGGCGGCACGCGCATGAGCGAGGGTCGAGTCGGGTCGATCGTGATCTGCGTCGGGGTGCCGGTGTATCTGGTGCCGAAGTACAGCGAACGGCTCACGGCGATCGATCCGCGCATCGAGGTCATTGGGTTGCCGGTGGATGCGGGGGGCGACTGGGCAGGCGTGTCGCCGGGGGAGCCGCACGAGGAGCCGCCGGCGTGGGCGACGGGCGTGCCAGCGGAGCGGCGCGCTGCGCTCGCGCGCGCGGAGGTGCTGTTCGCGCTGCACGTGTCGAAGGATCTGATGCAGCTCGCACCGCGGCTGCGCTGGATCCAGGGCATGGGCGCGGGTATCGAGCAGTTCGCCAAGGCGGGAGTCGAGCGCGCGCGCGTCGTCGTCACGAACGCCTCGGGCGTGTCGGCGGCCTCGATGGCCGAGTGGGTGATCGGGCGCCTGCTCCAGATCTGGAAGCGCTTCCGCGAGGCCGACGGGTACCAGCGCGAGCACGCCTTCGCGCGCAGCTACGGGCGAACCTTCAGCGGCTCGACGCTCGGCATCGTCGGGATGGGCGCGATCGGCGCCGCCGTCGCCGTGCGGGCGCGCGCGCTCGGCCTCACCGTGCTCGGCCTGCGCCGGAGCGCCGCCGCGGACCCGGCGCCCGCGCATGAACTCTTTGCGCCGAGCCGCTTGCACGAGCTGCTCGCACGCTGCGACGCCGTAGTCATCGCGGCACCCGAGACGCCGGAGACGCGCCACCTGATCGACGCCGCCGCGCTCGCCGCGATGAAGCCCGGCGCCGTGCTCGTCAACGTGGCGCGCGGCGCGCTGGTGGACGAAGCCGCGCTCGCCGACGCGTTGCGCAGCGGCCAGCTCGGCGGCGCCGCGCTCGACGTCTTCGAGCGGGAGCCGCTGCCGCCCGAGAGCCCGCTCTGGGAGCTGCCGAACGTCTACGTCTCCGCACACTCCTCCGTCTCGGTGGATCGCTACCTCGACGACGTCTTCGACCTGTTCGCCGAGAACGTCGCGCGCTACGTCGCGGGTGAGCCACTGCGCAATCGCGTGGACATGGCGGCGCTGGGCTTCCGATGAAGACGCACGAGGCCGAGCCGGTCTACGAGCTGACGGAGCCGCTCTGATGGACGCCGACCGCATCGCCTCGCGCGCGAAGCCGCTCGTCGCAGCCATCCTGCGCTCTCCGCTGCATCCGCTGCTGAGCTTCGGGCTGATGCTGATCTCGTTCGAGGGGCGGAAGACGGGGCGCCGGTACACGTTCCCGGTCGGCTATCAGCAGAGCGGCGAGACGATCACGGTGCTCGCCTCGCGCGCGCGGCGCAAGAGCTGGTGGCGGAACTTCCGCGAGCCCGCGCCCGTCGAGGTGCTGGTACGCGGCCGCAGGCTCGCCGGCGAGGGGCGTGTGCTGGCCGGCGACGGCGCGGAGTTTCGCGAAGCCGTCGAGGCCACGTTCCGAAGGCTCCCGCGCCTCGCTGGACAGTTCGGGATCACGTACGCACGGAGGCAGGGGCTCAGCGCGGAGCAGTGGCGAACCGTAGCCGCCGAGGGCGCGGTCGTGCGGATCACGCTCGCGGGCGCCGGCCGTTGACAGGAGCGACGAGGCCGAGGAGCCTCGTGGCCGTGACGGCTTTCGCTTACGCAGGGCTCTCCCTCCCCATCCCGGACGCGATGAGCGACGCGCATCGCCGGGCATGGGATCGGCTCGCCGCGCCCGGTGTGTGGTGGACGGGCGCCGAGAAGGTGGCGATCGCGGCCGAGGTACGGGCGGCGCGCACCTGCGGCCTGTGCCAGCAGCGGAAGGCCGCGCTCTCGCCGCACGCGGTCG
>Ga0247727_10018103_pt1 | contig 11131 bp, 5 predicted proteins | sample WisWelCaveWW1625_FD_202498 | JGI IMG/M metagenome (GOLD analysis project Ga0247727, IMG submission 202498) | Biofilm microbial communities from Wishing Well Cave, Virginia, United States - WW16-25 | ecosystem: Environmental > Aquatic > Deep subsurface > Groundwater > Cave microbial mat | place...
TATGAAAGCGTGATTTCGTCCGTCTCTCCGATCACTTTCTTGAGCGGTGAATTTGGCGTTTTGAATGAAACCGGATTTTGCGCGAGCAGAAAATCGGTGAAGACCACCGGCGGAACATGCGCGTTGTCTTTGATATTCTCCGAATAAAAGGCGTTGAAGCCGTTGATGCCGCCAAAAAACATTTCGCCATCCGCGGCTTGATGATAAGCGTAGCTGTTGAACTCGTTGCTCTGCAAGCCGTCGCGATAATCAAAGTTACGAAAGGTGTTTTGCCCTTCGACTGCGCCCGGAGTAAATCGTGCGAGGCCTTTATTCGTGCTCAACCATAAGTTTCCGGCGCGATCTTCCAGGATGCCGTAAACGACGTTATTGGGCAGTCCGTCTTTTTCGGTGTAATGCGTGAACGTTTCGGTTGCCGGATCGAAGCGATTCAGGCCGCCGCCGGCAGTGCCGATCCAAATGGTTTTCTTCCCACTCAAGCGGGACGTGGCAAGATGCACACTCCAGACATGGTCATAACTCAAGCTGTTGGGATTGCCGGGCTGATTCCGGTATTGTTGCCAGGTTTCGGTTTTGGGATCAAAACGAAGCAAGCCAATGTTGCTGCCCAGCCAAAAGATCCCGTCATCATCTTGTTTGATCGATATAATCGTTCCGGAAAAAAGACGGTAATCCGGGTTGAGGGAGAACGGCGTTGGGAAAGTGCTGATGGCTTTGGTGATGGGGTCGAATTGGGCGAGGGCATTGCCCTTCGGGAACCAAACCCGGCCTTCCCGGTCTTCATAAAGGCCGGGACTAAATCCGGCGATAGTCATTGCCAGCTTATAATCAAACAATGATTGCGCCGTTTCACCCCTGGCAGGATTGCGATCATACTTATATAAAGTATTTGCGCCGCTCAACCAAAAATTACCATGGCGATCTTTCAGCATGCCGTAGAAGACCTCGTCCATTTCCCTCTCTTCGTACACTTTCCCGGTGGAGGCATTGAAGCGATAGGACTTGTCTACAGTTGTGCTAATCCAAACCCCGTCGTCCCGCCCTTCGCGAGAGGTATAAATCGATCTGACGCTGAGGTTCTCCAGACCCTGGGAATCGTGCACACGCGAGAGAGGATTTTCAAAACGCTGTTTGCCGGGGTCATATTTGCCGAGACCCCGGCCATTGGTTCCCACCCAAAGCAGCCCGCCGCGATCTTCATATGCCGCATAACAGTGGTAGTCACGGCGGTTTTGCAATTGTGGCAAAAATCTTTTGAAACTGCCAGTAGCGGGATCAAGTGCAAGTATGGCGACTCTGGTCATGAGCCAGATTCTTCTCTCTTCCGGAGACGAGGCGAGAAGATGGCCGGGAACGATTTTCCAGGCAAAGTCCAGCTCATACTTGCGGCCCCAGAAATAGCCGCTCATACTTTCGGAGGAAGGCTCAAAGCGAATCACCGCCGTAGTGTCTCCTCCAACCCATAAGGTACCGTTTGGGTCTTGATAAAGCGACCTGACTCCGAGCGGGCCGGCGGGCCCGTTGGTATATTTCGCCAACACGACGCCGGTCTTCGCATCTAATTTGTGCAACCCAACCGGCGTGCCGATCCACACGAGGCCTTTGGTATCGGCTTGAATGGCGGTGATTTGATTATCATTTAAACTGCTGGCGTCGGCGGAATTGTGAGTATAACGCGTAATCCCTTCGACTGCGCTCAAGGCAAGCCGGTTGAGACCAGCCTGGGTTCCAATCCACATTTCTCCTTGCTGCCCTTCGGCGATGGCGGTAATCCGATTATCGCTCAAACTGTTGGCGCGCTGCGGATCATGCACAAAACGATGGAAGCGCTCGGTTTCGCGATCAAACAAGTTCAGGCCGCCGTACGTCCCAATCCAAAGCCGGTGCGCTTGATCTTCGTAAATGGCGCTGATATAATTGAAAGAGATCGAAGTGGAATCGTAAGGATCGTGGCGGTAAATGGTAAAGCGATACCCGTCATATTTGTTCAAACCGTCCTTGGTGCCGAACCACATGAAGCCGCGATGATCTTGCAAGATCGCGATGACATAGTTTTGGGACAAGCCATCATCAATGGTGAGGGCATCCAAAACCATGGGCTCTTCCGGCATGGCAGACTCTTCCTGTGCGGCCAGAGGGGAAAACCGCGTCGCGGTGAGCAAGAGGATGAGAAAAGCGATCTTTTGCCCGATAGCTCTTGTGAATATCGTGAGAGATCGCATATAATTAGATCTCCGGCATTTTTTATTCTCGTGGCTCGAGCAAGCGCTCCACGCTCTACGCTTTACGCTCCTTCGGCAACCTTACCACAAACTCCGTGAACTTGCCTTCCTCCGTTTCCACCTTAATCTCCCCACGATGTTGTTGCACGATGATGTCGTGGCGATCGACAAGCCCAAGCCCGTGCCTTGTCCGGTCGGTTTCGTGGTAAAGAAAGGATTGAAAATTTTCTCGCGAATGTCTGGCGGAATGCCGTTGCCATTGTCGCGAATTCGAATTTCGATTTGGTCGTGCATAGGCGCACGCAGTCTTTAGTCGGCTTGCATTTCATATCGAACTTCATTATGTTAGAATGTAAATTAAATTGGAGAAAGCCAATGCAAGCCTATCACGTACAAACCACCGTTGCTAACGACGGTTCGCTTAAATTGAATAACCTGCCGTTTCCGGCCGGCGAATCCATCGAAGTGATCATTTTGACGCGGCCTTCGACTTTGCCGCGACCGAATCTGTACTCGCTGCGTGGCACACCTGTTACCTATATCGATCCAACTGAACCTGTCGCCCAAACCGATTGGGAGGCGGCGCAGTGATTGTTCTCGACACGCACATTTGGATTTGGTGGGTGCATGGCGATGCACAACTGCCGCGCAACCATCACACCTATTTACAAACGCACGAAGCTCAAGGTTTGGGCGTTAGCATGATCTCCTGTTGGGAAGTCTCGAAGTTGGTGGAGTATAATCGCCTCAAGCTCTCATGCGCCGTCGCCGACTGGCTTGATCAAGCTTTAGCTTACCCTGGCATTCGCTTGCTTGATCTCACGCCGCGAATTGTTGTGGAATCCACGCAGTTGTCTGGCACGTTTCATCGTGATCCTGCCGACCAAATGATCGTTGCCTCGTTTAACGAACACGTCACGCCTCCGGCGTTTGAATTTTCACGATGGCGCGCACGTCTATAAGCATTTCACGCCTCCGGCGTTTTCATTGGTTGAATTCACGCTATGCGCCACGCTCTCTGCGCTAAGCGCCACGCGGCAACCGCACCACAAACTCCGTGAACTTCCCTTCTTCAGTTTCGACTTTGATCTCGCCTTTGTGCTGTTGCACAATGATGTCATAGCAGATGGACAATCCCAAACCCGTGCCTTGGCCGGTTGGTTTGGTTGTAAAAAAAGGATTGAAAATCTTATCGCGAATCTCTTTCGGAATGCCGTTACCGTTGTCGCGGATGCGAATTTCAATCTTGTCGCCGAGGTTTTTGGTCGAAACGGTCAGCGTTGGCTTGAAGGAAGGAGTAGGAGAGTGGGGGAGAGGGTGAGAGGGCGTTTTTATTTTTCCCGCTCTCCCACTCTCCATCTCACTCTCTTTCGCCTTCTGATTCGCCGCATAGCAGGCATTATTGACGATATTCAAAAACACGCGGCTCAAGTCCTGCGGCACGACACTGATCTCGCCGGTGGTCTCATCGTATTCTTTTTCTATCGTGACATTGAATGACGCATTATTCGCGCGCAAGCCGTGATAAACCAAATTCACCGCATCGTCGAGCAACTGATTTATATCCGTCGGTTCGCGATGCCCAGAAGAACCGCGCGCATGTTGCATCATGCTTTTGACGATGCCATCCGCGCGCTTGCCGTGGTGATTGATCTTCTCGGCGTTTTGCACCAGCGTATCAAGAATTTCTTCGATGTTATTGAATTCATCCCCATTTAGGTTTTCCGTTTTACGCTTTATGAGTTCTTCTTTCAACTCCTTCGCCAAATCCACCGACAGCGCGGCAAAATTATTCACAAAATTCAGCGGGTTCTTGATCTCGTGCGCGATGCCGGCGGTGAGCTGACCGAGCGAGGCGAGTTTTTCCTGCGTGACGAGCTGTTGCTGCGTGGCTTTTAGATGCTCGTGAGCCTCCTTCAATTTCTTATAAGCGACTTTGATTTCTTCGGCTTTTTTTAATTCGAGTTCTTTTCGTTCTGCTTCTGCGCGCTCGCGCTCTTGTTTGATCAAGCGACGGCGCTGCACACGATCGACGGCGAAGACCAGCGCGCCAACCATGAGCGCATAGCCGGCATACGCCCACCAGGCGCGCCACCACGGCGGCAAAATGTTGAAGACATAAATCGCGGCGCGGCTCTCCTGCTCATAAATATTCTTGGCGCGGACGTGAAAGCGGTATTCTCCTTCCGAGAGGTTGGTGTAATCCTTTTTCGTTTCCTTGGTCCACGGCGACCACCGTTTGTCGAAACCCTCCAAGTAGGTTTGGAATAAATTTTCATATTCCGCTTCAAAGCTCGTCGCGCTGAATTCAAAACGCAAAGTCTTGCTTTGGTATGATAGGTTGGGAGCCGTGCGTGCCAAGCTCTCGCCTTCTTCCGCGCCCGCAAACAGGAACGAATCGGCGTTGACGATCACCCGCCGGAGCAGAGCTGAAAACGGCGCTGTATAATTCTTTGGCACATTTTGATCATACCGCACCAACCCTTCGGCGCCACCGTACCAAACGACGCCACTACTCCCTTCTTGGGCGGGATGGTCTTCAGGATATACAGCCCACAGCGCAGCTTTGGGCACTCTGAGAAAGGGCGTGCGCAGGCGCTGAAAGGATTCGTCCGGTTGGCGCAACATGCAATTGACTTCGTCCCCGCTTTCGGAGGTTGCCACCAACCACACATTCCCTTGCTTGTCTGACGAAAGAACTTCGATCCCGGCCGCGCCATCGGCGAACGCCGCGCCGAAAGTGGAATCGGACAGGAAACGCTGCCTCGCTTCATCAAAACGAAAGAGGCCGCTGCGACTTGCGAAAAACAAACGCTCGCCGACCGCATACACGTTGACTTCGCCTTCCGGTAAGCCGTGGTTTACACTGAAGCGCTCGACGCGAGCTGTAGCGGGGGCGGGGTCGAAGGTCGGCGGGGCCAGGCGCAGAATACCTTGCGATTTGGTGCCCAACCATATTGTGCCGTCTTCCTCCTCCGCGATGCTTCGCACTTCTTCCTCAATGCCCGAAAATTTGCCGGCATCGACCCACGTGCCCTTCTCGAAGCGCGCCACCGCCAGACCAAACGACAATCCCACAAAAATGTGGCTGCTGTCTCTTTTGGAAAGATGGAGCGCGCTAGCGCCGGTGAATCCGAGGTTTGCTAATTTGTTTTTCGAAAGATTGAAAACACCGTCGTTCGTCGCCACCAGTAAATCATTACCCACGGATAGAAACGACCAACATTGCGTAGCGAGGCCGGCAAGAGGCTGGAAGGCGGTGCTATGCGGCCTTGCTGGGTCTAAATAGAAAACTCCGAGGCTGGTTGCCACGTGCAACACGCCCCGGTGCCGGATGATTCTGACCACCCCGCCCTTGAGTCCTGATTCTTCTCCAAAGAGAGATAGTGGGGCCGGCGTTTCAACATGCGCAATGCCGTTAAACAAGCCAAGCCACATTCCGCCCTGCTGATCCGTATGCAGCGCCAGCACGGTATTATCCTGCAGGCCGGCCGTTTTGTCGATGCGTTGCAGCAATCGTCCCTGGCGATCGATGAGGGCGACACCACCGCGGATGGTGGACAACGCGAAAGCGCCATCCGGCAAAGTGAGGCCTCGGTAGAGTTGATTTTGCATCAGAAATGAGTCTGCTGCGGTTCGAAATGGATGAAAAGCAAAGCCATCATACAAGAACAACCCTTTTCCCGCTGTGCCGATTAAAATCTGATCATCAGCAAATGGCAGCATAAACAAAATTCTTTGCACGGCAAAACGTTCGCCGCCAGGCACGAGCCGAAGCGAGTCGCCCGCCATCCGCATCAACCCGATATCTTTTTGAATGACGTAGAGCGTATCGTGTACGACAAACGCAGATTGAAATCCCGTCTGAGCTTTCCAGAGGCGTATGCCATTTTCTGCCCAGCGAAAAATTGCATTGGAGGCGGTGAAGTAAACGCCTCGCGAGGTCACGCACGCATTCAACACATCCGCGAATGTGCGCTCCTCCGGCGGCACGTGCTCCAGCAAGGAAATAAAGCGCATCTGGCCAAGAGAATCCGGCGCGAGGTAGCCGAAGGTCCCGACTTCTCCAACATAAATTCGATCATGCTGATCGATGGCCAGCGAGCGAACCACCGTTCGATTGGGCGTTGCGATCCGCCGCCACGACACACCGTCATATTCCAGCATGCCTTCGGCGTTGCCAAAATACATGACGCCGCGCTTATCCTGGACGATCGCCCAGTTCGAGGGAGCGGCGCCAAATTCTTTCGGCGTATAGTTGCGGATAAAGGGCTGACCAAGCTCGTTTGTCGGCGCGACCAATGGCGCCAAGTCTGCCGTCACAACTGGCAAGGGGCGTTGGGCGGTTGGTGTTTGGGCATGCCCGGCCAACTGCACCAGGAACAGCACGAAGATTGAAATGATGTTCTTCACGAGCACGCGACCTTGATGGAGATGGGCAGAATTGTCTTGCATTGCATAACCAGCCGTGATGCAAGGATGTAAGATTGGTCGAATCCGCTGGTTGGCTGTTCTGCGAGCTGAAAGAACCTATCTGAGAGGTGCAAAACTTTTTGAACAGCGGATTCTACCAATGGAATCGATAAAAATCAGGCTTAAACTTTCTGGCTAGGCGAAATCAAGGAATAATAATCTTCGGTGGCGAGTTGCTTATGACAAATGTTGAATCCGCAATATGGAAAATGGCATAGTCATAAGTACCCTCTTTTGCTGTTTTTACCGTCAATGACAGAGTGTTTCCTTTTTTCAGAGTTTGGGTCTCGACTCCAAAAAGTGTTGCGTCCATAAACTGGAAATACAAGTCCGAAGTTGGGTCGCTCCATGCTATCGTGTCGCCTTGCGCCGCATGCATGAGGTCGACTTTCGTTTTGTTTCCAACTTTGGAAAATTTAGCTTCTTTCTTCGCCTTTTTGCCTTGCGTGAATAGCGCACGTGGGGCAACAAGAAAACCGACCACGGCAATCACCAAAGCCATCAAAGCGACTGACAAAAAGTGCTTCCGTTTCATCTTACCCTCCTCACAAGTCAGGTTAACATCTCTTTTGGGTTAAGTTGTTCGTGGCATTATTTTGTACATAAATCGGCCACAAGATACGACAAAAAACCTCTGGTTACAAATTTTTATCAAAAAAAGCCCGCGTTGTTCGATACTCGAGGTTCCGGTCTCACGCCCGGCGCGGCAACCGCACCACAAACTCTACAAATTTTCCTTTCTCCGTTTCCATTCATTGAAAATCTTATTGTTTAATTTCGGTATCTTCGCGGTCGTCTTTCGCATTGACCGGCAGCGCGAACGAAAACGTGCTGCCCTTGCCAATCTCGCTCTCCACCCAAATCCGCCCGCCGTGATGCTCGACGATTTCTTTGCAGATCGGCAGGCCCAAGCCCGTGCCCTTGGGCCGGTTGCCCGACGAATCGCCCACCTGCTTGAATTTCTCGAACACTTTCGGCTGATTCTCCGGGGCGATGCCGTCGCCGGTGTCGATCACGCTCACCACGAGCTCGCCGTTTGATTGCCCTTCGACTGATCGCTCAGGGTGAACCTGCGCGCGGCAGGTGACCGAACCCGCTTCGGTGAATTTGACCGCGTTCGAGATCAAATTGATCACCACTTGCAGCAGCTTGTCGCGGTCGCCGATCAGTTCGGGCAGCTCGCCGTTGATTTCTTTGATGAACCTCAGCCCTTTATTCTCAAACAACGAAGAGGTCGCCGCCGCCGCTCGTTCCACCAGCTCGGGCATGATGACCGGCTCTTGCTGCCATTCGTATTTGCCGGCTTCGATCTTGGCGAGGTCGAGCACGTCGTTGATCAGTTTGGTGAGGCGCTCGCCTTCGCTGATCACGACGGTGAGGTTTTCCGTCACTTGTTGGATGGCCTTTTGGGTCTTCGGATCGTCGGTTTGGGTTGCAGGGAAAACTCGCTCAGCCAGCCGCTTTTGGATGATCTTGGCAAAACCGATCACCGAAGTCAATGGCGTGCGCAACTCGTGACTCACGAATGAGAGGAAAGTGCTCTTGGCCTCGTTCGCCTGCTCGGCGACTTCTGCGCGTAATTTGGCTTCGCGGAATTCCGCGCGCTCGCGTTCTTTTTTGAGCAAGCGCCGGCGCTGCACGCGATCTACCGCAAACATCAACAGACCCAAGATAACGGCATAACCGCCATACGCCCACCACGTGCGGTACCACGGCGCCAGAATGGAGAAACTGTACACGCTTTCCTGGCTCACGTGCTCATAAATATTCTTCGCCCGCACGCGAAATTGGTAATCTCCTTTGGGCAGGTTGGTGTATTCTTTTTCTGTTTTATTATTCCAGTTCGACCAGTGTTCATCAAAGCCCTCGAGCCAGGTTTGAAATTGCAGGCGGCTGGCGTCTTCGTAGGCAGAGGCGGAATAGGCGAAGCGCAGGTTGTTGTGGGCGTAGGGAAGCGTAACGCGGCGGGCGTAGAGCGAAGAGCGTTGCTCGCTGTCAAGATACGGAGTTGCAGCCGTGCCGCCAAAAATCACCGAATCTTCCCCAACCATCACACGCCGCACCAGGGCCGGGTAATCCACAGCATAATTCATCTCACGGTTCGAATCATAACGAATCAACCCGTTGGCGGTGCCAAACCAAACCACACCATTTTCTTCTGAATAAACGGTTTGGATACTCTCATCGTCAAAGCGCCGGAACGGGGCTGTCAACCACTGGTAGCTTCCCGCAGGGCGGGACTGGCGTGTGCCCAGCGCCATTCCCTTGCCCAGAACCCAGACCTGCCCGTGTGTATCTTCCTTTATGATCCCGCCCTCCGCCTGTGGAGGGCCCGTCATGAAGGTACTGTCCGGCACAAAACTTTGATTGCGGGCATCAAAGCGGTCGATTTTATCACCCGTGCTAAAATAAGGCACGCCATTGATTTCATAAACTGCTGCATACCCTTCCGGCAAGCCTTTTTCCGGGCCAAAGCGTTCAACCTGCACCTCTTGCCAGATTTTTGCACCGTTGCGGGGAAAGGTCAGACGCAGGAGGCCTGTAGCCCGAGTGCCTGCCCACAGCGTCCCATCGTCCATTTCGACCAGGCTTCGGATTTCATCCTGATGAATGCCGGGGGCGCGGCCTTCATCGCGCCAGACGCCGTTTTCACGGCGTAGGCTAGCCAGGCCGTCACCAAGCCCGACAAACACGCGCTGGCTGTCCTGCCGGGAACGGTGGAGTGCATTGGCGACAAAATTACGATTTACCGACTGGCGCACAAAAGCGGCCTGGTCGCCATTAACCGCATAAACGCCGTCAAATGTTGCTGCCAGCAATTGGCCGTCGATGACGAGAAAATCCCAAGCCTGTGTCACTGGCATCTTGACCGGCTTGAAGGTTCCTAATGCCGCATCAAGATAAAATACGCCCACGCCGGTGGCGGCATACAGCACACCGCGGTGGCGCTGTGCTTTAATAACGTAGCTTGTCAGTCCGCGGTCGGCAGCAAAAGTGCTGAACGGGCCTGGCGCTTCCACGCGCGCAATGCCGTTGTCGAGCCCCAGCCACTGCGCCTCCGGTCGGGCGGGATCGGAATAGACATAGTACACCCTATTATCCGGCATCCCGCCCGTGCGGGAGCGGTCGATGGTTTGCAAAAGCTTACCGCGGCGATCCAGCAGCACCGCGCCACCACTGAGGGTATTGAGTAGCAGGCGGCCATCGTTGAGCACCGCGCCGGGCAGATAAAGAGGATTTTGGCGCATAAATTCATCTGCCTCGGTTTTGAAGGGATGGAGGGTCTGGCCGTCGTAGAGGAACAGGCCTTGCGTGCGCGTGCCGATGAGGATGGGATTAGGCAACGCGATTTTGCTTTTTATGTCACTCCCGCGCAGGCGGGAGTCCAGAGGGGTTTTGGGCGCCTGGATTCCTCCCGAAGCTTCGGGAGGAATGACAGCAGTGGTGGAATCAAAGCCATCATCCCCAAACGGCAGCATCACATAAATGCGCTCATTGGCAAACTGCTCGCCGCCGGGCACGAACTGCAGCGAATCCCCTTGCATACACAGCAGGCCTTTTTCCCACTCCCGAACATAAAAGACGTCATCCACCACAAAACTTACGTGAAAGGCATTGTCCGGCTTCCAGATTTTCATTTCTCCGGCCATTTTCGAATCTGGCGATGCAGAATCGGAAGGTGTCCAGCGGAACAGGTAATTATTTGTCGTGAAATAGACGCTTTCCTGCAGAACATAAGTATGCCACACATCGGCAAAGTCGCGCGCCTCTTCCGGCGCCTGCGGCAGCAGGGAGACAAACCGCATCTGGCCCACGCTGTCTGGCGCCAGGTAACCGAAATCGCCAATGCCGCCTGCATAGATGCGGCCATTGGCATCCTTGGCCAGCGAGCGGCAGAAGCTCTTGTTGGGGAACTGAATCAGCCGCCAGGAAACGCCGTCGTATTCCAGAATGCCGCTGTCATTGCCGAAATACATCACCCCGCGGTCGTCCTGCACAATCGCCCAGTTTTGCGAATCCGCGCCGTAGTCTTTCGGCAGCCAGGCGGTGAGAATGGGCTTGCCGGGTTCGTTGGGCGTAGAGCGGAGGGCGAAGGGTGAAGAGCGCGAGGCGCCTGGCGTTTGTGCATTCGCCGGTTCGGGCTTCGTCAATCCCGCGAAGCAGATAATAACGATGAGCAGTAGGAGTTTTTTCATGGTGGTATCTGGGTGATTGAATTTTGCCAATCGTTGAAATTTCAAATCATCAAAACCCGTAGGGTTGAAATGTTTATAGACTCGTGCTTGAGAGAAGAACCGCAAACCCCATCGTTAATGCCATATGGCAGCCGATTTCAAGTGTTTTGTAGATCATGGATGATCTTGAGGTATTGTTTGATGACATGCTTTGTAAGTCCAGTTGCTTGTGAAATAAAATCGAGTTCGGGATTGGTACGA
>Ga0247727_10018104_pt1 | contig 11131 bp, 11 predicted proteins | sample WisWelCaveWW1625_FD_202498 | JGI IMG/M metagenome (GOLD analysis project Ga0247727, IMG submission 202498) | Biofilm microbial communities from Wishing Well Cave, Virginia, United States - WW16-25 | ecosystem: Environmental > Aquatic > Deep subsurface > Groundwater > Cave microbial mat | place...
CGCCTCCCGGGTAGCTTCCGAGGTGAACCGACAGAACTCCTCGGACCGGACTTCCACCGGCTACGTAGGACATACTCGTCAGGTCATGTCTCTCCTGCTTCACGGCACACTGAATTATCCGGGCTAGTCAGCGCGATCGAAGGAGCCGCGCGGGGTTGCCGGCCACGACCGCCCAGTCCGGCACGTCCTTCGTCACGACGGCGCCGGCGCCGACCTGCGCACCGCGGCCCACCGTCACGCCGGGCAGGAGGATCGCGCCGATCCCGAGGTCGGCGTCGTCGTGGACGCTCACGAGCGCGGTCTCGATCGGCGAGTGAAGGATCGGCACGTCGCGGCCCGCCTCGGCGTGCGAGGAGGTGAGGATCTTCACGGCCGGCCCGACTCCGACGTTGCGGCCGATGTCGATCCCCCCTGCCGAATGGAAGAAACACATCTGCCCGATCCAGCTTCCCTCCCCGATGACCAGGCGGTTGCGGTGATAGGCCTTGAGGATCGCACCGTGCCCGACGTAGACCCCGTCGCCGATCTCGACGTTCTCGGGATGGAAGATCAGCACGCCCGGCTCGAAGACGACCCCGGTCCCGCAACGCGCGAGATCTTGCGGTCGAAAGAGGCCGGTCCCGTGGGATCGGCGCTCGATCACTGCCGGCGGAAGACGACGGCCGCCGTCTTGCCTGGTTCGACGACCACGCGCCGGCGTTCGTTGAGCCCGAGCGCGGCGTTCGTGCAGGTGACCGTGTGGGAGCCGGAAGAAATGGCCCGACTGCCTGCCATGCTCCCCACGGGAGTTCCGTCGATCGTGAAAGCGCAAACGCCCCCCACGACTCCCCACCGAATGGTGCCCGGACCGCCGCCCCCTCCCGCACCGCCACCGCCGCCGCCTCCACCCCCGCCGCCGCCGCCGCCCGCCTCGACTCGTCGCGTCTCGCGCTCCAGCTCCGCCTCGAGCTCCAGCGTCTGCCGGGGGTTCGGCTGGATCGTCCGCCGCCAGGACTGGAAACCCGCCTTCGCGACCGCGACGACGATCTCGCGCCGGGCCTCGACGCGGAACGTGAACGGCGACTGTCCTTCGAGCGGACGGTCGCCGACCGTCACACGCGCATCGCCCGGGACGACGGCGAGCACGACCTCGGCCTGGTTCGGCCCGAGCGGCGCGCGCTCGAGCCGCAGGGCGATGTCCTTCACCTCGCCCGCCCCGAGGGTCACCGGCTGCGACACCTCGGTATGATCCTCGAGTTGCAGCGCGAGCGTGTGCTGCACCGACGGCGCCAGCCCCGGAAGGGTCGCAGGTGTGCGCAGGTTCGTGTCGACGCCGTCGATCACGATCTTCGCACCCGTCGGCGTCGAGGACACGCGCAGGGTCCCGAGCGACGAGGCCCGCGTGCGCTCCAGCTTCGCGACGAGCTTCGCGATCTCCCCGATCTTCGAGAGCCGGACGTCCCCCTCCCACGGATCGAAGCCGACGGCGGAGACGCGGACCTTGAGCGCCGGCCCGATCGGAAGCCCCTGGACGGTCGCCGGTGTCCGCTCCGTTCGCAGCATCCCGTTCACCGCGATCGCTGCACCCGGCGGATCGCTCTCCACGCGGACGGCCGCCGTCGGGGTCGACGCGTCGGGCCGCGTCAGTGCGAAGATCCCTCCACCGACCGCGATCACGAGGATGGCGAGCAGCGAGGCCACGGCGACGCGCCGGTTCGACTTGACCTTCTGGGCTTCCCAGGCGGGTGTGCCGATTCCGCTGCCGGTCCCGCCGATCTCCTCGAGGTCGGCCTCGGAAAGCGCGATGACCTCCTTGGCCCGTGCCTCCTCCTCCGCCGCGATGATCTCCGCGAGGGCACGGCCCGCGAGCAGCGCTTCCTTCTGAGCGGCGAGCTTGTCCTGGAAGAGGGACTGCATGAACGTCTGCAGGCCGAGCGCGGACGCCTCGATCCTGCCGTCGCGGACGAACCGTTCGAGGTCCGCCTGCATCTCGCGCGAGGTCTGGTAGCGCAGGTCCTTGTCCTTCGCGAGCGACTTGAGGACGATCGCCTCGAGGCCCTCCGGGTAGCCCGGCTTGACCTGCGTGGGCCTGGGGTACTCGTTCTCGACGATCATCTGCATCGTCGCCGCCTCGGAGGGCCCGCGGAACAGCCGTTTTCCCGTCGTCAGCTCGTAGAGCATGATCCCGGTCGAGAAGATGTCGCTGCGCGCATCGAGGTTCTCTGCGCGGCACTGCTCGGGCGACATGTACGGCACCTTGCCCTTGAGTCCCCCTGGCTTCTCCTCGGCGCCGAGCTTCCCCTCGGCCTTCGCGATCCCGAAGTCGACGACCTTCACGTCGCCCGTGAACGTGACGAGGATGTTCTGCGGCGAGATGTCCCGGTGCACGATCCCGAGCGCCTCGCCCTCGAACCCGCGCTTCTCGTGCGCGTACGCGAGCCCGGAGCAGGTCCCGATCAGGATCTGCAGAGCGTGCTGGAGCGGAAACTCCTTGAGCCCCGCCGTCTTCATCGCCCGGACGATGGACCGCAGGTCCTCGCCGTGGATGTGCTCCATCGCGATGAAGTACTCGTCGTCGACCGCGCCGACGTCGAAGATCTGCACGACGTTCGGGTGGTTCAGCGTCGCCGCGATGCGCGCCTCGGTGACGATCATCTCGAGGAACGCCTTGTCCGCCGCGAGCTCCGGGAGGATCCGCTTGACGACGATGAGCTTCTCGAATCCGCCTACGCTGCGGTGCAGCGCGAGGAAGAGCTCCGCCATCCCCCCCGTGGCGAGCTTCTTGATGAGGGTGTACTTGCCGAACCGTCTGGGGAGTGCTTCTTCCACGCTGAATCGTCGCCCCCGGGAATGGGACCCGAAGAGGATACCGGGGGCGAGAAGGCTGTCAATCCGCGAAGGGATGGGGCAGCAGGTCTGCCAGGATCGCGGCCAGGCGTCCGAGCGACGGATCCGCGCGCAGCGACCGCCGCACGAGCTCGAGGCTGTGCGGAACGTGCGGCAGGAACGACGGGTTTCCCTTGACGCGGTCGATGAACACGAAGCGACCGGCGTCCTTGAGTTTTCGCTGCACCGCCACGAGGTGAAACTCGGCAGCCGCCTCTTCCATCCGTGCGTCCGACGCGCCCGCCCAGCGAGCGATCAGCCGTTCTCGCAGCGGCTCGAGGACGTCGACGTACGAGTCGTCGAGCAGCGCGACGAGGTCGTAGACGCGTGGGCCGAGCAGCGCATCCTGGAAGTCGATGAGGACGATCCCGCGCGGAGTCCACATCAGATTGCGGCTCTGGAAGTCGCGGTGCACGAACCGGCGAGGGAGCGCCGCGATCCGGGCCGCGAGCCGATCGAACTCCTCGTCGAGCGCGCGCCGGCTGGCGGGCGGGACGGGCTCGGCACGAACCGCTTCGAGCCCCCATTCCCGGAAATGGTCGAGCTCCCAGCGCAGGAGCTTCTCGTCGAAGGCTCTTCCGTAGGCGATGCAGGTCTCGTCCGGCTGCGCGGTGGCGCGCTGCAGCGCGCAGAGCGAGTCGATCGCCGCCGCGTAGAGATCGAACCAGTCGCCGGCCGCCGTGGCGAGCAGGCGCCGCTCGAAGGTCTCGTCGCCCAGATCCTCGAGGAGGAGAACACCCCGATCGAGATCGACCGCGTGCACGCGAGGAACCGGAACGCCCCGCGAGGCGAGCAGGCGACCCACGGCGAGGAACGGCAGCTCCTCGGGGGGCGCTCCCGGCGTGGCCTCCTCGGACTTCTTCGGGTCGCCGCCGAGCTCCATGACGACGAGGGTCTCCGGCGAGCGCCCGGGCAGGTGGATGCGGTGGTACGAACGGTTCGAGGCGTCCTTCTTGAGCGCAAGGACGCGCGCCGGCCGGACGTCCTCGCCGTAGACGGAGCAGAGGGCGCGGGATAGATCCACGGACGTCATCGTATGGAGAGCGCGCAGGCGAGCCAAGTTTCCGTCCTGAGAACCCTCGGCGACGCCGGCGTTCCCGTCGGTGTCGAGGCGGCTGCGGCCCTCGGCCGGTGGTGCGACCTGCTCCTTCGGTGGAACCGCCGCATCAACCTGACGGCGGTGACGGACCCGAGGCAGGTCGTCGAGATCCACCTGCTCGACTCGACCCTCGCCGCCATCGGGCTCGGCCCCGGCGAACGCGTGGTCGACGTCGGCTCCGGCGCGGGCCTTCCGGGCATCGTCATCGCCGTCCTTCGCCCGGACGTGAAGGTCACGCTCGTCGAGCCGACCGCGAAGAAGATTGCCTTTCTTCGCACGGCCGTCGACGTCGCAGGATGCGAAAACGTGGACGTCGTTCGCCGCCGCGACGTCGACCTTCCGCAAGCCGAATGGGACCGCGCGGTGTCGCGCGCGACGATGGAGCCGACCGCGTGGCTGCGGGCCGGCTCACGGCTCGTCCGCGCCGGAGGGAAGGTGGGCGTGATGGTCGCCGGAGCGGACAAGCTGCCGGCGGCACCGGAAGGAATGTCGCTCGTGGAACGGCACTCCCTCGTCCTTCCGACGAGCGGCGCACCGAGGGCGATCGGGTGGTACGTGAAGGGATGACGCCGTTCACGCCCCGGAGAGCGCGGCCTCCACTTCCTCACGATTCTCCTCGAGGTACCGGTCCACTTCCGGCTCCGTGACGCCGAGGTCGCGCAAGGTTCCGCGGAAAACGACGCGGAAGCCCGGATCTCCGAGCTTTCCGATCTTGGCGAAGCGGGCCTTGACGATCGCGGCGGCGAGAAGCGGGTGGGCGACCGTCCGGCTCACGAACGCGGCTTGAGAGGGATGATCTGCACACGGCGGTCGGAGCCCTCGCCCTGGCTCTTGGTCTCGAGCTCCGTGCGGCCTGCCAGCGCCATGTGGATCACGCGCCGCTCGCGAGGGGTCATCGGGTCGAAGGTGATGACCTTCCCGAGCGCGACGGCCTCGTCGGCGAGCTTCTTCGCCATGTTCGAAAGCGATTCCTCGCGGCGCGCGCGGTAGCCTTCGACGTCGACGACGAGCGGGACGCGGTCACCGGCGGCGTGGGAGACCATCCGCGACATCAAGAACTGGATCGCGTCGAGGGTCTGCCCCTTCTTGCCGATGAGCAGGGCAGAATCCGGACCGTCGACGTCCAGGCGGATGCCGCCGTCCTCGACGGCGCCCTCGACCTTCGCGTCGAACCCCATCTTCTCGACCAGCTCGCGAAGCAGGTCCTTCGCGGTGCCCACGAGGCCCTCGAGCTCCTCGGGGGAGCGGTCGACCCTCTTGTCGGTCCTGTCGCTCTTGTCGGTCTTATCGTTTTCTTCCCGCACGGCGTGACTGCCTTCCTTCTCCCGGGGCGACCGCAGGGGCGCTCGCGGTTGGAGCCGCAGAAATCGGCGGTTGCCCTCGGTAGAGTAGTCGCTGCTGCCCGATGGTCAATAGCGAGTTGACGAGGCTGTAGAGGCACAGACCTGCGGGCAAGAACAGCATGAACACGGTGAACATGATCGGCATGAAGTACAGCATCATCTTCTGCTGCGCCGCGTCCATCGTGGTCGGCGTGATCTTCTGCTGCACGAACATCGTCACGCCGAGAATCAGGGGCAGGACGAAGTACGGATCGGCCGAGGAGAGATCCGTGTAGTACCCGAAGAACGGCGCCCGGTAGAGCTCCACTCCGCGCCACAGCATCGTGTACAGGGCGATCCAGATCGGAGTCTGGAAGAGGATGGGCAGGCACCCCCCGAAGGGGTTGATCTTGTGCTGCTTGTACAGCTCCATCATCTTCTGGTTCTTGATGTCCTTGTCGTTCGGGTGGCGCGCGTTGATCTCGTCGATCAGGGGCTTGAGCCGCTGCATCTCGCGCATCGACCGGAAGGACTTCGCCGTGAGCGGGAAGAGCAGAAGCTTGATGATCACGGTCAAGAGGATGATCGCGAGCCCCCAGTTGCCCACCAGCCCGTGGAACTTCTTGAGCGTGAAGAGCAGCCCCCGGCTCAGGGGGTAGGCGATCACGTCGGGGAGCATCGGCGTGGAGTAGTCGACGGCATTGCCGAGGCCCATGCCGGCGTGCTCGAGCAGCTCTCGCTGCTTCGGACCGATGTAGACGCGCGTGCGGTACACGGTCGACTGCCCCGGCGCCAGGCGGCGCTGCGGGTATCCGAGCGACGCGCGGTAGAGCGTCCCCTGCGGACTCGCCGAGCTGGGCTTCTGGTCGGCGTCGAGGCGGCAGTCCGCCTGCGCCTCGCCCGAAGGTCCCATCGCGAACAGGAAGTAGATGTTCTCGATGCCCCCGAAGAGGACGCGCCCCGCCTTCCCCGTCTCCCGCCAGATGTCGCCGCGGTCGAAATGCTCGGTCTCGCCGCCGTGGTTGCAGACTCCCCCCGTGATCCACGGGGACTGCCGGAACATCCCGGACTCCTGGTCGGAGTTCTTCACCCAGGACCACGACTGGACTTCGAGCCGGTGCGCCTCCGATCGGTCGCCCAGGTTGCGGACGCTGGTCGTGAGCCAAAGCGTGTACGGGCCGCCCACGGTGAACCGCTTGCGAACTTCGACGTCGTCGCCCGAGTACTTGAAGAGAACGGAGCGGTCGGAGCGATCGAGGACCGCGTAGTCGACGTCGCCCTGCGGATAGTCGATCTCGCCCTCTCGGAAACCAATGCGCAGCGGGAGCCATTTCTCGCGCTCGGTCGACACGAGATCGATAGGCCGGGCACGCTCGCCTTCGCCGCGACGGAACCGCGAATTGCGGAGCCGATAATGCCGCAGGGACGCCCCCCGACTCGTGAACTCGAGATGCGCCTCGTCCGTCGTCAGCCGGATGCGCTCGTCAGCCGGTCGAGCGCCGCCGGCTGTCGCCGGGGCGACGCGCACCTCGGACCGCGCCTCCGCACGCGGCGCGGTCTTCGCGGCCTTTCCGGTCTTGGTCGCACCGCGGCGGGCGCCCTCCGCGGGCAAACCCTCGGGCTGCATGATGGTCGGCCCGAAGACCGTGAAGAGGAGCGCGATCGCCGCGGCGACCACGACCGCGATGGTCGTTCGCTTCTCCATCAGGGTCTCTCCGCGGGCGGGAGAACCGGATCGTACCCTCCCGGGTGGAACGGATGGCACCGCGCGAGCCGGCGCGCGGCCAGCCCGATCCCGCGCAGGCTCCCGTGAACGCGGATCGCCTCCGCCGCGTACCGAGAGCAGCTCGGATGGAACCGACAGGCGGGCGGCAGCACGCGCGAGAGCGTGAGCTGGTAGAGCCGGATGAGCCCGAGGAGGATCGCCTTCATGCGCGCACGGCTCCCGCGCAAGCGGTCCGCAACTCGGCCTCGACCGCCGCGCGCCGGAGCTGGGTCGCGCCCACCTTTGCGATCACGACCACGTCGTGGCCGGCGGGGAGCGCCGACCCGAGGCGGACAGCCTCTCTGACGAGCCGCTTGACACGGTTGCGCTGCACGGAGTTCCCGACCTTGCGGCTCACGGTGATGCCGACCCGCGCGGCCTCGCCACCTTCGGCGCGCCTGCGGAAGAGGACGACGAAGTGGGGGGTGTGGACGGGGCGGCCACGCTTCTGGACCTCGAGGAACTCGAAGCGACGGCGGAGTCGAACCGACCTGGGAAAGCGGTTAGCCAACTACTTCTTCTGGCCAACTACTTCTTGAAGACGGTGACGCCGAGGCGCTTGCGCCCCTTGCGGCGCCTCCGCGACAGGACCGCCCGGCCCGAGGGCGTACGCATCCGGATCCGGAATCCGTGGGTGCGCTTGCGGCGCGTCTTGTGCGGCTGATAGGTGCGCTTCACCGGCTCCTCCTCCGCAGCGATCGCTTTCGAGAGCGAGGAAACTAGGCAGCACCCCCAGGGTTGTCAAGGCAGGGGGGTCCGCCGGGACGGGCGTGGAGGCTCGTCGGGCGGCGCGTGCGCACCCTCGATGAGGGGCAGCGCGACGAAGAAGACCGACCCCTCGCCCATCCGGCTCTCGAGCCAGATGCGGCCCCCCTGCAACTCCACGAGGGACTTCGCCAGTGACAGCCCCAGGCCCATCCCTCCCACTCGCCGGGACGATCCACTGTCGACCTGATGAAACGCCCGGAAGATGGACTCGCGGTGCTCGGAGGCGATGCCCGCTCCCGTGTCCGCGACCTCGACCCGCAGATATCGTCCGGACGGACCCGGAGGCCCTTCCGCGACGCTCGCGCGCACCCGGATCGTGCCCTTCTCCATGAACTTGACGGCGTTGGACAGGAGATTGAAGAGCGCCTGCGCGATGCGATCGGCGTCGACGAACACGGGCGGAAGCCCGGCCTGGAGCTCGGAGTGCAACTCGATGGGCTTCGATCCGACGAGCTCGCGAGCACGCCGCAGGGTGTCCGTCACGAGCGACACCGACGGGGTCCACCTGCGCTCGACGTCCATGCGTCCCGCTTCGATGCGAGCGGAGTCGAGGATGTCGTTGATCAGGCGGAGCAGGTCGTCACCGCTGTGCTTGATGATCCCGATGGTCTCCCGCTGCGCGGAAGTCAGCTCCCCCTCCACGCCCCGCAGGAGCAGCTCGGAGAAGCCGATGATGGAGTTGAGGGGGCTTCGCAGGTCGTGGCTCATCGAGGCGAGGAACTGCGTCTTGACTCGCTGGGCGCTCTGGCGCGCGTCCAGGGCGGATTCGGTCGTCGCGTGCATCTCGTCGTAGCGACGCGTGAGCGCGTCGACCGCGTTCTCCAGATCGGACAGGTCCCGGAACGCCGGGCGCCTCGCCGGGTCGCGACCCGCGGTGCGATCCACGAGCCGGAGAATCGCGGAGGCGGTCGCGGCGAGGTCTGTGGCCGCGCGGCGGGCCGCCGCGTTGCCGATCCCGACGGCGACCACGGTCGCCCCGACGACCGCGGCGGCGAGCGCCCAGGGGCGCACGGGCGCGGGCGAGGATCCGGTCGGTCGGGCCCCGATCGTGGCGAGCTCCGCCCGCAGGGTCCGGTCGGCCCCGCGGGTCGCCTCGTCCGCGTGCCGGAAGCCGAGCAAGAGTGTCGCGGCCGCGGTGGAGCCGATGGGAATCGCGATGGCGAGGAGCAGCTTGCGGTGGACGCTCCCTCGACGTCGACCCGGGTCGGGCGCGCGTTCGGCCGGAACTCGGGCGAGCACGGGCCGGGTGACCCAGCGGACGATCGCGTACCCAGCGAGGCACGCGAGAAACGTCTGGGCGAGGCTGAAGAGAACGAACGGACCCGCCACGGACGGCGGCGTCCCCCGCAGGAGACGCAGTACCAGATCGATCGCGCAGGCGAACGTCCCGAAGATCGCAGCCCCGATCGCCAGACGGCGCGGCAGCCGGTGCGTCGCCCGGACTGCCTCGATGGGCGGATCGGCCCGCTCGACCCCGCGCGTACTCGAAAGGAGAATCGCGCCGAGCACGACGGTGGCGAGCACCGCGGCGGGAACGAGCACGATCAGGTCGAGTCGGCCGGCGATCCGGTCCTCGGCCGGGATCGCCAGGATCGTCGGCTGCAACCAGCCATTGAGCCAGGTGGCGGCGGCCACGAGGGGCACGAGCAGACCGAGCACGCGGACGCGAAGAGTCACGGTCCGACCCCGTCCGTACCCGCCCGCACCGCCGGGGTGCGGACCGTAGGCCCGTTCGGATGCGCGCTTCCGCGCGCTCCGTTCGACCCGCGACCGACCCCGCGGCGCGGGCGATCCGGAGGCGGGCTCACGGTCCGACCCCGTCCGTACCCGCCCGCACCGCCGGGGTGCGGACCGTAGGCCCGTTCGGATGCGCGCTTCCGCGCGCTCCGTTCGACCCGCGACCGACCCCGCGGCGCGGGCGATCCGGAGGCGGGCTCACGGCGAACTTCTCATCCGGAGGCCCTCGGTAGCGTGAAGAAGAACGAGGATCCGCGCCCGAGCTCGCTCTCGACCCGGATCGAGCCGCCCTGGATCTCGACGAGCCTTCGGCTGATGGCAAGGCCGAGCCCGGTTCCCCTGCGGCGCACCTTCGTTTCGCCGAGCTGCGCGTAGCTCTCGAAGATCGTTTCCAGCTCGCCGCTGGGGATCCCGGGACCCGTGTCGGCGACCTCGACTTCGACGAGGGCCCCGAGGTCGCGTGCGCGCACCACGACCTCTCCCCTGGGCGTGAACTTCGTCGCGTTGGACACTAGGTTCGTGAGGATCTGGCGGACGCGCCTGGGGTCCGCGTCGACGGGGTTCGGCGCGCGGGGCATGTCCACGCGCAGGACGAGCGGCTTTCCTCTCAGTTGCCCCTCCACTGCCCGGACCACGTCGCGCGCGAGGACGTCGATGTAGACCATCGTTCGCGAGAGATCGATCCGGCCGGACTCCATCGCCGACAGGTCGAGGATGTCGTTGATGATCCCGAGCAGGTGCTGTCCGCTCTGCTCGATGATCCGGACGTCCTCGTGAGCCGACTCGCCGAGCTCGCCCTCGAGGCCGCCGAGGAGGAGCTGGCTGAAGCCGAGGATCGAGTTGAGGGGAGTCCGTAGCTCGTGGCTGACCGTCGCGAGGAATTCGGATGTCTCGCGGTCGACGCCGTCCAGGCGGCCCCGGGCCTGGTCGAACAGAGCCTGCTCGCTCTGGTGGTGCGCTGCGAGGCGGTTCACCGCGCGGGCGAGATCCCCTGCCTCGTCGAGCGACAGGATCGGGACCGTCTCCGACGAAGCCGTCGATCCGTCCGCCATCGCGTGCACCTGGCGCGCGAGGTCGTCCACGCTCGACGCGAGGTCTCGCCAGACAGCCCAGGCGACGAGGACGCCGAGGCATCCAAACAGGGAGGCCGCGAGGGCGAGGGCGATGTGCAGTGCGCCGGATCCCGCGTCCGACACGGGCGCGGAAACGATGAGGCTGCTGTCCTGGAGCGGGGGACCGAGAGTGACGGCGCGAAAGGCGACGAGTCCGTCGTTTCCGCGCTCGCGTACGAGCCAGTCGCGCAGCCTCCCGGGAGACACGGAGGGCGGTTCCGAGCCCTCGCCCAGGCGACCGAGGGCATCGGAGAGGACGACGTCGAGCCCGGGCAGCGCGGCGACCTTCTCGAGGAGGTCGAGCCGCCTGCCTCGCGCCACATGCGGAAGCCGGGCAGCGACCACGGCGGCGATCTCGTCGACGCGGCGCTGGGCAGCGCGTACTTCGGCGCGTCTCACGGCCGCCCCGCCCGCGAGCGCGACGGCGCCGACGGCGACGAGACAGCCCGCGTGTGTTGAAGCA
>Ga0247727_10018105_pt1 | contig 11131 bp, 16 predicted proteins | sample WisWelCaveWW1625_FD_202498 | JGI IMG/M metagenome (GOLD analysis project Ga0247727, IMG submission 202498) | Biofilm microbial communities from Wishing Well Cave, Virginia, United States - WW16-25 | ecosystem: Environmental > Aquatic > Deep subsurface > Groundwater > Cave microbial mat | place...
CACCTATGCAGAAATCGATTATGTGTTAATCCAGATCATCTGGAAGCAGTGACTAAGAAGGAAAACATCTTACGTGGGATTGGATTGTCTGCAAAAAATGCAATAAAGACTCACTGCAAAAGAGGCCACGAGTTCACACCAGAAAATACATACATAAATCAAAAATTAGGCACAAGATGTTGCAGACACTGCCAGAGAGACTACCAAAGACACCTTAGAGCAAAAACAGAAAAGTAATTCCAAAATACGATTTTTAGTGCAAAACAACATTGGCCCGTGCAGGCAAGATCAAAAAAGGCGACATTGGGACCCAGTTCATCGGAACCGTACGGGACACACAGCTTGACCCTGCGACAAACAAGCTGATTCATCCAGTACTTGACATCAGCACTGCAGTAAAAATGACAATGATCTGGAAAAAGCCCGACGGAACCACAATAACAAGAACCGAGTCCACCACCGAAGCAGTATCACTGTTCACCAACGGACTGGACGGCAAGATGCAATTCACAAACAAAAAAGCTGCAGTTACCGAAGCATCATTTGCACTCGACGTAGGAGATGATTACTGGGAAGTCATGGGCACAGTCAGACTTGCAAACGGCAGGGAATTCAACACGGACCAGTACAAGTTTCTAGTCCGAGACAAAGAGTAATTCTCTATTACAAATCTTGCAAAATTCACCCCATGGCGTGCGCAAAATGTGATTCTGAAGAAAACCTAATGGACATCAAAATCAAAAACGAGGATCTCGGGCAGCTCTGCAACAAGTGCTATCCGCTGTACCAGGACGACCTGATCGGGGCATTCAAGACCTTCATCAACACAAAACAATGAGAGTAGCAGTCGAAATCGACACCAGCAGATGGGATGTAAAAGACGAGGTGCTGCGCAGGGCAGTAAACGCATTTCCACAGCAGGCAATCGAGGGCGCATCCATGATTGTCTATGACATTTTCCAGAAAAACACTCCGGTCAGAACCGGAAAAATGAAAAGGTCCGAAACCAGGACTGTATTTGGCAGAAAGGCAATAGTTCAGACCAACACCGGATACGGCGGCTTTGTAAACGACGGCATCGGGCCAAGCTCCGGCAGATATGTTGCAGCAATCGGCAAAAGAATCCGCACCGGCACGCACCCGGGATTCCACGGAAGACACTTCAAGGAAAGAACGGTCGACGAAGCTAATCCAATAATAAAAGAATTCTTACAAAACATGCTGGACAATGAACTGCCATGACGGGATTTGACAATCAGGCCATAAAGACAAGGATCAAGGAAATCATAGAAGCTGACAAGGATCTATATGACTCAAAAGGAGTCGACGGCAAGATTGCAACCGTCTACATCGGCTTTCCAAAAAACAAGAACATCAACGCAATCGCCCCGACCCCATACTGCGTGATAACAAACCACGTTGATCTCCTGAAAGTTGAGCCATATGCACAGGTGGTAAACAACCAATGGACATCAAAGAAAAACTGGATCAAGCTTCTCATCATAGTAGTAGACAGGCAGGAATCAGGCGAGCTTGTCGAAAAATCGCTCGACAGCATTCTGCAAAAGCTCATCAGCACGCTTGACAAAAACGTATCCCTGCGAAAGTCTGACGGAACCGATGCCAAGGCAAAGCAGTCGGTGTGCGCAAGAGTAGATGCAATGTCTGCAGGCCAGTACCAGGGCAAGGCAACAGACGGCTTTGCAGCCACCTTTGAGATCCTTGTCTTAACTAGCTAATTCTATTATTGATTTTTTGCAAAACTTGTTCAAATGGCAGATTATGCAGGATTTGAGGCATCCGTTTACTACAAGCAGGAAACTACGCCTGGAACCACACCTGCAGGCCAGTGGAAGGCACTTGCGCAAAAAGTAACTGTACGAGTCCGTGATTCACCAAACCCGAACTTTTCACCAAAGTCCGGTTCAGTTGATTCCGCAAAACCCACAAAAGGCGTAACAGAACCAGTCGCAATATTTACGATAAACCCAAGCCTGGGATCAGGAAAGGATTTCATCAAGAATTTTATCAGCACGGATAATTTCTTCTCGCTCCTTTTGGTAAAAATCGACACTCCGTCAAACTTTGTCTTTCAGAGACTGGTGGGATGCAAGGTAAAGAGGGGCAACCCGTCCTGCACCTTTGGCAAGATTCCGCAGTATGCATGCGAAGTCTGGGCATTCAACATTGCGTATGATGAGGGCACAACACCAACATACGAGGCAATCCCGGACACACTGCTCAACTGGTCAGACATCACAATCAAGACGGTCGCAGACCCAGGCGGAACCAACCCCACAAGAAGCAACCTCACACAGTGGAATTCTTTTGACTGGACTGTGGAAAACGAGCTGATGAGGATCTACGACAAGGACGGAACCACCACAAACATCAAGCGAGGAGAAAGGGAAAAGACGGGTACGCTCGAGATTGTGCTCACAAATACGGGCCAGACAGAATACGATGCCGCAAAGAACGCAACGCCCCAGGACATCGAGTTTTTGTTCAGCACTGATAGCTATCTCTTCAACGACTGCGCATATACCGACGTGGATACCGGACACGAGGAAAAATCGCTATCCGATAAAGTGCTTAACTTCAGGGCAGCCACACTAACCATAACATAGTGATACCATGGCAGAACTGCGAACATTCAAAATCAAAATTGCCTCAAAGGGAATCGAAAAAGAGTATGAACTGCAGGAGGCTGTCTGGATTGACGACATGTCCCTGCAGATGCAGTGCGTTGACAAGGATGGCAATCTCATACTAAGGGAGCTTTGGATCAAAAGAATTGCAATTGCGACAGGCAAGCCGGAATCAGAAATCCGCAAGCTGCCTCACTGGGAGCTTGGGGCATTGAACATCAAATGGCTTGAAATCAACGAGGCGGACAGTGCAATTTTTTTAGACATCTCGCCGACGGCAGGGAAGAGCTCCTAGAAAAATACTACGACCTTAAAACCAAGCTAAACGTCTCTTACGAAGAATTCCAAATAATGCCAAAATCATTCGTTGAAAAACTTCTAGTATTGCATAAACTGCGAACAACACCTAGAAAGAAATGAGTGCAGAACGAGACGTCCTTATTGGGTTGGAGGCGGAGGATAATGCCTCATTAAAAATAGACACTGCAACAAAGCGAATCAACAAGTCATTCAAGGCAATGAAGGACGAGCAGCGTGCAGTCACAAGGCAGTTCGAGCTGCAGAACCAGACACTTGTCGCATCGACTCGTGTCATCAATGTAATATCTCAAGGAGTCGGCAGAGCACTCACATTATACAACACCTGGAACCTTCTAAACATCCGAGTCCAGGACTCGAATAGAAATGTCCGAGACAGCCTCAAGGACCTAAACGAGGCTTTTACGGAGTTTGGGCCTGACTCTAAACAGTTCCAGGACGCTTTACAAAATTACAACGATGCTCTTGAAGACCAAAAGAAAACCCAGAGAGATGTGATGATTGGCTATGCATTAATGGTGACTTCCATCATAGCAGACACTGCAAGACTCACTACGACAGTGCTACCAAGACTGCGAGTCTTTGGAGCAACACTAAGAGGCCTGCGAAATCCTACACCGAAACCGACTCCATCACCTAGCCCTGCATTTCCAAATGCAGCATCGGCAACATCCCCAAAGGCATCCCCAAAGGCAAAATCAAGCTTGCTAAAAAATGCCGGAAAGTTGGTAAAATTTGGCGGGCCTGCAGCAGCTGCAGTATCTGTTGCAAGCTTGCTTGGAGAGCAACAGGCAGGTGAGGAAGAAATTCCAAGCGGAGCTGCGGCCATTGGCGAGATAGCCGGAGACATCGTAAACAAAGTTTACAATGTAACCATTAACACCAATGATCCCAATTCCGTCGCATCCAAATTCATGAGTGCGATAAAGGCGTTCGATTAACTTGAGCGCCATTTCTCCAAGTTGGACTGTGACAAAATCCGGCATCCCATACACCACAGAAGACAACGACTGCAAAATAATCTACAGGACAAATCATCCGTCTGAAGCTGTAATGAAGCTTGACAATTCTGATCAAAGCTTGAGCACGATTTTTGCAGAAGAAGACGAGGTCACAGTAAAGATAGGCAGCAGCTTGATGTTCACAGCGTTTGTCAACAAAATCGTTGATGTGTGGAATCCCGGCAGAAAAATTGACCTGATCCTGCACCTGGTAAACTGGGGCGACTATCTCGCAGGCAAACGGCCGTTCGAAAAGGAATACAAAAAAGAAACATCAGTCCACGACATCTTTGGCGATGCTGCAGACAGCATTCCAGGACTCGGTTCAGGAATTTACACATTTCCTCTGTCTTCTCAAAAGATAAAACGTGATTTTGCAGGCACATATGTCAAGGATGTCTGGGACGCAGCGGCAGAGGCAGGCGGAGGCGACTTTTACTGCGATGAAAACAAGATTTTCAACGCATCACCTGCTAATTTTATTGATCTAACAGAGCCGTCAACAGGCCTAAAATACAAAATTCAGGGCACGACACCAGGAGCTGCCAACCAATTGCAACCGCTTTTCACAAAAGAAATAAAATTCACACGTGATGTGACCAATTTTTTCAGAAAAGTGACAGTAACAAACGGAATTCCAGAAACAAACCCTGCAAACCTTGATCTTTTCACAACTCACAAGACTTTACACCCAACGTATGGCAAGGAATTCAGCGGATACATCGGATTTTTTGGACTTTTGAGTGACTATGCAGCAGCAGGAGTCTTTCCGCACAAGTTCCAGCCGTTAGCAGACATCGGCGGAGGATTCCAAATCCCGACAGTGAGGTGTCTGATACCAAATTCGGGAGCAACTGCAAACATCACCATTACTGGAATCACTTTTGACAATGCAGGAAACCTTGTATTGCAAAATTTCAACATACCAACAACTGACTGGAAGCAATTACGATTCATTATCCGAAACCAGCTGACTGGCGCTGCAGTAACATCAATCAAGCTGAGGCTGCAGATGGCAGGAGGAACAAACAGATACGAGCGAGAAATCTACAACGACATCAAGGACCAGAGCGGAAGCCGCACCAACTTTGTCTACCTCGAGTATGATCTGCCAGACCCTGCAAATCCAGGAGCGACAGGCTGGACAAAAATAAACAACCCGACGAAGATAGAACAAATAGCACTATTTTTTACTCCAGGTGCAGGATACACTGCAAACTCGTATGTCGAGCTTGGAAAAATCTATTTTTTCAGGAGACAGAGGGCATCCTCTGCACTTGCAGTTGGCTCACCAGTTACTGAAAAAATTATCGTAAACAATACTCTCAAAAACAAGACATCTCTGCAGAACTTTGCAGACAATGAATATTCCAGAGTTAATCAAAAGCCAATTAGACAGCCTGATTTTACGATTGAGGGCAATGTCAATTTCAAAAGACCGAGCTATCTAATTGATGTTGACTTTACAAGCTTCTTTGGCTCTTTCCGCAAATGTGACGCAACAACCACTCCTGCAAGACTTGAAGAAATACACCACAATCTGATCAAAGGCGTACATTTTACTGATATATTCATAGACAACTCATTCAATAGGAAATAGAATGCCAACAAGAGTCGAACCTGGAAAACAATCAAGCACTCCAAAAAAAGACGAGTCAAAAAGAGACGATATTCCAGACCTACCGGACTCTATTTTATCGCAGACACTATTTCCCTAAAGAACTGCCAAAGACGCCACCAATATTAGGAATGTATCCTGTATCAGTTTCGTCTTTGAGATATTGCTGAGTCGCCAATCGCAACTCTTCCACTAGAGCTTTATCCTGGACTATTCCAGAAATTGCTTGTGCAATGAATACCTTGTCATAATCTCCACGTGCCTGCTGTGAATAACTCAGGAACGGCAGAAAAACTCCACCTTGGTACATTTGTACAATGTTTTCTAGATACGTCTCAGTGGAAATGTAGCCATATTGCCACTGTTTTGCATTATCCATTAATTTTGCATGACTAGAATCCATCGCAGCCTGCTTTGCAATCTGCTCGTCATAGATTCGCTCTGATTCTGTCTTTTCAATAGGTGCAATCTCTAGCTTTTCGGTGCTATCTGCGATTTGGCCTTTTGGATTGTTGATGTATCTGTACTGATACATCTGCTCCAAATGGCCAAGAAAAACGACATCCTCAATCTGACCATTGCTCCACGCAGTAGCAAGTTTTCTGAATCCATCAAATATCAGTTTTTTATCAGAATCTGACAACTCTTCAATATTAAAACTACAAAACGCATCTCCACAGCCCTGCTGGCTACTCCAAGGCCCGATAATGCCCCTGTCTACCAAGCTCTGGACCTGCTGCAGATAAGCTGCATCAGTAAGCTGCTTTGCAGACCACAATCTTGTTGACTCTCTGAGCTCAGGATATGTCTGGACCGGCTTTGCAGTGGCCTTGTATTTTGCAAGTTCCGTCTCAAGCGATTTGATCTTTGCATCCTTTTCCTCTATTATTTTTGGCTTGATAGCTCCGGAGCTGATAAGATAGTCAATTCCCTGCAAGAACTCTTGCTCTGAAATCTTGTCCTGGCTCCACCATCCTGCAACACCCTTGACCCAGTCCGGAATTGTTGCAGCTCCGGCCGCACTAAAAGCAAGGCCGAGTATTACTGTCACAAGTAACGAGCATGCTAGGCCATGTCGCAGTTTCATGGATGGCCTTTTACGACAAAATCTATTATTTAAAGAATGGGTATCTTTGGTATCTTACTTCCTTAATTTAAAAAAATTTACGAGTAAATGGAATGCCTGAGCTGCAAATCGAATACATCTACCTTGGCATTGCAATTGCAGCAGCTGCGGCCGGAGTCCTGGGATTCTTTTACAGACGGGGCAAAAAGGAAGGCATCGACGAATCCTGCGCCAAACGAATCGAGAACAAGCTTGACTCGCTTGCCAAAAAACTGGACGATGAGATCAAAAACACTGATGAATCTCACAGGCAGATGCACGAGAAAATCAACTCAATGAGGACTGAGCTAGCATATGTGAAAGGTCAGGTAGACCTTATAAAAAGCAAATCTGATTAGTTCCTTTAGTATTCTACAACACAATTTTGTCAATGGCAAAAGATAACCCCAATGCTCTTGGAGGACTATCAAAAAGCGAGGGCGCTATACTGATTTCAGTAGTTGCACTTGCAATACTTGCAGGAACCAACGCAGCAATCAATTACAAAACAGTGGATTCAATTGATCTACATTCAGAAGCAGGGCAGGCATATGCAATTGAGGTTGCAAGACAGAACAACACTCTGTTTGGTCAGCTTGTTGCAGCAGCTTTCGTGTTTCTAGGAATTGGCGGCACGGTTCTAGCAAACAAAGTCAAGGCAGCTAACGGCTCTAACGCAAACACTCCTCCAGGCGATTAGAACCAAATAATTCTCTAAACCTTTCTTTTCTTTTTTGTATCATGGGCAAAATCAAACAAGGCAAAAAGCGTGACAATGGCCAGCCTTACATCATAAACAAATCAATGCCAGGCGCTTTTCAATATACTGCAAGCATCAGTGATATTGTGAGAGCAATAAACGCAGATCCAGACATCCCAAAAGACGCTAAAGCATACGCAATCAAAAAACTTGGCGGGATGGACACTGCAGAAGCGGCAAAACTAATCGACAAGCTCTACAAGGCAGCCTATGGCGCAAATCCAAACAATGAGACGCCATTGTCAACTGAGATCCGCAAGCTGATCAGGCCAAACCGAGCTAACTGGTAAAATAGTTCTTTACTTTTATCTTTTTTTCAATAGCTTCATGAGGGCAGTCTGCATGCTTCGAGTCGAGGATGTCTATTTTGCCGAAGAGTCAGATCCAAAAAAGACAGTAAGGCAGTACTTTGATCAGTTCAAGCTTTCAGGATTCAAGTGGACCAACAAGAACCTTGTCAAATGGTTCGTCAGGGACACCCCTGAGAGACTGAAAAACGGAATCAACCTTGAAGACCTGACACATGACTGCGCCACTGCATTCAAGGAATGGCGCAGATGGTCTACGATTCGATTCAGGCCGACACCTGAAGACTCTGAAGAAGAAGCAGATATCGTTATACAGATGACCGACAAGCCACCAAAGACTACGGGATGGACAAGCTGGAAAGCAGGAGTGCTCGCTGTAGGACATTATCCAATCGACTCCATCGGAAAAATCGCAGGAGACATCTACGTCAACTCGAAAGATTTCATCTGGCGCTCCTGGCAGAAAGGCAAAGAGCTCGGGCTCGCATTCAAGTCAATATGGTACGACTTTTTTTCAATGATCCTCCACGAGATAGGCCATACGCTTGGAATCGGACACTCTGACGATGCAAAGGCAATCATGGCACCGTACTACAAGCGAGTGCCAAAACCGTACATCCTGGCACAGGATGACAAAAACGCAATCATTGCAGCATATGGCAAGAACACAAACTGGTCTCAAAAACTGCAAGACCGCATCACACGCAACAAGCTTGACCTGAAATAATGCCGGACTACAAGCCACTGCGACAATGGCTCCGTGAAAAACACTTAACAGCACCAAATACGCTATCGTTCATAGACGGACTGGAATCTGATCTCGAAGAGCTGTCAGCTGGGCTTGGAGTGAAGGTAAAACTTGTCACCGAGTCGTAATTTCGTACAAAGAATCTTACCGAACACGAGGTAATGTTTTAACATTGCCAAGTGTAGAGTACGATAAATAGTACAAAACCCCTATGATTTTACAATGGAACTGCGACCAGATGAGATAAAGGAGTTTATTGAAGATCCATTGCAGCATTTTGAAAAATCCTTCAAGGCAAATGCAACCAAGGAGACACAAACCTACGCACTCAAAAAGATACTCTGCGAATTTTTAGGCCCAGTACTCAAGGGCGATCCGGAGCTTGTAAGGCAGGACAAGCTGATTCCAAAAAAAGGCACGCAGACCCAGCAATTCTCGACTGCAGACTGGAAGGTCCGTGCAAGGGAGTTTGTCAGCAGGGCAAAAGAAGACCCAAAATGGACAGAGGCAGTAATTGTAAAGCTCATGGACAAGCTCACAGAGCGAACGATGCTTGAAAAAACGCATCCGGATTACCTGGATAGGGGCTCTGCACGAAACTATTACTGGCCAATACAAAAGCTGCTGGAATCCGGAGGAATCGAGCTGCCATGGAAGCGAATCCGAAGGCACCTACCAAAACAGGGCGGACGTGGAGGACGTGCTTGGGAGAGAACCGAAATCTACAGAATGCTAAAGCACTGCGATTCCGAGGAAAAGCCGCTAATCATAATTCCTGCAACATCCGGCATCAGGGAGGGCGGCCTGTGGTTCCGATGGGAGCACATTTTCACAGTTTACAAATTCAACGAGTATTTTCTCTGGGAGCCAAGGGACGTCACAGAGGAGGTAAGAAAGCACGGAAAAATCGTCTGCGGTCTGCTGCATGTTTACCCAGACACACAGGACAATGACGATTATTTTGGTCTGATCACGCCTGAGGCAATCAGCATCATAGAGGAATACCGCAATTTCTGGATAAGCAAGTGGGGCAAGCCTCCGCAGCCAAAGGACCCGTTCTTTTTCAAGCACGGGCCTGTAATCAGGCCTCTAAAGGAAGCAGGCATGCGCAAGCGAATGGAGGAAATTCAGGTCAGATGCGGTCTGCGACCAAAAAAACTGCCTGAAAAGGCACGCAGGCACGAAGTCCAGCTTTTCACGGGATTCCGCAAGTTCTTTGACAAGGCCACAAAGAAGGCAAACTCTTCAAACTCTGTCTTAAGCAAGCTCATTTTGAATGAAAAAATGATGGGGCATGATGGTCTGATTCGTCTCAACAGGAACTATTTCCGAGAGCACGTATCCGAGCTAATCGAGGAGTATCTTCCCGCAATACCGCATTTGACAATCGAGGAAGGCGCCAGAAAGGTCATGCAGACCAAGGTCCAGGAGCAGATAAAGGACTCGGAAATCCGAAAGATAGTGGACGAGGCGCTTTTGGACAAGCTGGATTCTGCAATGGAGCTCAGACTGCAAAAGATTGCAAACCAGGAACTGGAACGCAAAATACAGGAAATACTGGACAAGCAGCAAAAACCTGATCGCTAAAATTTCCTACTATCATCACCTCATAAATTTGGTCAAAAAACAAGATTACGACGGAGAATTTCCAAAAATGAGAATGGATCTATAAATCAATTACGCTGTTTAGTTATGTAACGATTATCTATAATTTTCATACTATCTCACTAAATGGTCTTGTCACGAAGCGGGGGGCAATAGCGATCAGAACCAAAATAGAATTTTACGACGGTAAAACTACCAATTCTGCAAAATCACGACGGGCCTAGACACCGTCAACGTTTTATAGCTATAAAAAAAATCTTGGCAGATCATTCAGTGGGACAATGGCGTGTTCAAGACCTCTACATGAATTTTGCCTAGACATGAAAAGGAGATTGCCACATTCCATTGTCCCAGCTCAACTTCTAGCTAGCTAAGCTTAAGAATGTTATTTAGCACGAACTTTATTAGTATCAGCCTCAAACCCAATCTTGCCTAGACATGAACGAAAAAGGGGAGATTGTATATGTGCGGAACGTATAGCAGTCCTACAGCGAGCATTCCTTTACAAATAAAAAATGTTGTAGCGATTGCTATCAATCGAACCCTGGCGTCTTGCATGCAGGTGCGAATTCCAGGGGGAGATGAGGTATTCTAGTCGCTACCGACCCTCTGGAACAAACGCCAGTCTCACAATGCTGCAGCCAAGAAAAGACAATGCAGCGCAGATACCGACTCTCGGACAATAGAACCAGAATTATCCAGTTTTGTGTCCTGCACAAGGACTTGCCAGAATTCACTGATCCCCGTAATTTGGTATCAGAGGAGCAAATCCAATGATGCAAAGACCGAAAGCCAGAACGACTGAATACTGGCGATGGGAGTATCATAAAAAAGTAAATCGGCTACGTGCGAAAATCAAAGAGATTTTTGGAGAAAAATGCCAGAAATGCGGATCTACAAACAAGCTACAACTACACCACAAATACTATGCATCTGACAGCATAAGGCCAAGAAATAGCGAACCGGGATACGTTTCACTTTCAAGAAAAAAAGAAGCGATAGAACATCCAGAGAGATTCG
>Ga0247727_10018106_pt1 | contig 11130 bp, 15 predicted proteins | sample WisWelCaveWW1625_FD_202498 | JGI IMG/M metagenome (GOLD analysis project Ga0247727, IMG submission 202498) | Biofilm microbial communities from Wishing Well Cave, Virginia, United States - WW16-25 | ecosystem: Environmental > Aquatic > Deep subsurface > Groundwater > Cave microbial mat | place...
GGCGCCGTTGGAGGTGCGCGAACTGAGCAAGAAAGTGATGGAGGCCCGTTCGGCGCTTGTCACGGAGCGGACCTACCTCAAGGTGTTGTCTTCTCTCATTCATGAGGACTTGGTTTCTCAGCAGGAGGTGGATCAGCAGCAGGCGAAAGTTGCTGAGCTCACGGCGCAGTTCGAGACGGCGACCTTACAGTTGCAACTCACCAAAGACTATTTACATCCGGCCGCCTTGAAGCGCGCGCAGGCCCAATTGGAGGCGGTCGAACAAGAACTCCGCCTGGCCCGGGAGTTGGTTCAAAACAGTGTCATCCACGCCTCCAAGAGCGGGGTGGTGTTGTACAGGCCTCTGCATATCGGGACGGAGTTTCGGCCCGCCCGGATCGGGGACAGTCTTTATCCCAACCAGCCGTTCATGCTCTTGACAGATCTCGCCGATCTGCTCGTGTATTGTGACGTTCCTGAGGCGGAATTGGGACGGGTCGAACAAGGCAAAGAGGTCTATGTTCAGCCGTTGGCGTTTCCTGATGTGCGGTTGCGCGGGATGATTGAGCGTGTGAGTCCCATTGCGAAAAACGCGCCCGGTCGCCCGGTGTATGAGAAATTCTTTGAGGTCGTAGTTGGTGTCGTTGAAACTCATCCCCACCTGCGCCCCGGCATGTCAGTGACGGCGCAAGTCCTCTCGTATTACAAGCCTGACGCGCTTTCAATCCCTCGGTCTGCTGTGTGGTGGGACAATGGGAAACCCTATGGGCGGGTGTTGACGGGGTCCTCGCAGGAGATCCGTCCGCTCCGCCTTGGGATGGCCAACGAGCGTGCCTATGAAGTGATCGAGGGACTGGAACCGGGCTCAGAAGTGGTCTTGCCATGAATGATCCGCTGCTGGAAATGCAGGAGGTCCGAAAGTCGTTCCCCGCAGCTCACGGTAGTGTGGAGGTGCTGCACAATGTGAATCTGTGTGTGTATCCAGGAGAATTCGTGGCGATCACCGGGTCATCAGGCTCCGGGAAATCCACATGCCTTCACCTTGCAGCCCTTCTAGACCGTGCCACTTCTGGCTGGGTGCGCTTTGCGGGACACGATGTCTCCTCCTTAGACGAACGAGATCTCTGCGGGTTACGCAAGCAGATGGTAGGAATGGTTTTTCAAAACTACTGTTTGCTCCCTCGGCGATCGGTCCTGGACAATGTCCTGTTTCGTTATCGGTACGTGGAACATCATCGAGAAGACGCACACGCATCTGCGGCGCGGTCCCTTGAGGTGCTTGGTCTTCAAAGCATGGCCGATCGGCCTGTTCGCCTATTGTCGGGTGGAGAAATGCAACGTGTCGCCATTGCCCGAGCGATTACGCTCCGCCCTCGACTGCTCATCGCCGATGAACCTACGGGCAACCTTGATCGGGCGTCAACGGATGTCGTAATGGCGTGTTTCCGCCAACTGAATCAGAGTGGCATTACCATCCTCCTGGTGACCCACAATCTCGAGTTGCTCCAGTTCTGTACGCGTCATGTGACCTGCCGGGATGGAAGTATCACGAACTGATGGATGCGTGGTGTGATGAGAGCGCTCCTTTGTGACGTCTGGGATGGGATTCGGAGCCAACCGGCCAGAGCGGGGTTGTCTTTCATTGCTATTGCCATTGGCAGTGCCGCCCTCACCATCTTGGTTGCTGTCTTAGAAGGCTTAGACGAAAAAGCCCAACGGATGGTCCAGCAGCTCGGTGCTGATGTGATCGCCATTCTGCAGCAGCACAGTTCCAAGGAGCAAGTTGCGGTGAGGCTCGAGGATAAACATGCTACCTTGCTCGCCGCAAATTTGGTGAATGCTGGTGTTTCGACGCTGCGCGTCTCTCGAGTGGCCACGCGTGGAACAATACAGTCATTGTCGGTGATTGAGACGGATAGTGAGTTGATGCGCATCAGGCGATGGATGCTTAAGGCCGGTCGGTTTCTCGATGAGTGGGATCTGCATCACCGGGAACGGAATGTTGTGATCAGCCAGTCTCTGAGCCAGCTCTGGAATTGGAAAGTCGGCGATATTATTCTGCTCGAGCGGATTCCGTTTCGCATTGTCGGAATTGTCGCGATGGGAGGAGATGCGGTTGAAAGCGAAATCGGGAATCCGGGGCTGCTTCTCGGCGAACGGGCAGTGTTCATCCCCAAGACTGTGCACCAATATTGGGAGACCGATCCGGACAGTCTCAATAGTGGGGTAGATGCGATCTTCATACAAGTGCCACAACATGTGCCGCTGTCCAAAATTGTTGCCGGCGGGCAACGCTTGCTGACCCAGCCAGGGTACACGATTGGCAATGTGTCGTGGGTGACACCTGATACCCTCATCCGAGAGATACGGAATCTTCAACGCATCATCGGGTTCACAGCGGGAAGCATTGCCGGGCTTTGTTTAGTGCTGGGTGGCACCACCTTGCTGAGTCTGATGATCGCAAATGTCCGAGAGCGCGTTACGGAAATTGGGTTGCGACAAGCTCTTGGTGCATCACGGAGAGAGATTGCGAGTCTTTTTGTCTTCGAGGCCTGTTGTGTGACAGGCAGTGCTGCCGCAGCAGCTACGGTGGGAACGCATCTGTTGATGGGTCTGGGCAGAAAGTCAATTCCAGTACAACTTAGCCTAGGTTGGGCAAGCATATTTATCCCATTCACCGTTGCGGTCATTCTAGGCATGGTCTTTTCTTATTGGCCTGCCATGTCCGCAGCCAAGATCATGCCATCCGACGCGCTTCGGAATGAATAGCGAAACAAAGAACGGATGTGGCTCAAGAAGGGAACGACAAAGACAGGATCAGCACCATAATTACTAAATCGCAAGGAGGTCAAGATTATGGTCAAGGCACGCTTTACTTATCTGTATCTGGTTGCTTTGTGGCTTGTCACCTCACTGTCAGGTTGCGCAACAAGCGGTGACCTTGACAAGCTCAAACAGGAGCTGCAGCAGTCCATTGTAGACAAGACTGCTCCTATAGAGCCACTGACAGCGGACACTAAAACCAAATTCAATGTCCTGAAAAATGACATCGTCAGCTTATCGCAGGAAGTGAATGGCCTTCGCAATAAGGTCGGTGACATAGGGTCGAAGTCGGAGAGTCTTGTGAAGGAGCGCGAGAAAATACACGCAATGCTGCAGTCAGCCAAGAGGAGAATCCTGTTCCTTTTCAAAACGGAGGACGCTGAGCTGAAAGATAGAATCCAATTTCTTGAAGCCGCAATGAAAGACTTTGAAGCTGAAGAGCCATCCACAAAATAGGTTGGATAGATTGTCCGCTTTCTTATTAGGCGCACGCGCCCTGATGGGGCTCCGGAGTCACCTATGAAAACGACTGTGGATCGCGCGCACCACCCTTCGCGATCCGGTCCACGAGCGTCTCAGTGGACTGACCCAATACTCGAAAAGTAGGCCAGTGGTAGGTTGAGGAACGGCCCTGTGTTGTATGCGACGGAGCATTGCGCGGGAAAGTGGCGGTAGAGACGAAGCGCGAAGGGCCTGGTAGCCTCACTGGGAGGCTCATTACAGGATAGTTACTAACTGGTCGCAAGAACCGAGTGGGGAAATGATGATATTCCCCTCGCCTGAATGAGGCATTGAGGCCTTTGAATTTGAAGCGGGGGGAGTCTGGCGACACCCTCCCTGGCCGCCCACGAGAAACGCCCGCGTTACCGCCGGCGACGAAGGAAGGGAACCGCGCTGCGGTGCTCATCCACTCGGGAAACTCACTGCTGTGCGATTACAAATTCCTAATCTGGACCCACGGAACTCGGACGAAGTGCTTCCGATCGTAGGTGAGAATCTCTGTGAGTCCCTGCTCTTTCATGTGGAAGGCGTTGTATGCGTCTACGAAATCGATGTTTGCATGGACATAGAAATCGAGAGCCATAAAGAGAAGCGGGGCTTCGGGACAGTCCAAATTGGGCGTATTCAGGATCTTCTCGACTTTCGCGGCGATATCCGGCTTCTCCAGTTTGTAAAAGGATTCCAGTGTCCAGATGATCTCGGCGATGACCAGCAGACTCGTCGCCAATCTGATCTTGCCTCGCAGCGCATCGCGAAACAGTGTCTCGGCGCGCTTGGCTTTGGCCGGGTCGTCGTTGGTGAGAAAACGAAGAAACACATTGGTATCCACGAAGAAACTAGCCATGCCCGGCCACCTTCCTGGCCACGCTCTGCTTCACCGACTGACGAATCTTCTCAAAATCTTCTGGGTGCGCTGACGGATGAACTGAGCCTCTGAGATCAAGAATCGTCCCTTTGACGACCTTCAAGACCACTTCCTCGCCTCGCATCACGAAGAGAACCTTCTCGCCTTCCTTCACTCCCAGGCGGTCGCGAATCGCCTTGGGAATTGTGACCTGCCCCTTCCGGGTCATGGTAGATTCCAGCATTCTTACCTCCATCGGTTTGGTAGTACCTCGCAATTTTAGTACTACATTTTGACTGAGTCAATCTCTCCGTGGAAAGAGGTGAACCCCTGGGGGGACTCCCGACACCCCCCAGCTTCCCCTGCTACGGTGCGCCCGCGTTCTCGCCGGCGCTTAGTGATCAACTAACCCGGTTATGGAGCTCTGCGGATTGGTAATCGGGACAGGGGAAATTTCAGGTGATCGTTGACAAGAGTAAAAAGGAAAAACGCCGATCCACGGATGGACCGGCGTTATTGAGCGAAACTTCGCGAATGAACCTATGCGGCGACATAACGCTTGATGCTGAGTTTCTTGGCATGGCTGCGGGTCTGTGCCACATCGTACGCAAGCTGCATCCGAAGAAGGTGGTCCATGTCAGGGCCGAAAGCTTTCTCAATGCGGAGGGCCATTTCAGGGGAGAGAGAAGCCTTGCCGGCGAGAAGATCCGACAGGGTAGCGCGGCGAACTTTGAGAATGTCTGCTGCTTTAGATACGCTCAAGCCCAGAGCGTCGATGATCTCGGTTCTGATAATGTCGCCCGGATGGGGCGGGTTCTTCATGGTCATTGTACAGTCTCCTTTCAGTGGTAGTCGATTAAATCAATGTCGCTGGCGGTATTTGTTGGTTCGTGATAGCGGAAAACAATGCGCCAGTTTCCAGTCACGGTTAAACTCCAATAGCCCTTCATGTCACCTTTCAGCGGGTGAAGCTTCCAGCCCGGAAAGCGTCCCACCTGTTCAAGGGTGAGGGCGGTTTCAAGGGCCAACAGAAGCTTTCCCACCTTATCCAGATGGGAAGCTGAGACGCCTTTCGGATTGTCCTCTGTGTAGAGCTGCAGGAGCCCTTTATGGCGAAATTTAACAAGGCGCATATAATTCCCTTCATTGTTTTAGTATGTACGGTATAGCCGTACACGTCAAGAGATTGTTTGTACAGCAGGGGATGGTTGGCATCCACTTTCTTCACATCGACGAATTTGACTCCTGCCCCGGAGCTTGCGAAGGGCTTACTGTGTTTCTGCTCCAGTGACAAGTTGGGTCCTCGAAACCCGAGATCCATCCAAACGTCCCTGCCCCTCCGATCCAGTGCCTAACCGTGCAGTATTCTCCAACCCGACGTAACGTGTCGTTGAACATGAGGAAGAAGAGTTTCGATTCCGCTTCTCTCGCGTTGCGGGTAAGGACTATTTGAAAGCGCTCTGTTGGCACGGCGATACCTAACGAGCAGAAATACCGGTGCTCCTCAAACTCCCGTGGCTGGCTTTCGATGTCTTTGCTGATGTATTTGGAGAGATACCGGGCCAGTTTGACCGGGGAGGTTCCGGGCCGTGGCCCCTTCACGTTCACCTGGCCCTGGGCTTTTCCGACAATCTTGTACCAACAGCGGCGTAGGAGACGAATATCCTGAAAACCACGAACAGCCAAATGTGGATGGATCGCTCCGCGCTTCTGGCATTCCAACACCGCCACATAGGGCATCGAGTAGCCACCGCGCGAGAGCATACGCCGTAGGCGTTCCAGGTCGGTCAACACTCTCTCTCGGTCTTCTACATTGTCGCGATAGGTCAGCGTGACCAGATGGTCGGCTCCGATGGAAAGGCATTTCCTTCTGATCTCGCCGGTCGCTCGCGCTCGTGCCCTCTTTTCATTCTGTTCTTTGTTGACTGACTTTCCTTTGAGGCCTCGCTTGCCCGGATGCGGATCAACCTTTCCCCACGAACTCTCAATCCACTGCTTCCCAAAGTCGTGAATCTTGACTGACCACGTCGACCCGCCCGATGAATGTGTGTCTGAGTGGGATTCCGTGTGATCGACGAGAAATGTCTTTCTGACAAGTTTAGGGGCTGCCGGGGGACCGGCAGCCGTGCGCCGCTGGCAATTGCCAGCTGGCGCATCGCCTGCTGCTCTTTGAGCGTAGCTCCGTTCGTCTTTGATACCCCGTTGCTCGTTTATTTCCACGTTTATTTGATCTCGTAAACTGTAACCGAAAATGTAACCGTACTCATGCTATCTGCCCTCTCCGCAAGCAATCACGCGCAACTCGGCTGAATCACTTAACCTGGCCATTCCATTGGTGATTCTGTTGGTTCTGGTGAGGGTGAAGAAGGAGGAGAAAATGGGTCTGTCGCTATTTGTAAACCGCAGGTTGGAGGTTCAATTCCTCTCGCCAGCTCCATACCAACCTTCGTTGAGCCGGCAGCTCTTCATCGTTTTATCGAATTAAGCCGCTGGAAGCACGCTACCAGTGAATCTTGTTCTTGAACCTCCAACCTAGGGGTTTCGAAGGGGATGTGTCCCCTTCGCGGAGAGCGCGAGGATCACGGACCTACCTCGCCTGACTCGGAAGGAGAGGATAGGTCATGCCCTTCGTTCCAACCGAAAATACCATCGTCTTCTCCCTCGGTTCTTGCGCCGTAGTTCGCAACCCTCCTAGAATGGGCCTCCCTGCGAGGCCCCAACACCTTTCTCGATTTGTCCTCTCCGCAGCTTCCCCGTGCTCTTCCCTGTCACTTATCACGCTGGCCTAACGCCGCCGCCGCTGTGACCACCACGTATAGAGCACAAAGGCGATAAATGGGAGCAGTACAATCGCCAGCCCGATCACCGGTATGACCAGAATGGTGATATAGCGTTCCAACAGAGACGGGGTGTCCATGCGTGGACCGACTCCAGAGGGAATGAACATCTCTTGGGTCAATGGTAACGAGCCTATTCCAAGGTGTAAAGCATCAACCATTCATCCTCTTGCGCCCTCGGCGCCTCCCTCCTACAATCCGCCTCCCCGCGAGGCCCTTATGACCTTCACTATTCTCCCTTATCGCCGCTTCCCTGTGCAGTGCTCGTCACATACAATGCCGGACTGTCCAAGGACTGGCGAAACTCTGCCATGGAGCGATCGAGCTGGATCATTGCGATGAAGAAAAGAGTGGCAACGGGGACGACGCGCTACATTGGCCACCGACGAGCAGATCAAAAACACAATTGTTGCGAAGCAGAAGTGAGATCAAGCGGGGCGGACATAACTCACTCTATTTCAAAGGGAGTTTTCAGCCATGACTTTACTTGACCGTATTATTGCTGCCTCTTTAGCGCTTGGCATTTGGGTTTGGATCCTCATGAGCGTTCTTTCCCCTGTTTCGTTACACGCTCTTTCTCTTGATGCCAGCGACGTTACAAGGCTCAGGAGCTTCGTAAAGACTGTAGTAGAAGAACATTGCACTGTCTACGGGTTTAGTATTAGCTGTCAAAACCCTGAACAATCCCCGGGCTGACCACATCCGCCTCAGCGGCATCGACTGCCCGGAGAAAGGCCAAGCCTTCGGCTAGCGAGCCAAGCGCGCCGCACCAGAGCTTATCCATGGGAAGGAGGTCACGCTTCAGACATCCGGCAAGGGTACGATCACATAACTATTGCGATGTGATCCTGCCGGATGGAGAGCCGCCTGGCAGGGAGCGCGGACAGATCGCACAGGACAAAACAGCAGCATCTTCTAGCTATCGTTGTTGCGAATCCACCATTCCCCCGCCTACAATACATCTCCCAGCGAGGCTCCCATGCCCGTCACGCGTCGTCCCTTCCGTTGCCTCCCTGGACAGGGTCTCACATCTACTCAGAGCATGACACATACAACGATTGCTTTACCCATCTGCTTGGTTTTCATCTCGTTGATGGTCAACGCTGCGGAGCTGAGCGAAGCGGGGACGTTTCTGCCCGGAGCCTCGACCGAAGCGACCTCAGGAGCGACAGCGCCGCCGTCTAGGGCGACAGTCGAGCCGCCCTATACATCACCACTCGATAGAAAGTCGTTCAAAACAATGCCGTTCGATCCAGCGCCCTCAGACACACAACGGCGTGAACTCGAACGTATGGTTGCTTTCTGCATTGAGACGGTTGATAGAGAGGTGCCGGGTGGCCATTTCGAGGCGTATGCGGACGGCGGCATCGTCAACACTGTCGGTATAGATAGGGAGAGATTTAACTTTTGGAAGTGCATGTCGCAGAACGGACACCCGCTTGCTCCAATCAACAAATGAGGTGACGTATCATTCTCGGTTCCATCGCGTTTGGGATCTGGGCCTGGGTACTCGTAACCTTTCTTTCAGGTGGACATATTGATTGTTAGCTGCCCATTAACCCGCATTATTCACGAAGGTTCGTGACGAAACCGCTGTGGAAGCCAGGCGAGAGGCACGGGGCGAGGGGCTAGAGGAAAGAGCCGTGTTTCAGAGAAGAAATCTTCCCCCCCTAGCCTCTAGCCTCGTGCCTCTCGCCTAAACAACGGCTATCGTTCGGCTTCCGAGAGATCGCCTTGCTCTTCCAGCTCTTCAAGATCGGCTTCCGCTTTGGCCTTCAGGGTCGAGGGGTGCAGGCCATATTTTTTAAGCATCTTGTAGAAGTCCGCCCGATAGCGTCCGGCAAATTGGGCGGCACGTGAGATATTGCCGCCGGTGAGTTGCAGTACGTTCTTAAGATAGGTTTTCTCAAATTCTTCCTTCGCTTCAGTCAGCGGCTTGAGCGACGCGTCAGGTGATGTGCCCATAGAGGGCAAGAGGTCCGCCGTAATCATGTCTTGGCGCGTCATGACGGCGGCCTTTTCAACGACATTCTCCAATTCGCGGACATTTCCGGGCCAGGGATGTGTGATCAGCCGATTGAGGGCGGCCGGTGTAAAGCCGCGCAAACTTTTATTCGCCCGTTTTCCACTCGCGGTCAGGAACTGTTGGGCCAACAAGGGAATATCATCTCGGCGGTCACGAAGCGGCGGGATAAACAGCGGGACGACAGAGATGCGGTAGTACAGATCGTTCCGAAACGAGCCGTTCTTGACCGCTTCGCCAAGATCTTTATTGGTTGCGGCAATAATCCGCACATCGATCTTCGTTGAGATTTCAGAGCCCACTTCGCGGACTTCACGTTCCTGCACGGCCCGCAACAGTTTGACCTGCATCGAGAGCGGTATTTCGCCGATCTCGTCGAGAAAAAGCGTACCGCCGTTGGCGCTTTGAAACAGGCCTCGCTTGGCGCCATGGGCGCTGGTAAACGCGCCGCGCACGTGTCCGAAAAGTTCAGACTCAAAGAGCGTTTCGGGAATGGCCGCACAATTGAGGGCGACAAACGGACCCTTACTGCGTCGGCTGTTCGAATGGATGACGCGTGCGAACACTTCTTTACCGGTCCCGGTTTCTCCGAAGAGGAGAATGGTCGCGTCCGAGTCTGCCACCTGCACGACTTGCTGGAGTATGCGCTGCATCGCCGGACTCCGCGCGACGATGTTTTCCATGCCGTACAATTCGTTGACGAGAGATTTGAGCCGCTGAATCTCTCCTCTCATCCGTTGCGGAGAGAGCCCTTCTTCGATCTTGGCCTTGAGTTCCTTGTCATCGAACGGTTTGGTGAGATATCCGTAGGCTCCCCGCTGCATGGCTTCCACGGCATTGGGGATGCTGCCGTGGGCCGTCAGGATGATAACCGGAAGGCCTGGATGAATCCGTAGCAGTTCCTCCGTCACATTTAGTCCGTCTTCGCTACCCAGCCGGAGGTCGGTAATGGCGAGGTCGAACCGGTCCCTCTTGGCTGCGGCGAGGGCTTCACGCCCGGTGGTGCAGCCTGTGACGGCAAAGCCCATGGCGGTCAACCGCATCTTTACAAGATGTAACAGTCCCTCTTCATCGTCGACTACGAGAATATGTTCTTTTTCCATGAAGCTCCTTCTACGGTGTCACCGGCTCCGGCGCAGTCGGAGGCGGTGCAACCGTCGATGGGGGACGAATAGGACGAACCTTATCCCGCATTTCCTGGTCGATGCGCTTCAATGCCTCCAATTGGCTCGTCAATTCCTCTATTTTCCTGTCTCGATCCGTTAGTTGCTTTTGTAGGGACAGCACGATACCTGTATCGGTAGTACCTCTTGCGGTATCTCTCTTGCCGCTTAAGGCCTCCATCTTCCGTTCGCGCTCGGCTAAATCCTGCTGGAGGCTTTCCAGGGATTGAAAGTCAGCATCCTTCATGGCCCGCAAGTGCTGGATGGTCAGTTCTCTGTCAAGCAAGTCTCGCACCAGCCGATCTGAGGCCTGAGCCAGGATCGCCTGACTGTCCGAAATGGCCGGGGCTGCCATGACCGATTGGAACCAGGATTGCTCAACGGGAGCGGCGTGATGCTCGAGCAGCTGTATCCAGAGCTTGCTGGAGGAGGCCAGCTGGCTCTTGGGCGCGACAGCGATCACTTTCTCGAAATACTTCGAGGCGGTATCTCGACTTTCGTAGAGCCCCAGCAAGGCGCGCGTAAAGTAGACATGGTCGCAGGAGTTGCGCTCGGCACATTTCGAGGCGAGCGCCTCCTGTTTTTTCGCCAACGCATGGAGGGATTTTGCCTCTCCCTTATCCACGATGAAATAGGGCTGCGCAAATTGCGGAGCTGCCGACCATGCCGCGCATCCAGCGAGGAACAGACAGGACAGGACTCCCGAGGTGACGCCTCGGTGGACAGCCATCATGCCGTTTCTCCTGATTTCGTGAGGCGGAGGATAAATCGTACGGTCGTTCCCTTCTTGGATTCGCTTTCGATCCAAATCCGTCCTCCGTGTGCTTCGACCACTTTTTTTGCCAGTGCCAACCCCAGGCCACTCCCCGGTGTCGCATGTTTAGCCTTCGTGCGTCCTTGATAGAAGCGTTCGAAAATATAGGGCAGGTCTTCGGCCTGAATGCCGGGTCCTCCATCGGT
>Ga0247727_10018107_pt1 | contig 11130 bp, 9 predicted proteins | sample WisWelCaveWW1625_FD_202498 | JGI IMG/M metagenome (GOLD analysis project Ga0247727, IMG submission 202498) | Biofilm microbial communities from Wishing Well Cave, Virginia, United States - WW16-25 | ecosystem: Environmental > Aquatic > Deep subsurface > Groundwater > Cave microbial mat | place...
CAAAGTGTTTGAAAAAGTAAAAGCTGCAGGACATGCGCAAGAAGTCCTAGAAGCTTTTAAAAATTAAAATAAATTTTGTTTTAAGATGGTTTCCAACCAGCTGGCATTGTGCCATGTGGTTTTGTTGCAGATGGAGCAGGTTCTGGTTTTTCAGCTTCTGCTTTTTCAGCTTCTGCTTTCCTTTGTTGTACTCTTTCAAGATACTCTTTTTCATATTCTGCTAATTGCTCATCCCTTGATCTTTTCTGTGACGATGAAGCTGTTGATTGTGAGCTTGTTTCATATTGTACTTGAGCTGCAGTTGGCGCATCTTCAAATTTTATTGCAACTGTTTCAATAAATTGTTTGTCAGGTGGATGGTATGCCAGTCTTTGTTTTGTTCTGTAATAATTCTCACCAGTGTATTTCACAGTAGGTGTAGGTGGTTCAATTCTTCTTGGTTTCTCTTTTTGCTTTTGTGGTTCCGGTTCTGCTCTTTCTGGTTCAGGCTCTGGAGCAGGAGATGGTGCAGGTCTAGAAACTTGAACAGTAACTTGTCCTGTGAACTGTTTGTCAGGTGGATGGTATGCTAGTCTTTGACGCGTAGCATAGTATCTGTTACCAGTATAGCTATCGGAGCTTGTCGTATAGGCCGGTGCAACTTCTGCTTCTTGTGTAGAAGAACTTGAAGTTTGCGTACTTTCGGGTTTAGGTACAGTTGGTTTTGCAGCTTGAGGCGGAGGTGGTGGTCTTTGTTGAACCTGTGGTTTTGGTGCAGGCGGAGACGAAGCTTGCGCAGAAAGTGAGTTAAGCTTTGCCTCTAGTTCAGCTATCTTTGCTTCAAGATCAGCCTTAGTTTTAGTAGAACGCGGTTTTTTAGCGGGTTTATCAGTAGACATGTATTACAATGTCAGGAAGTTGGAGTTTATTTAGATTTTGATCATTCCCAGAATAATATAAGCCATAATCTGATAGAAGTTTTATAAGAACCGTGAATCAAGTTATATCCTATTGGACGATTTTGAAAGAGAATATCCAGAATTTGACTGGAAGAACACTCCCGCGTACAAGCATCCAGGTGGCAGAAACTGTCCGTGTCCTAAACATGAGTATATCAGGGAGCAGATTAACGTAGCAAAGACAATAAATCAATCAAGCAAAGAACCCAGCCGCCTTACTTTGAAATTCTGTCCAGATCACTACAGGGTTTATCTAGATGAAGTAATTCCTGCAATGCCTTTCAAATACAGGATGCTTACAAAGATCGCACTAAAGATCGGTGCCATACAAATTGAGCAGCTAAAATACATGCAATCAGACCAGTGCTTTTACTGCAAGTTTGGTTCTGGTGGCCATGACAAAAAAAGCGAGTTACCTCCAATAAGCTAAACTGGACCAAGCAAAATCTTTGGTTTGTTTGGTGTGTCATGATGACATTTTTTACCACATAGTGGACACGTTACTCTGTCCAAGAAAACACATTGGCATATGTGTGATTTTAGATAACTTTCAGCTGACTTTGTGTATTCGCCTGTACCATTACAAAATGGGCACTGGGATTCTAAAAGAGCAATCTTTCCCTGTCCGCTACAGACAGGACACTTTTGCTGACTCACTGAAGGAATTCCTCTCGAGTCTAATTAAAGTCCTTTTGTTAAAATGTTTTCCCAATTGCTTGAGTACAATCCAGTTAAGCTTATACTATATGCAAATTCAGTAAGGTTGTGCCAATTGAAGATCTTGGTGAATTTATAGAAAAAATTGAAAGTGTAGGAGAATTACGACGAGTCAAAACTCAAGTTGATGCAGATTTAGAAATTGCTGAAATTTTACGAAGAACGATGTATTCAAACGGGCCAGCGATTCTTTTTGAAAATGTGAAAAATCACAACATGTCAGTTTTAGGAAATGCGTTTGGTTCTATGAAAAGACTTGAGCTTGGTTTAGAGACTGATGATTTTACTCAGATAGGTCAAAGAATTGTAGATATGACAAAGATGGATATTCCTTCAGGTTTTTTTGACAAGATTAGAAAATTGCCAGAGCTTTCAAAGATGACAGACATTGCATCCAAGTTACAAAAAAGCGGTCCTGTTACTGAGATTTTTGAAGACTCCCCATCCTTTGAAAAGATTCCAATTCTAAAGACATGGCACAAAGATGCTGGAAGATTCATTACTTTTGGACTTGTTGCCACAAGACATCCTGAAACTGACATTAGGAATATAGGAGTATACAGAATGCAGATTATTGACAAAACTCATGCTCTCATGCACTGGCAAAAACACAAGCGCGGGGCACATCATTATGACATAAAAAAAGACAAGGGAGATAAAATTGAGGTAGCTATAGTAATTGGCGGAGATCCTGCAACAGTATTTTCTGCAGTAGCTCCAGTCCCAGAAGGACTAGACAAATATCTTTTTGCAGGAATAGTAAGGAAAACTGGAATCAAGACAGTCAAATGCAAAACAGTTGATCTTGAAGTTCCTGCAAATGCAGAGATGGTACTAGAAGGATATGTCGATCCGTCAGATATTAGAATGGAAGGACCGTTTGGTGATCACACCGGATATTACACACCGCCAGAACCATACCCTACTTTTACATTGACAGGAATAATGCGACGAGAAAAACCGATTTATCTTACAACAATTGTCGGTAAACCAATTTTAGAAGACGCTTTTATTGGCAAAGTAATTGAACGAGCCTTCTTGCCGTTGATTAAAATGTTCCAGCCCGAAGTTGTTGATTTTTCTATGCCAGCATCTGGATGGTTCCAAGGAATTGCAATCATTTCTATAAAGAAAAGATATCCAGGCCAAGCAAAAAAAGTGATGATGGGACTATGGGGATTAGGCCAGCTTGCACTAACAAAAATTTTCATTGTTGTAGATGAAGATGTAAACGTGCACGATATCAATGATGTAATTTGGGCGATAACAACAAGAGCTGATGCAGCACGTGATATTACAATAATTAACAACACTCCAACTGATACGTTAGATCCAGCCTCGTCTCTCTTGAATTTAGGATCTAAACTTGGCATAGATGCAACTCAGAAAACAAAAGAAGAAGGATATCAGAGGGAAATTCAAGAGTTAGTCAAGGTAGACGAGGATACAAAGAACGTTGTTGATGCCAAGTGGTCTAGTTACGGAATCTAGTGCATCTGTACTGCGTTATAGAAATTATCTCGTTCTTCTATTGCATAACCCATTTGTTTTACTGCGTCAATGATTTTTTTTGCAGTAAGTTCTGTAGAACGAGCCCCCGTGCATGAGACAACTTCTTCTCCAAGAAGAGTACCGCCAAAGTCATCAGCGCCATATTGTAGAGCCATTTGCGCCATACCAATTCCATTTGTAAGCCAAGAAGATTGAATGTGTGGTATCAATCCGTCGTACATCATCCTAGAAATTGCGATCATCTTTAGTAATTGAGAACCTCCAGCTGAGTAAGTCACTGTGTTTTCTTGTTGCATCAGAGTATTGTTTGGTTCAAAACTCCATGGAATAAATGCCATGAATCCTTCTGTTTTTTCTTGTAGTTTTGCAATCTTGACAAAGTGTTCTGCAATGTCCCTGTTGCTTTCTACGTGCCCATACATCATAGTTGCAGAAGCTGGCAGTCCCATACTATGTGCTTCTTCCATTATTCTTAACCATTGATCACTTGAGATCTTTTTTGGACTGATTACATCCTTTACAGAATCTACTAGAATTTCTGCCCCCGCGCCAGGAACTGACTGCAGTCCTGCTTCTTTTAGTCTAGAAAGAACTTCTTTTGTACTAGATTTTTCAACTCTTGCAATCATATCAATTTCGGATGCAGAAAGTCCATGTACTCCAACTGTTGGGAATTTCTTTCTAATCAATTTGAATGCGTCTTCATAATATTCAATTCCAAGTTTTGGATTGTGACCACCCTGGATCAATACTTGTGTAATTCTAAACATCTCCCATGCTGTTTTGACACGTGATTCAATTTCTTCTAGCGATATGGTGTATGATTCTTCATGTTCTGGTGGTCTGTAAAATGCACAGAATTTGCAATCGGTAATGCAGACGTTTGTATAATTTAGTATCATGTTATTTACAAATGAAACTTTTTTTCCGTATTTTTGTAGAGTCAAATGACCAGCCACTAATCCCATGAGATGTACGTTGTCAGATTCTAGAAGCCTAACACAGTCTTCTAAGCTAGGTCGTTTGCCTGCAAGCGAGTTTTCAAGAACATCACATATTTCAGAAGCGTAAAGATCCTTTGTTATCTGACTCATTTTGTTTTTGCTTTCGTTTTATGCTATTTAATCCTTTGATGGCCTGGGATACACAATCTCTCGCTATTTTTAAGTAGGGTACACCAAGGAATATCTCTTAATGGTATCTGGACTTCAGATCAGATTAAATCGGATTTTAAGATCAGGAAAGATGCTTTGTATCCCAATGGATCATGGAATTTCAAGCGGTCCAATCAAAGGACTTGAAGATCCTCATAATGTAATTTACACTTGTCAACACTATGGACTAACTTCGGTCATAGTCAACAGAGGAATTTTAAAAACACTTCCCAAACCACCTGCGATTGGTGTACTAGTCCACTATTCAAGTAGCACTTCACTTTCCAAATCACCAAATAGGAAAATGCTCACAGGTTCTGTTGAAGATGCGTTAAGACTTGGTGCAGACGGTGTTTCTCTTCATATCAATATAGGTGGAAAAGAAGAACCTGAAATGCTTGAGCAGCTTGGAAAGATGGCAGATGATTGTCACAAATGGGATATGCCGCTTTTAGCTATGATGTATCCAAGAGGAGAGAACATCAAAGACCCACATGATCCGGAAATTGTAGCTCATGTTGCAAGAATTGGAGCAGAAATGGGTGCAGATATTGTAAAAACCGTATACACTGGAGATTTTGATTCGTTTGCTAGCATTGTCAAAAGCACTCCTGTTCCAATAGTGATAGCTGGTGGTCCCAAAGCAAAAACTGACAAAGACATTTTGGAAATGACAGAAGAAGCAATGAGGGCAGGTGCAAAAGGAGTAACATATGGAAGAAATATCTTCGAACACAAGCGACCCGACAGAATGACCGAGGCTTTAGCAGGAATCATATTTAGAAAAGAAACTGCAAAGGAAGCGGCAAAACGACTTGACAAAAAATAGAGAGCTGATAATATCCCCAAAAGTGTCAAGGGGACAGATTAGCAAATTTCTTTTAGAACTTGAGAGGGAAGGAATCAAGATTGTCAATGTAGACCCTAAGAGTTTGAAAGGAATCAAGACAAAGCTAGCAACTCTGTATAACTCAGAGAATGCAAACTATGTAATACTAGACAAGGTTACTTCGTCAAAACCCAAGGGCAAAAAGGTAGGAATCAGATTCAGGGTTTTATCAAATGCTGACATTGAGGACATACTCAAATTAGCAAAGACTGGAATTGATTTTGTTATCGTAGATGTAAAAGATTGGAAAATAATTCCACTTGAAAATATCATAGCAAAATTACACAAACTACACACCAGAATATTTGCACTTGCAAATAATCCCGAAGAAGTAAGGAAGATGTTTTCAATTTTAGAAATAGGTGTTGATGGAGTAATATTTTCAACTAGTTCCATTAATGAAGTAAGAGAAGCTCTAGTGTATCTAGGATCTAAATCTTTTGAGTTAAAACCAGCAAAAATTTTGGAGATAAAAGAAGTAGGAAATGGCGAGCGAGTATGTGTGGATACTGCTTCCATGCTTCACAGAGGAGAAGGAATGTTAATTGGAAGTAGATCAAACTTTTTGTTTCTAGTCCATAATGAATCGGTTGGATCTTCTTTTACTTCGCCAAGACCATTTAGAGTAAATGCAGGAGCAGTTCATTGTTACACAATCTCTCCAGATGGAACTACAAAATATTTATCAGAATTAGAAACAGGTTCCGAAGTCCTAGTTTTGGATTCAAAAGGTAAGGCTAGAAGAGCAACAGTTGGTCGCTCCAAAATAGAGAGTAGGCCCATGCTTATGATAAAAGCACAGGTTGGAGACGAAGTAGGTGGAATAATTGCACAAAATGCTGAGACAATACGCTTTGTGAGACCAAATGGCCATTTAGTATCTGTTACACATCTCAAAAAAGGAGATATTGTATTAGCACATTCCAAACCAGCTACTGGAAGACATTTTGGTATGGAAGTAGATGACGAATACATTATTGAAAAATAATATTTTCTCTACCGAGAATTAGAGAATTCTTTAAATCGCATAATCAAAGCATAGGTAGTTGATGCCTGAGAACGATAAGATTGTAGAGTTTGTTGATTTATGTGTAATATGCAGACATGGGATAACCCGTGGAGCTTTGGTTTTTGTAGACAAGAAAGCGTATCATTTTAGTTGTTATGCAGCATTTGGACAAAAGGTTGGCAACGTAAAACCATCTTGATAAAAATTCATAAAAAACTAAATCGTGAAGAATTATTTTTCTTGTATTTTCACATGAAGTAGTGCTGTTTCTTTTTCAAATTTTTCAGGCATTATTAATAATAGACCACCTGTACTGACAACACCATCACAAGTTCCTATGTAATTATAACGGCTTACTGCAAAGCAACCTTCTTCAGAATAGTATCTGAATTTTTCTCCCTTGAGATAATTTTCATAATTAATTTTTGATGGTACTACAAACACATCAAATTCACTAGTTTTGTCATCAATACCTACATCAAAATTAATTGCGGTTTCATCCCTCATTGTGCATATAGGAACAAATAGTGCTTGTTTTGGCTTTACGAAATATTCTGCGGGTATTGCAGCATATTTTGCTTTTTTAATTACTGGGAACATCATATTATTTGGATCTGAACTATGCTCCAAGCCTAGGGCATGACCAAATTCGTGTATTGTGAGAAAAGATATAGAATCTTGATCAAACGAGTGCCACGTTCCATCACATCCAGTATCTCCAACACTAATATCAATACGATTTTGATTTATCGTATAACCATCGTATACACCGTTTGATTCTTTTATCCATTTGACAACGATATTTGCGTTTTGAGGAGATCTTACCACATTAAATTCAACTCCAGTGTTTTTCTTCCAGAATGTGGTAGCATCATTAACTGCATCTTGTGCTCTTATAGCCCAATCTGGCAGAGGTTCAACATAGACAGTATATTTTTTTATTCCGTTCGTTAATTTGTAAGAAGTTGAATCAGAGAATTTTTCTTTGTTGTCAGATTTAGCTGAATTTGTTACAGTTTTTCTGTCGCTGTGAAGTAGTATAAGTTCATCATATGTAAGTTCGTTTATTTTCGAAGCTGGTTTGAATTTTTGATTTATGCTAAGACTGAGTTTTATTCGGTATTCTTCGTTTTCTGCTCGCAAAATATCCAATTCCTGTCTGTTGACTTCGTTTTTAGCTTTAAGATATCCAAGTTCAGCTTGTGAATCAGTAGTTTCAGGTGTAACAGATGCTAGCTTTTCTTGGTATTTGGCATTCTGTTCCTTGATTGATTGTATTTGGTTTTGGTATTTTGTAATTTCAGAACGAAGTTTTTCTACGTCGTCCTTTGATTGAGTACTAGAAACAAGACTGTCTACTTTATTTTTGAATTCATCATTTTGAGTTTTTAGTGTCTTTATCTGATCTTGGTATTTAGAAATCTCTTTTTTGAGCAGATTTAGTCCGCTTTCTGAATCCTTGTCTGGTGTTTTAGAATTTAATTGATTTTTAATTTCTGTATTTTCAGTTGATAAAGAGTCTATTTTGTTTTTGAATTCAGTGTTTTCATTAACTAAGGAGTCTAGTTTTTCTCTATATTGTGTATTTTCATCTGCTTTTAGTGCTATTTGGCTTTTGTAATTTGTGATTTGTAATTGGAGGAATTCAAGTTCAGCCTTTGTCTTATTATCAGTGATAAGAACATTCATTTTATTTTTGAATTCGTCGTTTTGAGCTTTTAGTGTCTTTATCTCTTTTTTATATTTGCCAATTTCGTTTTGAATTTTATTTATTTCGTCTTTTTTAGGAACTTCACTTAGTAGGGTGTCTATTTTGCTTTTGTATTCTGTGTTTACAGCTTTTAGTGTTTTTAATTCATTTTGATATTTGTCGATTTCCAGATTAAGTTGATTTAGCTCATCCTGATGTTTCTTACTAACTGTCACAGATCTTAGTTTATCCTGATATTCTTCATTTTCTGCAGTCAGAAAGTTTAGTTGATTTTTATATTCTTGATTTTCTGCACTTAATGATTCAATTAGATTTTCATATCCTTGGTTTTTGGCTTTGATAGTATTGAGATCATTTTGTAATCTTTTATTTTGTTCACTAAGATAACCGGTAGCATCTTTGCCAGTCAGACCCTTGCTTTCCTTTAGCGTCAGTATTTCGATACGAAATTCTTCATTTTCTGACCTTAGGATGTTTAGCTCTTCCCGATTCACATCGTTTTTGGCTCGCAGATATTCTACTTCTCTTTGCATTTCTGGAAATAGGTTTTCTGCAGATATGGAAAGAATACCGTTTTCGATTAGATATGTTATGGAATTGGCAAATTCTAAATCTGATATTTTTCCCTCAGCCCATAAGGTGATGATCTTTTTTATCCAATCAGGAATTCTGGATCCTGTTTCAGCAAAGGCGTTAATCGGAAGTAACAGAAAAGAAAGCATCACAAATAACACTATGCATATTATTACTTTGCTCAACTGCATATATTACAGGAAAAGGAAAGTAATAATCTAATCGTTACTTTACCACATGAATAATATAATATAGTTATTCATGAGATGAAAAATTGTTAAAAAGGAATTATTTTATTTTCTTTTTTAGTTGATTTACTTCTACCATTTCCTCTCTTAGGTGTTTTCTCAGAATTGCCTCATGTTCACGCTTGTGTCTCCAATATATGGTCATGATGCTCTTTCTTGATTTTGCCTTTTTTATTGCAGAAGAATATTTCCTGTGACTTTTTTCAACACTTCGGAAATAGCTTTTGGTGTTTGATGTAACCATGGTTTGGTTTAGTTAGGTTCGTAGATAACCTTTACGAAATAAAAGATCAGAGGTCTAGTGGTTCTGGTTTTTTCCAATATGGAACAAGTTGCATGTTTCTAAGTGATGGCTGTTCCATTGTTCTTTTTTGTGCAATCTTTACATATTTTGCAGATTTGTCTACACCGATGTATTTTCGTTTGAGAAATTTGGCCATTTTAGTTGTCTGGCCACTTCCAACAAATGGATCCAGCACTAGATCGCCTGCATTACTGTAAAGTTGAATCAATCTATAAGGAATTTCTTCTGGAAACGCAGCTGGATGAAATTTTCTGTAACTTGGAGGTACTGGTGCAATATGCCACACAGAGTTCGCAATTTCTTTTTTCATCAAATCATTGATTTTTAATTTACTTTTTTTGTCCTTAATATTAGAAAATGGTGGTTTTCTAAGAATTATGATTTGTTCATGCATGATGTTTGGATAATAATACGTAGGATACGGGTGTTGTACGGTTACTCTGAATCGTTTTTTTCCACCTGTAACTTTATTCCAAACTATTTCTTCAAAAAACTTCCATCCAATTTCTTTTTTTGTTAGATCCACAAGCAAGATTGCGGGAAGAGGGAGCTTGGTTTTTCCTTCAACAAGCTCGTTTCCTATAACTATACAACAATAACCTCCTGGTTTTGTAACCTTGTATACTTGAGAAAATACTTCTCTCATCTCGTCTACCCAGCTATCAAGCGATGCACCTACTGTTCCCCTATACCAATCACTTGAGGTTTGGTGTTCTTGGTAGTTTATTGCATTATGATATGGTGGCGAAGTTACAGTAAGTGCAACTTTGTCTTTACCTATTTTAGAAAGATCTAGCGAATCAGCATTAACAATAGAATTTGGTTTCCACACGGAAATCATGATTTGATTCACTATATAATATTTGGAATGGTGAGCAAAAACACACCTTTAACAATTTAGAATTTTTGTTTTTTAGAACGTCTAGTATAAGATTGCTATTTAGTTAACATTAATCAAATCGGACATACGTTTATCTGTGTTTATACTTTAACTACAGAGAATGAAAAGAATAGAAATTCATACAAAAATAGAACACCTAAGACCTATCCTTGATGCATTAAACAAAATCGGAGTAAGTGGAATTACTGTTGCCCAAATTAGAGGAAGAGGTTCTGCTGAGCCTCCCATGATCTCAGGACTCAGAGGAACTGCCAAATATGCAGCTGATTTCAATACTCGTAATCTAATTTACACAATTGTTGAAGACTCTAAATCTGAAGAGATAATCCAGGCAATTCTAAAGGCAGTTGATAGTGGCGGAGAAAAGGTCTTTGGTAAGATCTTTGTAACACAAATTGAAGATGCTATAGATTTAGGAACAGGACTTAGAGGCTCAGATGCTTTAAAATAAAATATGGCCAGTATAAAAACCAGTTATAAAAATAATTGAGTTTTTTAATATTTGAACAAACGCTTAATTTTGCAATTTATGACACATAATTATGGTAAACAGGACCTGCGTTACACTAGCTGAATCAAGTCCAGCAAAGCTACGTTCTAGGATAAGAATGGCATTAAAAAGATCAGACTATACAGAGTTGCGATTTGATTTCATGGAACCGATCAAAGTCCCACTTGCTCTTAATCTAGTAAAAAAAGACTTGAAAAGATGCATCTGTACATTAAGACCAAAATCAGAAGGTGGCAAGTTTTCTGCTAATGAAAAAGACAGAATTTCAATATTAAAACTGATTGCAGAATATGATCCATACATGCTTGATGTTGAATTCAACACAATAAGAAAAAACAAGGACCTTCGTCAGTATCTAAAAAGAACAAAAACAGATTTGCTTGTATCATGGCATGATTTCAAAAAAACCCCAGATGACGATGTATTAAGAAAGATGTTAATCCAGATGAGCAGATTTTCAAAAAACATCAAGATCGTGACAACTGCAAGGACAATAGGTGATTCCATGAAAGTTTTATCACTGTATAGAAACTTACCAAAAAATCATAATCTGATTGCCTTTGCAATGGGTGACAGCGGACGCATGTCTAGAATTCTGTGTACCAATCTTGGCAGCCCTTACACTTATGTCGCACTTGGTAAGCCAGTCGCTCCAGGTCAGTT
>Ga0247727_10018108_pt1 | contig 11129 bp, 7 predicted proteins | sample WisWelCaveWW1625_FD_202498 | JGI IMG/M metagenome (GOLD analysis project Ga0247727, IMG submission 202498) | Biofilm microbial communities from Wishing Well Cave, Virginia, United States - WW16-25 | ecosystem: Environmental > Aquatic > Deep subsurface > Groundwater > Cave microbial mat | place...
TAATCGAGGTGGTGATTGCATTGTCATCTTGCACGAGTGATTTATCTGTGCGCAAGCCCAATGGTGTATATGTGAAGATGCGACTTTTTCCCTGCAATTTTTGACTCCACGCTTCGCGCGTGCGGTCAGTTGTTAGCGCCTCCAGTTGTGTGACTGACGTCTGGGAGTCGTCCAGTAAACGGGCATTTTCAATTGCCACTGCCACCTGGTCCGCGAGGGTTTGTAGAATATCAACGTCTTCCATGCTGAATGCCTGCGGTTTGTCTGAATGAATATCCAATACTCCCAAAACTGTATTGCGTATCAACAACGGTAGGGCAACTTCTGAACGGGTCATTGGAAGGTCAGGGTTGTTGAACAAAACGGCATCAGTCCCAACGTCCATAACGATGCGAGGTTTTTTCTGTGTCAATGCGTAGCCAACGATACCCAGCGCCCCAACAGATAACGAGTGACCGTTCGCTATCATCCTCAAGCCGCCCTCTGATGATGCTGCCTGCAAAACAGCTTCATCGCCCGCCTCATTGATCAGGAAAATGCCGGTGTGATAGAACCCAAATTGATCGCTAACCAGCCTAACAACAATATCCAAAAGCGAAGCGAGGTCATGAACTTCTGCCGTTTGGCGTGCAATGAAAGACGCGGCGCGTAGTTGGTCGGTCTTTCGCACAAGATCTGCAGTTCTTTCCGCAACTCGTTGCTCCAGATCATTTATCAGGTCGTTCAGATTCGCAGTCATTGAGTTGAAATCAGTGGCGAGTTCTGCCAGTTCGCGAGTCTCTGGAATATTTGTGATTCTGTAGGTGAAATCTCCCTTGCTTATTTTTTCAGCAGCGTCTCGTAAACCGACAATGGGTTTGGCGAGATAATTTGCAGAGATGATACCGGCAATAATAAGCAACGGCAGCGTGCTGAGGAAGATTGTAATTAGCCGGACAAGAAATTCTCGTTCCTGTGCGACGATTGTGTTGGCAGTTATGTCTACACCTAAAACACCGACTCGCTCGCCATCTGATGTGAAAATTGGCGTGTATCCCGATAAAAATGTTCCAAATTCGTCGGTATAAAAATCCGGCTCAAGCATTGTGCTGGTCATAGTATCGAAACTTTCAACCAATGTTGCACTGGGTTCTTCGTATTTATCTCCAAATTCAGATATGAGTGGCTCACCAGGGAAGCCTGCGTCCACAACGAAATAAATTCCTTGTTCTACATCCTTCCTCATCGTGTATACAAATCTCAGTTCTGGCTCAGATCGTTTGATCTTTAGATTTTGCTCATGGATAATTTCGAAATTTTCGTCATGCGCGGCTTGAACCTTTAATAGGGTATCACCTTCTTGTTGCAATCCAGCAAGGGCGGTGATATTTTCAAGGCGGTGACGCAAACTACTGCGTAATTCCTGACGGAAATTGATATATAAAACGGAAGACACACCCGCGGCGAACAGTGCCGCAATAATTATCAGCACTATAGCAAGTCTGGTTCGAAGGGTGGGATATTTGCGTTTCTGCATCGTTTCATTGATCCAATGATTATTGCCCAACCGCTTGTTCGTTCTCCGGTTTGCGGGCATCTTCCATATTCAGTTCAATCGTTACCTGTGATGCGTTCAGACGCCTGCCAAGTTCTTTGACGACAGTTTGCAAGACACCATCAATTGTTGCTGAGGACCAAATCTTCGAGTTGACCTCTGCCAACATGCGTTCGCGGACCGCTACTTGCCGGCTTTCGCTTACGAGTCTGGCGTTCTCAAGGGCAACGGCAGCTTGTGTTGCCACGGCATTTGCAAGGCTTCGTTGATCCTGTGTCCACTCGTCATTTCCCTCAAGCATGATTTGGCCGAGTATTTGATCGCGCAAACTAATGGACACCTCCATTTTCTGGGAATTTTCGTGGGATTCATCGCCGACGCCGTATTCTAATTTCTCATTCTGTACTGAATATCCACTCCAGCCTTCCTGCAGATATTGCTGCTGAACCGCACGCATTTCTTTAATGACCTGCCGCGCTTCCTGATAGAGACGGGCGTTTTCAAGCGCGATAGCAACCTGTCCTGCCATATTTTGCATCGTCGCGATTATCTGAGGACCGAAATCCGCTTCCCTCATGGATTGGACATTCAACGCTCCAAGCACGCGATCACCAACCAGCAGAGGAAGCGCGATCTCGGAGCGTGTGTAGGGGAGGAGCGGGTTCTCGAATCGTTGCTTTTCTTCCGATGCGATTTGCGCGATGCGCGGTGATTTTTCACGGATTGCTTTGCCAACCATGTTTTTCTCTGTCACTTCAAGGCGGTGATGATTTTGTTTGAGAACATTGCCTGCATCGCCGGTTGCCTCTTTAAGTTCAGCCCATTTTTCACTTGGATCCAAAAGATAGATCGCTGCGTAGTAATAACCGAATTGTTCTGGAAACAATTTAATTACACGGGCAAGCAGTTCATCTGGGTCAAGGCTGGATGCGGCAACTCTCCCAACTTCATTTGTTGCAGTGAGTTGTTTTGTCCGTTCGGCAACTTGTTGTTCAAGTGTGTTTTGCAACGATTCGAACTGTGATACCATGCGATTGAAATGAATGGTCACAATGCCAAGTTCGTCTGTTGCGCCAACGGGCGCCCGTTTGGTTAAGTCGCCCTGTTCGATTGTTGTGAATGTATCAATCAAATCCCTGATCGGATCAGAAACTGACTTGGAGACATAATACGAGAACCCTGCTCCAAGCATAAGGGCCAGTGTACTCAAGAGAATGGATTGGACTTGCAGGCTTCTGAAGCTCTCCAACGAACTGACCTCTGAATAAAGGATCCGAACGGTTTGTTGATAGCCGATCGGAGCAATCAAAAGGACGCCAATGGCAATTAATCCCAGGGTCAGGATTTGGAACTTTCCACTCAACAATGCGCCAAAACGACCACTTAGTTGCGTCTCAAAATTATGTGGAACCAAAATCAGCCGCGCGGGAAGATTGAGACGTTCGATCATGAGGATCGCAAGGATTGTCGAACCGAGCAAGGCAACAAACCCTCCAAGGAGAACATAAGCTGGGTCAGGAGAATTGAGGGAAGTGGGCTGGAAGGGTGAAGAGATGACTTCACTTTGCGATAATGTGATGAAAAAAACGGGCATTATGTCAACAATAAGAACGATAATTCCAGATGCAATTCCATAGCGCCAGGTAAGGCTCGTTATCTCGCGCCATGCTAGAAACTCCTCATCAAGATCTGGTTTAAGTAAGCCTGTTGCCCAATTGTTCAGTCTGTTGCGCGCTGTAGATGTCATCAGCCAACTGATTCCAAGAAGGATCAGATTGCTTAATATGATCAAGAACGGAACCACCCGAGAAAAAGCCCGTAATTGTTGTTCATTAAATTCCGCATTGAGGTTAATGGATATAATGCCGGGAAGCGCTCCCAACAGCCCAATGAGTTGGGCAAACGCAATAACGATGATGATGTACCATCCGCCTGTGCGGGACAAAAGTTGATCGAGCGAGAACCGTTTACTCATTAGTTGCCATCTTCTTATCACTCGATTTGACTGGAGTTACTCCCACCTTGATCCTGGCGCTGTTCGCGCCAATGGCACGCGTCAATTCGCTGACTGTCGTTGTGAGGATGGATTCCATATCAGTCGTGCGGCGAATCTTGTCAGAGATCTCAAACAGGACGCGTTCGCGCTCTGCCTGTGCACGGATTTGTTCAAGAAGCCTCGCATTTGCGATAATTGCCGCAAGGCTTCCGCCTAGTGTGCCTAACAACTCCTCGTCATTTTCTGCATACGCCGATACCTGTTCGCTTTCAACATTTAGAACACCCAGAACTTCGCTGCGATATAGGAGAGGGATTGCTATCTCTGAGCGAGTGTTTGGGCTTCCCTCGATGTATCGGGTATCCTGAAGAGTGTTGTTGACGCGCAAGGTTTTGCGGTGTGCCGCAGCCCAGCCCGTGATTCCATTTCCTAACGGGATGCGCAGATCGAAAATATCATCTGCGTATCCTACTGCGGCTCTTACAATGAGCATTTTCCTTTCATGGTCAACTAATAAAATGGAAACACGATCTCCGCCAAGCGTTACCTGTAATCCATTCACTGCAGATTGCAGCGCCTCCTCCAGTGTCGTTCCAGAGGCGGCTGTTGTGGTGATATGATGCAACAAACGATGTTGTGCAAGGTGCTCCTGTGTTTCGGCAAATAGCTCAGTATTAACAACTGCGATTGCAAGCTGGTCGGCAAGAATTTGCAATGTGCGGAGGTTATCTTGCGAAAATGCATACGTCTGTTTGCTTTGCACGTCCAGGACTCCTACGATTCTTTCACCAATCTTTAGGGGAATTGTCGCCTCCGACCGGGTTTCGGGTAATAGGGGATTAGAGTGATATATCGCATCGCGCGCCGTATCATTGACAACGAGTTCTTCACCTTTCCCGGCTACAAAGCCAATCACAGATCTTGATCCAATGCCGAGCTTGTAGCCCGCTCGTTTCATCTGTGCTCCTGCCTCCCCTGTAGCTTCTCGGATCACAACAAACTCACCTGGCAGGTCTTTAAGAAAGACGCCTGCATGATAAAACTCAAAGCGCGAACGAATCAAATTGACTGCTTTTTGCAGGAGTTCATCGAGTTCAAGGGAACTGCTAATATCGCGTGCAATTTCCGCAGCGGTTTCGAATTGGAGCGCGGCGTGGCGGCTTTGATCCAGAAGGCGAACATTGTAAATTGCTCCTGAGACCTGGTTGGCAACTGCAGTGACAAATCGCAAATCATTATCGCTGAAACTGTGCTCCTTCTCCAGATCTTGAATGATGATGACGCCAATCGCTTCGCCGCGCACGATCATAGGAACTCCCAGCCAGGATTTTGCCGCTCTTCCCGCGATTTTGGCGCCCATGGCAATTGAGCGTTTTTCAGTATCTTCCACCAGCATCAAAGGTTCTTTCGTACGGATCAAGAGTGACGTTAATCCCTCGCCCAGTGGAAAGGTGTCAAGGGAAGAAAATCTTCCTTCCTCCCAAAGATAGGGAATGTTGATGGAATTTGTCTTTGGGTCGTAGAGTGCGATGACAATTCCATGATCGCCTACTACCAGACGGATTTGCTCATGGATCGCAGTATAAAAAGCATGAAGATCACTGACCGTTGCCGCGTTGGCGGCAAGGATGTTCAGCGCGCTCATTTCCTTGGATTGGCGGTCATCAAGGATTTGAGCTGGCGATGCGTTTTGTTCAAGAATCGTTGTAGTCAAGCGGATCGTACGAACATATGAATTGATAACATCGTCATTTAGATCTTGCCCTGTTCGTGCGCCAATTAAGAGAAGACCGCGCAAATGTCCATTTTGCAGGATCGGAACATACGCGGCCGCCTCGCATCCCAGCTGAAGTGGATAAGCAGTTAATGGCGGCGGCAGTGACGAAACGTCCCGCAGATCTAATTGAATCGGACCGTTCTTAAGATGGCTCTCTATCTCGTTTAGAGAAAGGTCGCTGCCGCGAGGCACGGTAGCCTGAGCGTCCCGCGCCTGTGGATCTGAATACTGGAATAAATGCAAGCGGTCACCATCCACTGTAAAGTAAACAGTGACAAAGAAGTGGTTTTTGTTAATGGAAATTAGACCCATAGTGAAACAGGTGGTTTAACTAAATTCCCAAACTGATTCTCCGCTTAATATGCGGCGGATCTGATCGGGGAATTTGTCGGGGTCAAGCGGTTTGCCCAGGAAGCCATCGAAGCCTGAATCTTTCGCTTTGTTCATTTGGTCTGTGCTTGCTTCTGCAGTCACAGCAATGATCGGGATGGATTTAAGCCTTTCCGACGCGCGGATTTTTTTCAGCGCGCCATACCCATCTTCATATGGAAGGCGAATGTCCATCAAGATCAAATCCAGGCGTTGCAGGGTATCCGCATACTCTACAACTTCATAACCCGAGGTCTTCCACTCGCAATGGATTCCGAGATAGCCCAGCATTCGGGCAATCAACACAAAATTTGCAACATTATCCTCAACGACCAGAACCGTTGCGTCTTTTGGAATATTCGGTTTCTTAATAGGTTGTGTATCGGTAATATTTTCAGACATTTGCTCTCCTTGTAAGGAATCTTTCGATCTCCCTGGTCAATTGATCAACATCGAGTGGTTTTTGTATGTAGCCGTCACAGCCTGCTTCAAATGTTTTTTCCTTGTCGCCGCGCATGACATTTGCAGTTAACGCAAGGATCGGGACCCGTTCAAACCCGGGTATGGATTTGATCTTTGCCGTCAAAGTGTAACCGTCCATATCTGGCATATTAATATCCATTAAGATCAAATCTGGCCGGGAAGTCTTTAGTAAATTGAGGGCATCGCTTGCGTTCATGGCTTCAATCAACTTATAATCCTCGGCAAGCAAAATGCGCCTGACAAGCATGCGATTATCGGAGTTATCTTCAACATATAAAATTGTGCCTTTATCTTCTGGTAGAGTCATTTCAACGGAACCTCCGAGCCTGATTCTACTTATGACCTTTGGGGGAACGCATAACAGCTACCTTACAAATTACCAAACAAAAATGTCGAGGGAGTCTCTCCTCGACATTAAGCGGGTGATGGGACTCGAACCCACGATATCTTGCTTGGGAAGCAAGCGTTCTACCACTGAACTACACCCGCATACTGGATGGGATTATAGCCAGCGGAAAGATGGATGTCAATGAAAATAAACTGACTTATCCTGAGCGGAGCGGGCGTTTTCAGGCACAGTCGACACTTGCGCCTCGCGCGCGCCTGCCCTGGTTCCTTTGAGACGTGCCAGAGAGTACAAGTGAGGACATATCGTTTCGACACGGTGAGCGAAAGACGAACCGTCAACGCAGGCATTCCCGGCCGATTATTGCTCCCGTTTAAGAAGCTTGTTCGCCAGGTCAAATAGGGACTCGCCCGCATCTCCCTGCGGATCAGCCTCGCGCAGACTCCTCAATGCCAAGTCCGTCATCTGCTTCGACGCATCTTGTGCAGCGATCAACCCACCTTCGCTCGTCAGCAGGCGCGCCGTCTCTTCCACATCTTCAGGCTTAATCGGTCCTTGCGCCCAGCGGTCCGCGAACTTTCCTCTCCTGTCCAAGCCAGCCAGCACTGGGAGGGAATTTTTCCCTTCCACCAAATCACTCGCCACAGACTTGCCGGTCAATTTCTCATCCCCCCAGATCCCAAGAATATCATCCTGTACCTGAAACGCGAGACCGAGATAATGCCCAAACGAGCGGTATGCTTCCTGCTTTTCCTCATGCGCTCCGCCGAGCAACGAGCCGATATGACAGCAGGCGGAGAGCAGCGCGGCGGTCTTACCTGAGATCATGGGCCAGTAATCTTCCACTGATAGATCATTGCGCTCCTCATAGGACATATCCAGGAACTGTCCGCGTGTTAACTCGAGGCATGTATTATGCAAAACCTCTGCGGCTCGGACGACAACTTCTGCGGGGTAATTGTTTTTTAAATCAATGATCGCCTGATTGGAAGTGACAAACAACGCATCCCCAACATTGATTGCCATCGGCGCGCCCCATTTCACCCATGCGGTATCGCGTCCGCGCCGTTTGGGTGAGTTATCCTGAATATCATCATGGGCAAGAGAAAAATTATGCACCAATTCAACTGCGGCGGCAGCAGGTAAGGCGGATTGCCAATCCGCCCCACATGAAGCGGTTGACAATAGAACCAGCAACGGACGAATCCTCTTTCCTGTTGCCTCTGGTCCTGCGCCTTCGCCCGTCCAGCCCATGTGATAGGCAAGCATCTCGTGAAATGGTTTCGTGCGCGGTGTGTCCAGTCGCGAAACTTGTCGTTGGAGTTCCAGTTCGATGTGAGAAAGAAGCTGCTTTGTATCCATGAATTAAAGAATTCCCATCTGAAGTAATTCGTCTTTCAGTTGGTTGGATGATTGAAAGTGGATGGTTGCAAACCCCATTGTATTCGCCTGATTGATATTTGGCAACGAGTCATCAATAAACAAACATTCCTCGGCAGGCCTTCCGATCTTGTCCAACATGATTCGATAGATCTCAGGCTCCGGCTTGACGAATCCTACCGCACCTGAAATGACCATATCATCGAACAGATCAAAAAAATCATATTTCTGGCGCGCGTGTGGAAACGTTTCGGCTGACCAGTTGCTAAAACCATAAAGAAGGTATCCAGCCTGCTTGAGTTGTTTCAATATTTCCACGGTGCCAGTAAACGCATCGCCAATTGAATCTACCCAATTCTCATGATACGCTCTAATCAGATCGGCGTATTGTGGAAATTGTTCTGAAAGAATCGCAACACCTTCTGCAAATGGGCGGCCCTTATCCTGGTGAGCGTTCCATTCCATGAAATTAACTTCCTGCAGGAATCGTTCCATTCCCTCAGTGTCGTTTGGGAAATAACGGCGATACACATTTCTTGGATTCCAATCAAGCAGGACGTTTCCGTAATCGAAGATGATGGCTTTGATGGTCGAAGACGTCATGCCTTGATCTTTTCTCCTTTGGGATCAAACAATGGCTCTTTCTGGACCTCAGCCCGAATCTCAACCCCGAAACATTCAACGCTAACGCGCGTTCCCGCTTTCGCCAGTTCAATGGGGAGGTAGCCGTAAGCTATACTTTTGTTTATCGAATATCCATATCCACCAGACGTGACCCACCCCACGACCTTATCCTCATAGCGAATCGGTTCGCTACCAAAGACGATTGTGTTCGGGTCGTCCAGAATTATGCAACACAATTTTTGTTTTACACCTTCCGCCTTCTGTTTTTGAAGCGATGTCTTACCCATAAAATCTGCATTTTTATTCAATGCAACTGCGAAACCCAAACCTGCCTCATAAGGTGTGTAATCAGGCGTAATGTCCGCGCTCCAGTAGCGATAACCTTTTTCGAGCCGCAATGACTCAATCGCTTTGTATCCTGCCGCGACCATGCCGAACGGTTTGCCTGCTTGCCACAGTGTGTCCCAAAGTTGCTCTCCATATTCAGACGGCGCATAAAACTCCCAGCCGAGTTCACCGACATACGTAACGCGCAAAGCCAGTGCTGGGATATTGCCAATCGTAATTTGCTTCGCGGTCATGTAGGGAAACGCTGAATTGGACACATCATCCCGCGTCACCTTTTGCAAAATGTCGCGCGCCCGCGGACCCCATAAGCCAAAACACGTTCGCGCGGATGCAATATCGTTGACATAAACAGTTCCATCCAGCGGCATGTACCTTCGCAGGTGAGTCATGTCATGTGTGCCGAAGGCTGTGCCTGTGACAATCATGAATCTATCAGGCGCGAAGCGAGTCGCGGTGAAGTCACATTCAATGCCGCCGCGCGCATTTAGCATTTGAGTATAGATGACAGAGCCAATCGGTTTATCAATATCATTCGCGCATAAGCGTTGTAGAAAATCCAATGCGCCTTGTCCCTGCACTTCAATTTTCGAGAACGATGTCTCATCGAATAAGCCTGCGGATTCGCGCGTGGCGCGCGTCTCTGCGGCGATGGCAGATGACCAATTGTCACGCGCCCAGCCCGAGAGGTCAGGGATTGATGCGGCTCTTGAATCCTTTTCATTGGGTTTGAACCAGTTCGGTCGTTCCCATCCACCTTTTTCGCCGAAGACCGCGCCCAAATCCTGCAAGCGATGATACGCAGGCGATGCCCTTAGAGGCCGCGCAGACTCGCGTTCCTCGTATGGCATGTGAATGTCATAATATTTTGCATACGTTTCGATTGTGCGCGCAAGCGTGTAAGGCTGGCTTCCATATTGATTGCCGAAACGCCGCGCGTCGAGTTTGAACATGTCCCATTCGGGGTGACCATCAATGATCCACTCAGCCATCGCTTTGCCGATGCCGCCCGCACCCGCGATGCCATGCGCGCAAAACGCGCACGCAACCCAAAAGCCGCGCACCGCTGTTGGACCAAGCAAATATTCAGAGTCGGGCGTGAAGCCTTCGGGTCCATTCAAGAGTTGAACGATCTCAACACTTTCCATCGAGGGAACGCGCTTGATGATATTTTCCATCAACGGCGTGAAGCGCTCCCAATCGGGTTCAAGCAATTTGAAATTCCAATCTTGCGGCACACCGTTGAGTCCCCAGGGTTGAGGTTGCCTTTCGTATCCACCCGCGACCATGCCGCTTTCACTGCCGCGAAAATAAACAAGATTATCGGGGTCACGCATCGTCGGCATTTTTTGCGGTTGATCTTTGACTGGCTTTGTAATGAGATACAAATGCGCCATCGGGATGATTGGCAACGTGATGCCAACCATATTGGCGATGTCGTTGCCCCATAACCCTGCCGCGTTGATGACGACCTCGGTTCTTATCACGCCTTGATCTGTTACCACTTCCTTGACCTCATTATTGCTGACAGTGATTCCCGTCACGCGCGTATTCATCATGAACTTCGCGCCGCGACTCTTCGCTCCCGCCGCGAGCGCGTTGGTTAATCCCGTTGGGTCGATCTGTCCATCGGTGGGGAGGTAGACTCCGCCTTTGACGTCAGCGAGCGACATCAGCGGAAATAAATCCAGACATTCCTTTGGCGAGATAATTTCAAGCGGCATTCCAAAGGCTTTGGAATATCCAACTACGCGCTTGAGTTCTTCGAGCCGCGCATCAGACGAAGCGATTCGCAAACTGCCAACTTCATCCCAGCCTGGGTCAACGCCAGTCAATTCTTTGAGATTGCGATATAAATCCGTGCTGTAGCGCATCATCTTGGTAAGGCTGGATGAGGTACGCAACTGTCCAACCAATCCCGCGGAATGAAAAGTGGAACCGCTAGTTAACTCGTGCCGTTCAATGACAACAATATCCTTCCATCCCATTTGCGTGAGGTGATAAGCGATGCTTGCTCCGCCGACTCCTCCGCCGATGATGACTGCTTGTGCGTTGTTTGGTAAATCCATGATTTTCTCCAGTGAAATTTCGGTGGTTGAGTAGGCGGCGTTCGTCCGCCGTATCGAAACCACCATGTAACCAAAATAATTTGGCTCATCTTTAGAAAGAGTGATGATAGACTGTGGGTATGGAATTTCCAATCACAGGCTTACTGAGTGCAGAAGAAAGCGAACAATGGATACTGGAATACTTTCACCCGCAAGGGTTACAGTGT
>Ga0247727_10018109_pt1 | contig 11127 bp, 11 predicted proteins | sample WisWelCaveWW1625_FD_202498 | JGI IMG/M metagenome (GOLD analysis project Ga0247727, IMG submission 202498) | Biofilm microbial communities from Wishing Well Cave, Virginia, United States - WW16-25 | ecosystem: Environmental > Aquatic > Deep subsurface > Groundwater > Cave microbial mat | place...
TTTGATCTATAGTAACTCATAAAAAAGACAGTGGGCGGCGGTGCTGCTCCGCTCGCCCACTCGCGGTGAGGAAATGGGAGGGTTTGTGTTTGTCTTGGCGTTTACGACTCCTTACACAGCGGGGGAAAAATCCGCAGTTCCCAGGAGGCGGAGATGCTGCGGCAAAACCCGCGTGGTTCTGCCTTTCGGCAGCCGGGAGCCTGTTCGGCCAAGCACCCTAAAGGAGGTTAGCATATCTTTTCGAGATTCTGACACTAGCCCCAGCGTCGCTCTCGAATCGATCAGATTTCGGTTTGTTTCCCGTTTCATATTCATGTTCATGTTTCATATTCATGATCACTTTCACGACGATATATACGATCGATCTTTGCAAAAGTTTCATCTCTCTTTTTTTTACACACTCAATCACCTAAAACACTTGAATCCAAGTGTGATTTGAATCACAAAAATACTTGACATTTTGATCGTTTTGAGACATAGTAGGTCATTCCTACAAAGGAGGCTTTATGCCCAAAACTGCGCCGATGCCGAGTGACCTTCAAAGCCTCCATCGAGATTTGCGCGTCACTCACCAGCTCTTATTGGATGAAATTTCCTTGCTGACTGATGACCAGTTGGATTGGTCTCCTGGAGGCAAAGCCCCTTCGGCACGAAAGATCATCGAACATTTCATTCAAGCAGAACAGATGCTGATCGATGCCGCACGAAAAATGCAACTCTCGATCGCGCTCCAGGAGCACCAGAATGGCAAAAAATCAAAGTCAAAAAACTAGCCAGAAACAAGTCAATAAACTTATCACTGAGCTCAAATCGATCCGCACTCGAACCCTCAATGACATTGATGAATTCGCAATTGAATTCTTGCACAAAACATTCAATGACCCCGACTTGGGAGAGCTGACGACGTGGGAGCTTTTACAGCAAGTGCGCGATTACGAACTTTATCGTTTAGCGCAGCTTGCCTATATCAATCTTTGTCTCAACCCACAGAAAAAACAAGAAGATTAAGAACCGAGCAAGCCCAACAAAGAGCCAGCAAGCCAGAAAAATTTCAGTGTTTCATGTCCAAGCCCGGAATGCGCAAGCGCTCTTCTACCTTATCCAATATCTTCGTCAAAATTAAGACCAATATCAGATAAATTATCGCCAAAATCAGAAAGACTTCAAAATGGCGAAAGGTCTTTGCTGCAATGTGTCGACCTGTCCAGAACAATTCTTCAACAGCCAGATAATACACCGCCGATGAATACTTTAGAGTATAAATAAACTCATTGGACCAGGGCGGTATCACTAAACGCAATGCTTGGGGCAAGATGATATGGCGAATGGCTTGGGCGCGCGACATGCCGATCGCAAGCGCGGCCTGCATCTGGCCTGCCTTGATAGACTGAATTGCCCCGCGAAAGTACTCCGCTTGATAGGCGGCTGAGTTAATCCCTAGTCCAATTAAGCCTGCCTGAAAACCATCGTCGAAGCGAATCAATGAAAAGAGCGGCCAATCAAACCAGCCCGGCCAGCCCAGATAACGAATTTCAATACTGGGCAGACCGTAATAGAGAATCAATAACTGCACAAAGAGCGGCGTCCCACGAATAAAATGTACGTAGCTACTGCACAGAGCGTAGATTGGTTTATTCCCGTACACACGCCCCAACGCGAGCAAGAGCCCTAACACAAGACCAATCGCAATCGCAGCAAGCGTCAGCTCAATCGTGAGGAGCGTGCCTTGAAGAATCTTTGGAGCCCAATCGCAGGCAAGCCGCCCAAAAGAGTCTTCTTGAAGAGTTTGGCAGAGCACTTCCCAGTTCATGCCTGATTCTCTCCGTACAGCTCTGAGAGTTTGGACAAAAACTCTTGTGTGCGCGGCTGTTTGGGGTTATTAAAAAGCTGCTCCGGCAGCCCTTCTTCTACAATATAACCCTTCTCCATGAAGACGATCTCGTCGCAGACCGAGCGGGCAAACCCCAATTCATGTGTCACAATCAACATGGTCATGCCCTCTTCAGCAAGCGTCTTCATCACTCTCAGCACTTCGCCGATGAGTTCGGGGTCGAGCGCGCTGGTTGGCTCATCAAAAAGCATTAATTTCGGCTCCATCGCCAGCGCGCGCGCAATCGAGACGCGCTGCTGTTGCCCTCCTGAAAGCTGGCTCGGATACGCACTCGCTTTGTGCTCCAGTCCGACGCGTCTAAGCTCATGCATGGCGAGATCTGTGGCTTGGTCTTTGGTCATATTTTTTACTTTGAGCAACCCCAGACGCACATTATCGAGCGCATTCAAATGCTGGAAAAGGTTGAAGTCTTGGAAGACAAAGCCGATCTGTTGCCGAATTTTATTCAAGTCAACCGTCGGGGCAGTAATTTCGGTGCTGCCTAGCCAAATCCTGCCTTGATCTGGGTCATTTAGACGATTGATGCAGCGTAAGAGTGTGCTCTTGCCGGTGCCGGAAGGGCCAATAATAGCCTTGGTTTCCCCTGGCTTCAAATGGAGCGAAACGCCTTTCAAAACCTCTTCTTGGCCAAAACGCTTGTGCAAATTTTCGATGCGCAGCAAAAACTCGTTAGCCATGGCCATGAGCGGCTCCTTGATGAACAGTAAGCCCAGGAATCCGAACGCGCTCTTCGAGTGACTCTAAGAGTCGAGTTCCCACCAGCGTCAGTATCAAATAAATAATTGCAATCGTAAAGAAGATAATAAACAGTTGCCGACTGTAATTGGCGACTTGAACTCCTGTCTGGTTCAGCTCCACCAAGCCGACTGTGAAGGCAAAGGCTGTGTCTTTTAAAACCGAAGAGTACTCATTGGACCAGGCCGGGATCGCCAAGCGAAACGCCTGAGGCAGGACGATATGACGAATCGCTTGCAGTCGTGTCATGCCAATCGCGCGCGCTGCGGCGATCTGTCCCACACTGATAGACTGAATCGTGCCGCGAAAGATTTGCGATTGATACGCCGCGCTGTGTAATCCAAACACAATCACAGCCGACAAAAAAGCGGGCAAATTAATTTTGAGACTGAAAGCGAAAAAGATGAGAAGTACCAGAATGGGTATGGCGCGAAAAAATTTTTCGTAGGCACTCATCAGCCATCGTACCGGAGCCGGGCCATAGAGCTGGCCTAGGGTCACGGGGACTGCCAGAGCAAACCCGACGAAGAGTAAACACAGAGTCAACATCACCGTCACGGACATCCCTCGCATAAACGAAGGTAAGCTCTCGCAGGGAATTTTTAGTATTTCAGAAGAAAAATGGGGGCAGACTGACAATAAGCTAGATGAGATCGCTTCTCGCAAAAAAAGCAACCACGGATAATCAAAGAAAAAGACAAGAGTAAGCGCTAACAGAACGAAAACCGATAAGAAAAGAAGAAGCGTTTGAAATTTTTTCATTCTTATACTAATTCTAGTTCATCTTGTCTCATTCATAGAGTTGGAAATCTGCTTAAAACAAGGGACTTAAGCCCCTTGTCTCATGACATTTCGAACGCAAAATAGTATTACTTATTCTGGGTATTCGAGTTCAGCCTCATCCACCATAGAAAATAAGAAGAGGTGCGCAGCATAGGCCAGCGCACCTCTTCGCGTTTTTATTCGTCAGAAACTAGGGCTTCTTGTAAGACTGGCCTTGCATGCAGAGAGCCATATTTTCGGCATAGGCAGCCGGGTTGTTCTTGTCCAAGAAACCGCGCAAATCTTTCACGCAGTCGCCGGTGCGATCCAAGTTCACATCGGGGCCGAAGTAGGCATCGTACAAGTTCGCATAGATGCCCAAACGGCGTACATCTTTAAGCGAGGCATTGACCGCCGCGAGCAATTTCTTGCCATCGCCCTTGGGGCCAACCATGCCATACTGTTCGTCGGTGACGATGACGCCCGCCACTTTCAAGACGCCCTTGGAAGCTTTTGCAGTCGCGCGGGCGACGGGCTCATCTTCTAAAACACCTTGAATGTTCTTATTCGCCAAATCCTGCTCGGCGGCAGGATAGGTCGGGTAAGTCTTGAGCTTGATTTCGATGCCAGCCTTGATCAAATTTGCGATGTAATCGGCTCCGGTTGTACCCTCTTGAGCGCCGATCGTGTTGCCCTTCTTAAAGGCCGTAATCGCGTTCAAGCCGGAATCGGTGCGAATGAGCACGGCCTGGTTTGCATCAAAGTAAGCATCGGAGAAATCAATCACTTTTTTGCGCTCATCGGTGATTGTAAAAGACGAAACACCGAGATCGCATTTGCCGGACTGCACTGCCGGAATAATCGAATCGAAGGCCAAGTCTTGGATGTCAACCTTGAAGTTGCGCAGCAGCGCAATAATGCGAATCAGGTCGAGATCGAAGCCGACGTCCTGCTTGTTCTTGTCTTTGTACTCAAACGGGGCAAACGCAATCTCTGAACAAACCGAGAACGTGCCTGTCTGAGCCTGCGGAATCTGACTGCCAACGCTGAAAGCCGTGATGAAAACCACCAAGGCCAACGACCATCGAATAAAACTCTTCATTTTTTGGTCCTCCTTGTGTGTCCGACCATCTTAAAGATAGATAGATTCTAACTGTTTTGAGCTAGAGACGCCAAGAAGAAAACGCGAGCGCCCAATTAGGTATCCAAAAACGAGCGTCGGAAGATGGGCCCTTTTTGGAAGCGTTCGATGCTTAGGGCTGTCCCCTCGGCCGTTTTATACTGGCCGTCGACGATCAGCTCGGCCAGCAAGATGCCCGTCATCGGTGCCAAGTGAAACCCGTGACCTGAGAAGCCGCAAGCGAGATATAATCCGTCAAATCTAGGAACTTTGCCCAAGAGCGGGTGCCAATCGGGTGTGCAATCCAAGAGCCCCGACCAGCCGGTAATATATTCGGATTCAGCGAAAGCGGGGATGCGCGTCGTCACCCTGGCTCCCAAATCGGCCACCAAATCGGTGTCCGCTCCGTGATTGAAAAACTCAGGGTTTTTAATCCGTTCATCGTCGTCTTGGCCACCGCCCACCAGCATATAGCCGCCCGCTTCGGGTCGAAAATACACTTTATGCACCAGATCGCTCGCCTGAAACTTGATCTCAAAGGGGGGGCGAAAGAGCATCGCTTGATGTCTCAATAACTCAATGGGAAGTTCGATGCCCGCCATCAACCCGATGACTTTGGCCCACGGGCCCGCCGCGTTCACAATGACATTGGTCTCGATCTCGCCCTTGGCCGTGACGACCGCTTTTACTTTCCCGTTGCGCATCTTGATGCCCACAGCCCCCAAGCCCCTGAGAATAGAAACGCCCTTTTGCTCGGCTGCTTGGGCATAGCCCATCGCCACGCTGTGCGCGTCGGCATAGGCTGCATCACGCACCATCGCCGCAATGCCGACTCCTTCTGCCGTGAGCGCTGGGCTGAGGCGTTCGATATCGTCCATCGAGAGTTCTGCAATGGGGATGTTTTTTTGTTTGTAGAGAGCAATCGCTTTTTTGAAGTGCAAAATATCCGAGTGAGGCAGAAGATAGAGATAATCCGATCGAGTGTAATCGATCTCGGCGCCAACTTGAGTTTGAAAATTTCTTAAAATCTCGCCGGCTTTCAGGTCAAGCTCGGTCATAAAAGGATCGGGGAAATAATGAGTCATAATCCCAGCCGATTTCCCGGTCGAGCCCGCGGCGATATTCTCGCGCTCCAAGAGAATAATATTTTTTGCGCCCTTGCTCGCTAAATAATAAGCGATGCTTGTCCCGTTCACGCCGCCGCCGATGATGACGATATCTGCTGTTCGCTGCATTTTTATCCCTTTGCTCGCCCGCTAATCAGAGTGGCGGTACCTAAGAGTATTATCAGTACGCTTCCAATAATTTTTAACACCAATGGTTCATGCACTGTCCCGTTAAGAGGAGCCCAGAAGAGCAATAACCCTGCACTCACAGCACCCAGAGAAACAACCAAGACCGCTCCGGCAGCGAGATCTTTTACTCTCTTGACTCTGGCATCATACTCCGGCTGGAGCCAGTTGAGCAAGACTTCTATTGCGGTATTGAGGATTTCGATGGCCAAGACAAGCGCAATACAGAGAAGCACCAGAACAAAACGCACTGTCTCCAATTGCACCCAGAACGAAATCGCGATAATTCCCGCAGAAATAAGAACTTGATAGAGCCAGTTTCGCCGTGAGCAACGAGTATACTCTTTCAATCCATCGAGTGCGCGCAAACTGCTTTCAAGTGGGTTCTTGTTCGTGAAATCAGGAGTTTCCTCGGCACTCTTTCTTTGCGATGGAGATAGAAATGAAAAAAGAAATTTTCTCTCCGTTTTTTTCTCAGGCTTCATCGCTGAATCGGTAATTCGGCGCTTCTTTGGTGATCTGCACGTCGTGCGGATGAGACTCGCGCAACGCTGCTCCAGTAATCTGAATAAACTCAGCTGTCATTTGCAGTGCATTGACCGTCGGAGCGCCGCAATAACCCATCGAAGCTTTCAAGCCGCCGACCAACTGATAGAGCACATCGGCGACCTTGCCCTTGTAACGCACGCGGCCCTCGATGCCCTCTGCGATTGGCTCTTGTGAGTTGTCCCAGAAATATCGATCGCGAGAGCCTTCTTTCATGGCATCGACCGAGCCCATGCCGCGATATGTTTTATATGACTCGCCCTTGAGCGTGAAAAGCTCACCCGGAGATTCTTCTGTTCCGGCCAAGAGACTGCCCAGCATCACCGTGTTGGCTCCGGCAGCGAGGGCTTTGGCGACGTCACCCGAGTAGCGGATGCCTCCGTCGGCGATAATGGCAATATTATGTTTCTGAGCGGCTTCGGCACACTCCAAGACAGCTGTCAATTGAGGCACACCGATGCCCGTGACAACGCGGGTGGTGCAGATTGAACCGCCGCCGATGCCGACTTTGATCGCATCCGCGCCAGCGTCAATGAGCGCTTTGGTCGCGTCGGCCGTCGCGACATTGCCCGCAATGACATCAACTTTGTAACGTTTTTTGAGCGCTCTCACTTTGTCGAGCACGCGCTGGCTGTGGCCGTGCGCTGTGTCAACAACCAAAAAATCCACTTCGGCCTCGATCAAAAATTCTTCGCGTGCCATGTCCATCTGTGTGCTCGTGGCGGCGCCGACGACGAGCCGCCCGCGCGCATCCTTGCACGCATTCGGAAAATCTTCGGCCTTAATAATATCTTTGATCGTAATCAGCCCGCGTAGCCTCATTTTTTCGTCCACCAAAGGCAGCTTTTCGATGCGATGCTTGTGCAAGAGTTTTTTCGCTTCGCCAAGCGAGATATCCAGGCTGCCGGTGACGAGCTTCTTTTGCGGCGTCATTACGTTGGCGATGGGCTCCCTTAAATCTTCTTGAAATTGCAAATCGCGCTGCGTAACCAAGCCAATCAATTCTTGGGTCTCGGGGTTGACGATGGGCACGCCCGAGATATCTTCTTCTTTCATGAGTTTAATGGCCTTGCCGACGGGGTCATCTTTGCCCAGCGTCCAGGGGTCTTTGATTACGCCAGACTCATAGCGCTTCACTTTGCGCACTTCGTCGGCCTGGGCTTGGTGATTTAGGTTTCGATGAATGACGCCCACGCCGCCCTCCTTGGCCATCGCGATGGCCATGGCCGACTCGGTGACCGTATCCATTGCCGAACTTACGATGGGAATATGGAGCTTGATCTGCTGAGTCAAGCGGGACTGAACATCGACCTCATGGGGCAAGACGACAGAATGACGGGGAACCAACAAGACATCGTCGAAAGTGAGCGCGAGCTTCACAATATCGCCTCCTGCTCGCTTTTAGCGATTATAGAGAATCGCAAAGAGAAGGACAAGGTGTATAAGACCTTGTTATAATGGTAGTTTGCGAAAGAGCGATGTGGATCAGAATAAGAATTTGCATGAACGGTTCTCAATATTGGAAGAGCAACTCACGCTATACTGTGAAAATTATCCAGGGGAGCGTGCAATCTATTCCAGATCAGCTACCCCAGGAATCAGGAATAATGAAGCTTTATTCGAAGAGCGGCATTTCAATAGCCCGCATTGACATCGACACGATTAAGTTGGGTATTCCCTTGAGCCATCGCGTTTAACAAGACAGCCAAGTGCTCCATACGCAATCGCTCGATCTCAAGCGCATCGCCGCCGCGGTGCGGGCTCATCACCACGTTATCTAATTCATGAAAAGGAAATCGTGCAGGCGGCGTGTGCGTTTGCTCTTCTTCGTTCCGCGGATACTGATACCAGACATCAATGCCCGCGCTGTGCAGTTTCCCATTCTTGAGAGCATGGTAAAGTGCAGACTCGTCGACGATCTTCCCGCGAGCAACGTTCACCAAAATCGCGTCGTCGGGCAAAAGAGCTATCTCTTTGTCTCCTATCAAATCTTCCGTCTCATCCGTCAAGGGAAGCGCCAGGACGAGCGCATTCGCTCTGGGCAAGAAACGATGTAATTCGGTGATGGGGTGTACTTTGTGTGTTTCGTCGGCTTGGCTCGTTTTTTCTGCACTTTTGCGTAGCGCAATCACCTTCATGCCTAAGCCGTGACATGCCTTGACGATGTGCCGTCCGATTCTTCCATATCCTAGAATGAGCGCTGTTTTCCCATAAAGCAAAACCGATCCCGAAGCACGTCGATAGCGCGCGCTCCAGTTACCCTGCCGCAAATGTTTGTCATACGAAACGATCAGCTTGGCCGCCGAGAGCAGGAGCGTCACGGCCATCTCTGCTGTAGTCTCGGCGTTATGATGCAAGTTATGCACGCGTAATTTCGGATATTTCTTGACTAATTCTCGCGTGTTTTCGGGAAGCCCGACAAAGGGAATCACCAGCGAATGAAGTTGCGGGCTCGCTTCGATTTGTGCTTGCGTCGGGCGACCCGCCACAAGCACCTGATAATCGGCTGGCTGAGACAGCGCAGTGCCCACCGTGAGATGCACACTTTCGTGTAGCAATGAGCGCAATAAGGGCTCAGGGCTTTCATTGCCAAGGGGCAAGGTCATCAAAACATCGTTCAATTTGGGGATATATACGTTCAGAGTCATAGCGTAAAAATCTAAGGCGAGGCTCCTTTTTGGATGGGCAAATCATAGGAACACCAGTCGGTCCAACTGCCGATATAGAGTTTGGCATCGTTACGACCGGCTTGATGGAGCGCTAAAATGTTAACGCAAGCCGTAACGCCCGAGCCACAGTAAACGATCATCTCAGAAGGATTTTGTAACGCTGCAAAACGATTCGTTAACTCTGATTGGGGCTTCATTGTGCCGTCTTCGTTGAGGTTCTCTTGATAAAAATAATTGACTGCGCCGGGGATATGGCCTGATTTGGGATCGAGCCAGCTCTCGACGTCGCCGCGATAGCGTTCGCCCGCGCGCGAATCGACCAGAGCCGTGGATGCGTTGCGCTTCTGGACGTCCTCGATCTCTGCAAGCAGGTGCGTTTGAAGGTTGGGCACAAAGCGCCGCGACGGGCGATGCGCGGTTTCTTCAGCGAGGGGCAACTTGGCTGCCTTCCAAGATTTCAGGCCACCATCGAGCACGACGACTTTCGTGTGTCCAACATAACGCAGCAGCCACCAGAGCCGAGCCGCTCCGGCCATCTCTTGTTCGTCATAGGCAACAACAAGTACAGCCTCGTCGATCCCGGCATTGGAGAAGAGATAGACGAGTGAATCTACTGAGGGCAAGGGATGCCGCCCGCCGTGTTTTTGCTTAGACCCCGACAAATCTTTGTCGAGATCGAAGTGCAGTGCGTTTGGGATATGGCCAAGGCGATAGACTAAGAGACCTTGCTCAGGCTGGCCAAGCATGTAGCGACAATCGGCGATAACAACATTGGGGTCATCAAGATGTTGATGCAGCCAGTCACAAGTGACGAGATAATTTTGTTTATTCATTTTGCCTGCACATTCGAGTCAAGTTGACTCATCGAATTGTCTTCAGAATGATTTTCATCGATCTCGTTGAGCGCATAGGCAATAGCTTCTTCCAAAGACATCGCACGACCTTCGGCCCAGTATTTTTCGAACGCTTCGTCGCCAAGGGCCGTGCGAAGAGCAGCTACATGAACGTTATATTCCTTCATAGCATAAACAGGTACTGGAGCACTTATGTGATCTCTTAGTATTTTTGCAGCTCCTAATATCCTAATCGCTCGTTCATAATGTCCTTTAAATCTATACAACTTGGATATTTCTTCTAGGCTTAGAGCTATATCGAACTTGCTCTTGCTAATCTGGTAAAATATTAAACTTTGTTTGAAAAGGTTTTTCGCCTCGACAAAGTTACCTTGATCTCTTGTAATTGCAGCTATCCTATGTAACACTAGTGCTATTCGATATTTGTCATTTATTTGGTGACTTATGTTTAAAGCTTCATTTAGAAGATTTATTGCTTTTTCATTAAGACCTTGTTCACTTAAAACTTGCCCTAAATTGCTAAGTAATAGTGCAATCCCTCTTTTGTCCCTTAGCGCTTCCATAATTTTTAAACTCTCGTCATAGAATTTTTCAGCTATCAGAATATTCCCTTGATTATGCTCTAGCGCTCCTAAATTGTTTAGGATACCAGCAATAGCCTGCTTGTTACCCATTTCTTGCATGAGTGACAAACTCTTTTTATAAAAACTAAGAGCACCAGCATAATTACCTAGAGAATCTTCTATATTCGCAAGACCATTTAGTATGTAAGCAATACCATTATTATCTTTAATCAGGTGCATAATTTGAAAGCTATCTTGATAATAATTTCTTGCTAGTTCATATTCACCTTGCTCAAATCCAATTGTACCTAATCTGAAAAGAGAATAAGCTAACATTTTTTGATCTTCAGCTATTTTACTCAGATCTACATTTGTCTCAAAAATTTGTTTGCTTGATAAATAATCCCCTTGACGAAATGCCAAAATACCTATCCAAAATAGCATTTGAGTTTTCAATAACTTGTACGATGGCTCTGCATATTTTTGATATGCTAATAATATCTCTTGTCCCTCTGTCCAAGAGCCTCTGATTTCCCAAAATTGTCCCAAAGAAACTGCTAATCGCATCTTTTTTTTGGAAATTGATAGCTTAAAGTCATTTTTCAATCCAAAGCGCAGATTTTCAAGTTCTTTTTCCAGCCGATCCAACCACTCCTTCTGCTTGGGCCCCACTAACTCCGGCTCGGCCTCCTCCG
>Ga0247727_10018110_pt1 | contig 11125 bp, 10 predicted proteins | sample WisWelCaveWW1625_FD_202498 | JGI IMG/M metagenome (GOLD analysis project Ga0247727, IMG submission 202498) | Biofilm microbial communities from Wishing Well Cave, Virginia, United States - WW16-25 | ecosystem: Environmental > Aquatic > Deep subsurface > Groundwater > Cave microbial mat | place...
CCCGTTTTATCGCGTCACCGTGTTTTCCAATTATTCGCCCAACAACGTTTCACATCCCGAAACGCAGTGGTCGCTCATGGCCGAAGTTTCCGAATCGGAAGCGAAGCCGGTCAACGGCAAGACGCTGATCGACGACGTCATCAACGGCCTGTTCGCTACCGGACTTATTGACGACCAATCGCAGATCGTCAGCCGCTGGCGCTATCGAGCGCCGCACGGCTATCCGACGCCATCGCTCGATCGTGATGCGATTTTGCAGACGCTGCATGCCGAGCTGGAGCCGCACGATATTTTCAGCCGCGGCCGCTTCGGCGGCTGGAAGTACGAAGTCTCCAATCAGGATCATTCTTTCATGCAGGGCGTCGAGTGGGTCAATCGCGTGATGCTCGGTGTGCCGGAGACCACCTATTTTTATCCCGCCACGGCAAATGCGAATTGGGGAAGGCTCGCCGGTTCTTCGCTCAAGCGCTATACAATAATGGGCAGCTCGGAAAAACCATAAGAATTGCGCAATCGCCTGCGATTGTAAATATATTTTGGGGAAAACGGACGCTTTAGCTTTCAGGAATCTGTTATGAAAATGGCATGGTTGTCGCATATCGGCCTGGTTGTTTCTTGCCTGTTCTCAGCTTGCCAGAAAGAAAAAATTGCCCACCAACTGCAAAGCTTCGAGCCTTTTGTCGATGAGAACAAACATCTGTTGGGTCGCGGATTAATCGCCGCCTCGACGGAGCGCGGCGTTTTTCTGAGCTGGCGGCAATTGCCGGAAGATTCGAGCCGCCCAGTTTACGCCATTTACCGGCGCGAGTTGGGAGCAGGCAATAACGCGCTCGAGGAGATCAAACAAACGACGCTGACCAATTTTCTCGATGACAGCGCGCAACCTCCAAATCACTATGCCTACGCCGTGCGCGCATGGCGCGAGAAACAAGCGAATCATTTTTCAGAAGTCCAAGTTAAATCGGAAGTGAACACAAAAACGCGGCCGAACATTGGCGCTTTCGTTTTCGATGTCGGCCGGCCATATCTCGACGCGCAGCTCGTCACCGGCGATTTGAATGGCGACGGTGAGCGCGAAGTCGTCATCAAACACACCAATAATTGGGACGTCGATCCCTCGCCCAAAGCGTGGCAAAAGTCGCAAGACACTTATAAAGTGACCGCCTTTCTCGCGAACGGCAAACCGCTGTGGACGATTGATTTGGGCTGGGGCATCGAGGCCGGCGTGTTTTATTCGCCGATGGTGATCTGGGATATTGATGCCGATGGCCGCGCCGAGGTGTTAATCAAAACCAACCAATCCGGCGATCCGAAAGATTACAACAGCGACCGGTTGGCGGTGCTCGACGGCGAAACCGGCGTCGCCAAATATGAAGTGCCGTGGCCGAACGCCGACGGCCTTGGCGGTGATTACAACAGCGATAGCCGCAATTACATCGCGATGGCGCATCTCGACGGCAAGCATCCGTACATTCTCATCGCGCGCGGTTTGTATGAAAATCAACGGCTCTTTTGCTATGACCACAAGCTGCAAAAAGTCTGGGAGCGCGTGATCGCCGACGGCACGCACAGCTCGCACAGCCTCACGATTGCCGACGTGAACGACGACGGCAAAGAAGAAATTATGTGGGGCGAGCATTGCATCGGCGAGGGCGGGCAAGATTTGTGGACCATCAAAGAGCGTATGCCGTACTCCGGCCATCCGGACATTGTTTACGTGGCGGACGTTCTGCCTTCGAATCCCGGCAAAGAAGTTTATTATTGCCGCGAAGGCTGGTATGGGCAACGGCATCGCAGAATCGGTATGATGCTGGCGAATAATCAGGGCGAGATTATCTGGGCGCATTGGTATTATCGCCACGTCGACGGCGGTTGGGTCTCCAAAATACTGCCAAACACGGAGGGCATGCAATGTTATGCTTTTGACGTGGGCGGAAAAAAAATCGGCGCGCAGGGCGTGAAAATCGATACAGTCTTCCAGTATGTTTTCCATCCCGACGGGAAAATTTTTGCAAGGCCCAGCATGCACGGCAGTTTTCCGGTGGATTGGGACGGCGACGGCGTGCGGGAAATTTGCATGCGCAACGGCAAGGTGAGCCGTTTCGCTGGGCCGGTCGTCGCCAAAGTGGATTCGAACACGATTTTTGGCGCCGATCTGTTCGGCGATCACCGCGAAGAAATCGTCACCGCGCCGGCGCAGGACGGCAAGGTTTACATTTTTTTCAATACCGCGCCGCTGGAAACGCCGCCGCGTGTCACCCTGCTGGCCGATCGCCAGTATCGCAATGACGTCTCGCGCACGGCGATGCAGCATAATCTGATTCCGTTTGAAAGCGGCGTGCGCATTCCGCAGTTAACGCGGAGCTCGACGGAGGATACAGTAAAACTTGCGAATGCTTTCAGGCCATAAAGAAAATTTTTTTGAATACGGATGACGCGGATCACACGGATTATCGCGGATTCTTATCCGTGAAAATCCGCGTCATCCGTGTGTTCCGTGTTCAAAGCTTTAAATGTGGAAATTAGCAATGATTGATTCTTCACCTCAAAAATCGCAGTCCCTCAAATTGGCCGATTTAAAATTCCTGCCATTAATTCTATTGCTCAGTTTCGCCTTAAATATCTGGGGTAATCGCTGGGGCGCGCCGAATTTTTGGCATCCGGATGAAATCGCGCAACGCGCTTACTATATGTTTGCGGATCGTGAGCCGAATCCGCATCACTTCGCGTATGGCGGCCTGCACTATTACACCATCTGGCTCGGCGCCGTTCTGCCGGTCAAGGTCTACGAGAGAATCGTCGATCCGCCGCCGTCCGGAGTTGCCTCTCCCGAGTGGCTCGCACGTGAACAAACGCGCGTCATTCAGATGTCGCGCACACTCTCGGGTCTCATGTCCGTGCTGGTGGTCGGCTTGACGTTCATTATGGGAACGGCGCTCTTTGACCGGCGCGTCGGCTACATTGCCGCGCTTCTTCTCGCCGTGTCGATGTCGTTCGTCACCATCGCGCATTTTTCCACGGTCGATGCGCCGTCGAATTTTTGGTATTGGCTCTCCTGCGTGTTTGCCCTGTTCATCTGGAAACGCGGCACGTGGCCGTGGTATTTTTTAGCCGCGCTCACCGCCGGTTTGGCCATCGGCGTGAAGACCGACCGCCTGTTGTTATTGTTTCCGCTGCTGGTTTCTCATTTCATGCGACGCGAGAGCCGGCAATGGAGCAAGCTGTTGTGGTTCGCGGTTCTCATTCCGCTTGGCTTTGTTCTCGCTAATCCGGCGCTGCTCATGTCGCCGTTTGAATTTCTCGACGGCTACGCGCGTGATTTGTTTTTCAATAAAACGCGCGGCGTGCCCGGCCAGACTTCGTATTTCACCATGCTCGAACACGCCAAAACCGGATTGGGTTGGCCGCTGTTTATTGCAGCGCTGGCCGGCGTGGCGTTTTCGCTTTTTCAATTGCTTCGTCGCCAAAATGCTGCCGCCATTATTTGGTTACTCGTTACCTTTACGCCTTACTACATTATTTTTGGCTCGGCCTCGGAAATCGCCCCATGGTATCTCCCGTTGTTCTTCCCGGGTTTGATGATTTGCGCCGGCTATGCTTTTGTCGCTCTGATGGATGCCGCACCGCAACGCTGCGTCGTCGTCATCAAAGCCGCCGTCGCTGGAATTTTTGTTTATTCGTTTTTGTATAGCCTCTCTATCGCCTTGCAATTCTCTAATGACTCGCGTTATTTAGCGAAGGAATGGATCGAGCAAAACGTTCCCGCTCATGCGACCCTCGAGATGCTGTTGCGCGGGCCGGCGATCGCGCGCGAGAAATACGAGATTGTCAACCCTCCGATCGATAAAGAGTTTTACGCGTTTGCCGTGCAATGGCACAACAACCTGAATAACGATCAAACCTACCGGAAAATTCGGCAGGCTATTCTTAATCTCGAAAGATGGGTTGAGCGGCAATACGGCATCCCGGGCCGCGACGAGCCGTACGCAGCCTGGTTCGACAACATCCCAACGGCGTACGAAAAATCAGAGGACAAATCGCCGGCCAATGGCGCAAAACCGCAACGCCCGGATTACATCGTCATTGTCGAGTATTTGCAGCCCAAAAGCCTGACCACGCTGCAAGCTCCGGACTCCGGCTACAAGCTCGCTGTACAGTTTCACTACACCGCGCCTTTCGGCTTGAAACCGGTTTTCGATTTCGTCAATTCGCCGGTGTATGTGTTTGAGAGGGAGAAGCCGGAGAAATAAACGCCAAAAAAATAACTTTACGCTTGCTAGTTTAAATACTTTTGATTAATTTGCATTGTAATTTCATCACAGCTATAATTAAATTGCAAGGCAAAATGATCAAAGAGCACATTTTTTACGCTCTCAATCCTTGGCAAAGCCCAACACAAGATTGGCGCTTAGACGAGAGTTTAGTTCGTCGTACGAGCACAGCCAGACTTATTCAACAATTGGATGGCGCCTACATTCAAGTCGTGGTCGGCGCCCGCCGTGCGGGCAAAACTGTCGTGCTGCACCAGTGCATCGATCATTTATTGCGAGACCAGGGCATTCCTCCGAGAAATGTTTTTTAAAGGCTTGATTATTTGCAGCAATATCGGCAGACTTATCTCGAGCGCGATATTCGCAGATTGGCGCACCTCGGCAATCTGGAGGATTTTAGCCATTTGCTCGATTTGTTGATCCTGCAAATGGGAAATCTGCTGGACAAAACCCGCCTGGCGAGCGATCTCGGCATCTCACAAAATACCGTCAAAAAATATCTCGGCATACTCGAACAAACGTTTCTCTTGGAGCGGATTAAACCTTATATCGGAAATGTTCGCAAACGCCTGGTGAAATCACCTAAAACATATTTTTTCGATATTGGCTTTTTCGGGCAAGTCAGCGGTTTGGGGACATTCGAAGTGCTGGAAACGAGCGGCAAAATCGGCGCTGTTTTTGAAAATCTATGTTTCAATGAAATACGCAAAGCCATAACCGCCGGATCGCAGTTGATTTCATTATTGAAAAAAACAGCCGGTTAATTCCGATCGAGGTCAAGCTCAGCGAGTCGGCTCGAGAAGGCGACCTGAAAAATCTGCTTAAATTCAAGGCCGAGTATCCCAATAACGTCAGCCATCTTGTTTTACTTTATAATGGCCCATTCCAATACCACGAGCCAATCATATATCTTCCGTTCTGGCTCATATGAGTAAAAATAAAAAAACACCGACCTCCGGCTACCGCCTCGCCGCGCAGTTCCACTACACCGCGCCTTTCGGACTGAAACCGGTTTTCGATTTCGTCAATTCGCCGGTGTCTGTGTTTGAGAGAAAAAAATTCTAATTCTTCCAATGCGTCAATAACACTCTGGAAAACGACACGAATTGTGTCAACATAGCACCTTCATGAGCGCGGTCAAATCACAACAGCAGAGATTGAACACTATGCAGCAAATTACGAACAAGCACTGGAAGTGGTGGGATAGCCTGTAACTGCAGAGTCGATAGGCGGTGTATGCTTTTGTATGCAATCGTTTAGCATTGTAGTATTGCGCGCTTCTGATTCTTCCCGTCTTTTTGATCAGGTCAATTTTCCGCACTTCCTTCCGGATGTCGCTACTCATACTCCTAAAATTGGGTTCGGGATGCTCACCTCACTTATGCCTGATTGAGTTTGCGCTCACAATCAAATGAACTGCGAGGGTTGGAAAGGATTTCTAACGGTATGTCGAGCAGGAGCTGTCATGAGGAAATTTCGTTCGCGGAGAGAACCGTCATCACCTCCTTCCACCGTCGATCAAAAGAATAGCCCGCAAAACTGGCTGACTGTCTCACAGATTATCAAAGTGCTCGTCGGATCCGGCGTCATGTTGTTCGTCTGTAATTTATGTTATGACGCCGCGCAAGCCACCCTGCTGCGCCGCATGCAGTTGGAGGCCGAGAACAAACAATTGCGCGCGCAACTCGAGCGCATCGATCATAAAATTCTGCCGCGCATCGAGCAGGCCCACCACGAAGTTAAAAACATTCAACAGCCGTTGCAGCATGATAAACTCACCGGCGTGCAACAGCAACAACTTGCTCTCAAAGCGCGCGGCGTCTGTGAAACGCTCGAAGAAGTCGAGCACATGCTCAAGTTGAACACCGTCGCCGCAGTCAGGAAAAAGAAAGAGATAGAGTTGGCCGATATTTTTATCGTTCTGCCGAACACGGCCGGCGCCGCGACGGTAAACGATAAAAAACGACGAACCAGCAAAAACATGCCGCCGGTTCCCGACAAACTTATTCGGAGCATTTCTCCGGAGAGTTTAGCGGCTGAACCCGCGCCGCAAATAGCGAGTGGCGATGCGGCGTTAATGCCGCCGAATCCAACCGGCATTGAAAAAAATATTTCGTTTCTGGGATTGCCGGTGCTGCCGAAGAGCCGCAAGTCCGCGGATATTCATCGCATTATTCTCGAACACAAGGCTTCCATTCAAGATTGTTACACGCGCGTTTTGAAAGACAGTCCGAACCTGCACGGCAAAATCAAAGTGCGGCTGACGATTTCGCCGGGTGGCAAAGTGACGGCGGCGGCGCTGCTGGCTTCAACCGTCCATCACGCCGAGCTTGAACAGCTTATTCTCGAACGCATCAGCCGCTGGAATGATTTTGGTGAGGTGAATCCCGTGGTGGGAAATATCACCTTTAAGCAAAGCTTTGTGCTCGGGCAAAAGTGAAGTCCGAATTGCAGAAAACTAGCACGGGCAAAAATGATTTGCAAATTCCCCTTCGCTTTCGTATTTTTTGGGGGTAACTAAAGAGGCGGCAATGACTAAAACCCCGGATGACTACAAATTAGAGTACGAAGGCGAATCGGGTGATATTCGGAATGATGCCTTTCACGGGACAACGTTGCAGAATGGCTTAAAGATTAGAGAACAAGGATTTTTGTCTCGGTTGGGCATCGCGGGGGGCGGATGTTATTTCGATTTAGGAAGCGATTTATCTGCAAGAGCTTTCGCGTTGGAACGGGCAGGGGGTAACCGCGAGCTCGCAGTAGTGATTCGAGCGGAACTGCATTTGGGAAAAACTCTGGACATTTCTTTCAGAAGAAATCCGGAGTTAAAGCACCGATTCCAAGAATTTCAAGCGGCGTTGAAGCAGCGATTGGGCGCGCCGTATACATTGCCATTCAATGATGAGAAGGAAAAATTTTTGCAGGAATACTATCCGGATCTCAACGCCGTTATGTATTTTAATGAGCGCACGGGCATCTGGTATGTCGCGATACGTGATCCCCGACGCATACATATCGTTTCGATGATGACACTCAGTGGAAAGGAGATATAATGTATCCCATTAAAGATAAACGTCCTTGTGACCAGTGCATTTTCATGGCTGACACTTTTCACCCGGATCTGTGTCTTCATCCGGCTCGGCGTGATCCCGGCGCTCTCGGCGATGCATTGGACGAAGCGCTCTTTTGGAATGCCGAGTGCCCCAAGCAACATGCCGGGCGCACCGCATTTCATGTGCTAATGGATTTAAACTTGCCCGTGGAAGAATGGGAAGCCGCTGGTGAGTATTTGCGAGCGCGAATTGCCAAGCACCTTCAACATTACGGCAGCATCACGGCAGAAGACATTGATGAATACGCTGCAGGTTACGAGAAGGTGCTTGAGATGGTGGCGTAATAAGAGCCGAATTCGGCTATTAAGCGCGGCGCAGTTTAGAGATTAAAGATTTTTTATCACGGAAAATAAGCGCGGCAGAACAACCAACTTTAACATTTGCTTGTTTGATCAACTTCGATTAAAATGCCTTGTCATTTCATCATAGCTATGGATCGTTTGCACGCCCATTATCGCATCACCGTCAACTTCTGCGTCACGCGTTGCCCGCGCCATTCGGCCTGAATGAAATAAATTCCGCCGGTGAGGTTCGCTTGATTTAACGGCAATGAAAAATTTAGCGCGCCGGCGGCCGCCGCGAATTTCCAGACGCCGATTTCCTGGCCGACAACATTGAAGAGCCGGAACGTGAGGCGATCCGCCGCTGGAATATTGAGACGAAATGCAAGCGCGGCATTTTCAGTGATATTGAACGGATTGGGAAAATGCGCCGACAATCGAAAATTTTTCGGCGCATTTTTTTCTTCGGCGACGCCGACCGTCAAGCGCGGATAACGATAAACGCCGGTTCGCGCTGTCGCGATATAAACATGCCGTTGATCCGCCGGATCAAAAACCAGACTGTTGACGCTTCCCACCGCGCCGGCGGGCAACACTTCCCGCCAGTTTTCGCCGGAGTCTTTGCTCTCATATAGTTTCGAAACTCCAACATGCGACGTCATCCCACCCGCGACCAGATGCGCCGGTTGTTGCGGGTTGATCGCGAACGCGCGAAAGGAAACTCCCGTCTCCGAAAAATTCGTCGTGCGCCACGTTTTTCCCGCATCGGTCGATTTCAGCAACGAATACGTGAACGCGGCATAGATGAGGCTCGTGTCGGTGGGATGCAGCGCCAGCGCCCGGCATTCATCCGAGACACTTGTCGGCGGCGTCCGGTTTTCCCAGTGTACGCCGGAATCCGTCGAACGCAGTATGAGGGGATATTTCACCCCTTTGTTATTCACCGTGTAACCGCCGGCCCAGATCTCGTCGTCCGTGCTGAAGAACAATCGTTTCGAGCCTGCCGCAAAAGTGAGAATATTTGCCGATGAATCCCGCCAAACATGCTTCCAATTTTTTCCGCGATCTTCCGAGCGCCAGATGGCGCCGGGCGTGGCGACAAAGGCCGTAACATACGTCGGCGCGATGGGATGACAAACATCGATGCCGCCCAAGGCGTTAATTCGCGCCACACTCGTTCGATCAATGCCGCTATCGGCGGCAGCCCAACTTCCTTTTTGCAAACAGGTATCGGGACGCTGTTGGTAAAAATAAATCAGCGGCGTGTTGGTTTGCGTGAGTTGTAAGTCCGCGCCGGCGAGCACGCCTTTCCAGCATTTCAGGGGACAAAGCGTATGGAAGGCAAAAATCGCCGTCAGATTTTTTGACGGAATGCCGAGATGAACCCAGCCCGAATCCAGCTCGCCGAGATAGCGGCGATAGACGCCGCCATTTTCCGTGGCGGCGTAAAGCGAGCCGCCGTAATACGTCATCGCGGTGACGGTTTTGCCCGGTAATCCAAAAGACTCAAATTGCTGCGCGGCGGCGAGGCTCGCGAGCAGCGAGACGGCAGATAAAAAATAAAAACGAATTCGCATATGAAATTTTTAATTGGCATTGTTAAAAGTTATGATTATTTTTCACAGATTCAAGGTGAAATTTAAGCGGCAAGAAAAATCTAATTCAGAAAGGCAGGGCAAACGATGAATTTGAGATACGATCACGCGCATTTTCGCTGCGCCGAATTGGAAGCAGCCATCGCGTTTTATCAAAGAATGCTTGATGCTGAAATCGTCAGGCGTTCGGAGCACGCCGGCCGAGTTATCGTCACGCTGCAAATTGGCGGCACAAAATTCTGTCTTTCGCCGGCGGGCGGCGAGTTTAAAACAGAGGAAAACGGCAAACGTCTTGGCGTTTATCATCTCGCGTTTAACGTGCCCGATCTCGACGAAGCGACCGCGACGTGCAAGCAGCGCGGCGCGAAATTCACCGTCGAAAATTTCATGGCGACACCGGCGCGCAAAGTCGCCTTCTTCGACGCGCCCGACGGGATGCAGGTGGAGCTGATGCAGGATTTGTGAGGTGTGTGAAGTCGGACTTGGTCACGCCAAGTCCGACTTCGCCCTTATCGCAATAATATCATCTTTTTCATTTCACGAAAACTGCCACTTTGCAAAATGTAAAGATAAACGCCGGAAGCGGCGGCTTCGTTTTGCCGGTTCAAACCGTTCCATTCGACTTCATGCCGGCCTGCCGCAAACGGCGCGTCGATGAGCGTTTGCACGAATCGTCCTTGCGCGTCGTAGATCTTCAACGACACTCTTTGCGCGGTGGGAATCGTGAACGCGATGGCGGTGGTGGGATTGAAAGGATTCGGAAAATTTTGCTTCAGCTCGAAATCGCGCGGCGTCGCGGGTTCTTCATCCACGCCGGTTGTGGCGAGCAAATTATCAATTATCGCATTGATCGCGGAGACATTGACGCCAAAGGCTTTATAACGAATGATGCCTTGCTGATCAACGACAACGGACCATTCGTTGCGAACACCATACGAATTCCCGATATTGCTCGCCATCAACCCCAGGGGAAAGGAAATGCCGGTGCTCTGTTTGAAGGAGTTGAGCTGCGTCGTGCTGCCATTGTAATAATCCAAACCGATGGCCTGAAAGGCTTTGTTTTTGCGCGGTTGATAAATGTTGGATTCCGCGGCTGGACCAGCCGCAAGACAGCCGCTTCAATTCCAGCCCAGAAAAAATAAATAAACCACTTTGCCGCGATATTGCACCAATGTTTGGGTGCCGCTCGCGAGCGTAGTTGTGGAAAAATTTGGCGCCGGATCTCCCACATTGGGCTGCGACCAAGCCGTTGCGCTCAACACCAGCAAGCTCGCGGCCGTTAGCAAAATTTTTCGCATAGCGATCTCCTTGGTTTGGTGATGAAATCTCAAAAAGTGAGATTAGCTCTCATTTCGAAGCCTTTAAAGTCTAAAACCTCATAACAAATTCCCGAAGTGCAGGCCGGCCCGCCTCGCCGCGTGCCATAAAAAACATTCATCAAATAGCGCTGGTTAAACTGATATCCCAGCGTATAACCGGCCCAATGACGCGGTTTGGTTTCGACCCTCGCCGTGTTCGGCAAATCGGTTAAATTCGGATCCGTGCTTCTTTCCAAAATCAAGCCCGCGGAAATTTTAGGCGCTTTGGAGAGCGTCAACGACGCGATATAATTTCTGACCGCCCGCTTGGGATCGAAATCGCGTTTCAGCGTTTGATATTCCAAATCCAGGGCTGTGCCCCATTGCGGCGCCCATTCCCGCTCCCAATAAATGCCGCCGGCGTAGCGATCTTTCTCGCGCCGGAGCTGATCGGCGCTGCGATCGAAGAAACCTTTGACCGTCGTTTTCTCGCTCAACGTCAAGCCGGCTTCGGCAAACAACTCTTCAAAGCGGATCTTTCTGCCGAAAAAACGGTTTTCCGATTGC
>Ga0247727_10018111_pt1 | contig 11125 bp, 3 predicted proteins | sample WisWelCaveWW1625_FD_202498 | JGI IMG/M metagenome (GOLD analysis project Ga0247727, IMG submission 202498) | Biofilm microbial communities from Wishing Well Cave, Virginia, United States - WW16-25 | ecosystem: Environmental > Aquatic > Deep subsurface > Groundwater > Cave microbial mat | place...
GACGGGTACGCCACTTGGAAACGAACTATTCAAAGCCAAAGTGGAAGCGAAATTGGGCTGCAAAGTCGGACAAGCGCGGCGTGGCCGACCTGCTAAAATCACGGCAGACGAATCTGCGTAGAAGAATTAAAGGGCTCTGACCCCTTTATTCGCTTTATGTGCTGATGACTAACCACGTGCACTTGCTGGTCACACCGATGGCGGAAGACAGCATTGGCCGGACGCTGCAATCGTTGGGGCGGCGCTATGTCCAGTACTTCAATTTCAGTTACGGTCGGACCGGGACGCTGTGGGAAGGGCGTTACCGCGCGACGGTCATCGACGCCGAAGCCTATTTGCTCCGTTGTAGCCGCTATATCGAATTGAATCCGGTTCGGGCCGGCATGGTGAAATCGCCGGCGCATTATCGGTGGTCCAGCTATCGACACAATGCCTTGGGAAAAGACGATGCCTTATTGAGTGAACACCCGCTCTACAAGCGCTTGGCACGCACGACGGCGGAGCGGCAAGAGGGGTATCGAGCGTTGTTCAAACACGCAGTAGATCAAGACGAATTGGCCAGCATCCGTGAGGCGACCAACAAGGGTTGGGCGTTGGGCAGTGACCGATTCCGCCTGCAAGTCGAGGCGATGGCCGAGCGGCGGTCAGCGCCAAAACCCAGAGGTCGACCGAGAAAAATCGAGTCTGACCCCATTTAACTTCCAAATGGCGCCGATATTCCAGGTTTCCGAGGTTTCGGCGTCCAGATCCGGGTTGCCGGAGAACTGGATGGTCAGGTCGGTATTGGCGCAAGTCGGATTCAACGGATCAAAGTTCGGATCGTTTGGATCTTGGTTTGGGCAGCCATAGGTGTCGTCAATAAACTGAGATTCCTGCGATGGGCCAAGGCCGACTTGAGCCAGCGATGACTTACGGAAGCCCTCACTCCAAGAGATCTGGTTGTCCAGCAGCGCCCAGCGCATCGCGACCTTGGGATTGGTGGTGCCATCGAAAGCGCTGTAATCGTTACGACGCATCGCCAGGCTCATTTCTCGGTGGAAATACGCCCCGTTGTTCACGCTCATGTGTCATTGGACAAGGCTGGGCCTTGTAGCCTTCGGTCCACTTGTAGTATACATGGCGAAGTAGATCTTAAGAACCAAATGGGCAGGAAAAACCCAGCCGATTTTAATGTATTCCGCTTCATAGTGGGGTGTGAAATGGATGTTCGCAGTCACCTGTTGATGGCATTGTCATTCCTTATTTTCGCTTTTTTTGCTACTGAAGGCGTTGGCGCGACTGCGCCGCTTCCCCCCTATCCGCTCAGTTACCCATCGACCAATAGTACGGGTTCCTACACGGTGTCGTGGCCCGAGATTGCCTCCGCAGACTATTACATCCTGCAAGAACAATACAACGGAAGCAGTACGTGGACTGCTGTAGGCGGAGCCAGAATATATGCGCTGAGTGTTGACTTCAGTAGCAAGCCGAACGGAACATACGCTTATCGAGCAAAGTCTTGTTATCTTGAAGACGGTGTTATTTGCAGCAATACTTTTTCGACAGGTCATGCTCTGACTGTAAATTCTGCAAAGGTGGCTACGCCTGCAATTGCGAATGCCGGCGGCAGTTGCCCAAGTTTGGTAACAATCAATAGCGGCACTCCAGACTCTACCATCTACTACACAGTGGACGGTTCACCGCCGGCATCGTCTGGAACTAGGGTTCAATACACCGCACCATTTAGCATTCCGCAAAACATTACGCTTTATGCAATCGCCATCAAATCAGGCATGACAAACAGTGATGTGGCCGGTGGCCCATACACCTGTTCAGCCGGCGCGCCAGGTTTTTCGCCGAATGGCGGAACATACGAAGGGTCCGTTTCAGTTACGTTAATCAGCACGCCGGCTGACGCCACAATCCGTTACACCACCAATGGCGGCGACCCATTCACAACTGGAATTGTCTATTCCGGAAGCTTCAACCTGACACAAAATGCCACCATAAGAGCTTATGCCAGTCGTACCAACATGGCCAATAGCGTAGCGGTTTCGAGCAGCCCTTACACGGTGAAAGTGGCAAAGACCATCGCCGTACCGACGGCCAATGTTACCTGTCCCCGTGCCATCTCGCTGACGACAAGCACCGCTGACGCAGCGATTTACTACACGACGGATGGTTCTCTACCTACAACTTCTCCCGCACGACTTTTGTACAGCGCTCAATTCCCCATCTTGAAGAACACCACCATTCGAAGCTATGCAATCAAAACGGGAATGACAGACAGCGAAGTGTCCGATGAGTTCATAAGCTGTTCCGCAGCAGCCCCCAGTTTTTCGCCACCGAGCGGGACATACACCGGCTCCGTTGTCGTATTGTTAACAAGCGCCACCAGCGATGCCGCTATTCGGTACACCACAAACGGAAGTGATCCAGTCATGTATGGAGTGCCATACGGCGACGCGATTAACCTCACGCAGAATACAACGCTACTCGCTTTTGCCAGAAAAACAGACATGGCGGACAGTGAGGTGGTGCCAAATGGATACACGGTAAAGGTCAGCAAACCAACGATCATCGCTGAAGGCAGCCAGTGTCCGCGTTCGATAACTATAAACACTGAAACAGGGGGCGTCTCCGTTTACTACACAACAGATGGCTCCTCGCCATTAACTTCACCTACGCGGGAGCCTTACTTGTTGCCCTTCTTGCTTCCGCAAAACGCAACATTGTCCGCAGTCGCTGTTAAAGCAGGTATGGCAGATAGTGATGTTGTCGGTGGCCCCCTCACTTGCTCCGCAGTGCCGCCGAGCATTTCACCTAACGGTGGGGTATTCACTCAGGCTATGACAGTGTCACTGCTCGACATGCCTGTGGGAGGAGCGATTCGCTACACGCTAGATGACAGCGAGCCTACTGATTCGAGCCCAGCATTCAATCTGCCGATAGAGCTGGCGTGTGGTGTGGTCAACAAGATACTAAAGGCGGCAGCGTTTCATCAGCACATGCATACCAGCGATACGGTTGCTGCAACATTCAGCGTGGACTGTTCGGCACAGGTCTCGCTTTCCGCTAATCCACAATCCATTGAGGCCGGTACCAGCAGTATGCTTACGTGGAATGCCATCAACGTTGACAGTTGCACCTTGGACGGCAGCAGTGTCGGAATGAGCGGAACGCGATCCACGGGGCCTCTGACGGAAACCAAAACCTACGTGCTTACCTGCATGCGAAGCGGGGTTCCCACCAACGTAAACGCATCTGTTGTGGTACCCAATAATGTCTGGCGCAACGCCGGTCAATGTGACCCAACGACCAATAAGCAACTACAGATTTGTGTTGATGGCACTCAATGCACGTTGAACAGTCAACGGCTGGTCATTAGTAACTGCCAGGTCAGTGCCGATTGCCAGCAGTAATTCGGGATAGAGGGCGTCGGCTTGCAACTGGCCAGCGCGAGCCAAGCCAGATCAGATCATGGGACACAACAACGATGAACAAGCAAAGTGCCAGCAGCCGTCGTAATCACTGGATTATTACTATTGTTAGTGCCGCGCTTGTGGCAGCAATCACGCATGCCTCGGCGATAGACGAAGTTCTGGCTGGTCAGTCCTACAAGCTGCTGGTAGGTGACTTCAATGGTGACCAGCGTGCAGACCTATTACTACAGGGGCGGCGCGATGAAGAACATCAGAGCGTACTTACTGGCGCAGCGGTGGCCGCTAGTCAGCGCTGGCGGGATGGCTACCTCGGGCTCGACTGGAATCAGCAGGATGTTCGATTGGTCATCGGGGACTTCAACGGCGATGCTAGCAGTGATATGTTGGTGCAACCCTTGCGCGCAAACGTGTTGTCTAATTTGGTTTTCACTTACCTCGACGGACGCTTGGGAATACCAAGCCAGGTCATCGGTGATTATTACCTAGGGTTACGTTGGGATGCACAACACCACAATACGCTGGTTGGTGACTTCAATGGCGACGGGCGGGACGATATTCTCCTTCAGGGCATCAACAATAGTGATCGGCATGCTGTTGCGCATAGTGATGAAAACGGGCAATTCAAAAGCATTATTCAATCGTTTGACGATGATCACCTCGGCCTCAATTGGTCGGCACGTGCCCATGAGCTACATGTTGGGGATTTCGACGGTAACGGTGTCGCCGAGATTTTGCTGCAACCACGCCGGCAGGGAAGCTTGCAACATGTAATTGTCGACAATGGAGATTTGAAACGACTACTGCGCAGCTATCCTGCCCAGCATCTTGGGTTGAATTGGGGCTCTGACCAACAACGACTCCTAATCGGTGATTTCAACGGCGATGGTGGTGACGACCTGTTCATGTTGGCGAACAGTGACGGCGCCGACAGCGTGTTGTTGCCTTCCAGCTATGGCGAATTTGGCGCCATCTCCGATATCATTCGTGATATCCCGCAACGCCATCAGATTCGCGACATCTTGGTCGGAGACTTCGATGCGGACGGTATTGATGATCTCATCCTGTTATACGCCGATTCAACATTACCTCCAGTTGTATTGCTAGCGGATGAGGCACGTCGGCGTAGCTTGGAATGGGCGCTACGCGGCCTAGGGCTTATAAAGTTGGAGCACAGCTTGCTAGCTGTGCCTGGAGAGTCGACGCGACTAATACACTCCGCCGGTGGCTCTGGCGGCATGACGGAAAGAAGCAATACGGCTGCTCAAGCTAGTGGTAGCAACATCACACTCGCCGCAGGCGATGGACAACGAAAAGAGACTAACGCGAACGTAGCGCAGAAAGCTTCGCTCGCCGCGATTACGGCGAATGCTGTGGGTAAGCTGGAAGGACAGTCGGGTGTCGTTGGCGGTGCGGCGACCTATACCATTCCGATTGCGGTGCCGCCGGGTCGCAGAGGCATGCAGCCGAGCATTTCGCTCAGCTACAACTCCCGCTCCGGCAATGGCATGGTCGGTATGGGCTGGTCACTGAATGCCGGCCAATCAAGCATCCACCGTTGTCCTGCTACCGTCGCTGTTGATGGAACGGCTCGGGGCGTGCGATTCAATAGCCAAGACAAATTGTGCTTGGACGGCCAGCGCTTGCTTGTTACCAATGGCGGTGTATACGGTGCTCACGGTACGGAATATCGCACCGAACTGGAGAGCTTCCAGAAGGTTTCACAGACGCTGGGTACTAGTGTCGCCAGTTCATCATTCACGGCGAAGTTAAAGAACGGCGTTACGCGAACTTATAGCAAGACACTTGTACCGACTGGAGTTTCTTCACCGCAAGCGTGGTTGCTGACAAAAGAGCAAGATCTGAGCGGCAATACTGTCACGTACACGTACCAAAATGCCGGCAGTGGTGAAGCACTGCTAACGCATATTTATTTTACCGGTCTCAATGCGACGCAAGGCAATCGCTATGTGCAGTTTCATTACGAAGCGCGCACGGACATTGAAATCAGCTATCTAGCCTACGCATTGACCCAACAGACGCAGCGCTTGGCGAAGATCAGTACCTACACCCCGGTGGGTTTGGTGCGAGAGTATTCCCTTGGCTATGACTATAGCGCGGCGAGTTCGCGCAGCCTGTTGCAGTGGGTGCAAGAGTGCGCGTGGAAAGACGGTTCGAAGTATTGTTTGCCGGAAACCAATTTTCAATGGGATGCCGAAAAGCCGGTATTTACCTTTCCAGAGGCGCTGGGCGGAGTAACGTTACCGTACGGCACACTATACACGGACTCTGGTAATAAAGGACAGTATGTTGGGTTATCGCCATTACCCGATTTGAATGGCGATGGACGTCGTGAGTATTGGTTGGCGGTCGGGCACATGACTTCGACGGAGAGTACGGGGAAGAATTACATCCTATCCATAAAAGGAAACCGTCAAGTAGAGTCTTTGACGCCACTAAACAGTGTGGACAGCGCCATCACTAGCCCCACACAAAACAAATCGGCTGACATTGATTCGGATGGTCGATTGGATTTTACGCGTCTCGATGGGAATGAGGGCACCACACTCAAAATGTCAGCCTGGGACGCCATGGCCATGCAATTGGGCACGGAAGTCGATACCGGCATAAGGGCAGACAATATTTTCAGCAACCCCATAGAGGATAACCAAGCAGGTGATGGCACTTGGGACCAGGCGATTTGCAGTTTGAAATGTCACTTCTTCTCCGACATCAACGGTGACGGATGGGACGATGTTGTGACTGAGCGGTTTGTGGGTAACGATTTCTCCGCTGCCGCTCGTGATCACCGAATCTATGCGCACCTCAACCAGCCACACCCTACGGAGCCGACCAAGCGGATATTTTCAGCCGGCGTCCAACTCTACGATGCTTTTGACCTTACCGATACGTCGGTTCCTGGACTTACACTACGTCGGACTGATGTGTTGCAGTACCTCGAGGATATCGATGGGAATGGCTACGAGGATCTGATTATTGAGCCGCCAAAGTTCAATGACCGCTCCGTAATTTTCGTTTATCCGGGAATGCCAATCAGCTTAATGACCAAGTTCAGCGCACTGGGTATCGCTGAGAATATGGATGGCTACCATCTCTTTGCCGATATCAATGGCGATGGACTGGATGATTTTCTATTCATCAAATTAGTGCAGACGGTTGCGTCGTGGCACGTACGAATGAACACCGGCGGAAGATTTGGTAGTGCGATAGACACAGGAGTAACCGCTGCAACCGAACCCTGTCAGCAGATGGATGTAATTACCGGTTCGCCTTGTAACAAATATGGCTATAAACCGAAGTTTGCAGCGCATATCACTACCGGCGACTGGAACAATGATGGCAAGGTCGACATCCTGTTTCCCACGGGCACCTATCTTAATTCCAATTACTGTATGGACCTCTCGCTGAGCAACGAGGACGGCGCTGAGCGCCATTATGCCGCCGTGAAGCGAGCGGAGTGCTGGTTAACCGATATGCAGTTCGAGACTGGCGGCAAAGGTGGAGAAGACAAGGCCGCCTATTCGTGGTCGGTAATTGAGTTCAATCAGACGGCCTCCGGAATGACCGGCAAAGTGGTGCCGACAGGTATACCGGCATTTATCGGCTTGGATGTCGACGACTTTGATGGGGATGGACTAAACGACATCAGAACCAAGGCAAACAACCCGGAGACGGTACAGAATGGCCATCGAATTAACGCCAGGCACATCCCCGAATTGCGTAACTTGGGTTTTAACGGCCCCGGCCTCGGCTACGTGCCTTATGTTGCCCGGAATGTCGCGAAATCATTTGATGTCATTCGCACTATCAACGACGGAGCGAATATCAGTTCGACATGGACCTATGCCCCACTATCCGCACTAGACGCGATTAAGAGTCCAGCGGGTGATACTCCGCTCTACTATGTAAAGAGCGGTAATAGCGAACGCTACGTCGACAACCAGCATTTCTATTTCACGTCCACCATGCGTGTCGTCAGCGCTTTTGCGCAGACCAACGGCATCGGCGGGGCCAATAGTCAGTACTTCGGTTACGAGGAGGCGATTTACAACCGACAAGGCAGGGGGTTTCAAGGCTTCCGAAAAATCATAACGGAAGACGCAAAAGGGTTGCAGACGCAATCCCTATATCACCAGAAATTTCCTGTCGCCGGCATGCTGGAGCGAGAGGAAGTATATCGTCTGAGCGATGATCGCCTCTTGGCAAAGACGGATAACGGAGCCAGGTGGTATGGCCCGGTCACAACTACGCTCAGTGCGGATGTACAGACTCGACGCGACGGTGGCGGTCCCATCGATAATCGAACCTACCTGCCGTATGTCAATTCCTCCGTTGTCGAGCGCTTTGAACTAAACAACGGCAGCACACTAGGCAAATCCACGACGACAATTTCTCTCGATACCTATGGCAATCCCAATAATGTCACGGTTGTCGCTGGCGCCACCGGGCAGTTATGGCGGCAGAGCGTTGAGGCGACGACATTCACACCCGACTTATCGAGTTGGTGGCTCGACAAATGGACTGATAAAACCACAACGAAAAAGGTCACATCGGTATCGTCTCTACCGGCGGGGCAAGTTGGTGTGGATCGGGTCGTCAAAACCCGGATGGATAGCTGGTTCAGCACAGTCCAAAGGTTACCGGGAAGTCTGGTTGCCGGCCACCCGACCGATGCCAGCCAGCAGCTCACAACACAGTATCTGGCATATGATGGCTATGGTAATCCGACCCAGATGAGCGTATTGGGTGGCAGTGGTGAAAGCGCCATTGCCGCACGGACGACGACGACGGAGTATCTGAGTGCGAGCTCCGGTGATGGCTATTTTCCATCGAAAACTACCAATTCCGCCGGCCATGTTAGTGAAGCGCAAAGTGAGCCTGCACACGGACTCGTGGTGTGGTCAAAGGACACTTTGGGCAACATCACTGATGTTGAGCACGACGCCTTCGGGCGCCAAGTGAAGCAAACATTGGTCGGGCAGGTGTCCGCTACGCGTGTCTATGAAAACGCTATTGCCAGCGATGGCGTCGCCAATGCGAAATACAAGATCATAATCGACCAGCCCGGCGTCGCGCCGCAGGTAATGACCTGGTTCGATGCTTTCAATCAGCCACTCAAAATACGTAGTGAACGTCCATTCAATCAGGGCTGGACTAATGTCGACACAACTTATGATCGATTCGGTCGTATCCTTCAACAGTCCGTGCCTCATGCCAGCACCAATACGCCAAGCGGCTGCCAATGGACTGTTTACGAAAACTACGATGCGCTCGACAGACCCTTGCGCAAGAAGCTACCGAATGACAACGGCTGCCAACTCAGTATTTTGTATGACTACCAGGGCCTCACTACTCAGGTGACGGTTGCCGAGGGAACATCGAAAGCCTATGTCGTTTCTCGCACCAAGAATCCCTTTGGCAAATGGTGGCAGGTCACTGATCAAGGATCAGAGACGGCTTATGGTCATGGCACCGCGTTAACTACCCATTTTCGCTATGACGCCGATGGCAATCCAGTATTGATTTCACGCACTCCAAGCGGCGGCACTGCCATTGACAATACGGCAAGCTACAACGCCCTCGGCCATAAAACGCAGATGTCAGACCCCGACCGAGGAGCGTGGTCCTACTCCTACAATGTTGCGGGTGAGTTAGTTCGACAAACGGACGCAACGAATCGCAGTACATGGTTTGATTACGACCCGATTGGCCGGACTACAAATCGCTATGAAGATGTCGGACTGATTAAACCAGGTAGTCCGATAGCTACATGGAGCTACGCCGACAGTTGCCGCGATGGCGGTAGCAGCGCGGGCAGCGTACTGCTGTGCGGAAGCAACAAAATTGGTGAAATCAGTAAGACCTATCTTTACACCACTCGCGGTTTGCTACGTGAAGCAACGCATACGCTGACAGCAGCGGGTGAAACCACAAAGAGCTTTACCGAAAGTTTTACCTACGATAGCAACTGGCGCCCGCTGCGCTACATCGCGCCAGCACCAACCGGTGGCACTGCGTTGCAAGTTGAAACGGACTATGACGCCGGTACGGGTCTAGCGAAAGGCAGTACATTGCAATCCGCCGTTGGTGAATTCTCCGTAGGCAACGTATTGCAGGAACTGATGGCAACGGATAGCTTCGGAAATGGTACGCAGGAGCGTCTAGCAAACGCCTTGCATAGCACCCGGAGCTTTAGCGCAAACACCGGTCGTATCACCGGTCTGTGCGTTAATGCGAGCAGCGTCTGTACACAATTCAGCGCCGGCAATGTTCAAGCGATTGATTATGGTGCAGGGGGTAGCACGGCCTGGTACGACGTATTTGGTAACCTCTCACAACAGCGAAACCACCTACAAGCGGTCACGGAGACCTTTAGCTACGACCGTCGGCAACGCTTGGTTCAAAGCCGACGCACTGCCGTACTCGGTGGTGGGTTGCCGGATTTCTCGGCCACGGTGGATTATCGATATGACCCGCTTGGGAATTTGATCGAGAAGAGCGACTTGGCCAAATGGACAGGTAGTCCAGACCCAAGCAATCCGATGCTCAAATATGGCAGCCAAGCCGGCACCGCTTATCGTCCTCACCAAGTGGGTAAGGTGACTTTACCAAGCGGTCAAGCCTGGGACTATCTGTACGATGGCAACGGCAACCAAACTGACAGCAAGCTGGGTGGCACCCTGCTGCGGCGATCCATTTATAACCATCAGCAAGTACCGACTCACATTGAAAAAGGCAGCGCAAGCAGCGATTTTGGCTATGACGAAGGCAATGAACGCTACTTTGAAAAACAGATTGCAAACAACAAGACAGAAAAATCGTGGAAGTTGGGCAAGCGCTTTGAATATCGCGAAATGATCGAAGCGGGTGTAACCACCAAGGAGGAACGGCATTACGTAGGTTCGTTTGCGCAATACGGCTACAAGCCAAGCCAGAATGGCAAAGCGGCTTGTGGCCAGTGGCGCTTCTTCCATGCCGACCGCTTGGGCAGTATCGAAACCGTTACCAATAAAGACCGACAGGTCTTGGAGCGGCACGGATTTGACCCATTCGGCAAAGCCAGACAAGCCAACTGGTTGCTTGATAGTTCACGTGACGGAACCACCGCAACCGAGAAGGGGTTGTTCAGTCGTGTGACGAGACGTGGATTTACCGGTCATGATCATGTCGACAGTGTTGGCCTCATCCACATGAATGGGCGAACTTACGACCCAGACACAGGAAGATTTCTGAGTGTTGATCCATTTATCCAATTTCCGACCAACAGCCAGAGCCTGAATGCTTATAGCTATGTGCTGAATAATCCGATCGCTGGCACCGACCCTACGGGTTACCTCCTCTATGGAGGCCTTTCCAGTGGCATATTTGGCCCGGCAATCGTCAGCTCCATTTTGCTGGAAAGGGAGCTACCGAAGCAGACGTCATCAAACGGGCCGAGCACGAGACGTCCTGCTGGTTCAGGTTTTGGCTTTGGTTGGATCACCACCTTCGACCGAAACGCGAACGGCCAGCGTGCAAAGCAGGTCGGAAGTCTGGACAAACAGAAAACAACGGAGCAAATTGAGACCACACCGATAACGCAGCAGGTTTCGACCGGTGATGGAGCAAGTGCGTCGAGGGGCAACAGAAAACTTGATGGAACCTACGTCTTCGGTGGTGCCGGAATGGATGGTGACTACATTTCT
>Ga0247727_10018112_pt1 | contig 11123 bp, 15 predicted proteins | sample WisWelCaveWW1625_FD_202498 | JGI IMG/M metagenome (GOLD analysis project Ga0247727, IMG submission 202498) | Biofilm microbial communities from Wishing Well Cave, Virginia, United States - WW16-25 | ecosystem: Environmental > Aquatic > Deep subsurface > Groundwater > Cave microbial mat | place...
CGGGCTGTTGTGCCTGCCACGAAATAATCAATCAAGCGTCCCTGCTGCCGGGGTGTCAGTCTGCTTTTGCGTTCGTACATCGTAGCCATTTTTATACCCTTTAACGGGTCTTAGCTACTTCAGCCCAAAAAAAAATTCAGAGAAAAGGGAGCCGCCAGTTTTTTGGGCTCCCTTTTTTAATATTTCTCTTCGTAAGTGCCCTGCTGCGCCAGGTCGGAAAAGCGCGTCATGTTCGGGTTGAAGTGCAGGCGCACCGTGCCGATCGGGCCGTGACGCGCCTTGGCGACGAGGCATTCGGCGACATTGTGCGATTGCTCCATGCGCTCCTGCCATTTCATGTGTTTTTCGGTACCGGGCTCGGGTTCGGCGCGGCTGAGATAATATTCTTCGCGGTAAACGAACATGACAACGTCCGAGTCCTGCTCGATTGATCCTGATTCACGCAGGTCTGAAAGCTGCGGGCGCTTGTCTTCGCGGTTTTCCACCTGGCGTGAAAGCTGCGACAGCGCAAGAACGGGAATGGCCAGTTCCTTGGCAATCGCTTTCAGGCCGCGGGTGATTTCTGAAACTTCCAGCACGCGGTTTTCCATGCCCTGTTTCGAACCCGTGCCGCGCAGAAGCTGCAAATAGTCGACAACCAGAAGACCGAGCCCGTGCTGGCGTTTCAGGCGGCGCGCGCGGGTGCGGATAGCGCTGATCGAAAGCGAGGGCGTGTCGTCGATATAAAGCGGGATCTGGCTGAGGCGCTGCGAGGCCTCGGCGAAGGCGCGGAAATCGTCCTGCTTGATGCTGCCCTTGCGGATCGCGTCGCCGGAAATATTCGACTGGTCAGCAAGAATACGCGTGGCGAGCTGGTCGGCCGACATCTCAAGACTGAAAAACCCGACAATCGCGCCTTCCGCACCGCCAGTTTCGGCAAAGCGGTTGGCGGCGGCGAACGCAATGTTGGTCGCCAGCGCAGTTTTACCCATCGACGGGCGGCCGGCGAGAATAAGAAGGTCGGAATTTTGCAGGCCGCCGAGTTTCTTGTCCATGTCGGTAAGGCCCGTCGTCACGCCCGTGACATTGCCCTCGGATTTAAATGCTTTTTCCGCGTGTTCGATAGCCACCAGCACGGAGTCGCGCAAGGTCGTGAAGCTGCCCTTCACCTCGCCGCTTTCGGCCAGTTCATACAGGCGCGCCTCGGCCATTTCAATCGTGTCGGTGGCTGCCGTGTCGATGTCGTGCTCATAGGCCTCGTTCACGACCTCTTCGCCGATGGTGATGAGTTCGCGGCGCAGGTGCAGGTCGTAAATTGCGCGGGCATAATCCTGCGCGTTGATGACGCTGACGACACTGGCGGCCAGATCGGCCAGATAACCGGAGCCGCCGACTTCTTTCAGATCGTCATCTTTCTCGAAATAATTTTTGAGCGTCACGGGCGACGCGGTCTGGCCGCGGTCGATCATCTTGACGACGGCTTCATAAATTCTCTGGTGCGCGGGCAGGAAAAAATGAACGCTGCGCAGAAAGTCGCCTATTTTTTCATAGGCGCGGTTGTCAACGAGAAGCGCGCCAAGCAATCCCTGCTCCGCGTCCTGATTGTGCGGCAGGATCCGGTACGAAACGGGCTTGTCGCCGCTGTCAGCCAGCGGCTTTTTCAAAGTAGCATATTGAACCATGAAAAAAGGCTAGCAGAGTTTGAATCCCTCATGCCAGCCTTATATTCTTTGCCCCTGTGAATAAAGGGGATAACGCCTTTATTCGTCGTCAGATTCCGAGGCAGATTCAGACGCTTCAGCAGCTTCCGGCTCGTCGGATTTCTTGGCTTTTTTCTTCTCGGCGCGGACTTTTGCTTTCGCAGATGATTCCGCAGCCTCTTCGGCGCTTTCAGCCGTTTCACTGGCTTCGCGTTCCTTGGTTGCTTCGAGGGCATCCGCTTCAAGGGCGGCTGCAAGGGCGTCTTCTGCTGAAGGCTCCTCAACCTGCTTCTTGCGGCGAGTGTCCTGCTTGCCGTCATCGGCGATCAGGGCTTTGCCCGTTCTCGCCTGTATCTCGGCTTCTTCCGGGCTGCGGGCGATGTTGATCGTCACCGAAATTTTAACTTCCGGGTGCAACTGGATATCAACCGCGAAAAGACCGATCGATTTGAAGTTCTGGTTCATGTTGACCATAGAACGTTCGACCTTCTCGCCGGATGCGTTTGACACCTGCTCGGCGATGTCGCGCGACGTGACCGATCCATAAAGCTGTCCGCCTTCGGACGCCTGGCGGATCAAAGGGGCCTTGAGACCGTCCAGTTTCGTGGCGACCTTTTCAGCGGCAACGCGGCGCTTGTCGTTCTCGGCAGCCAGGACTTTTTTCTGGGCTTCGAAGTAAGCGATGTTTTCCTTGCTGGCGCGCAGGGCTTTTTTCTGCGGCAGAAGGTAGTTGCGTGCATAACCGGGACGGACGGCGACAACATCGCCCATCTGTCCGAGGCTTTCAACGCGTTCAAGTAAAATTACCTGTGTGGCCATTGTCTTGTTCCTTTTGCGTTATTCGCTGCGGGGAGCGCGGTCGCGTGAACCGTACTCTCTCGGACCGGAGTCACGTGAACCGTATTCTCTCGGACCCTTGTTGAACGGACGCCCGCCACCTTCGTTTTCGGTGCGGACATAGGGCAGAAGCGCCATGAAACGTGCCTGCTTGATCGCCACGGCCAGTTCGCGCTGTTTCTTTTGGGAAACGGCGGTGATGCGGCTCGGGATGATCTTGCCGCGCTCGGAGATATAGCGGCCCAGCATACGGAGGTCTTTCCAGTCGATCGCCGGGGCGTTCGGGCCGGTAAAGGGACATGTCTTCCGGCGACGGAAGAACGGTCTTTTCATGTTCGGGGCTTCAGAGCTCATTATGCGGCCTCCTTCTCGGCTTCATCGTAACGCTTCTCTTTTTCGAGAATTGCGGATTGGGTTTTCGACGGTGCGGTCAGGCGTGTGGTCAGGCTGCGCATGACGTCTTCGTGCAGGCGCAGGTTACGCTCAAGCTCGATAACGACCGGGCCGCTTGCATCGGTCTCGATCAAAACGTAGTGAGCCTTGCGGGCTTTTTTAATTCTGTAAGCCAGCGTGCGCAGGCCCCAGTATTCCGTCTTGAGGATTTTTCCATCCAGATCGGTGACGATCTTGGAGAATTTGTCGGTCAGGTCTTTGACCTGGGCTTCTGTCAAGTCCTGGCGTGCGATGAACACGGTTTCATAGATTGGCATTTTTAATGCTCCTCTCGGTTATATCTCCCGTTTAACTTCGGAAGAAAGCCGACGATCATCATGCCGCCGGCGAGGTTATGTTTTAAAGTCCTAGTCTTCAAAGATGAGGGGTTTTAGCCCGTTTTCAGGGCTCAGCGCAAGGGTTTTCTTGGCTTATGGCGAGGGGCTATCGGGGGCAGGCTGATAATGGAGATTAGTCTTCTTTGATCTGCCGGTAGAAGCCGCTTTCCGGCGCGGAGTCAATATTGGCGGCCTTTGCGATATGGGCGGCCATAAAAGCGGCCCAGGAGTCGGGGTCCTTGTTGCTATGCTTGGTCATGCCGCGCCGTAACATGTGGGTCAGTTGCCCGCGGGTTAAATTGGGATTTTTCAGGGCATCCCTAAAGTCCGCCAGGGCCAGCGTGGCGAATTCGGCAAAATCGGCGTTGACGGAATCGTAGCAGGAAAAGGCGTCATTGGTCTGTTCAATGAGAATCCTGATGCGCTGGTGGACTGATAGGCTCATAGATAAATCCCCTGTTCTGTTCAGATACCGGGCAGGTCAGAGCCAGCCCTTGTCATTATATTTGCTATATTCTAGGCGTCGCATTTTTAAAAAAATAATGGATAAGAGGTTTCACTAAACGGACCCCCCTTGTAAGAGCAGAAACTAATCTGCTAATCCAATCCTGCTCGGATGCTTTCATCCTTTCACAGGCATAAAAAAACCGCAAAGTTTTTTTATGCCTTTTGTGGTGCAGCGCGAAATTAAATAACCGGCCCGAATCGTTAACGGGTAATTTTATTACACTAATATACTTTAAAACACAGTCACTTGAGGTAAAATATGGCACGCGCTTTTCTCTTTCCCGGACAAGGCTCACAGGCTGTGAATATGGGCAAAGATTTGTATGTGGCCTTTGCCGACGCGAGGGACGTTTTCGATGAAATCGACGAATCGCTGGGCCGGAAATTAAGTAAAATGATCTTCGAGGGGCCGGATACAGACCTCAATCTGACCGAAAACACCCAGCCCGCCCTGATGGCCGTTTCATTAGCCGTGGTGCGCGTGCTGCAGAAACAGGGCGGCATCGATTTAGCCAAAAAAGCCGCCTTCGTCGCCGGTCACAGCCTTGGCGAATATTCCGCCCTCACCGCCGCCGGGTCGTTCGACATTTCCACGACGGCAAAATTACTGCAGCTGCGCGGCCAGTCGATGCAGCGCGCCGTTCCCGTCGGCGTCGGCGCGATGGCCGCCATCCTCGGCCCCGCCTTCGAAGAAGTGCAACAACTCGCGAAAGATGCAGGCTGCGAAATCGCGAACGACAATTCCGTCGGCCAGGTCGTCATCAGCGGTAAAAAAGATTCCATCGACAAAGCCATCGCACTGGCAACCGAGCGCGGCGCGAAGCGCGCCATCCTGCTGCCGGTCAGCGCGCCTTTCCATTGCTCGCTGATGCAGCCTGCCGCGAAAATCATGGACGACGCTTTGGCCGCAGCAAAAATCCGGAAACCAAATCTGCCTGTTGTTTCGAACGTCACGGCGCAATCCGTCAGCGACCCTGCGCAGATCCATAAATTACTGGTCGAACAGATCACGGGCATGGTGCGCTGGCGCGAGTCCGTCATCTGGATGAAAGCGCAGGGCGTCACCGAGATGATCGAACTGGGATCGGGAAAAATTCTGAACGGTCTTGTGAAGCGCATCGAGAAAAATGTTGCCGTTGAAAGCGTCGGCACGCCCGAACAAATCGAAGCGCTCATTCATAAATTGAACTCCTGACGTCATTGCGAGCGAAGCGAAGCAATCCAGACTCTGGATCGCCACGCCGACTGCGTCGGCGCGCGATGACGATTGCTGAAGTTTCTAGAGTTTCAGGTCGCGCAGAACTTCGGAAGTCGAGCGCAAAGCCTGGTCGGCAGATTCATTTCCTGCGGCAAGATATCCTTCAGCCATCTTTTTTACTGCGCCTGAATTTCTGGACAAATCGAAAAGCGCGTTGGCGGGAATTGTCAGCATCATGCGCCCGGAATTATGCATGTTCGGCATCCTCGATTGATTCCTTGATGTCGTGAATCGCGCGCAGCAAATCATGGCTGGCGTCCGCCGCCTGACAGGCGATATAGAATTCTTCCCAGGCTTTGCTGAGACCGATTTCATCCGGCTTAAAATCTTTGACGATATTGCTGAGGATGATCGAATCAACCGAGCAGAGTTTCACTGCTGCGGTTGGCGATTTTTTGGCTGTATGCGTGGCTTTTGCCATCGTTATAGTTCCCCTATTTCCGGCTCGTTTGGCCGTGTGTTCAGTGTCGCCGAAAAGCCTTAATATCCCGTAAAAAATACCTTCAACCTGTTAATACTTTTATGAAAACAGCGATAGGCCTTGCTTTATGGTCCCCCGTTTTTTAAGTCCTAGAGAGACAATTTAGAGAGAAGGGTACGAAAGTGTTCAATCTTGCTGGCAAAAAAGCACTCGTCACAGGCGCAACAGGCGGCATCGGCAGCGCGATCGCCAAAGCCCTACATGCGAACGGTGCGCATGTCGGCATTTCCGGGCGCAACGAAGACAAACTCAAAGCCCTCGCCGCGGAACTCGGTGAACGCGTTTCCATTTTGCCCGCCGACCTTTCCTCCGGCGACGCCGCCGTTGATCTCGCCAAGCGCGCTGAAGAAGCCATGGGACAAATCGACATTCTTGTGAACAATGCAGGCCTGACGCGCGACAATCTTTCGATGCGCATGAAAGACGATGAATGGAATGAAGTCATCGCCGTCAACATGACATCGACATTCAAACTCGCGCAAGCTGTTCAGCGCGGCATGATGAAGCGCCGCTGGGGTCGCATTATCAATGTCGCCTCCGTTGTCGGCGTTACCGGAAATCCCGGTCAATGCAATTACGTCGCCTCAAAGGCCGGCATGATCGGCTGGTCAAAAGCGATGGCGCAGGAAATTGCATCGCGCAGCATCACCATCAACTGCATCGCGCCCGGCTTCATCGCCACGCCGATGACCGACGCTTTGAGCGACGAACAGAAAGCACGCATCACTGCAAATATCCCTGCCGGGAAAATGGGAACGTCGGAAGATATCGCCGCCGCTGCCGTTTACCTCGCCAGCGACGAAGCCGCCTATGTGACGGGACAGACCCTCCATGTGAATGGCGGCCTCGCGATGATTTAAATAAAATCCAGCGCGCAGAGATGGCTGTAGAAAGCCTTCTTGTTGTGGCCGTTCTCATAGGCATAGATGCCCATCAGCTCCCCATAGGCATCCAGCAATTTCTGATGTGACGACGACACCAGCGGCGCGGCGGCGTAGGAATTTTTAATATGGTCGAATTCCGGCGTGTCTTTCGCGCTTGCCCATTGATTCAGGAATTGCTGCTGTTCGCGGATGGCGCTGATGATGGTCGTTTCGACATAGGCCAGGTGTTGCGGCGCGCGCGATTGCGACAGGCGCCCCAACATATCATCGACCACGCGGTTGTAATCCTTCACCGTATCGACGTTCGCATTGTGGTAAAGCTGCTGCAGCGCGCTCAGACGCACCACCATGATTTCATCCGTCACCGCGAAAAGCCTGTCGAGATAGGCCGCATCCTGCTTTTCGATTTTGGAGTTTTTTGTGCTGAAATCCGTACGGTTCACGCCCAGAGAGTCATAACCCTGCTGTATCATCGCATCCTGCGCCATGGCCGGAACCGCAAGAGAGACAACAGAGAATAAAACGAGAAATAATATTTTCATGACTATACGTTCATATGATTCAGTTCATCAGATCAAGAGCGTATAAATGGTCAAAGAAAGCGCGCCTGTTGTATTCGGATTCCTCCGGGTAAAGCTTCATCAGTTCAATATATATCTGCTGCACCTTGCGGTTTGAACTTTGCACGGCGGGCTGCAATTCGTATCTTTTCTCAATCTTCCTTTGTTCCGCGCGCGTCGAGCCGGCCCAGCGGGACAGGAAGATTTGCTGTTCGTCCATCAGCTCCAGCATGATTTGATGAACGGTCTGGAGGTGCTCGGGCGCTTCGACGTCGGAGAAATATTCCGAAAGCGCGACCATATCCATCGTATAGGTTACGGCATTGCTGTCGCGACCTGTGTAGATGCCTTGCATGATCAGCACGCGCGACAGAAAAACCTTGTCTGACACGTCGAACAATCTCTGAAGATACTGGATGTCTTTCTGCGATTTGATTTTAGAGCGGGCCGCATCGAAAGGCGTGCGTTTGTAATGGCCGCTCTCATAAGCCTGCTGGACCGTCATGCCTGCTTCGGCCACGACCGGAAAACTGACACATAAAAATAAAAACGCGATCAGCAGCCTGATATGCATTGGATTCCCCCACTTCTGCTATTATAACAAAGTCTGACTTAACAAACCATTAGCTGTAATTTTATGTACGATCTTGTCATTTTCGACTGCGACGGCACTCTGGTCGATTCAGAATATATGAACAACCTGGCCACGCTGCAGCTTTTGCACGCCGAGGGACTGACCCAATACGACATGGATTATGCCTTCGCCAATTTCGTCGGCCTGCGCCTGAAACACATACTGGCCACGATTTCCAGGGATACGGGCCATGTTTTCCCTGCCGATGCTTCCGAACGTTATGTGGAACTGGTTGAAACCCTCGCCCCTCAACATCTGAAAAAGTTGCCCGGCGCGGAAGAGCTGGTCTCTGAAGCATCGAAGCACGGGAAAATCTGCGTGGCGTCGAACGGCCAGCGCGACAACGTGATTTCCGCACTGGAGATGGCGGGCCTCAAAAAATATTTCGAAGACACTTATATATTCACCGGCCTGCAGGTGAAAAACGCCAAGCCCGCACCGGATTTATTTTTTCTCGCCGCCGAAACGATGAACGCGCAAATCGATAAATGTATCGTCATCGAGGACAGCGTTGCGGGCGTCACCGGCGCAAAAGCGGCGGACATGTATGTGATCGGATTCACCGGCGCGCATATAGATCAAAATACCTGCGCGCAGAAACTAAAAAGCGCCGGGGCGGCGGAAATATTCACCTCGCTTATCCACATCAGGAATCGCCTGTTTTTCTGAAAAACCCTTGTATTATTTAGGGAATATGTTACCTCCATAAAATGACTTGCAAACAGTTTCAGGGCTGGTAAAGTCCGGAACTTATCAATTAGATTATCATAATAAAACATAGGGAATTGTGATGAGTGACATTGCAGAACGCGTGAAGAAAATTGTTGTCGAACATCTCGGTGTGGATGCGGACAAGGTGTCAGAAGGCGCGAGCTTTATCGATGATTTGGGCGCAGACTCGCTCGACACGGTTGAGCTGGTTATGGCCTTCGAAGAGGAGTTCAGCGTTGAAATTCCCGACGATGCAGCCGAAAAAATCCAGACCGTCGGCGATGCAATCAAGTTCATCAAGGACAACGCGTCAGCGTAAGTCCCGTAAAAAAGCCCCCTTCATCATGAACGCGGGGCTTTTATTATGCCTACAATGGACCTATATTTTTAAGCATGAGACGCGTCGTAGTCACAGGCATAGGTATGGTTTCTCCGCTGGGTTTTGGCGTCGCGCATAATTGGTCCGCAATCACCGCCGGGAAAAGCGGCATCAAGAAAATTGAACATTTCGATCTCACCGATATCTCCTCGCACATCGCCGGCATCGTTCCGCGCACCGATGACCCTGCGCCGAAAGATGGCGCGTTCAACGTCAACCTGTTCATGGAGGCGAAAGAGCAGCGCAAGACCGACATTTTTATCACTTACGGCATGGCGGCGGCGCAGGAAGCGATCGAAGATGCGGGATGGAAGCCGACGGATGAAGAAGAGCTGAACCGCACCGGCGTCCTGATCGGCGCGGGCATCGGTGGCTTGCTGACCACTTACGAAGCGTCCGTCACCTTGCACGAACGCGGCCCCCGCCGCATATCGCCCTTCACCGTTCCGGCGCAGCTCATCAACCTCGCCTCCGGCCAGGTTTCCATCAAATACGGATTCCGCGGGCCGAACCATTCCGTCGTCACCGCCTGCGCCACCGGCACGCACGCCATCGGCGACGCGGCGCGCCTGATCGCTTTCGATGATGCCGACGTCATGATCTCGGGCGGGGCCGAAGCCGCCGTCAACCGTTTCGGCGTGGCCTGCTTTGCCGCTGCGCGCGCACTCTCCACCAGCTACAATGATCGACCGACCGAAGGCTCCCGTCCCTTCGACGAAGGCCGCGACGGATTTGTCATCGCCGAGGGCGCGGGCATTGTCGTTCTCGAAGAATACGAACACGCGAAAAAGCGCGGCGCGAAAATCTATGCTGAAATCGTCGGCTATGGTTTATCCGGCGATGCCTATCACATCACCTCGCCGTCCGAAGACGGAAATGGCGGTTTCCGCGCCATGCAGGCCGCTCTTAAGCGCGCCAAGCTCAACCCCGAAGACATCGATTACATCAACGCGCACGGCACATCGACGCCGGTGGGCGACGGTATCGAATGCACCGCCGTCAAAAGATTGTTCGCCAATGCGCTGGATAAAGTGTCCATGTCGTCTACGAAATCGGCCATCGGCCATTTGCTTGGCGCGGCGGGCGCGGTGGAAGCAATTTATTCCATCAAGGCCATCGAAACCGGCGTTCTGCCACCGACACTGAACCTCGAAAATATTTCTGAGCCCTGCAAGGGCCTCGATCTCGTGCCGAAAACCGCGAAGCAGAAAAAAGTCCGCGCTGCGCTTTCCAATTCCTTCGGCTTCGGCGGCACCAACGCCAGCCTGATCGTCCGGTCCGTTTAACATGAAAGCCTCCACGCAATGGTTTCTTGGCGGGCTGGTCTTCACCGCCACGCTGTTCGTTATCGCGTCTGCGCTCGCCTTCTGGTGGGCAGCCTACCAGTTCCAGAAGCCGGGACCTTTGAAAGAACCGCTGATGGCGGAAATTCCGGGCGGCACGGGCCTGAACGGCATCGCGATGACGCTGCGCGACAAGGGAGCAGTTGAAAATCCCTATATCTTCATCTTCGGCACGGCGCTGCTGGGCGCGCAAGGCCAGATGAAAGCCGGCGAATACGAAATCCCACCCGCCGCAAGCGCCAGCGCCATCATGCACATGATCCGCGAGGGCAAAATTTTCGGCCGCCGCATCACCATCCGCGAGGGCCTGACCAGCTATGAAGTCCAGAATATCCTGGCCGGCATCAAAGATCTGAAAGCCATGCCTGCTGAGCCTGCCGGCGAAGGCACGCTGCTGCCTGAAACCTATGATTACAAAAAAGATGAAACGAATATCGACGTCCAGCGCCGCATGGAAAAAGCGATGACGGAGGCGATCGACGAACTTTGGGAATCCCGTGCAACCAACCTCCCCTTCACAACAAAACAGGAAGTCATCACCCTCGCCTCTATCGTTGAAAAAGAGACCGGCATGCCGTCCGAGCGCAAACGCGTGGCGGGCGTATTCATCAACCGCCTGCGCAAGAATATCGCGCTGCAGACCGACCCCACCGTGATTTACGCAATCACCAAGGGCAAGCCGAAGAACGAAGGCAAAGGCCCGTTGGGCCGCCGCCTGCTGTCGAAAGACCTGGAATTTGATTCACCCTACAACACGTACCTGCATCCCGGCCTGCCGCCCGGCCCTATCGCCAATCCGGGCCGTGCCTCCATCGAGGCCGTGCTGCAACCCGAGGAACATGATTTCATTTATTTCGTGGCTGATGGCAGCGGCGGGCATATTTTCGCCGCGACGCTGGATGAACATAATAGAAATGTTTCGGAGTGGCGCAAAATCCGTCGCGAAAAAGAAAAAAAGAAGGGGCTGAAGTAGCTAAGACCCGTTAAAGGGTATAAAAATGGCTACGATGTACGAACGCAAAAGCAGACTGACACCCCGGCAGCAGGGACGCTTGATTGATTATTTCGTGGCAGGCACAA
>Ga0247727_10018113_pt1 | contig 11123 bp, 13 predicted proteins | sample WisWelCaveWW1625_FD_202498 | JGI IMG/M metagenome (GOLD analysis project Ga0247727, IMG submission 202498) | Biofilm microbial communities from Wishing Well Cave, Virginia, United States - WW16-25 | ecosystem: Environmental > Aquatic > Deep subsurface > Groundwater > Cave microbial mat | place...
TAGTTCCACCGACGCGGCGGGAACCCGTACTGAGATTCAGCCGCCGCGGCACCAGTCATTTCAGGTCATTCCCCGGCCGTCTCAAGTGTCCAAGTGTTCCGGCGGTCAAGCCGTCCCACCGACGCGGCGGGAACCCGTACTGACATTCACCCGCCGCGGCTGCCGGCGCAGCGGGAACCCGTACTCAGATTCAGCCGCGGCGGCGAAAGTCATTTCAGGTGATTCCCCGGCCGTCTCAAGTGTCCAAGTGTTCCGGCGGTCAAGCTGTCCCACCGACGCGGCGGGAACCCGTACTGACATTCAGCCGCCGCGGCGGCCGGCGCAGGCCTCCCGGCCTTTGCGCGGTTCACTCAGCGGTCCCAGCACCTCGCGCCGACCCTGACCAGGTCAGCCACTCCTGGAGTGCTATAACCTACCCCAGGGCGGGCCTACTTACCCGGCCGGCTGCACTCCGCGGGCCAGCTCTACGGCGAGCAAGCCGACCAGCAACGCTACGTCTTCGGCAGGGAAACCAGTCTGCACCAGGAGCCGCTGGTAGTCTGCAATGGTGCTCAGACCAGCTTTCACCGCGCCCTCAAAGTCCGGCAATGAGATGCGCCGTTCTCTCGCGCGCGCCTCTGCCTGAGCCCGTTTCCTGGCCAGAGCGGCGTCCGCGTCAATCTCGGCCTGGAGCAAGGCTACCAAGGTCCCGGTGTCGGTCTCCGAGTACCCCGCGGCCAGCAGCGCGTTACGGTACTCCCAGGGCGGGCGGAGCAATCGGCGCACGGAGCGCGCGGTGTCGGCCAGCGTGATCCGCTTCTGGGGCGTTGGGCTGGGCACCGCGGCCCTCAGCTTGCGGGCGGCCGCGTCCCTGGCCAGCTCATCCACCAGCAAGGCCGCCAATATCGCCATGTCTTCCGGCGGAAACGCAAGGCGCTTCAGCGTCCCGCGGTAGTGATCGACGGTCAACAGGCCAGCCCGTACCGCCGCCTCAGTATCGGCAAGGGATATCCGCCGCTCAGTTGCCTTGGCGCGCGCCGCCGCGCGCGTCGCGGCGGCACGGGCGGCGCTGTCGATGCGCTGCTGCAACAGCGCCACAATGGTGGCGACGTCGCCCACGGTTAACCCGGCCTGTTCGAGCATGGTCTGGTACTCAGCTATGGATCGCAACCCGGCCAGCACCGCCCGCTCCAGCTCTGGGAGGCTCAGGCGAGCAGCGCGTAGTCTCGCCTGGGCTTGTGTTCGGACCTGCTGCGCGGCAGCCCGCTCCGTAATCTCGTCGTTAACCAGCGCGACAAGCAAGTCGGTTTCCTGGGCGGGATAACCCAGGGTGACCAGCCGCGCCCGGTAGACGTCGAGCGTCACCAGGCCACGCCGGGCGGCGTCTTCCAGGTCAGCCAGCGAGACCTGGCGAACCGCGGCGGCCGCCTGCGCTTTTACTCGGAGAGCCAGCAGCTCGCCGCGTGCTTTAATCTCGGCGACCAGTGTATCGACCAACAGGGCCGCGTCTGGCACAGTGAACCCACCGGAAGACAAGAAGGCGCGGAAGTCATCAGCCCCAGCCACCCCGAGCCGCACCGCGCGTTCGTAGGCGCCTACGTTCAGCTTGCGGCGGGCGCCGGCGGCCCGCGCCTGTTCGCGGGCGATTTCTGTCTGCCGCGCCGCGTCCACGCCGGCGAGCAGGTGGTCGGCCAGCGCTACGACGTCGGCCTCAGCGTAGCGCTCGGAACGGAGGAACTGCCGATACTCGTCGGCTGTTCGCAGTCCGCGCCTCACCAGCGCTTCGAACTGCGCAAGACTCAGCTCCCGCACGGCCAGCTCAGCCGCAATTTCGTCCCTGCGCTTCTGACGCGCGGCGTCCCGCGCCGTCCGCTCGACAGCCCGCTGTTGCTCCCGTGCCGTCCGCTCACGCGCGGCGGCCTCCGCGTCGCGTATATCGGTCATGAGCAGCAGTTCCAAGGTCAGTTGATCGGCGGGGCTGTACCCTTGCGTGGCCAGGAACCCTCGAAACTCGGCGCGGGTCCGGATGCCCCGTTTGACCGCTTGCTCCCAATCGGTCATGGACATTGGGCGGGTGGCGAACTCGCGTCGCAGACCACCCAGGACGACCGCGAACGACCGCTCGAAGTCCGGGATTCGCGAGTCGGTCAACAACTGCCGAAAGCGGGTCTCGTCGATATCCCGCCGCACGTAGGCCGCCAGAGCCTCATCGGCAATGCGGCGGCGCCACACATCGAGCCGGCGATCCTCAGCGATGCGCTGCAACGCCCGGGCAATGGGTTCTGAGAAACCCTGGGCCTTGAGCTGCGTTATCACCTCGGTGTCGGCCATTCCACCGCGCGCGTACAAGTAATCCAGATCGGCCACGGACAGGTAGCGCCGGGCGCCGCGGAAGATGGCCGTTATGCGATCCTCGGCGTACCCCTGGCGCGCCAGTTCCTCGCGGCCCCGTTCCTCGGTCCAATCGCCGGCGGCGACCTGCCGCTCGACTTCCGCGGCGCTCAATAGCCGTGGCCGGTAGAGCTTGTTCAGGTGCCACTCCAGGGGCGTGGCGACCAGGACCTCCGCCGCGGGGCGCACGGCGAGCGAGGTGAGACGCGACAGGCCGAGCACTTGGGCGAGCTTATCATCGAGGTCCCCGAACCGCTCGATCTGGCCAAGGGACAGCGCTTCGACGATCCAGCCCTCGAGCCACCCCTCCAGGGCCATGTTGAACGTAGTGGTCAGGTATCGCTGCGCCCCTTCCGTACCGGGTTCGAGCTGCCGCTGACTCGACCCCCCGATTCCGCCGAACAGACCGCGGAGCACCGCGTCCCCGATGCTTTTCGCGGCCACCTGGCGCCCGCCGGCGCGGCCGGCGCCGCGCCGGGCGTCGATTGGAATGTCGGCCCCGAACAGGTCCGAAACCGCGGCGCTGGCCAGCGCGTCGAAACCGAACTGGGCGGCGTCCTCAATCTTTACCAGGCCCTTCACCAGCAACCCCGCGAACCAGCCGACCAGGCCAATGGTGTACCCCAGGGCGTGCAACACTGCACTAACCGCCGCCTGGAAGAACTTCTTCCAGAAGTCGGACAGGCCGCCCACTCCCTCGATTCCCTCGAATATCTCGCCGCCGATGGCGCGGAAGTCCGGCGGCGGCAGCTCGATCTTGGGGACAGATGGCGGCGGCCCGCCCTTCGGGGCGAACGGGTCAGCAAAGCCTGCCATCAGAGCGGAAAGGCGCGGCGTATCTCGTCCGCGCGGGTGTGAAAGTCCTGGGCGGCCTCGCCTGTACCGTCGCGGAGGAACTCCGTCAGCAGCGCCCGCTGTTCCTCTACGGAACGTAGACGGCGCTGCGCCTTATGAACCGAGCGCAACGCTGAATCGACCGCTCCAGTCTGGACCCGCCAGAACATCCGCGTCCATTCGCCTGCTGAAGCGTAAAGCGAATTGATGAGGATGACCTGCTGCAACAGGAGCTGTGCGTCCAACAGTATATTGACCCAGGATGCCAGCTCAGACGTGCGCCGCAACAGTTCCAGGATCGGGCGGGTGATGTTGGTCTGTAGACGCAACAGAAACTGATCCAAGGCGCGGGCGCCAGGGATGCGCGCCAGTCGCATTAGCCCGGCGATCTTCCGGCCGATCTGGATCAGCTCGATAATTGGCCCGAGCACGCGGTCGTAGAACAGATTGATCGCCGCGCGGATACGCTGGATCAAATCCAGGTAGGGCTTCAGGACCTTCTCGATCAGGTCATGCAACCGCTTGGCGATCTTGTGTATCTGAGTGAGAATCGGTCGCAGGAACTCAACCCAGACCTTTTGAATCCAGCGCACCACGGCGGCCACGGCATACCCGACCCACCATATGAACCGTGTCAGGGCGTCGGTGACCCGGGTGATCGAATCGCGAAGGCCCTCGAACCCCTGACGAATGTTCTTGGGCACCCCCCCGTGGAATATCGACCACAGCAGCCCCAGGCCGGCAATGATAGCCCCGACAATCGGGCCGGCCGAGCCACCGACGGAGGAAAACCCCTGCAACAGGACGGCTAGCGCCATATCAGTCCTGGCGGGTCACCGCCTGGAGCGTTCGGGCGAGCTGGCCGAGCTGCGCTTCGACGGTTATGGAGTCGAAGCGATCTACGGGGAATGTTTGGCTGAACGGACCGTGTGAACCGACCATGAAGTCCACCCGGTACACCTGGCGGGTTTCGCCCTCCGGGGTGAACTCCGCTGTCTGGAGCACGCGCGTGATTCGGTAGTCTCGCGGCATGACGCCCAGTATAGCGGTCTCGGCGCGGTCGCCCCAGGCGGCCGGATCATGGCAGGACCTCGAAAGACAGCACCGGGACAGCTTCAATGCCGGCTAGGTACCAGATTTCGACCCAGGACCCTATCTCAAACGCGGTCATCTGGCCGCGGAGCGCGAACAGCCCCTGAGCGTCAGTGGGGCCGACCGTGGCCGGATGTATTTCGATACCGTTCACGATAGTTCTGATGGTGACGGGCGCATTGGGCGGCCCCGCTGCCTGCGCCAGCCAGCGCTCACCCACGCGGAACTGATCCGCGCGAGAGCGGTCGAGGTTGAGTATCCGGACCGCGGGAACCACCCGGAACCACGGCGGCGGCCAGGCGTCAACCGGGAGCTGTTGATCGACCCCGGCCGGGGTTTCATCCGTGAACCCGTCGCCTTGCGGCGGCGGAATGTAGGGGCCAGGCGGGGGATTCCAGACGTCCTGTGGAACTCTCGCGGTCGCCTCAATCACGAGCCCGTCGATGTCGGCAGCGAGCAGCTCGAGACCATCAAGCGGCTCAAGGTCAGCCGGGTCCGAAAGGCTGGCGAGCGCGGCAATGAGCTCCGGGGCTGCCGGATCGCCCAGGACGTACGGGGCCTCGAGGGAGACGTCCGTGAGGTCACGGGCCAAGGTCACCAGGCGCGCGTCGATTGCATCAATTTCGGCCAGAGGCGCCGCTTCCGTCCGTTCGAACGCCGGCTTAAGGTGCTGTGGGTACCACGGTTCATTGGGGCCGAAGTCGACCGGGCCAGGGCGGAGCGCCATACCGGGGCCTGTCAGCCGCTCAGGACCTCGACTTCGACGTGCGCCTGGAGGATCGTGCCATTCGCGCCCGCGGCGCCCTGCTGACAGGTGAGCACGTAGGTTGCATCCGCCGCGTCTTGCACCAGCTCGGACACCTGGATCACGTGCTCTTCAGTCGAGCCGGCGGCGGCCGAGACATTGACCGGATTGCTTTCACCGACCAGCGGATCGGTTATGAGCGTCCCGCGCCGAATCCGCAGCGTGATGGTGGTGGTGGCCGCGCCTGTGGCCACTTGTAGCCAGCCCCGGATCACGATGCGGGCTGTCGCGACCGGGACCTTGACCTGGGGCGACGTCGCCGCCACCGTCTCGGTAGTAGTGGTGATTATCGTGTCGGCAGAGACCGACGTCACGCCCTTTTCGAGCAGTTCGGCCATTAATACGCCCCCTTATAGTCGCACGCGCCCGAGTCCTTCGAGCCGCGGCCGGGCCGCGCCGCCCGAGTCAGCTACCGGGTTTTCGTCGCGCTTATTAATCGCTTCCTGAAACACCAGGCCAGCCTGGTCAATATCGAGCGGCGGGCAGGCGTGGAAGTAAACACTGCCATCCGGACACTTGTCGCTGTACTCCCCAAAACAGGCCAGGCAACGGAACCGAGCGGTCACGGATGCATGAACTCCTCTACGCGCATGACGGGCGCGCTCCAATTATCGCCGCCATCGAAGCCGGTCACCGTCGTCCGGATTCGAAACCCCGGATTCAGCAAACAATTGGCCGGCAGCGCGCCCTGGACAAAGAGCCCCTCTGCGGCGTCCTGACCACCTTCGGCGTAGCTCACGGTGATGGTCTGCGTGGCCGTGATGTTGCCCCCTTGCACGGCGGCATGGAACACGTTCGCGCCGTCGTCCAACAGCAGGGCCCCCTGACGGTTTCCGGCCACTCCCGAGGTAACGAGCGTGGCGACCCACGAAATAAGCCGCCAGATTAAGCCAACCGGCACGGTCTCGCTGATTTGAACGCCGGCCACCGGATCAGTACCGACTACCACCCGAGTTCTTCCGCGGCCGGTCAGGTGGTCGCCCACTTCGCCGCCTGGCCAGCTCAGCGGTTGAGACGTGCTCGGATACCCGGAGCAGAGCACCAACCCGACAGGGCCCTGTGGGCCACCGATCCGAAGCGAAAGTAGACCGAAGACAAAGCCGCGCGCAAGTCCGGCGACATCGAACTGGACTGACGCAGAGAGCAGCCAGCCCTCCGCGAGCAGAAACGAAGCGTTGCCGCTCCCGACGCCGGCAGCGAAGGCGACAGTCTCGCGCTGCAACTGCACGCGCCCGTCTGGCAGGAGCAACCGCGTGGTGACCGAGACGGTCTCCGGGTTTACCAGGTTCCGTATGGTAAACAGGTTAAGTGCGTCGTCTACTGTCACCGCCACGCCAGAAGGCGGCATGACCTCCCGAGTGGCGTAGGTGACCAGCCGCGTGTGCGGCCTGATGACCAGCTCGCCCATTGAAACGCTCAGCGACCGGGTGCGGGCGCCGGCCCCAGCTCGGCGAGGATCGAGGTAACGACAACGGCGGTGGCGTTCTCATCCTGAGCGACGTCCACCAGCGTTCCGGCCTTGTTCGCCGAATTGATAATCGGGATGGTAGGCACACCGGCGGCGTTCGCCAGGCTCACAAACCAATTGCGGGTCACATGGCGGAGATTATCAGCCCCCGGTCCCCCGACCCCGAAGTTCCCAGTATCGGGACCGCGCCAGCGGACCACCGCGCATTCCGCGTCCACCACATAGCCCAATAGGGCGTAATCGGTGTTCGCTTTCAGGAGGTCGAAGGTGGCGTTTAGCGCCGCCTCCCCTGTGTACCCGCCGCCCGCGCCGGCCGTGATCGGGTTTTCGTTCGTCACGATGTGCACAATCCGGCGAGCGATATCGTCCCACCTGGCCAGGCGGGCCTCAACCCCGGGCAGATTGTCGTAGTAGATCAGCCCGCCCCAGATTTCGAAGTCTCCGCCGACCGCCGATCCGGACAGCTCCACGGTCAGCGTGTCCTGAGCATACAGGCGCTGCGCTGCGCCCGGCGGCAGCAGTGGCTGGACCTCCGAGACTATGGTGTCGAACCGGATACCCTGCACGTTGTCATGGAGCCGCGGCGACCGGATTCGCATTACGCCGGCCACCTGGGCATCCACCCAGGTATCCAGCAGCCGCACGTCGGACTCGAGCGGGGCGTTGCGGATCGTCAGGACATTGCCTGCCGCCATCGTAAGGGCCGTCAGCGTGACGCCGGGCGCCGTCACGCGACCGGAGAGTACTTCTAGCGCGCGTCCCATGTCGTCACCGGCCCAGCTTCTTGGCCCTCAGGGCCATGTTGGCGCGCGCTACCCGCTCGGTGTTCGCGGGATCGCCGCGCGGTCGCCGCGGCGGCAGGTCGAGCGCCCGCAAAACATCCAACATCGGGCGTACCCCGTCTTCGTAGGCCTGGCCGGCGTCGCGAATCCCCTCTGGGAATCGGCGGGCACCTACCGTGCTGGCCTTCATCTGGAAGTGATCCGCGCCCGACGCGGAGACACCGCGTACGAAGGCCCGGCGCTGGATCGCGGCGGTCACCCCATTGTTATAATTCTCCTCGGCCGCCAGGGTTTCCCGCTGCCAGGATTCGCCGGCCGTTTTCACGCCCTCGGCGTACTCAGGGCCAGCGATTCCACCCCTGCTGACGAATTTGGAGCGCGCTTGCGCTGCCTCTTTGACTTTCAGAGCCATCCCCTTTTGCCCCTTTCGCTCCAACCAGGCCGCGGGACCTCGCCGCCTGGCCGTAGCACGATTCGCCACAATCGTAGCACGATCATTTCGGATATTCGGACCTGAAAGTCCGCTTTTGCTCCCGCAGAGGCCATTGGCGCGGGTTCGGAGGCGAAGAAAAAGCGACTTGACATTGCCCTGGGCGAGTCGGACCCTAGGGCGGGGCGGCGGGATAATGTCTCAAGCGGGCGGCCATGCAAAGGCCGCCCCGCCCTCCCACCACCCGCCCCGAAAAGAATGAGGAAGTGTATGGCGCCGTGCGGTCTCACGTAGCGCCCGCTGAGCTACACGCCCCGACCGCCGCACCGACTCGAGCGGACCCCAGGAAAGCCCATACCGCCCAACAAGTCAACCCGCACCCCTGCCTTTTCATAAACGTCCAAAACGTCAGGCGAGATTGAGCGTCCCACGATAACCAGAGCCTCAACATGTACCCCTGGCTGTTGTTCCAACAGCAGCGACCTATAATCCAGTAACTGCTCAAGACCCCTGGGGTGAATGACAACCTTCGCTTCGACAATCGTCGCCCCGCGCCCGCGCCAGGCAATCAAATCAGCCCGGTGACAAGTAGCCTGAATCCACATGCGAACCAGTGGCTGTGAGGTTTCCACCGCCGCCGGCAAACCACAGGGAAAGTGAACGTTCACCTGAGCGCGGTCGTAGTCCTTCCCGCGCCAGGTCAGCCACTCCTGGAGCATCCCGGTTTCCGTTGCACTCATACCGCGCCAGCGGCGCACGGTCAAACCATCAGAGACATGCAACGGGTCATAAAACGGGTCAACCACCAGGTGTCTCATCCTGACCGGACGGGACAAGTACAACCTCGTCCCGGCGCCGGACCACGATACGACCAGCCTCGTCTCTCAGAACGACAAGCTCAAGCTCCTCAGCGCCTGGCAACTGAAGCGAGATAGGTATAGCGTCCGCCACCGATCACCTCCATTAAAGACCCTGAAATAAGGTCCAGCACGACCGCGCCAGGAGCCAGTGAGCACCCGGCAAGATCGTTGAGACAGCTTGCAAGATCCGCCCCGACTGCAAGGATCTTTGCAGCAACTCGAACCTCGTACTGCGCCAGCTCCGTCAAATCCTCCTGCGGCATCCCTTCAGTCTACTTCGCCGGATAGCGGTCCCGGAAGAACTTCAGGCACAGTTCGTGAGCGAAGTTGAGCGTCATGGAATGAGGATAATCCTCACTGCCGCAAAACAAGCACCGCATGGCTTCAACGGAGGGTGTTGCCGGGGCCTGGTGGTCGGCCTCAACAGCGCTGGCCCCGCTGTCCGTTTCGTTGGGTGGAACCACGGCTTGGAGTACTGCGTTGCTCTTCTGGCGCCATCCGGCGACCACCCCCACGGTTGCACCCCCTCGCACACAGGAATCGAGAAACACCGCCCGGTCGCTGCCATTCCGAACCAGATTCAACTCGCGGGCCACTCCGACACCGATATCTGTGCGCCCCAGGGCTGCAAACACTTCCACGTCCCCGGCGAGCAAGGCCAGACGGTTGTCGATGTAATCTCTGCTGCGGCGACTCATCCGTGCCAAGGTGTCCACATCGCCGCCGGCCTCGTGTTCCAATAACTCAAACAGGTACAGAGCCTCATCGGCCGGGCCGAGATCTTCCCGCTCCGCATTTTCGTGCAACCTCGCCGCAACCAGCTCCGTGTAGCCCTCGGCATAAATAGCGGCCGGTACCTCTTTGAGGCCAACAGCTCGAGCTGCCAGCAGTCGCCGCGCGCCCGCGGCGACCTCATACCGTTCGCCACACTGAACCAGCGAGAGCGGCTGCAGTATTCCGAGCGCCCGGACCGAATCGGTCAGCGAAGCCAGTTTGCTTTCATCGAGCGTCCGCCTGGCCGGCCGCACCGGATCATCGATCAGGGCGACGGCCACCCTGTCTAAACGGGGCCACCGAGTCTCAAGGGTTTTGGGTTTCACCTGGTAGTCACCTCTGCCCTCCTGCGGGCGCTGGTAACCACCCCGGCGATTGCGTCCTGTACCACCTGCCACGAAACGAGAAAGTTGACAAACGTAGCAGGGTCGAAGCCCAACTCCCGGTGAACCGCCACCAGCTCGCCCACGCGCCCGGTGCCAAGCATGCGGTTCAGCACCGCGGCGTTGCGCGGCGGGCCATGAGTGCCTAACAGCACCCAGTTCAAGGGTTCACCGACGTCCTCAGCGCTCAGTTCCGCCTGTACTTCGGCGATTCCTACCATGCTCAGCCCCCCGTAGTCGGCCGCGGCGAACAGCTCGAAGGGACCGAATCCGAGGAAATTGAGAACGTTAGCGAGCACCCGAGCGTCTGGCAGCCGGCAATTCAGCGCCGGGTTGTCTGCCGAAAAATGGTCACGAAAGTTGAGTTTGCCCATCAGACCTCCAGGGTATATAATAGCACTACCGTGATGATCCGGAAGCTTACCGTTCGAGGGTCCAGTTGGGGTGTCAACATCCCGCGAAAGCTGTTGAGAGCCGCACACCTGGTACCCGGTGACCTGGTGACAGTTGAACTCACTGACGCGGGGCTGTACATAGCGCCGCTGCGAAGGCGCCTTACCTCTACCCGACCGCGGTCGCGCCACCACGGACCCCATGAGTAAACACAACAACAGCTTGATCCTCATACTCGATCTGCGCCAGGGTGTATTGGAGTCCAACTCCGTCACCGCTGCACTCTTCCGCAAGCGGATTCATAGCGCGGCGTTTCGAGGGACCAGGTTCTACGTGGAATTGAGTCGCTGTGCCATCCGAGACCTACAACACCGCGCCCGGCAGAGCGACCGTGAGTATAGTTGGTTCGGGGTTTGGCAAACAATAGTACCGGCAAACGACGTTGAGTACTGAGCGTAGGATGAGCGTGACTCCCAGAGCGCGGACCGATCGCCACCGAAACCCTACAGCGTTCACGACCGCCCTGGCGAAGCAGGCCGGCCTACAGCTCTCCGTGGACTACAATGAAGGCGACAGCTTCATCGTTGCCGGCAAGCGGTTCTTTACGGCCAGGCTGTTGGGCGACCCAATGGAAATAACGCTCCGTCTCTTGGACCGCGTAGGATTCTACACGAAGACCGGCACACTGCGCTGGAAGTACATCGGAATTCCTGCTGGCGTTTGGGCGGCGCTATCGCCGTCCCTCAAACGGGTGGTGGTCATTGCGATGTATCGCGTTGAGGGTGGAACCGAGATGGTGCTGTAGTGGCGATGTATCGCGTTGAGGGTGGAACCGCGCTGCTGCTCGCAGGTTAAGCTGAATTGTCACGGACCGCTTGCGTTTCGCTGCGGGTCACAGTCCAAAAGTGTTTGGGGCGGCCACCGTGGGACTA
>Ga0247727_10018114_pt1 | contig 11122 bp, 6 predicted proteins | sample WisWelCaveWW1625_FD_202498 | JGI IMG/M metagenome (GOLD analysis project Ga0247727, IMG submission 202498) | Biofilm microbial communities from Wishing Well Cave, Virginia, United States - WW16-25 | ecosystem: Environmental > Aquatic > Deep subsurface > Groundwater > Cave microbial mat | place...
ACGTTCAATTATGATTTGGCGACCGGGCGGTTGATGAGCGCGGCCAATCCCGAGAACGGGACGGTTTCCTACACCTATAACAGCGACGGGACGGTGGCCACCAAGACCGACGCCAAGGGGATCGTGAAGACCTTCACCTACGACTCGAATGCCGCCGATCCGTCGTTCATCCAGAACGTCCAAGGGCGGCTGGCGACGCTGAAGTGGAGCAACAAGTTCGGCTGCATCTCGCCGGGCGAGATCACCCGGATGTTCAGCTACAACGCGGCCGGGGCGCTGACCGGGCAGAAGCTGCGGCTGCTGCGGCAGACCTCCTTCAACGACGTGACCGCCGACCTGGTGGCATCCTACGCGTACGATAATGAAGGGAAGATGGTCTCGACGACGTATCCGAATGGCGGGTCGACGTTGACCTACGCGTTCGATGCCAATCTGAATAGTACGCAGTACATCTATTCGCCGACACAGAACAACGGGCGGATCACGCAGATGGTCGCCTCGGGCGAGACGGTGGATTACACCTACGACAGTTTGAACCGGCTGATCAGCGCGGTAACGACGGGGCCGGAGTGGGGTTTGAGCTTCAGCTACGACGGCTTCGGCAACCGGCTGAGCCAGACGGTGACCAAAGGATCGGCACCGACGCAGTCGATCACGGTGGACTCGGCGACCAACCGCGTGAACGGGCTCAGTTATGACGCCAACGGGAACGTGACCAGCGGCCTGCCGATCCAGGGCATTAACCCGACCCTCACCTATGACCAGGACAATCGCCTCGCGAGCGTGAACACGGTTCCAGCAGAGCAGTACGCGTACTCGCCGGACAACAAGCGGATCTGGAAGAAGCAGATCGATGGGACCGAGGAGCTGTACTTCATCGGAGTGACGGGACAGAAGCTGGGGCATTACAAGATCGTCGTTACGGAGAACTCGCAAACGCAATGGTCGACGATTTCACTTACGACGGTGCGCACGAACCAGTATTTTGGCGGCCGGTTCATCGTGGCGGTGGATCAGTACGGCTCGCGGATTCCGCAGTACGAGGACCGGCTGGGATCGGTGGTGCAGCACTTTCCGTATGGCGAGGAGAAGCCGTCGGCGACGGCGAGCGGGGGGCCGGCGAATCCGGGGAGTTGGAATCGGTATGTGTATGTTGAAGGGGACCCGGTGAATGCCGTGGATCCGTCTGGGTTGGTAACCATTCTTGAAGACCTCTTCGAGTGGGGCGTAGCGTCCCGAGGAGGAGGTGGGGGTGGCGGCTGGGATATCATCTGCGGCGACAGAACGCATTTCGCCGATGGTTTGCCAAAACCGTTCATCTGCCATGTCGGGCTGGTTGCTGCGCTGCCTCCACCTCCGGCTCGGTGCAACATATCAGTTGCCTTTTCAGGGACGCCAAGGGACGGTCAGAACCTCGTTGGGCTTGTCCCTTACAGTCCGGAGACTAACAGACTCGGGCCGTACACAACGGTCAATCGGGCGGGGCTCGCCCCGCTCTTCCGAGGCTGGTTCTTCGCAGTGCAGATTCAAGGTAATCTCGTGGGAGATACTGACGCTTCGCACTGGCAGGCCGGACAGACCTCAGCGATCTCCGGAACCTTGCAGCTCCAGAAACTGAACGGTGAAGTCGTTAGCATGCCGTACATCTCGTATAATCCTGGCGACGAGCCCGACCCGAGGGCGATTTATCGGGGAACGGGTAGGTTTGACTGGCTCGACGCACCCGGTTGGGGAAAGTATCAGGAGGGCGGCGATATCGTTGTTGGTGCAAATCTGACTTTTAGTTTGACGTCCACTCTCACCCACACCAGCGGTGCACGGTGTTCAGTCATTTGGTCGGTGAAGCTTACAGTCACGGGAAACAACTGGTCATTCGAACGATAGCTTTGGGCCGCCATGAGGCTGTTATGAATCTAAGAACGTCGGTCGTAATTGCGGTGGTTATGAGCTGCGTTATTGCCTCCGCGCAAGATGCTAGCGATCTGGAGCTAGCTCGGTTGTTGGCAAACGACAGCACCCGACAGAGCGCTGTCGCCAACATCGTAGCTTCTGGAGGCGCCAAAGTTCCACTTCTCCTGTCATGGACCCGGACCCCGCCGGCTCAAGTGGATGAACGCGGACTACATATCGGTTTGGCTGATCTTTTCGGTCAACTGAAGACGAAAGAGGCGATCCCTTTCCTCATAAAGAACATTAGCTTGCCACGTTCGCATAGAGTCAACATTTGGCTGAAAACAGAGGAAGCGATTGAGGCGCACTTTCCCGCGGTAGCGGGCCTGGTGGGAATTGGCCCAGCGGCCTCCCAGTCGGTGATTCGTGCGTCCTGGGAGCCCATGCTGGCCGAGGATCGCCTCGCTGCGATTTTCGTGGTCGCTAGGATTCAGGATCCCGAAGGCCGGGGCTTCCTATTATCAGCGTTAGCGGAAGCGAATATGTCACGTAGCTTTGCGGAGAGGGGACTCAAACGCTTGGATGGGCGTCGCTGACCCGGTAAGCGTCCGGTGAACACCAGCGGTCCGACGCCGTGCATTATGTGTCGGGTCCATAAAAAAGGCTAGGCGAGGGGACGGGCGAGCCCGGAGCCAGCCTCACGATCGAGGACACCGCCGGGCGGGTCGACCTCAGTTTGCTCCGAAGCAGTACAGCTTGCCGTCCTGGGAGCCGATGACGAGGCGGCCGGCGGCGATGGCGGGCGAGGCCGAGAGCGCAGCGCCGGCGTTGAATTCCCAGAGTTTGGCGCCGGTATTGAGGTCGAGGACATAGAGGCGGCCGTCATTGGAGCCGACGTAGACGCGGGCGCCGGCGAGGGCGGGCGACGATTCGACCCTCGAGCGGGTGGTGAAGGTCCACAGCGCTTTCCCGGTTCTCGGGTTGAGGCAATGGACGAACTTGTCACGACCGCCGAGGACGACTTTATCGGCGGTCACGGCCGCCGACGAGTAGTAGGGGAACTTGCGCTCCGGGTGCTCGTAGCGCCAGGCGATTTTCCGTGTCCGGGTATCGACGGCGACGACTTCGTTGTTGAAGGTTCCGAAGAAGGCCATGGCGCCAAACAGGGCGGGAGAGGCGCCGGTGTAACCACCGGATGCGATCTCGAAGACCTGCTGGCCGTCGGCGACGCGGATGGCGCGGAAGGCCTCATCACATCCGCCGACGTAGGTGAGGCCGTCGAGCACGCCGGGGGTGGCGTGGACGGGACCGTTGGTGCGGTAGTTCCAAAGCGGCTTGCCGGTTCGGGCGTGAACGGCGTACAAGTTCTCATCGTAGGAGCCGACCAAGACGCGGTCGCCGGATACGACCGGAGAAGACTTGATCTCGGTGCCGGTCTTGAAAGTCCAGGCCGCCTGGCCATCCTTGGCGTTCACGGCGTGCAGGAGGCCGCCCAGATCGCCGACGTACACCAGCCCGGCGGCGACGGCCGGAGAGGACTCGCCGATGGGATCGGGGGTCTTATACTTCCACAGAAGCTTGCCGGAGGCGAGCTCGAGCGCCAGCAGCTCGCCGGCCTGCGAGCCGACGTAGACGACACCGGCGGCGATCGCCGCCGAGGACTCGATGGGCTCACCGGCTTCATAGGTCCACAGCGGCTTGAGCGCGGGCGGCAGCGGGGAGGCGGCCACGCCGGTCAGCTGCGGATTCCCGCGGAACTGCGGCCAGTCCTGGGCGGAGGCGAGGCTGGCGGCGAACAGCATCAATAGGCGCACTGATACACCTCGAGAGCGCCGGCGGCGTCGAGCCGCCGGGGATTAAAACCGCCGGTCCACTGTTGGGCGGCGTCTTCGGCGAGCGCCGGAAGGTCGGCGAGCGGGATGCCGGCGGCGCCGAGGCGGCGGGGCAAGCCAGCGGTTGCGGCGAGCTCATCGAGCCGCGCCGGCAGGTCGGCGTGCAGCTCGCGATAGCGGGCCGAACAAACGGCGCTGTTCCAGCGGACGACCGGCGCCAGCAGGATGGCGATGGCGACACCGTGGGCGGTGCGGTGCCGCGCGGTGAGCGGATTCGCGCAGGCGTGGGCGGCGCCGAGCATCGAGTTCTCGATGGCGGCGCCGGCGAAGAATGCGCCGAGCTGCATCGCGCCGAAGGCTTCGAGGTCGCGCGGGTCGGCCACGACACGTTCGAAATTCGCCTCGAGCATGCGCCACGCCTGTCGCGAGAAGCACTCCGAGACGGCGTTACGCCGCGTGGTCACGAAGCTCTCGACGGCGTGGGAAATGGCGTCGTAGCCGGAGGCGGCGCGGACGGCCGGCGGCTGCGAGACCGCCAGGCACGGATCGAGAATGGCGACGCGAAAGGCGGCCTTGGGATCGCCGCAGGCCATCTTCCGATGCGTCCGGCTGTCGGAGATGAGGGCGTAACTCTGGGCTTCGCTGCCGGTGCCCGTCGTCGTCGGAATGGCGATCATCGGCAGCATCGGCCGCGACGCTTTCCCGTGTCCCCAGTAATCTTCGATCTGTCCGCCGTTGGTCAGCAGGAAATTGACGGCTTTGGCGCAGTCCATCGAGCTGCCGCCGCCCAAGCCGACGATCGAGTCGACGCCGAGCGGGTCGGCGAACCGGCGTCCGGCTTCGACCATATCCGAGTCCGGATTCTCGCTGAATTCATGGAAGCAGGCGACGGCCACGCCGGCGGCCTCGAGCGAACCGCGGGCGGCCTGAACGTGGCCGGCCCGGGTGAGACCTCGGTCGGCGACGAGCAGCGTGCGCCGGAAGGCGAGCTCGCGGGCGATCGGGCCCAGCCGTTCGAGCGCACCGGCGCCGAACACCAGCCGGGTCGGTGTTTCAAAAACGAACGGCGTCATTCGCTGGGGCGGGCCTTGCGAGCGCGGGCCTCGGCGACGATCCGGCGGACGTCGGCCAGCAAGGTGGGCACGTGATAGGGAATGCCGTCCTTGATGGTCCACTCGAGGGCGCCGCCGGGATAGAGCACCTTGAAGTTCTCGAGCGGATTCTGGGCGACGACGAGCAGGTCGGCGAGCCAGCCGGCGCGCACGCGCCCGATCTCGTTCTCCTTGCCGAGGATCCGGGCGCCGTTCTGGGCGGCGTGCTGGATCACTTTGAGCGGGTGGAATCCGGCCTCCTGATGCAGCTCGAGCTCGCGGACATAGCCAAACCCCTGGATCTGGTAAATGAATCCGGCGTCTTCCCCAGCGCCGATAATTCCGCCGCGGCGGGCGAAGTCGCGCAGGGCGGCCATCCAGATGCGGTAGTTCTCCTTCCAGAAGATCTCGTCGGCGGTGGTCCATCCGAAGAAGAACGAGCCATGGCTCTTCGGGTTCGGCTTGAAGAATTCCTCGAGGGCCGGATGCAGGTAGTCTTTGAACCACGGGTGATTCTGGGCGCGGTTGAGGTCGCGGCTGGCCTCATAGATGTTGAGCGTCGGATCCCAGGCGACGCCGGCCTGGACGAGCGCATCGAGCACCTTGGCGAGCTTCTCGGGGCTGGCCTCGCGCCAGAGGCGGCCGGCGTAGCGGAAGCGGTCGGTCTCGTTGTTGTAGTTGTAGGAGGGCGGGAAGCTCTGGACGCCGTCCGGCAGGGCGGCGTCGGGGATACCGTACCAATGCTCGATGCTGGTGGTGCCGAAGCGGGCGTCGTCCCAGGCGGTGGTTTCCTCGACGCCGGCGTGGTGGGCGGTGCGAAGTCCCTGCGCCTTGGCTTCGGCGAGCATCGCCTCCATCACGTCGCGATGGGAGCCGCTGAACTTGATGCCGTCGGCGCCATTCCTCTTGATCTCGCGGACGCGGGCGACGGCGTCCTGGGCGTTGCGGATGCCGGGGCCGCGGGAGAAGAAGGGGTAGAGGAACAGCCGCGGCGCGGCGATCGACCCGTCGGCGGAGCGCTGCCGCAGGTCCTTTGATTTCTCGAAATTGCTGCCGACGTCGCGGACGGTGGTGATGCCCGAGCCGAGCCACAGCTTGAGCGAAAAGTCGACCGGAAGCGGGATCCCGCCGCGCTCCTCCTGCACGTGCCCGTGCAGGTTGACAAAACCGGGGAGGACGTACTTGCCGGCGGCGTCGATCTCGACGTCGGCTTTGGCGGGGCGACGCGCGCGGCCTTCGGCGGCGGCCACCGCATCGACGGGCACGACCTCGGTGATACGGTTCTGCTCGATGACGATATCTTTCGGTCCGGCCGCGGGTGTTCCATTGCCTTCGATGACGGTGGCGCCGCGAATGACCATCCGGGGGTGTCGGCGGCCGGCGATCTCGGGGGGCTGCGACCAGGCGACAGAGGCCAGACACGCCAGCAGCAGAGCCCACGGGGCGGCCGGCGGGCCGCCCGCATTCCGCCTCCGGCGGATCGGCGGCTCGTCGCTCAGCGGAGGAAACGGTGGCAGCGTCGTTTGCTCAGAAGGAGCGAAGAAAACCATAGATGCTATTGTAGGATACCCTAATGGCGGTCCTGATCACCGGCGGCGCAGGCTACATCGGCAGTCACACGGCCAAGCTGGTGGCGGAGGCCGGCTACGAGGCGGTGGTGGTGGACAGTCTGGAGCGCGGCCACCGCCAGGCGGTTCGCTGGGGTCCGCTGGTGGAGGCCGATCTCGCCGACCGGGAAGCTTTAGCACGGGTGTTCCGCCGGTGGCCGATCGAGGCAGTGATCCACTTTGCGGCCTACGCCGAGGTCGGCGAATCGATGACGCGGGCCGATCTGTACTTCCGCAATAATCTCGCGAACACTCTGAATCTGCTCGAGACGATGAAGGAAGCCGGGGTGGGGACGATCGTGTTCTCCTCGACGTGCGCCATCTACGGCAATCCCACGCGGGTTCCGATTCCCGAGGATCACGCGGAAGCGCCGGTGAGCCCGTACGGAGAATCGAAGCGGATGGTCGAAAAGGCGCTGCGGTGGTATGTCGAGAGTCATGGATTCGGGGCCGCCTGCCTGCGCTACTTCAATGCGGCTGGAGCCGATCCGGAAGGGGAGATCGGCGAGGCACACGACCCGGAGACGCACCTGATCCCGCTGGCGCTGAAGGCGGCGCTCGGCGAGCGGGAACGAGTGGACATCTACGGCACCGACTATCCGACGCCGGACGGGACCGCGGTCCGCGACTACATTCACGTCAACGACCTCGGGGAAGCCCACGTGCAGGCGATGCGCCGGCTCGGGAAGAAGCGGGAGTTTCTGGCGTTGAACCTCGGCACGGGACACGGGGCGTCGGTGCGCGAGGTTGTGTCGATGGTCGAGCGCGTCACGGGCCGCCCGACGCCGGTACGCGAGACGGACCGCCGGGCCGGCGATCCGCCCGAGCTGGTGGCGGATACGGGCCTGGCACGCCAGGTGCTGGGCTGGACGCCGCGGCTGTCGGCGCTGGAGACGATCGTCGAAACGGCGTATCGATGGCACCGCCGGGCGAAGCGCGATTGACCGCGCGACCCGCCGGCATCATACAATGAGAAATCCGAGGACAACAGGATGGCAGTGGTGGGAACGGGGCTGGAAGGCGTGGTGGCGGCGGATTCTTCGATTTGCTACATCGACGGTGACGCCGGCATCCTCAGCTATCAGGGTTTCGATATTCACACACTGGCCGAGCACGCCACCTTCGAGGAAGTGGTCTACCTGTTGTGGCAGGGACGCCTGCCGAACCGGGCCGAGCTGGGGCGGTTGAAAGCCGACCTGGTCCGGGCGCGGCCGATTCCGGACGCGGTCGTCAAATTCCTGGCGTCCGTCAAGAGGTGCCCGCCGATGGATGTGCTGCGGACGGCGGTGTCGATGCTGGGCCTGGAGGATCCGCTGGCGCGGGACAATTCCCTGGACGCGAGCGTGCGGAAAGCGGTACAACTGGTGGCCCGGACGGCCACAGTCGTGACGACTTTCGAGAGGCTCCGCACGGACCGGGCGGTGGTGGAACCCGATCCGGGGCTGGGCTACGCGGCGAACTTTCTGTACACGCTGAACGGCAAGCGTCCCGAGCCGGTGATGGAGCGGGCAATGGACGTGGCGCTGATCCTGCACGCCGACCACGAGCTGAACGCGTCGACATTCGCGGCGCGGGTGGTGGCGGCCACGCTCTCGGACATTTACTCGGCGGTGACGGCGGCCATCGGTGCGCTGAAGGGGCCGCTCCACGGCGGCGCCAACGAAGAGGTGATCCGGCTGCTGCTGGAAGTCAAGAACGCCGATCACGCCGTCGAAGTGGTGCGGGAGAAGCTCGAGAAAAAGATCAAGATTCCCGGCTTCGGACACCGCGTGTACCGGACCGAGGACCCGCGGGCGACACACTTGCGGCGGCTTTCCGAGGAACTGGGACGCCGGACCAACCACTTGAACCTGTATCTGATCTCGCGCGAAGTGGAGCAGACAATTCAGCGGGCGAAGGGGCTGAACGCCAACGTCGATTTTTACTCGGCATCGACGTACTACTCGCTGGGCATTTCGATCGACCTGTTCACGCCGATCTTCGCGGTGAGCCGGATGTCGGGCTGGACCGCTCACGTTCTCGAGCAATACCGGAACAACCGTCTGATCCGGCCGCGCGCGGACTACAAAGGCGCGCCGGTCGGGCAGCACTGGGTGCCGCTGGCGGATCGGGCCTGAGGCGCCCGATGCACGATCTCTCCTTCTTCCGCAACAATCTGGATCTGGTGGCGGCGCGGCTGGCGGCGCGCGGGTTCCAGCTCGACGCCGACGAGTTCCGGGCGCTCGATGTCGAGCGCCGGGCGGCGATGACGGAGGCCGAGCAGTCGAAAGCGCGGCGAAACGCCGAGAGCGTGGCGATCAGCCAACTCAGAAAGCAGGGCGTGGACACCGCCGAGCGCCAGCAGCAAATGCGCGAGATCGGCGAACGGATCTCCTTCCTCGATGACAAGGCCGAGAAGCTGGAGGAGTCGTTCCGGGACCTGCTGGCGCGCATCCCGAACGTGCCGCACGAGTCGGTGCCGGCGGGCAAGAGCGCGGAGGACAACGTCGAAGTGCGGCGGCGGGGAGAGCCGAGGCGTTTCGATTTCGAGCCGCGGCCGCACTGGGAGCTGGGAAAAACGCTGGGGATTCTCGACCTGGATCGGGCGGCGAAGATCAGCGGGGCGCGGTTCGCGGTCTACTGGGGCGCGGGAGCGCGGCTGGAGCGGGCGCTCATCAATTTCATGCTCGACCTGCACACGCGCGAGCACGGCTACACCGAGGTCCTGCCTCCGTTTCTGATTCATTCCGCGAGCCTCTACGGGACGGCGCAATTGCCTAAGTTCTCCGAGGACCTGTTCCGGATCCAGGATCACGATCTGTGGCTGGCGCCGACGGGGGAGGTGCCGTTGACGAACCTTTTCCGGGAGGAGACGCTCGACGCCGCGAAGCTGCCGATCCACCTGTGCGCCTGCACACCCTGTTTCCGCAGCGAAGCCGGCTCCTACGGGCGGGACGTCCGCGGCATCATCCGGCAGCACCAGTTCCAGAAAGTCGAACTGGTGAAAGTGACGCGGCCGGACCAGAGTTACGCGGAGCTGGAGAAGCTGACGGCCGACGCCGAGCGGGTACTCGACAAGCTCGATCTTCCGTATCGAACGGTGGTGCTGTCGAGCGGCGACATGGGATTCTCGGCGGCCAAGACCTACGATATCGAGGTGTGGCTGCCGGGTTACGGGGAGTACAAAGAGATCTCGTCGTGCTCGAATTGCGAAGCCTTTCAGGCGCGGCGGGCTGGGATCCGGTGCCGGGCCGGCGGCGGCAAGTCCGAATTCGCGCACACCTTGAACGGTAGCGGCCTGGCGGTCGGGCGGACCTGGGTGGCGATCCTGGAGAATCACCAGCAGGCGGATGGGAGCGTACGGATTCCGGAGGCGTTGCGCGCCTGGGTCGGGGCGGAAACGATCACGGCGGCGGGCGAGCCCGGCTGATCGGTCACAACCGAATCGGGAGTCGCGTCCGACCCCCAAATCACCTTCCTGTAGACACTTAGAATCTCCCGGTGAATCGAGGGGCAGCTCGAGCCAGCAGCCGCGTCGCTACACTCCTTTCGGGAGGACACTCGATGGTTCACCGGATCTGGAGGGCCGTGCCGCTCGGCCTGCTGGTGGCGGGCATGGTGGCGACGGCGGTGGCGCAACCGCCGCTGACGCTCGTGGAAGACACCCTGTTCAAGGCCGACGGCAGCCGTTTCACCGGCCTGATGTTTGTCGAGTGGAAGAGCTTCGAGGCCTCCGACACGTCCAACATCGCGACTCACTTTCTCAGGGTGCGCGTCGTCAACGGCTTGCTGAAGATCCGGCTGGTGCCGACGACGAATGCGTCGGCCGGCGCCCACTACGCGGTCCGCTACGTCAGTGAAGGCAAGGTGCAGTTCTCCGAGTACTGGGCGGTTCCATCCAGCGGTCCGGTCCGGGTACGCGACATCCGGATCCCGGCTCCGCCGGGCGTGACGCTGGCCGGCGGGCAGACTCAGATCCCGATCTCCGACGTGGTGGGGCTGACCAGCGAATTGAACATACGCCCGACGAAGGGACTGAACTACACGCCGTCGCGGGCGGCGATCATCAATGCGAACGGGGAACTGGAGGGGGCGGCCGGGAGCCCGGTGGACTGCGTGCGCGTGGACGGCACCAGCGGGCCATGCGGCCTGTCGGGAGGAGGGAGCGGCGGAGCGCTGTTCGTCGACGGAGAAACGCCGGCGGGCACGGTCAATGGCGTCAACAGCACGTTCACGCTGTTCCAGGCGCCGAACCCGGCCTCGAGCCTCGAGTTATATCGCAACGGCGTCTTGCAGAAGCAGAGCTTCGATTACAACCTCACCGGAGCATCCATCCAGTTTCTGGCGGCTTCCAGGCCACAGAGCGGCGACACCCTGCTGTCGTTCTATCGATCGCTCAGTCCGGGCGGAGCCTCGCCGCAAATTCTGTGCAGCGGCTCCGGCAACGCTACCAGCCAGACGACGGCCACCAGCCTGGCGACGTGCGTGATTCCGGCCAACACGTTGCAAGCGGGCGACCGGGTCGAGATCGCCTACGACTACTCGCACGAGGGAACAGCCAACGGCTTCACGATGGAACTGCGTTGGGACAACACGGCAGTGATCAACCGGACTGCCGCCGCCGGCAACACCCAGGTCAGCGCCCGCAGCGATGCCGCGATCGGAGCATCGCTGGTCTACCTGAGCGCCGAGAGTTGGGGCAGCGTGCTCGGCCATTCCGCCA
>Ga0247727_10018115_pt1 | contig 11122 bp, 11 predicted proteins | sample WisWelCaveWW1625_FD_202498 | JGI IMG/M metagenome (GOLD analysis project Ga0247727, IMG submission 202498) | Biofilm microbial communities from Wishing Well Cave, Virginia, United States - WW16-25 | ecosystem: Environmental > Aquatic > Deep subsurface > Groundwater > Cave microbial mat | place...
GAGGTGCGTGCCGCGTTCGGATCGGCGGCGCCGACGGCTCGGCTGGTGACGGTGCCGCTCGGCGAGGCCGAGTCGTTGCCCGAAGTGGTGGTCGCAGCAGCCAGCCCGATCGACGACGTGCGCGGCACCGCCGCGTACCGCCTCCATGCGCTGCGGGTGCTTTCCGCGCGGGCGCTCGAGAGGTGCACGGCGTGAGGATCGAGCTGACGGTGAACGGCGAGCGTCACCAGACCGACGCGTGGGGCGGGGAGAGCCTCATGTACGTACTCCGGGAGCGTCTGGGACTGCCCGGGTCGAAGAACGCGTGCGAGCAGGGGGAGTGCGGCTCGTGCTCGGTCTTGCTCGACGGCGCGCTCGTGTGCTCCTGCCTGGTGCTCGCCGCTCAGGCCGAGGGGCACGAGGTGACGACGGTGGAGGGGCTCGCCGACGGAGATCGGCTGCATGCGGTGCAGGAGGCGTTCGTGCGGGCCGGCGCGGTGCAGTGCGGCTTCTGCACACCCGGACTCGTCGTCGCCACCGTCGCGCTGCTCGCGGAGCGGCCGTCGCCGACCGACGACGAGATCCGTGAGGCGCTGTCCGGCAACCTCTGCCGCTGCACCGGTTACGCGAAGATCTTCGACGCGGTGAGACAGGCGGCCGGCGCATGACAGCAACGGACATGTCTTTCGCCCGCTCCCTCCCGGGGCACCCCAGCCCACCACCCACTGCAAGTATATCAACGAATGTTGCCCAAATGGGAAACGAGACTGTACCAGGAGTGTGCCGATCGTGACACAGGCGCTCCCCACGACGCCGCTGCTCGGCCGGATCGGCGAGAGCGTGCCGCGGCACGACGCCCCGCCCAAGGTGCGGGGCGAGTTCGCGTACTCGTCCGATCTGCAGGCGCCGGGGATGCTGTGGGGACGCACGCTGCGCAGCCCACACCCGCATGCGCGCGTCGTCTCTGTCGACGTCGGGCCGGCGCTCGCGCTCCCGGGGGTACATGCGGTGCTCACGCACGAGGACGTGCCCGGCCGGAAGGTCTACGGGCTCGAGTTCCCCGACCAGCCCGTGCTCGCTGTCGATCGGGTGCGATACCACGGCGAGGCGGTGGCGATCGTCGCCGCCGACCACCCGGAGCAGGCGCGGCGGGCGGCGGCGGCGGTCGTCGTCGAATACGAGCCGCTCGAGCCGGTCGTCGACATGGAACGCGCGATGGAGATGGCGCCACTCCACCCGGACACGCCGACGATGGGGCACGGCTATCGGAAGGACGACAGGTCGAACGTCGTCCGCTCGATCCTGATCCGGCACGGCGATCCGGAGGTCGTAGGCGAGGTGTCGGTGTCGGGCGTGTACGACGTCGGCATTCAGGATCAGGCGTTCCTCGGGCCCGAGTCGGGGCTGGCGGTTCCGGACGGCGAGGGTGGAATCGACATTTATGTGGCGACGCAGTGGCTGCACGTTGACCGCGACCAGGTCGCACCGTGCCTCGGGCTGGAGCCGGAGCAGGTGCGGATCCACCTCGGGGGCGTGGGTGGCGCCTTCGGCGGTCGCGAGGATCTGTCGATGCAGGTCCACGCCGCGCTGCTCGCACTGCATACGAGCCGACCGGTGAAGATGGTGTACGACCGCGAGGAGTCGTTCGTCGGTCACGTGCACCGTCACCCGGCGCGCATGTGGTTCGAGCATCGTGCGACACGCGACGGGCAGCTCGTCTGCGTTCGCGTCCGGCTGCTCCTCGACGGCGGCGCATACGCCTCGAGCTCGACTGCCGTCATCTCGAACGCCGCCTCCTTCGCGCTCGGGCCGTACCGCGTCGACAACGCGCTCATCGACGGCACAGTGGTCTACACCAACAATCCCCCATGCGGCGCCATGCGCGGCTTCGGAGCCGTGCAAACGTGCTTCGCAGCCGAGGCGCAGATGGACCGCCTCGCACACGCGCTGAGCATCGACCCGGTCGAGTTGCGGTTGTTGAACGCGCTCGAGCCGGGCGACGTGCTGCCGACGGGCCAGGTGCTGACCGGGTCTCTGCCGACGGCCGAGGTGATCCGGCGCGCAGCCGTGATCCCGATCCCGGAGCCTGAGACGCTGCCCCGCGACCCGCTGCGATTACCGGGAGGAGCGGGCAACACCACACGCGGCGAGGGTGTTCGGCGCGGCGTCGGCTTCGCCGTGGGCTTCAAGAACATCTGCTTCTCGGAGGGCTTCGACGACTACACCGCCGCGCGCGTCGTGCTTCGTGCGGACGGCAGTGCGGAGGTCCACTGCGCAGCGGCGGAGGTTGGCCAGGGCGTGGCAGGCGTGATCCTGCAGGTCGCACGGTCGGAGCTCGCCACGCGCGACGTCACGCTCGCACCCCACACGACGGCGAGCGTCGGCTCGGCGGGCTCGGCCTCCGCCTCCCGGCTCACCTGGATGGTGGCGGGCGCCGTTCGCGATGCCTGCCGCGCGGCGCTCGAGGAGCGCAAGCGCCTCGCCGGCGGTGAGGTCGACGTGGAGCGTGTTTACCGCCACCTCCGAACGACCCCTCTCGACCCGGAGACAGGCCAGGTCACGGGCGAGCGGGCGCACGTCGCGCTCGCCGTCGCGGCGATGCGCGTGGTCGCGGAGGTCGACGTCGACCTCGGGCTCACCCGGGTCGTCTGGATCGGCACCGCGCAGGATGTCGGCACCGCCCTCAACCCGCTCGCCGTCGAAGGGCAGATCGAGGGCGGGATCGCGCAGGGGCTCGGGCTGGCGCTGATGGAGGAGATCCAGGTGCGTGACGGCAGGATCGTCAACGCGAGCTTCACCGATTACCTGCTGCCGACGACGCTCGACATGCCGCCGGTCGAGATCGAGCTGGTCGAGGTGCCGGAGCCGGACGCGCCCTACGGCGTCAAGGGCGTCGGTGAGCCGCCCACCGTCGTCTCAACGGCCGCGATCGTGGCTGCGCTACGTGACGCAACCGGCCGGCCGCTGACCAGGGTGCCGGTGCGCCCCGACGACGTCTGTCTGTAGGGGGCGGCGCGCAGCAGCGTCAACGCCGCAGCGTCAGCGCAGCGCCGGCGGCGAGCAGGATGAGCCCGAGCACGCGAATCCAGGAGACCGCGACCCGCTCCACCCCGAACCAGCCGAAGCGGTCGATCACCGTCGCCAGCCCGAACTGCGCGGCGATGATGACCCCCGTCGTGGCGACGACACCGATGCGTGGCCCTGCGACGGTGATCGAGAGCACGATGAACGCGCTCGCCACGCCGCCGAGCAGCAGCCACTTCGGCCCGCCCAGCCCCTCTCCGAGCCCGCTCACGGAGCGTCGTGCGGCAACCAGGACGAGCAGGGCGCAGAGCCCTCCAATCACTGACGCGCACGCCATCGCCTCGATGCTGCCGACGCGGTCACCCAGCCGCCCCTGCACGGCGATCTGCGCCGCTCCCGCCAGCCCGGCCCCGAACGCGAATGCTGCCGCGATGCCCGTCGAGCCCACGACGTGACGCTATACGCTCCGGCCAAGCAACGGTGAAGGAGTAACCGATGGTGTTCGTTCTCTATCAGGCGGTCCCAGACGCGGAGCGCTACGCGGTCCACGCCGAGCTCTGCCGGCAGGTACCGGGTGGAAGCTTCCGTCACGGCGCAGTGACGAGGACGCTCGCCGGTGAGCCGGTTGCCTACTACGCGGAGTGGGAGTTCCCCGACGTGGAGACCTTCAATGAGGCCGCGCGCACGGAGGAGTTCCGCGCCACCGGCGCGGACGCGGCGGAGATGGCGATCCCGCACGCCGTGCACGTGGCCGAGGTCTAGCCAGGTCGCGTGACTGAGCCGACCCACCCCACGCCGCGCGACCCCGCCGAGCTCGGGTTCGAGACGGTCGTGTACGAAAAGGCGCCGCCGCGGGCAACGATCCGGCTCAACAGGCCTGACGTGCTCAACGCGTTCGATTTCAGGATGCTCCGCGAGATCGCCCGCGCCTGCGAGGACGCCTCCTGGGACGACGAGATCCGCGCCGTCGTCGTCACGGGCACCGGCCGCGCCTTCTGCGTCGGCGCCGACCTCCGCACGTGGGGAGACGAGTACCTCGGCCGACCCTCCGACTACTGGAAGTGGTTCGGCGCCTTCAAGGACATGCACGACCGGCTGCGCGAGATCGGCAAGCCGACCATCGCCCGCATCAACGGGATCGCCGTCGGCGGCGGCAACGAGCTGCAGATGGCCTGCGACCTCGCCGTCATCGCCGACGACGCCTACATCCGCCATGTCGGGCTCGAGCACGGCAGCGTCCCCGCCGGAGGGGCCACCCAGTGGCTCCAGCTGATGGCCGGCGACCGTCGCGCCCGCGAGATCATCTTCCTCTGCGACGAGATCCCGGCACCGCAGGCGGCGGAGTGGGGGCTCGTCAATCGCGCCGTGCCCGCGTGCGAGCTCGACGCGGTCGTCGATGCCTGGGTCGAAAGCCTCGCGCGGAAGCTGCCGCACGCGACCCGCTACGCGAAGCAGCAGCTCAACGTGTGGCGTGACCTCGCGTGGCACCAGACCGTGGGTCACGCGCGCGACTGGCTCGCGCTCTCGATGCTCTCCGAAGAGACGCAGGATGCAGTCCGCGGGTTCCTGTCGAAGGGAAAGGAGTAGGGCCGGTGGCCGACGAGGTACTCACCGAGCGGGACGGCGATGTGCTGACGATCACGTTCAACCGGCCCGACGTCTACAACGCGTTCAACCGGGCGCTCCACGCCTCGCTCCACGAGGCGCTGGCGGAAGCGGCGGACCCAGGCATCCGCTGTATCGTTGTCACCGGGGCCGGCAAGGGGTTCTGCGCGGGGCAAGACCTGAAGGAGTTCCAGGCCCTGCCGGGCTCCATCGGAGATGCGCTCGAGGAGTCGTATCACCCCAACGTGCGCCTCGTCCGCTCGCTCGAGAAACCGGTCATCGCCGCCGTCAACGGCGCTGCCGCCGGCGCGGGGCTCTCGTTCGCGTGTGCCTGTGACCTGCGGGTGGCGTCGGACGCAGCCTCGTTCGTGCCAGGGTTCATCGGCATCGGGCTCGTCCCGGACGCGGGCGGCTCCTGGTTCATCCAGCGGCTGCTCGGCTACTCCCGTGCTTTCGAGTGGATGTCCACCAACCGGCGGCTGTCCGCTCACGAAGCGCTCGAGTGGGGTCTCGTGTCCGAGGTCGTCCCGGCCGACACGTTCGGCGCACGCGTGACGGAGATCGCCCACGAGTGGGCGGCGCGGCCGACGCGAGGCGTGGGCTTGACGAAACGGCTGTTCGAGCACGCGCACGCCGCCGACCTCGAGGAGCAACTGGCGCTCGAGGCGGCGCTCCAGAGCGAGGCCACTCGGACGTCGGACTTCGCGGAAGGGGTTCAGGCGTTCCTGGAGAAACGACCCCCCAGCTTCAGCGGCTCGTAGCGGCGGGAGATCTCGCCCGGACCAGAAGGAGGCGCTATGTCAGACCAGCTCTTCGCCGACGAACCGGTGCACGCGGCTCGACCGCACCCGATCCACCTCGTCGTCACCGACGACCTCGTCCGCAGCCGCCTGACCGTCTTCTTCCGCCTGCTGCTCTTCATCCCGCATGCGATCTGGTGGTACGTGTGGAGCGTCGGCATGGCGTTCGTCGTCGTGGTCGCCTGGCTGATCGCCTTGTTCGCCGGCCGCCTACCGCTCGGGCTCCACGCGCTGCTCAGCGCCTACACGCGCTACACGACGCACCTCTACGCCTACATCTGGATCGCCGCCGATCCCTTCCCCGGCTTCGTCGGGGCGCCGGGCTACCCCGTCGACGTCGAGATCGCGGATCCCGCTTCGCAGAGCAGGCTGACGATCTTCTTCCGGCTGCTCCTTGCGATTCCGGCGTACATCGTTACCTCGGTGCTGCAGAACGTCGCCTTCATCGTCGCCATTCTCGCCTGGTTCGTGTCGCTGTTCACCGGCCGCATGCACAAGGGCATTCACGAGCTGCTCGCATACTGCCTGCGCTATCAGGCCCAGACCTTCGGGTACGCGCTCCTGCTCACGCAGCGCTACCCGAGCTTCTCGGAAGACTGATCGCGCCGATCCGCACCGTCGACTACCACACGGGCGGCGAGCCGTTCCGGATCGTCACGGGCGGCGTAGAGCCGTTGCGCGGCGCCACCATCCTCGACAAGCGCCATGACGCGCTCGAGCGGCTCGACCATGTCCGGCGGCTGCTCGTCAACGAGCCGCGCGGCCACGCCGACATGTACGGGTGCCACGTCGTCGAACCGAATGACGACGGCGCCGACCTCGGCGTCGTTTTCTTCCACAACGAGGGCTACTCGACCGCGTGCGGGCACGGGACGATCGCGCTCGTCACGTGGGCGCTCGACGAGGGGGTCGTCGCCAGACGCGAGGGAGAGAACCGGGTCGTAGTCGACGTTCCGTCGGGACGGCTGGAGACGTTGGCGACGGTGAAGTCCGGCCGTGTCCGCTGGGTGCGCTTCCGCAACGTGCCGTCCTTCGTGTGGGCGAGAGGGGTCGAGGCCGGAGGACGTATCGTCGACGTCGCGTTCGGCGGCGCCTTCTACGCGTCGCTCGAGGAGCGGGTCGAGCAGGGTGAGTTGCCGCGCCTGATCGCGCTCGGTCGTGCGATCAAGCACGACCTCGAGGCCCGCCACGAGGTCGTGCACCCGTCGGAGCCCGAGCTCGCCGGGGTCTACGGCGTCGTGTTCTGGCAGCTGGAGGGGGGCGACCGCTTGACGCAGCGCAACGTGACGGTGTTCGCCGACGGCGAGGTCGACCGCTCGCCGTGTGGGTCGGGGACGTCCGCGCGGCTTGCACTGCTCGCCGCGGAGGGCGGCATCGCACCTGGCGAGGTTCTACGCCACCTCTCGATCGTCGGCTCCGAGTTCACCGGCCGCGTCGTCGGCGAGACCACCGTCGCCGGTCGTCCCGCGGTAATCACGGAGGTGGAGGGAAGCGCCTACCGCACCGGCAGCGCCGAGTTCACGCTCGACCCCGACGACCCCCTCGGCGCGGGTTTTCTCCTACGGTAGGGCGCGCAACAGCGCAAGCACCTCGCCGTCCTCGGGGAAGCGCCCGAGCTGCTTCTTCGAGAACACCAGCGAGCCGTCCGCGAGCACGTCGAACTGGCCGCCCACGCCAGGCGTGTCCCGCGCGTCGAAGCCGTTGGCGCTGAGCTCGGCCGCGAGACTCGTGGCCCGCGTGTCGTAGCCGCTTCAGGTCGGGCAGTAGAGGATCTCAACCGGCACGCCCCGCAGCCTAGATGAGTGACGCCGCCGTGAGATGCTTCCTGCCACGACCTTCAGTTCACCAGCCTTGGAGATCACGACGACGTACGCGAGCCTTCTTTACGCGACCGAGGCCGCGTCACCGTCAACCGCGACCAATCGTCGTGTCCTAGCCCCAGTGGCTTGTGATGTAGCCCTGCGCTTGCTCGACGTTGAGCTGTTGGGTCGTGCTGCCGGTTCGCACGTAGAACTCGCGTTGGTCACCGTCGCGAAGGTAGACCGGCCGGCCATGCGGGCGGGAGCGAACGGTGGCGACGATTTTGCCGCCATCGAGGTCAACGAAGTCGAGCCGGACGAACGGCGCGACATCGGCGCCGAGTCGCTCGCGGATCAGGTTTACGAAGGCTTGTTCGAAGCCGTCGCGGTCGCCGCGTCCGATCGACTTGAAGTCGGGCTCGAGGCCCTCGATGCGGCCGTCGTTGTGTACGCCGATCAGCAGCGTTCCGCCCTCTGCGTTGAGGAACCCTGCGACCGTCTTGGCGACCATCTTCTCGATGACCTTCGCCGGTACCTCGCCTGTCCCGAGGGGGGTGCGCATCGAGGCCTTCATCTCGACGTGCTTGCTCTCAGACGCCTGGATCAACGCCAGCACGGTTGACGCCGTTGGTTGCTCCTCAGTCTCGTCGACCTGTGCGTCAGCTCCTCGGAGGCGCTCGAATGCATCGCGGATGACGCCCGCCATGAGCCAACGGCGTCGTTCGAGGAATTCCGTATAGGACATCATGTGCCAGTCCTCGGGAAGAGCGTGCAGGCGAGTCATCTCGACGACTTCCGATGGGCTGAACAGCCGGGCCTTGTGGGCGGACGGGTCGAGCATCCTGTCGTGGTACGCGGGCCAGTAGTCGCCAGGGGCTGCGTGTGAGATCTGAGCGTTCTCCCACCACTCGACCAACGTGTAGTTGGCAATCTGATTGATCTGCTGTATCGAGCTGACCCCGTTGGCCTCGAGATGAGCCCGCGGGAATAGGTGGTGCCGCTCAACGGCCTTGCGTGTTCCCTGAATCGCCGGGTCGAGCAGCGCTGAACAGCGGAGCTTCGAGAACAGGACGGGCGCGTCGAGGATGCACAACGACGCGAGGTAGGCGAACAGCGTTGGCGACCGGGACGCGGACGTCGCGAGTGCGTTCGGAAGCCCGATCTCCCAGAAGTCGCCGGTGAGTGTGTCATCGACGATGCCGTCGAGCATCGACACAAAGCTGTCAGGTGTCTCGACTTCGCGCAGCAGGTTTAGGTCGCTCTCGATGCTCGTCTCGGGGCTGGACGTGTAGCGGCCGGTCAGGCTCGACATGAAGAACCAGCGCGCGATCGTGTCGCGCAACGTCGACCTATCGACGCCATAGTCGAGGAGCCCGATCAAGTAGAGCGCGTACGTGTAGAGCAAAGCGTTCTCCGACGTGACCATCCGATCTGAGCGGTACCCAGCGCGGAGCAGACAGCGCATGAAGTCGTGCCAGTGGGACACGTTCAGCACAGCCGACTGCGCCCCACGTAAACGATCGAACTGTTTCTCGCGGGACTCGTCAGAGAACTGGGCGGTGTCGACGTCGCGCCCGCGCAGAACCGAATACGCGTTCTTAAGACGGCCGCGACGAAACCCGAGGGCGATCGCGACGCGCAGCAGCTGGTCGGGACCGGGTTGGATGAAGTAGTTGAAGGGGGACGCCACGCCGCCCTTCGCAGGGGTGCGCGAGAGGCGCGAGAAGGCCTCGAGCTCCGCCCGGCCCTCCTCCCAGAACACGCTCATCAGGGTGAGGATGAAGTCGGCCTGGTTGAGGGTCACGCCCTTCGAGTTGATACGCACGAAGACCTCAGCGACCTGCTCTTCGTCGAGGTCGGCCGCAAGCTCGAGCGCTGTGAAGGGGTACTGGTGAAGGTCGTAGAGTCGGTCAAGGGCTTCACCCATCGCTTCCTCCTCGTCTGAGGAGAGCCCCTCGCGGGCTGCGCTGAGGCGCTCGAGAAAGTCCTTCTCGACCTGTCTCCGCCTGCCGACCCAGAGCTGCGAGATGTCCGGCAGGAACTCCGGGTCTTTCCGGATCGCTGCGTCGGCCACCGAGAAGGTGCTGTCACGAGGCCGAAACGCGATCTTGATCTCGTGTTCGGCATGGTCCTCACCGACCACGGGTAGGCCTTTCATCACGGCGAACAGCGAGGTGAGGCGTTGCTGTCCGTCCACAATCAACAGGCGAGCGGCGGCCTGTCTCTGACCGACGCCGATCTGCCGCGCACCGGGAGCGGCACCGTTCGCCCAGAAGAGCAGATACCCGACCGGGAAGCCCAGGTACATGGAGTCGAACAAGTCGCGAACCTTGGCCGACGTCCACACGAACGGCCGCTGGATGTCCGGGAGCGCGATCTCGCCGCGATCGATGTCCTCGATCAGCTTGTTGAGCGAGTATCCGACCTCCTTGAACAGCGTCGCCTTCATGGACGCAACCTACTCAGGACAACCAGGCGGTGCCCAACCATCCTCGGGCCGCCCACCACGCCGCCGCCCCGTGTCCTCGGCGAAGACCACGATCGGCGGACCTGTGGCTCGAGCGCCGGAAGGGCCCCAACCTCTCAGATCGTCTTGAACTGCTCGAACGGCTGACTGCAGGCGTCGCAATAGCGGATCGAGCGGCACGGGGTGGGGCCGAAGATGTTCTCCAGGCGTGTCTCGGTGGAGCCGCACCAGGGACAGCGGTGCAGACCGCGCTGCAGCTGGACGAGCGTCACCGGGCCTTCCGAACGCAGCGGCGGCGGCGCGAAGCCCGCCGCACGCAGCTTCTCCCTGCCTGCCGGCGTGATGTGATCGGTCGACCACGAGTCGTCCATCAGCACCCGTACCTCGGCCTCCGCTCCCAGCGCCTCGACACGCTCCCGCATCGCGCGGGTCATCGCCTCGAGCGCCGGGCAGCCCATGAACGTCGGCGTGAAGTCGACCCGCACGCGATCGCCGTCGACTGCGACCTCCTTGATCACCCCCAGGTCGACGAGCGAGATCACGGGGATCTCCGGGTCGGGGATCTCCGCGAGCGCCGCCCACACCGCCGCCTGGTCGACCTCGTGACTGATCGTCACAAGGGCCTCACCACGACGCCCCGGGGGCCGAGCGGCGAACCATCGTCATCTCCTCCAGCAGCTCCGCCAGCTCCGCGACGTGATCGCCGCGCCCCACCGGCTCGACGTCGGGCAGCGACCGACCGAAACGCGCCTCGGCACGGTTCACGAGCTCCGGCCGCAACTCGTCGTCGAGCACGCCGAGCGCGTACGGCCACAGCTCGTCGATCGCCTCCTCGAGCCGCGTGCGCCCCTCCTCCGAGCAGAGAAGCCGGTCGATCCACATCTCGGCGTGCATGCGGTGATAGAGCTCCTCGCGGTCGATCTTCCCCGCTAGGGCCGCCACGTCGGCGTCGTCCGACGCCTGCAGCGCCTCCAGCCGGATCGCGTCCGCGGCCTCGTACAGCCAGTGGCGCGCGATCGTGCGCGCCCATTCGAGGCGGCGCAGCTCGACCAGCGGCGCGCAGCGGTATTCCTCGAGCGAGCGGTCGAACGCGAGCTCGTCCGCTGTCGTGCCGAGCTCGGCGGCGGCGAGCTCGTACAGCGCCCGCGCGTGCCCGATCTCGTTCTGGGCAATCGACGAGAAGGCGACGTCCTCTTCGAGGAAGGGCGCGATCCCCGTCCACTCGGAGTTGCGCCAGCCGAGGATGAGCTCGTCGTCGGCGATCTCGAGCAGCGTGTCGACCCGACGGCTCACTCCGTAACCCGGCGCTCAGTCCGCAAGCGTCCCGGCACGGTCACGTGCCTCCTTCAGCCGTGCCTTGATCGAGTACCCGTCCACACGCCGGTACTTGAGGTCGAACTCGTCCGGAAACTCGTCGATCTCTTGGATCTCGGCTCGGGGCACCAGCC
>Ga0247727_10018116_pt1 | contig 11122 bp, 13 predicted proteins | sample WisWelCaveWW1625_FD_202498 | JGI IMG/M metagenome (GOLD analysis project Ga0247727, IMG submission 202498) | Biofilm microbial communities from Wishing Well Cave, Virginia, United States - WW16-25 | ecosystem: Environmental > Aquatic > Deep subsurface > Groundwater > Cave microbial mat | place...
AGGCTTAATCCTTAAATGGACACACTCACCAAGAGTTAGTTCCCTTCTGCGTCAGTTTCTTAATAAGTTCATTGATTTCGTGAAAATCATCGTCCCTTACTTCAATCTCATCAGGTATTTTTCCCAAAACTCTGAACACTCTAACAGGTATTTTTGTTTTGATTTTCTTTATTGCTTCCTGATTCTTGGTTAATTGGCTCGTGCCGTATTTGACTTCAACCCAACTCAAATACGGCATTGGAGTAGTCTGCCGATAAGTCTTCATTTGATCATCAAATACGAAGTCGGAATTCAAGGCTACAGTTAGATAGTCAAAAACAAACGATGGTTGAAACTCCTTAGAATTTGAAGGACGGCAGATTAATCTTATTTCCTCACCAACATCGCGTGGTATAGCAACAGGTATGCGATAAAATCCATACTTGAAAGTAAGCATATCTTTTGGCGTAAAAGACTGGTATATATCCTCAAGCTTAATGTATGCGAAACGGTTCTTTAGGCAGAAATGCTTAAAACAGAGTTCTCCAAAATCCCCCTTCAACTCTTTGCTGACTTCCAGCTTCCCCATAAGACACGAACTATATTTTCAATATATAAACCTAGCGTCAAAGTGAAACGTTACCGCAGAACTACATTTAACACCCATATAAGGATTACCAGAAAAGTTGACGTCTACCTTAGGCGCTGAAACGACAAGATATGAATATCACCTCTCCGTTTTTCTATACAGATTCTTGCACCAAAACGCAAGCACGAGCGTGCTTACGAACGGGGTGCCGCTTCCCGCGTGAAGCTTTGCTTCAGCGTGGTATCTATTCTGTCGTCTTATTCTTCTTGGTGCCTTTTTCAGCCATGCTCGCCATCATTCTTTGCTTTGCTATTGCGTAATTTGCTGGATTCTTTATCTTGGGGCAGAATCCGTCTGGTTTGCATACTCCTAAGTCTACCATGTATGCTTTGTTGTCGCAGTTTGGCGGCAATACTCTTTTTTTCATCATTTTAAAATATCTAAGATGGCCCTGAATTAAAACTTCTCTCAAAGGTTCTGAGTTTTTTTTATTCCATTCATTAAGGTATTTTTCCATCTGTTCATAATTCCATCCACAAGAAGAAAGGAAGTTGACCAAAATGAACATCGCTCTTTTTCTACCATCTTTCAATCCTTGTGAAATCAATTGTATGCACGGTGGAAAGTATTGTTCTGGTATAGCATCGAGCACAGGTAAATATTCCTTCTGTGGTTTGTTTTTTTGGGCCACTCCAACTAAATCTTCCATTCTATTCTGCCATCCTTTCACATCAAAAACCTGTTGGAAAAGTTTTTTTGCTTCTCCTGGAATCACCTGCGCTCTATCTAAATAGGTCATTTTCGGCACAACTTTCTCTGGCATCGCGTCTTTTTTGTCAAATGATAATATTTCTTCCGGCTTTATTACTACACTTACCAATCCTGATTTTTCATTAAATGAATATGGCATTCGATATAAATGCCTGCCAGAAATTAGAATAGTATCTATCGATAATACCAAAAAGGGATCAAACTTACCAGTTTTAACTAATTCACTCACATTCTTATTTAGAACTTCAGCGATTTTCGACAAACGATATTTTTGTGATAATTTTTCTGCGAGTGGTTCCCTTATCATTTCTTGTAAGTATGCTGCGACTCTGCGAGGGCCTTCAGGGAATAAATCTTTAACAAGTTTGGGCGGGATACCAACTTCGCTAGGAAATGCTTCGAATGGCACTCCTATGTGGAATCCGTGGTTTCCCGAGAATTTGACCGACACATGTGCAATTCCATGGTGTCGTAATGCTTGCACCAACAAGTCTGCTGCTATTTTTGAATATTCCAGCTCAGGGCAGTCGATGTCGAGGATTAAATCCCATCCAATTCTGAGCGAGCTGAGCTCTTCTGGCTTCATGCCGGTTGTGATTTGCAAGGGATTGTTCCAGAGTTCTTCGCTGCAGTGGAAGCTTGTTGCTCCTTGTTTGACCAGTTCAATGATGTCTTTTGGGTACTTTAGAACATCAGGTCGCTTGCCATAGCCCGTGCCTCCATAGCTGACTGCTACTTCCTTGTTGTCTGCTGCCTGGATTAGCGCTTGCTGTATTTCTAGTCTTTTGTAGTATTTCAGCAAGGTGCTGATAGGTATTTTTTGGTAGTCTGCCATCCCCGTATTGTCAATAGTCCGAGAATTTATATAACTTCGTGTCGTAGGTGTCCAGTGGTGGAAGAGGCAGAGGAGATTGAGGAGTTGCTTGATGAAATCAGGCAAAAGGAATTGTTGGTTGTAGTAGAGGGCATGAAGGATAAGCATGCACTGGAGTTGCTGGGCATAACCAATATTTTGTCCCTGAAAAAGCCATTATACGCAGTTGTGGAGGAAATCGCGTCTATGGCAGAAGAAATCGTGCTGCTTACTGATTTGGATGATGAAGGGAAAAAACTGTATCATCAGTTGTCTCGTGACTTGCAGAAGCATGGTGTGAAAATCAACAATAAATTACGCGAGTTTCTGTTCAAGACAAAGGTGCGTCACATTGAGGGCCTGGCGTCGTATATTGCTTCTTTGGGAAGCGCTATGTCGTAGCCGCATTGTTGTTTGACTGCTGTTGCTGTTGCATTTATTTTTCCTGCAGCATCTGCAAAAGATGGAGTGTAGAATTTTGGTCTGGCAAGGTTTGTTCCGATGAGTTCTTTCGCTTCATCGGATTTCTGCAGCAAATCGTCCATGTGGTGTACAAATTTTAGCCAGTGTGCGAATGAATGAGCGTAGTATTGTGTGGCTTTGGTGATGGACGGCAGTCTCTCGCAGTTGATTTTTTCCGTGACAGTGAACTTGCCCTCTTCCCCTTTCATGACAAGAGCTCCTGCTGCTCCTATTTCAGCTCCGAGGTAGTATGCTGCCTGTGATTTGAGCATGTTGAGTCGCGCTTCAACAAGTTTGTCAGGGAAACTGTCTGGTTCTGTGGAATTTTTCAGCGCAATCAGTTTTTGCGTCCATGGCTCGATGGCGGTTGGCGGAATCAGTTTTCTTGGTATTTCCTCCTCATGCCATGACGTATTGAGTTCAGTATCTATTTTTGCAAACTCGTCAAGCATTATACGGAGGGTTGTGTTTGAAAGAGCAGTTGTGTTTGTTGAATTTGTTTGTGCCGGAGTTGTGCATGCAGCGAGCAGTAACATCAAGAGTGCTATTTTTTTCATCAGTTAAGCAACAATGTGGTGTCTTAAAAAGTTTGTGAATATGGATTCATAAGTTTTATAAACGGTGTTTACAGCAATCATTGGCATGTGGAACCAAATTAAGACCGTGTTGTTGCTTGGTATTCTGTCTGGGTTAGTTCTTGCTATAGGCTACTTGCTTGGTGGCAATAATGGCATGATTGTCGGGCTTGTTCTTGCAATTGTCATGAATTTTGGCATGTTTTTCTGGTCGCATAAGTTGGTCCTGATGATGTATCGTGCCAAGCCTGCTTCTAAGAAGGATTATCCTCATTTGCACAAGATGGTGGAGGAATTGGCTAATAAGCTTGGTTTGCCAAAGCCTGCTCTATATATTGTGCCGACTGAGACTCCGAATGCGTTTGCCACAGGCCCTACTCATAAAAAAGCCGTTGTTGCGTGTACCGATGGTATTCTCAAATTGTTGAATGATCATGAGTTGAGGGGTGTTTTAGCGCACGAACTTTCCCACGTCAAAAATCGTGACATGCTTGTTACAACAATTGCTGCTACTTTGGCTGCTGTTCTTTCTTTTGTTGCTCGTATGGCTTTGTGGACTGGTATGGGTAATGATCGTGATCGTGGTGTTCATCCGATTGCAGCAATTCTAATGATAATCGTTACTCCAATCGTTGCCATGCTCATCCAATTAGCAATTTCTCGTTCAAGAGAATATCTGGCGGATGAGACTGGCGCGCATACTTTGAAAGATGGCGCCGGGCTTGCCAATGCCTTGAACAAATTGGAGCACGGCTGCAAAGCCAAACCTTTGCGTTTTGGCAATCCTACAACAAGTTCTTTGTTTATCGTGAATCCGTTTACTGCTGGAGGTCTTGTTTCTTTGTTTAGCACGCACCCCAGTACTCAATTGCGCATAGAACGCCTTAAGAAAATGAAATTCTAATTGGTCAATTTTCGGATTCTTTATCCATGATTACAAATGTTTTTTAATCCAAGAAACTGCTAACGGGATGATTTGTGGAAGTTCGTCTTTAAAATCATGATCAGCTCCCTTGATTATTTCCAATTTTGATCCATTTGGAAGATATTTCATTGCATTTTTTGAGTGCTCGAGAGGGACGTCTATGTCCCTGTCGCCGTGAATTATAAGAACAGGGCATTTGACTTTTGATAATATTTCTGCCTGATTAATCGATTCTCTTTCTTCGAGATATTGTTTCTCAACTCTGAATTCTCCAGTTTTAATAATGAGGTATCCTTTTTCTTCAATCTCTTTCCGGATTTTCGTATCTTTGAGAAAGCTTGGCGTTTTTGCTGCTGTTACCGGCGCTATCAATACCATCGTAAAGACGTCCTTGTCATACGCCAAGATGGATAGTAGCCCGCCCAGGCTACTTCCAACAAGTGCAATTTTTGTGTATCCTTTTTTTCTTGCAAATTCCATTGCTGTTTGTAAGTCGTCTAATTGTCCGGCTACAGTTATTCCTGCTTTGTCGCTCTCTCCCGAGTCTGTAAAATCAAAACGCAGCACTGCATAGCCCTCTTTGCTCAGCGCCTCTGCAGTTTTTACCATTTTTGGCCTGTCCTTGTTGCTGGTAAATCCATGTGCCAGAATGACGATCTTGTCTGTTTTCGCAGTTTCAAGAATTCCGACCAGTTTCAGCCCTTTGCTGTTCGTGAACGTTATTTTTTCACTCATATTCTTTCTCAAACAGTTCTTTTATTGATTTTGCTTTCTTTTCTCCAACGCCTTCAACCTTCTGTAATTCTTCTTCAGACGCATTTGCCACGCTTTTGACATTTTTGAAATATTTCAGCAGCTCTTTCGCAAGATTCAGCCCAATATTCGGCAGCGCGCTGACAATATACTCCTGTTGTTCTTTCAGTGTCATTGGCTTTCTGTCTGCGTGTGGCGCAAAATCAGCTTTAACCTGTTCCTGTTCCCGTCGTGCAATCGTTAACAGGAGTGCTGCGCTGTCTTTTTCGTCTCTGGTGTAAAGAATGGGAATTCCGTAGCTGATTGCGATGGTGCTGAGCATGCCTCTGATGGCATTTGGGTGTATGTTCCGCACGCCATAGATGTCCTGCGTGCCTTGTATCATGATGAGAGGTCTCTCAAAGTTTTTCTTGAGCTGTTTTAACTGTTCCAATAATCTGCCGTCGATTATGCTGCTGACAAAGTCTTCTGTTGTCTTGAGTTCCACGCCTACGCGTGAGCTGAGGATATAATCTGCGCTGGCGAGCATATCCAATTTCACACCAACACCGAGCTCGACAAGTTCTTTGACCGTGCCTGTCGTTTTCTCGCGGTAATCAGCGAATATTTTGATGTTGTCGAATTGCGCGAGTGTTGATTGTGGCGTTAGTTTGACGTGTAATTCTTTGCGCATGTTTTCGAGCGCGTATATCATTCTGTCTTCCTTGTGTTTGGCGCTCCACGAGTATGCTTCTTCGCGTGTTCCTTTGGTCATGAAGATGGTGACTTTCCCTTTTTCCTGCCTTCCTGTTCTTCCTCGTCGTTGTATGTGGCGGATAGCGCTTGGTATTGGCTCGTAAAAGACGACAAGGTCTACTTTTGGTATGTCCAGCCCTTCCTCGGCAACACTCGTCGCAATCAAAATGTTGAACATGCCGTCTCTGAACAAATCCAGGATTTCTGCTTGCTGTTTCTGGCTCAATCCGGTATTGCCTTTCTTTGCCTGTCCGACAAAGACTTTTGATATGGCGCCAGGAACCTTGTCGAGTTCTTCTGATAATTTCACAGCAGTATCTCGGTATTGGGTGAACAAAATCATTTTTACCATTTTGTTGTGTTGTATTTCCTTGCCGACAAAATCAACCAGTGCGGCTACTTTGGGATGTTCGCTTTTCTGTTCCAGCAGTTTTTGCCCGAGAATGTATGCGCTTTTGAACGACAAATCAGCTGTCAGATTTTTTACTGCTTTTACTTTGCTGCTTTCTGCCTGCTCGTATAATCCGTTCATGTATTTGTTGAACGGTACTACTCCTTGTGTTTCCAGTAATTCAAGTGAGTGTTGTGCTTTGATGATTTCTGCGAGTATGCTGATGCATTTCATGACTTCAAAGTCCCGTTCTCCTGCTGCCATCTTGGCATGCAGTTCTGCTTGGAGTTTTAGAAGATCTTTTTTGCTCATGAATCCTGTTTTGACGTTGTATGTCTTGAGTTGGTCTGTCTTTCCTTTGATGCATTGCTCCAGTAATCGTTTTACTTTTTTGAATTCTTCTGGCAGTTCTACTTTTATCCATTCGATGTCGATGGGTTGTATGTATGGTTGCACGTCCGGGTCTTTTTCTGTTCGTATCTCCACTGCCTCTATAGACAGATTCTTGCATACTTCCTCTATTTTTTCAAGTTCGCTGCCTGGGCTTGCAGTGAGTGCGAGGATACGTGGCCAGTCTGATTTGCGCTGGTATTGTTTTGCGATGAATACGTAGCTGTAGTCTCCTGTTGCCCGGTGCGCTTCATCGAAAACAAGCAAACTTACTTTTGTGATGTCTATTTTGTTTCCGATGATGTCATTTTCAAGTCCTTGGGGCGTGGAGAAGATGATTTGCGCTTTTTGCCAGAGTTCTGCTCTTTTTTCCGGCGGGATTTCTCCTGTGAACAGCGTGAATTTTTCTTCTGGCAGCTCGAGTGATTTTTTGAATGTCTCCAGATGTTGTTCTGCCAGTGGCTTGGTGGGCGCAAGAATGAGGATTTTCGATTGGGGGTATTGCTTGAGGCGTTGTACCGAAAGCAATAATGCGACTCCTGTTTTTCCCATGCCGGTTGGCAGGACTACAAGGGTGTTTTTCATCGCCGCAGTGGCGAGTATGGTCTCTTGGTACAATCTTGGCACAAACCCCCGTAACATATTCTTTCCTGAATAGTCGGTGTATTTATGTTTTGCTCAGAATTCCAGGCTTCGTATTATTTTCTTTTCATGCAGCCAGTATCCAATCAAAATGCCGGCAATCAATACGAGTGCGATGACGCGCAGGTTTGCGAATATTCCTCCAAGAACAAATCCGAGAAAGAATGCCATGATTGCGAGGAACAATGGTATGCATTCGCTCATGCGCAGCCGATACCATACTCTGCCGAACACCAGTCCAACTAAAAAGCAAACAGTGTATAGGATGTAGACGTTTCCGGAGAACAGTGCCATCACGATTCCTATTATTAGAAATAGAAATGCAACTGATTCAGGCCAGTCGAACATGACGTTCATTCTATGGTCTCCATTTGCTTTCAAAGAAGATGTAGAATATGAGCCAGGTGAGGGCGCCGAACAGTAGTGCGATGATGTACGAGTAATAGTTTAGGAAGTATACCATAAGAACGTATGATGCGATTGAGCCGAACATGAACGCGTAGGTGAGCCGTGAGTAAAAGAATACTTTTGAGCCGTCGAGTGGCGGGATGGGTAAAAGATTCCAGGCGGCGAATGAGATGTTTAGCACGAATAATTTTGTTCCGATTTCCGGGCTGAGAATGCCGGCCCACTCAAAACTCTTTATCAATGCAGAGAATAAAATATTGAGCACTGGTCCCCCAAGTGCTATTTTTGCGACAGTGGTGAGGTTTGGTCCGTATCTGAATGCGCCGATGCGGTGCGCTGGAAGAAGGTAGACGAGCATGCCGGTGGCAGCAAGGAATTGTATTTTCCCATTGGTGAGCATGACCAGAATTAAGCCGATGATGAGCCCGTGCCACCATAATCGCTGTTCTGCGCGAAAACCGAGCAGCAATGCCATCATGCGCTGTCCTGCGTGGTGTACAAATACCGTGATGCCGACAAACACAATCGCAGTCAGCAGATTCCTGAATCCGATAACCGGGTCAAAGCGCTGGACTCCCCAGTCTGTCCAGGAATAGATGATGGACATGCAGAGTACCACAATGCAGAAGTTCAGCCATTCTTCTCGTGAGAAGCCGAAGTACCGTTTGAGTTTGTCTATATAATTGCGTAAGCTCATCTCTTTTTCGCTCAGTCAAGCTGGTTTGCTTTTTAAATACTTTCTTAGCAGGCGTGCTATTTCTTTTTCATGCCCCGCACCAACAACCGCAACAATAGTTTCTTCCGGATGGTGCTGTACAATGGCCGCGAGGCGTTGTGCCATGTACTCGTTTCTTTCTTCAACAAGCACACGATATACATTGGGATATCTTTTTCTGACGTCTTCGATGAGTTCGTCAATGACTTTCTGCGAGGGCACTTTTGCGAGGTCGAACTGTATTCCTTTGCGGAGCACAACTCCTTTGAAGAGGTCTTTGACGAACGTCCATTTTTCTTTCCAGCTCAGCGAGCGGGAGAATTTGCGCAAGGTAATCTCAATATCTTGGTCGATGAGTGCTATCTTTGAGCCTTCTTTCTGCGCGATTTCTATCGCTTTGAGCATCTCCGCGCCTGGAGAAACGCCGACTTTTGCGCCGAGCTTGCGTTCTGCCCATGCGCCGATGAGGGCAAACAGCCATCCTTTGAAGCCAACGCGTTTTATGTCCCTGAAGCTTGGTTTTTGCCGTTCTTTATGCAGGAGTGCAAAAAGCCTTTTCCTGTCAAGCTCTACTGCCACAATGCCTGGTTTCACTTTGAGAATGACTTGTTCTACTTTTGCCAGGCTTTCTGGCGAGATGTGGGAGGTGCCGAGTATTTTGACTTGTGCCACTGATTTTTCATGCGTGTTTCTCTATATTAATGCTGTGCTTTACCATAATATTTAAATAGTTTAACTCTTCGGAAATAGTGACGCAAAGGAGGGATGTCGCATGCTCAAGATGAAAAAGGTTTCAGAAACGTATGATATGAAGGTGTTTACCGATCAGGGTGATTATTTTGGTGATATTGAGGAAGCTATTCTCACTCAGACAAAGATTCATGGCTGGCGCGTTCGTGCCACGAAGAACTCGTTCTTGAGCAAGGTGCTCGGCAGTGCCAAAGGCGTGATTGTTCCCCATCAGCTTGTGAAGGCTGTTGGTGACATCATGATTATCAGCAAGGCAGCAGTTCCAAGCTATTCTGAAGAGGAGCAGCCTCAGGAAGAAGCTGCAATATAGTGTCATCACGTGGCTGGAAAGATAAAAGTTTAAGTAGCCGTTCATAAGCCAGTTTGCGCATGGACTTGGTTGCAGAGCTGAAGCAGTGGGTGCAGATTTATCTGAAAAGTCGCGATGTGATGCAGAAGTCAATTACTGGTTTTGAGAATCTCAATGGAGATTTTGTTGTGCACAAAACGTCTGGTGATGTCTTGTTTCTTGTCTGTCCTGAGCTGGCAGCTGTTGACGAGGTTGTTGAAAAGACAACAGGAGCAGCCGGCTTGGTCGTGTTGAACACCAAAAAGAATGTTGACATCGTGATTGCGAATTGGGACAAGCTTGCAAAGCTTCAGGGCTTGTGCATTTATTTTGTCAATCCAAAAGCGAACGAGAAATGGTTGTTGTTCCCGTATACGCACGACCAGATAACAGAAAAAGCTGCTTTGCGCAGAGGTCTGGAAAGCTTGTTCTCGATGGTTCCGGCGTACGGATAACGCAGTAAAGTTTCTCAGTATACTTAATAGTAACATTTATATATCAGTATATTCTAAATTTACTTCACTGTTGAGTGTTCAAAAGAGGTGTTGTAAATGGAGGACAAGATTCTTCAAAAAGTCGTTTCAAGCGTTTCTGAAAACGTCAATGAGATACGCCAGCGTGATGCAAAATTGTCAAATTTCAGGCGCATTCTTCCCGCATTGCTTGAGAAGGGTTTGGACAACATTAATCTGTCCATGTTCGACGAGGAAACAAGGGTTGCATTGTTGAACGCGTTTGGTGAGGAGTACGTGCGCAAGGGTCGTCTGCCAGAAGCGATGAAATCTTTTATTCTTGCAGGCAATCGTGCCAAGATAACGGGCATTGGTGAGGATTACGAAAAGGTTGGCCTTGCAAGCAATGCCATTGAGTGTTATCGTCTTGCCGGCAACAATGAAAAATTGTTGAAAATCGGCAATCGCTGCCTCGAGGAGGGCAAGACAGGTGATGCGATTATCGCCTTTCGTTCTATTAACGATGTTGAAAGGCTCACCCGCGTTGGAGAAGATTGTTTGAGAAAGGAAAAGTACGATCATGCAATTGAGGTGTTTAGTGCAGTAAATAACAAGCAGAAGCTTGCAGAGGTTGGTGACAAGGCGTTGCGGGAGCGCCAGATTGGCTATGCTGCTAAGGCGTATGAACTTGCCGGCGACCAGCAGCGCTTGTCAGCATTAGGTGACACGTGCCTGAGAGAAGGATTGTTCGCAACAGCGTACAAGTCGTATACCTTGGCGGAAAATACCATGATGGCTCAGTTTGTAAAGGAGAATTTTGGTAATCAGTTTACACTATGAGATGTGACAAGCATAGAAAAGACCTTGTAGGCGGCTGCATGTGGTGTGGCAGGCGATTGTGCCAGTTTTGCATAGTCAAGCGTGATGGGAACAAGTTCTATTGTGATAAGTGCTGCGGAGTTCTCGGAGGAGTTCGTCGTGAGCACCTGCCTTCAGTGGGCAGGGAGCCTATGCCGGGTACAGGAAGACGTTTTGTGATGAAGAATGGCTATCTCGTGACAGATGGAGGAAACTAAATGGACGTGTACAAATTACAGCGGGTGAACGCGCTCGCCAGTGAGTTGCGCAAGCATAATTTTGCTACTTCCAGCGACGATGCGTTTCAGCAGGCAGAGCAGGTGTACAACGAGGGTGCAGTGCAGCAGGTTGTTGTGGCAGAGCAGCCGGTAGTTGAGCGCTCGAGTCCTTTGGAAGAAAAAAAGGTTGAGCTGCTTCTGGAGATGAACAACAGGAAGTATGAGCAGGAGCTTGGGCTGTTGCGTTCTGCTCTGAATTCTTTGGCGCAGGAGATTGAAATGTTGAAATCAGAATTGCGCAAGGCAGTTGAGGCTTCTCCAAAACCCA